>OFGR01000815.1_pt1 | contig 28503 bp, 26 predicted proteins | sample 1521811 | NCBI WGS metagenome assembly OFGR01 (sample SAMEA3504098, study PRJEB24116) | mouse gut metagenome | biome: mouse gut; feature: mouse-associated habitat; material: faeces | place: Denmark | collected 2011
GAAAGTCCCTTCGTTGATTTCCACCAGCTTCCCCGCGTCCCGGAAGGCTTTGACGCCCGCTTCGTAATCATAGGGATGGCGGGTCAGCCCGCTGTGCCCGATTACATCCACATAAGGGTTCCGGGCCGCCCCGATATAGGCCGCTGTATAATCTTCGGCGGTATCCGGCGGAAGCACCGGGTCATGAATCGAAGCCACCACCCATCCCAGCTTTTCCAGCACCGAATCCGGCAGATCCAAATGCCCCTCCATGTCACAGAGGTTGGCCTCCGCACCCTTCAGCAGCTTCACCCCGCACAGTTCATCCGGCACCACCCGCATATTCCCGAAATGCCAGATATGCGGCGCGTCGGTCATGGAAGAGGCGTGATCTGTCCAGCCCAGATAGGCCAATCCAGCCTGGGAAGCTGCCCCGGCATTTTCCAGAATAGTCGAAAACGCGTGCGTCGAAGCCAATGTATGGGTATGGGTATCCGCAATAATCTGCATCCTTGTTTTCCTCTCTCCTTATCTGAACAGGAACTCAGTACAGCGCCCAGTTCTGCACATCAGTATTCCCGACCGGCATCCCCAAATTCTGCATCAATTCCTGCGCCGCATTATAGCCCATTTTCTTCTGTCTGTGGTTTACCGCCGCAGATTCGCAGATAACCGCCAGGTTACGTCCGGGGCGGATGGGCAGTGAATGGCATACTACCTTGTTGCCGAGAAATTCCGTGTATTCTTCTTCCAGGCCCAGACGGTCGTACTCATTTTCTTTCTTCCAGTCTTCCAGTTTAATCACCAGATCTATATTCTGCTTTTCTTTCACACATTCCACACCGAACAGGGTCTTGACGTCAATAATGCCCACCCCCCGCAGCTCGATGAAATACCGGGTAATATCCGGCGCCGTTCCCACCAGCGTATGCTTATTGATTTTGCGGATTTCCACCACGTCGTCACTGACCAGACGATGGCCTCTGCGAATCAGCTCCAGGGCAGCTTCACTTTTTCCGATGCCGCTCTCTCCCATAATCAGCAGTCCTTCTCCGTATACGTCCACCAGCACTCCATGGATGGAGATACAGGGCGCCAGCGCTTCTCCCAGATAGTAAATCAGCTCTGCCATAAATGCAGACGTACCGTAATCTGTGGAAAGCACCGGAGTGTCATATTCTGTTGCAATTTTAAGAAGATCTCCATCCGGCTCCAGGTTCCGGCTGAAAATCACGCAGGGTACGCTGTGGGAGAAAAATTTGCGATACAGATCCAGTTTTTCTTCCCGGTCCAGCTTCTGCATATAGGTGTGCTCCACCATTCCCACAATCTCAACTCTGCTCTTTTCAAAATAATCGAAATATCCTGCTAACTGCAATGCCGGCCGGTTTACTTCAGCGGTTGTTACCTTGCGGTTCTTAATGTCCACCTCCGGATTCAGTATCTTCAGATTCATTTTTTCCACTATCTTTTTCACGCTTACACCGTTCATCATATCTCCTTTTCTCCGGTTCCTCCGGCAGTAAATGATTTCACTTTACAGGCTGAACTCTGTACGGATATTTTATCACAGATGATGTGCTCCTTCAACCGACAGCCGGCCGGTCCATGTTTTTCTTCTGCCAAAAGGAACTTCATGCTTCCGTGTGAACATTTTTTTCCGCAGAACGGAAAAACTGATAAACTGCCCTGGCTGCCTGCTGATTCATAGAGGGAATTTCTGCCAGGGTTTCCACATCTGCTTCCCGAATGGCTTCCAGTGACTGAAATGCCTTCATCAGGGCCTTTCTTCTGGCCGCACCAATTCCCGGAATATCATCCAGGACGGAATGTACCTGTTCCCTGCTTCTCAGGGACCGGTGATATTCAATGGCAAACCGATGAGCCTCATCCTGGATTCTGGTAATCAGCTTAAATCCTTCTCCATGCCTGTCAATGGGAATCTCCTTATTCTGATAGTATAACCCACGGGTACGGTGATTATCATCTTTTACCATTCCGCAGACGGGAATCTGCAGTTTCAGTTCCTCTAACACCTTCAGGGCCACATTTACCTGCCCTTTTCCACCGTCCATCATAATCAAATCCGGAAACCGGGTAAAACTGCCGTAATCATTTTCCAGCGCCCGCTCTTTCATTTCTTCCTGTTCTTTCATCCCATGGGAAAACCGTCTTGTGAGCACTTCGTACATGGAGGCGTAATCATCCGGCCCTGTGACGGTACGCAGTTTGAACTTCCGGTAATCACTTCGTTTTGGCTTTCCTTTTTCATAGACCACCATGGAACCTACTGTCTCAAATCCATTGATGTTGGAAATGTCAAAGGCCTCCACCCGTTTCAGTTCTTCCAGATCCAGCAGTTTCCCGATTTCCTTCAACGCGCCGATGGTCCTGCCCTCTTCCCGCCTGATTTTCTCCTTATCCTGCGACAGCACCATGGATGCATTCTGAGCCGCCAGTTCCACCAGCTTTTCCTTCATGCCTTTTTTGGGAACCCGAAGGGAAACTTTCTGCCCCCGCTTCTGGGTCAGCCATTCCTCTATGACTTTCGCCTCTTCTATTTCTTCCTGAATCATCAGCTCTCCCGGAATAAAGGGGGTTCCGGCGTAAAACTGTTTCAGAAATGTGGCCAGTACCTGAGGCCTGGTGTCCTCGCTGCCGATATTTACATGAAAATGGTCTCTTCCAATCAGTTTCCCTTCCCGTACAAAAAACACCTGAACCACTGCGTCTTCTCCGTCCGAGGCCATGGCAATAATATCTTTGTCTTCTCCGTCCGAACTGGTAATCTTCTGTTTCTGGGCAATCTGTTTCACCGCTTTTAAAAGCTCCCGATACTCAATGGCCTTTTCAAAATTCATATTTTCAGAAGCCGCCTCCATCTTTGCTTCCAGCTCTTTCAATACCGGCTGGTAATTTCCATTGAGAAATTCCATGACGCGGTGTATTTGTTCCCGGTATTTTTCCCTGCTCACCTCTCCCTGACAGGGCGCCATGCACTGATGAATATGATAATTCAGACAGGGCCTTTCTTTTCCGATGTCTTTTGGCAGGGAACGGCTGCAGGTACGCAGAGAATATATCTTCTGAATCAGTTCAATGGTATCTTTTACAGCGCCTGCACTGGTATACGGCCCGAAATACCGGGATTTATCTTTTTTCATCTGACGTGAAAAGAGGACTCTGGGAAAATCCTCTCCCAGCGTCACTCTGATATAAGGGTATGTTTTGTCATCCCTCAGCATGGTATTATATTTCGGCCGATGTTCCTTGATAAGATTGCACTCCAGAATCAGGGCTTCCAGCTCGGAATCGGTGATGATATATTCAAACCGCTCAATCTGCCTTACCATCTGCTCCTTTTTCAGTCCCTCATTGTGACTGGGACGGAAATACTGGCGCACCCGATTCCGCAGGCTGACTGCCTTTCCAATATAAATAATCGCATCTTTCGCATCGTGCATAATGTACACTCCCGGTTTCTGAGGGAGTTTTTTCAGTTCTTCCTGAATATCAAACATTATTTCAATCCCTTTAAGAGTTTATCCAGATAATCCTCTCCATCCCCGGAGTCATCCTGTACTTCTTCCTGCTGTCCCAAATCCTCCGCCTGAGGGGAAATCTCTTTCCCTTTCCCGGAAATTCCTTTTTTTACAGGGAAAAAGCCCCATTCTTCCGGTGTGTCCGGCTCTGCCCCAAAGGCCTTTTTCACAGCTTCTTCCAATACAGGGGGGCTGCTTTCCTGCCCCACTGTTTCTTCAGAAACAGATGGTCTTTCTTCCTGTTTTACCTTTTCTTCAAAAGCAGAGGGCTGCTCTGTTTCTGCAGCGGTCTGTTCCGGCTCCATATCTGCTTCCTGCTTTGCAGCCTTTTTCTCCTCATGCTTTTTCCGCAGAGAGACAATGGCTGAATTCTCAGGAATCTCCATATTCACCAGCAGTTTGTCTTCCGAATCCGGTTCCTGTGATCCGTTCACCACCACAGGGATAATCTGTATTTCTTCTTCCCCATGTTCTGCCAGCTCTCCGGGAAGGTCTTCTCCTTCCAGCGTATTCACCTCCAGAGTATTGACTTCCAAAAGCATATCTTCCGGTATGTCATCCTCCTGAACCAGTTCTTCTCCGCCTTCCAGTATTCTGGCTTCCAGCAGCTCTGCCGTGCTTAAGGTATTTACTTCCAGAACGGGTTCTTCATCCGGAGTATTGACGGACAGGAAAATCTCCGGTTCCGGCTCTTTCTGTTCCACAGCAGTTATCTTCTGTTCCTCCGGCTCCTCTGTGATACTGTTCTGCTCTTTCTCTTCTTCCGGTTCTTCTGTGATATTCCCCTGGTCTTCTTTTTCCGATTCTCCCGGAATCTGTTCCGGTTTCTTTTCCTCCGGGGTTTCCGGTCCCGAAACAGCACTCTCTGATTCTTCCGCCGCTTCTTCCTTTTCCGGCTCTTCGGAAATCTGTTCCGGTTTCTTTTCTTCCGGAATCTCCGGTTCCCCAAAATCCTGCTCTGGTTTTTCCAGGGCCTTTTTATCCAAAACCGCCGATTCTGCCTCTTTGGATAAAACCTTTTCTTCCTGTTTTGCAAACTCCCATTTACGGGTTTCCTCTGCCTTGAATTTTTCGGCCGCTTTTTCTGCCTCCGTTTTTTCTTCCGGCTCCGGAATCCCCTTCAGTTCACGGAAAATCTTCATAAACTCTTTTCCGGTAATTGTCTCGTGCTCATAGAGGTACTGGGCAATTTCATCCAGAATGCTTCTGTTTTCCTGAAGGAGGCGCACTGCCTCGTCGTAGCTTTCTTTCAGGATCTTCATAACCTCCTGGTCAATCTGGGCTGCTGTTTCTTCTCCGCAGTTCAGGCTTGCCCTTCCATCCAGATACTGGCTCTCAACCGTTACCAGCCCCATAAGGCCGAACCGTTCTGACATACCGTACTGGGTCACCATGGATCTCGCAATCTTGGTGGCCTGCTCTATATCATTGGAGGCTCCGGTGGTAACAGAATCAAATACGATCTCCTCTGCAGCCCGGCCGCCCATATAGGTAACGAGATGGGCTACCAGTTCGTTTTTGGTCATCAGGAATTTTTCTTCCTCCGGCACCTGCATGGTATAGCCCAGCGCTCCCATGGTTCTGGGCACAATGGTGATTTTCTGAACAGGCTCCGCATCTTTCTGCAGTGCGGTTACCAGCGCGTGGCCCACTTCGTGATATGCAACCATCTTCTTTTCTTTCGGTCCCATAATCCGGTCTTTTTTCTCTTTTCCGGCAATGACCACTTCCACAGATTCAAATAAATCTCCCTGATTTACATATTTTCTGCCCTGTTTTACAGCATTGATGGCCGCTTCATTTATCATATTGGCCAAATCCGAGCCTACTGCCCCGGAGGTTGCCAGCGCAATGGCATCCAAATCCACCGAGTCATCCAAAAGCACGTTTTTGGCGTGTACTTTCAGAGTTTCCACTCTTCCTTTCAGATCCGGTTTGTCCACAATGATTCTGCGGTCAAAGCGTCCCGGACGCAGCAAAGCCTTATCCAGCACTTCCGGACGGTTGGTGGCTGCCAGAATCAGAAGTCCCTTGGAGGTATCAAAACCGTCCATCTCCGCCAGAAGCTGATTCAGGGTCTGCTCCCGCTCATCGTTGCCGCCGTATCTGGTATCCCGGCTCTTGCCGATGGCGTCAATCTCATCAATAAAAATAATACAGGGCGCCTGTTTCTGGGCTTCCTTAAACAAATCACGGACACGGGAAGCGCCCACGCCCACAAACATTTCCACAAAATCCGAGCCTGCCAGTGAAAAGAAAGGCACTTTCGCCTCTCCGGCCACTGCCTTGGCAAGAAGGGTTTTACCGGTTCCCGGAGGGCCCACCAGCAATGCTCCTTTGGGAAGTTTTGCCCCGATATCCGTATATTTCTTGGGATTATGAAGGAAATCCACCACTTCCTGCAGGGATTCCTTGGCCTCATCCTGTCCCGCCACATCTTTAAAGGTTACGCCTGTGGATTTCTCCACATAGACTTTCGCGGTGCTCTTTCCTACCCCCATCATTCCGCCGCCTCCCATTTTGCGGAAAATCAGAAAATAGAGAAGAATCCATACCAGCACCAGCGGAAGAATATAACTTACCATATTCCACATAATGGCCGTGGAAACATCTTCCACCGTTCCGCCGAATTTCACGTCATGCTCTTTCAGCAGAGGCAGAAGGGTCTCATCATTCAGTTCTGCTGTGTAATAGGTAATCCGGTATAAACGGTTTTCCTCTTTGGGCGTAATATTAATCCGGCTGGAGGTAAAAGTCACCGACTCCACCTTATCCTGCTCCACCATATCTATAAATTCCGAATATGTGACTTCTTTGTTGGTGGCATCTTTGGCGCAGCTGTTCAGCAGGCTGGTCAGAAAAAGCACCAGCAGCGCTGCCAGAATAAAGACCATAATGGTCATTCCGTTTTTATTGTTGCCGCCATTGTTATTTCCACCTTTGTTATTATTATTTCCTTTGTTTTCCATCTATTTCCTCCTGAGTATCGCAACAATCTGTTTCGCGACACCTCTTTATTATATGTGCATTTGCCGTGAAAATCAATACAATTCTCCTAAACTTTTCTGCACATTTCTAAAGTTTTTATAAAAAAGAATGTGCCACAGGATTCTCTGTGCACAAGGACTGTAAACCCGCAGGTTTGCAGAAACTGCGGTTTCGCGCTGTAAAAATCTGCACCGGAGAAATTTCATGTTTTTTGAGAGCCTAATTTTATAAAAGTTCTGGCTTTCTTTCTTCACAGGTTGTATAATATATTAGTTCATACAGCAGAATCAGAATTTATTAATGTTCACATATAAAAGGAGGATCTATCTATGCCCGTAAAATACGTCTTTGTCACTGGTGGAGTTGTTTCCGGTCTCGGCAAGGGAATTACCGCCGCATCTCTGGGCCGGCTGCTGAAAGCCCGTGGGTACAGAGTCACCATGCAGAAATTTGACCCTTACATCAACATCGACCCCGGAACCATGAACCCCATTCAGCACGGCGAGGTATTTGTCACCGACGACGGTGCGGAAACAGACCTTGACCTGGGCCATTATGAGCGCTTTATTGATGAAAATTTAGGCAAAAATTCCAACGTAACCACAGGCAAGGTCTACTGGTCCGTACTCCAGAAAGAGCGCAGGGGCGACTACGGCGGCGGCACGGTTCAGGTAATCCCCCATATTACCAATGAAATCAAGAGCCGGTTCTACCGGAATTTCACCACTGAGGATACCCACATTGCCATTATTGAGGTAGGCGGAACTGTGGGGGATATGGAAAGCCAGCCTTTCCTGGAATCTATCCGCCAGTTCCAGCATGAGGTGGGCCATGAAAATGCCATCTTAATCCATGTTACTCTGATTCCCTATATTACTGCTTCCGGGGAAATGAAAACAAAACCCACCCAGGCCAGCGTAAAGGAACTGCAGGGTATGGGTATCCAGCCCGATATTATTGTGTGCCGCTCAGAACATCCTCTCGACCAGGCCATCAAAGACAAAATCGCATTATTCTGCAATGTGCCTGACAGCCATGTACTCCAGAATCTGGATGTGGAATATCTGTATGAGGCCCCGCTGGCCATGGAAAAGGAAAATCTTGCCCAGGTAGCCTGCGAATGTCTCCATCTGGATTGCCCGGAACCGGATTTAAGCGACTGGATTGACATGGTGGATTCTCTTCGCAACCCTAACAAAGAGGTGGAAATTGCTCTTGTGGGAAAATATATTTCTCTTCACGACGCCTATATTTCCGTTGTGGAAGCCCTGAAGCACGGCGGAATCGCAGAACGTGCCACGGTAAATATCAAATGGGTGGATTCCGAACTGTTAAATGAAGAGAATGCAGATCAGGTTCTGGGAAATGTCCAGGGTATCCTGGTTCCCGGCGGCTTCGGCGACCGGGGAATCGACGGTAAAATCCTGGCCTGCCAGTATGCAAGGGAACATCAGATCCCTTTCCTGGGCCTCTGCCTTGGAATGCAGCTCTCCATTGTGGAATATGCCCGCCATATCTGCGGATTACGGGACGCCCACAGCATTGAACTGAACCCCAACACTCCTCACCCTGTAATTGCACTGATGCCGGATCAGAGCGGTGTGGAAGATATCGGCGGAACGCTGCGGCTGGGTTCCTACCCCTGTGTCCTGGACAAATCCTCCAGAGCATACCAGGTCTACGGAGCAGAGACTATCCACGAGCGTCACCGCCACCGTTATGAGGTAAACAATGATTACCGTTCTGTCCTTACGGAACACGGCATGAAGCTCTGCGGCCTTTCCCCGGACGGACGGATTGTGGAAATGGTGGAGATTCCGGACCACCCCTGGTATATTGCCACACAGGCCCATCCGGAATTAAAATCAAGGCCCAACCGGCCTCATCCGCTGTTTAAGGGCTTCGTGGAAGCTGCCATTAAAGTAAAGCACTGACTGTATATTCAGAACCGGCATGTTCCCGGAATGCAACAGCAGAAACAGTGCATGTTCTCTCGCGGCAGATAACAGCACAGTAAAAGAGAATCCCATGAAATTCAGGTTTTCAGGCCTTTGACCTCTCATGGGATTCTCTCTTTTCTTTTTACCGCACAGGTATCCGGACGAAACTCTTCGGCTTCATTTATCAAATGTCTTCTCCCTTAAACTGTTTTCCGTTCTTAACTGCAGACTTTCTCTCCTAACTCCTTTAAACTTCCATACACCCCCACACAGGGATATTTTTCCAGCTCCTCTCTGGCCGTGGCTCCCGTGGTGACTCCTGCAAAATCCACGCCTGCAGCCTCCGCTGTCCTGGCGTCCACCACGCTGTCCCCCACATACAGCACCTGGTCCGATGACAGATGAAAGGCATCCAGCGTCAGCAGCAGCCCCTCCGGATCCGGTTTGGCCGCCCTCACATCCTCTCCGCCCACAATCATGTCAATGTACTCTGCGGCATGGCATTTGTCCAGGATTGCATCCATCCGGTAGTGGTATTTTGTAGTCACGATTCCCGTCCGTATGTTCCGGTTTTTCAGAGAACGGAGCAGGCCCAGCGTATCCGGGAACAGTTCCGTATAAGCTGTCATAACCAGATCCGCCATATCCCGGAAATATATTTCAAACAGCACTGCTTTTGCTTCCTCCTGATCCCCGGTCAGCTGCCGGTAGGTTTCTTTCAGGGAAAGTCCGACGGTTTTCCGGACTTCCTCCCTGTCAGCCAGAGGAATTCCCAGGCTTCCCAGCCCGTGATTGACGCTCGACACAATTCCATCTGTGGAGTCTCCCAGCGTATAATCAAAATCAAAAACAACTGCCTGATATTTCATACTTTTCTTTCCTTTCCTGTGTTCTGCGGTTTACATAATATTCCACAGACACTTAATCTGAGGGCTTAAGGTATCAAAATCCCATTGTTTTTCACTGTTTTTCCTGCTGTTTGGGTCATTGACATAAAACCCGTTGTCGTCATAGCTCCGCAAAAGAATAAAATGTCCGGTGGTGGTAAAATCTCCCGGACGCATACTGCAGATTACCACTCCGCCCTGGTCCAGGGCCTGTTTTATCTGAGCTTCTCCCAGTGGAAGCTCACTGCCGGACAGCCCCAGTCCGGAAGCTCCTCTGGTAAAAAAATCCCATCCTGTGCCTGCCTCTGTATAAAATCCGCTGTCATATGCATATGCTGCCATTTTCCTGGGATTCATGGAAGTATCTCCGGTCAGATACAGATAAGCCATGGTCATACAGGAAGGGCCGCAGCCTGCCACTCCAATGATTTCCTGTCCGTAACTGTCATATCCCCAGCGCTGATCCCACTGCATCAGCAGAGGAACCTGTCCCGTCTGATAATCTGAAGTCAGATCTATTTCTTTTCCAAGGTAATCTGCCCGGTTAGGATAACCTGCCACAAAATCCGCGGTTTCCGGATTTTTTTCCAGCATTTCCTGCAGCTCCTGCGGATAATCCTCTTCCTTCATTTTCAGTCCCTGCAAAAACTGTTCTGCCTCTTCTGCGCCTTCTTTATGCTGCAGTATGCGTCCTGCCGCCGGAAGCGCAGCCATCAGAAACAGAAGTACGCATACTCCCTGTACAATATGCTTTATTTTTCTTCGTCTTTTCTCTCTCCGGCGTCTGGCAAGGGTTCTGGCGCTGTAAGTATTTCCTGACCCGCTCTTTCTTTTGCAACCTCTTTCTCTTCCAAACTCTGTATAATAATCTCCTGAAATCACCTGTAAATCCCATTCCGTATTTCCCTGTCTCATATATAACTCCTTTCCTTCTCTCACTTTCATCTGCCTGTTCTGTACAGAATTATTATAAGAAAAGGAGTTTATCAGATCTCACGTTTTTTCTCGCAAAATTTTTAAGAAATTATGAAGATTTAAAGGTGGGCTCAGATTTATTCTGTGCTGACTGTCAGCGCAGGGTTTCCGCCAGCGGAAGTTCCACTGTAAATATGGTTATTTCCTGCCTGCTCTCCGCTTTTATGCTGCCTTTGTGCAGCCGGACAATTTCTCTGGCGATGGCAAGGCCCAGCCCTGCGCCTCCGCTTTTGCTCTGTCTGGCGCTGTCCAGACGGTAAAACTGTTCAAACACACGTTCTAACTTTTCTTCCGGAATGGTGGCGCCCCTGTTTTCCACCTGAATGCGCACTCTGCCCTCTGCTTCTTCTGCCCGAAGCTGAATCTCCGTACCCTCATAGCTGTAAAGCACCGCATTCCGCAGCAGATTGTCAAAGACTCTCTGCAGCTTTTCCGGGTCACAGGTAATCTGCAGGTTCTCCGGCTCCACAGTCAGCCGGCAGGTAAGATTTTTCTCCTGAAACACCGGATGAAATTCAAACACCGTCTGCTCCAGCAGCAGTTTCAGGGATATGGCGGCAGTCTCCAGCTCCAGATGGGTCAGATTAAACCTGGTAATCTCAAAAAACTCATTAATCAGGCTTTCCAGACGCTCTGCCTTATTCAGAGATATGGACAGATATTTTTCCTGAAGCTCCGGAGAAATCTCACGTTCTTCCCGCAGCAGAGTCAGATAGCCGATCACTGAGGTAAGGGGCGTTTTCAAATCATGGGCCAGATAGACAATCATGTCATTTTTCCGCTGTTCCGCTTCTCTGGCCAGCTCCCGGTTCTTCTGATTCTGGTGCTGCACCTGATTCATATACTGCTCCACTTCCCGTAAGTCTCCCGGCAGCTGAATCAGTCCGGATTCTTCCGTAAGGTTCTCCATGGCCCCCAGCACTTCCTGAAAATAATTCAGCAGCCTCACCCAGTAAAATACGCCGATGGCCAGCAGCCCGGCCAGAAACATGAGGCACACGAAAATCCCCTGATTTTCCGATATCCAGTGAAGGGTGGGATAAAATTCCTCGTTCCCATACCATACATAAGCTCCGCACACCGTCTTTCCCAGAAACAGCAAAAGCACCAACAAGCCCATACAGGCAGAACCTGCCCCCAGCATTTTCCGGAAAAACCGCTGAAGAATCACATGTTTAATCTGTTTTTCATTTTTCAATGGTATAACCAACCCCCCAGACCGTTTTTATAAATTTCTGGTTCCGGTAAGAATCCTGCATTTTCTCCCGTATTCTGCCAATGTGGGCCATAACGGTATTGTTATTGTCCAGATATTTCTCTTTCCAGACTGCCTCAAACAGTTCCTCAGAGGAAACCACCTCTCCCTGATGACAGCAGAGATACCAGAGAATTTCAAATTCCAGCGGAGTCAGTTCCAGATTTTTCTCATAGAGAGAGCTGCGGTGATTCCGCCTGTTCATAATCAGGCCTCTGATTTCCAGATGTTCCTGATTTTCCTCCTGTCCTGCCTCCTCACGCTCATTGTAATGGTGATACCGGCGCAGCTGGGTCTTTACCCGTGCCACCACTTCCAGCGGGTTAAAGGGTTTGGTGATATAATCGTCGGCTCCCAGCATCAGACCGTTGATTTTATCCACATCTTCCACTCTGGCAGTCAGCATGATAATGGGAAAATAATGCTGTTTCCGAATTTCCTGACAAAGACGGAATCCATCCACATCCGGCAGCATCAAATCCAGTATGGCCAGGTCCACGTCTTCCTGTGCCACACAGTCCAGCACCTCTTTCCCCTGATAAAATTTCAGAATTTCATATCCTTCATGTTTCAGATACAGTTCCAGCAAATCTGCCACTTCTGTTTCATCATCTACCACCAGAATACGCTCCGGCATTGCTTTCCTCCTTCCTGCAACGTCTCATTCTGCAGTTCTTTCCGCTTTCTGTCAGCCAGTATCTGACAGATATTTAAACAGACACTGTTCAGCGAACCGGCAGCTCCGCCAGAACCTCCGGAAACATCTGTACGCTGCGCCTTAGAATCCCCTGCATATGGGCAATGGCGATTCCGTAATTGGTCATGGGAACATGCTGGTCCCCGGCACATTTCAGACGGTATTTTACCTCCCGCTCATTCAGCATACAGCCTCCGCAGTGTATAATCAGCTTATACTGAGACAAATCCTCCGGAAATTCCATTCCTGAGGCAAAGGAAAGGGAAAGCTGCTTTTTCGTGTATTCTCCCAGCCACCGGGGCAGCTTTACGGAGCCGATATCATCGCACTGGCGATGGTGGGTGCACCCTTCTGAAATCAGAATTTTATCCCCTTCCTTCAGCCTGTCAATCGCTGCCGCTCCCCGTACCACGGTCTGCAGATTACCTTTGTATCGGGCAAAAAGAATGGAAAAAGAGGTAAGGGGGATTTCTTCCGGCGTGTCTCTGCTGACGCCGGCGAAAACCTGACTGTCTGTAATGACCAGGGCCGGCTTCTTTCCCAGCTCCTGCAACGTCTGTTTTAATTCCGTTTCCTTTACGACAATGGAAACTGCACCGGCCTCCAGAATATCCCGGATTGTCTGCTGCTGAGGCAGAATCAGCCTGCCTTTGGGCGCCCCTTTGTCAATGGGCACCACCAGCACCACAAAATCTGACGGACTGAGCAAATCTCCCGCAATTCTGCCTTTCGGCCCGGAATTTTCCGCCAGTCCCGCTATTTTCTCTTTTAATTCTTTCACCTGGAACCCTGTTTTTGCGCTGACCTGTATACAGCGCTCCCTGTCCGGTCTCCACGGGCCCTGTGCCTGGCATCCATGCTGCGGTTCTGAAAAAATCCGGTCTGATGATTCCGGTAAATCTGCTTTATTTATCGCAACCACAAAGGGAATCTGCTTTTCCTGAAACAGATCCGCCAGTTCCCGCTCCGCCTCTGTAAATCCTGCGGTTTTGTCCGTAACCAGCACAGCTACATCTGTTTTATTCAGAACCTGTCTGGTTTTTCTGACACGCTGTTCCCCCAGAGGGCCTTCGTCATCCATTCCCGGCGTATCAATAATCACCACCGGGCCCATGGGCAGAAGCTCCATGGCTTTCTGCACCGGGTCTGTGGTAGTTCCTCTGATATCAGACACCACTGCCAGTTCCTGTCCGGTCACTGCGTTTACCAGACTGGATTTTCCTGCATTTCTTCTTCCAAAAAAACCGATATGTATGCGGTCCGGGGAAGGGGTACTGTTCAGGCTCATGGCTGCTCCTTTCTCTCTTTCACATTGGAATAGGCGGTTTTGCTGCTTACCCCGGCCAGTTTTCCCAGTTTCCCGGAAAGAGCGCTGATGATATCCTGAGGTGCATCCACCGCAATACTGATAATATTAATCCCCTTTTTGGGATAGGGAATTCCCATTCTTCCGATAATATAACTTCCGTATCCGTGAAGAATTCCGTTCAGCTCCTCCACAGACTCTTCCTGTTCTACAATAATGCCGATAATGGCCACCCGTGATTCCATATCTTCCCTCAATTCTCAATTCTGATCTTTCTTCCGGAAATCCCTTTCCGGATTCGCTTTCGGGCACCCGAATTTTTCCGGTATTTAATCTTCGTCAAATTCTACTGTTACAAAAAATCCTTTTTCTGTCTCGTGGATACTTACCACTTTTCCTTCTGTGGATTTCAGGCGTTGGCTGAAGCTGTAGTTGGCCGACATGGCATAGGCCTTTCCCAGAGTATAATAATATGAAGTGGGCAGCTTCCCTTCTGTCACCGGAAGCACATCCCCTTCTTTCAGCAGACCTGTGCGTTCCATTTTAAATTCCATCCGGCGCATAATTCCGCCTCCTTTTCAGATCCGTTCTTCCTTCTTACCTCCGTTTCCAGGTGGAAGGAGCCAGCAGCAGCAGAATGGGGAACAGTTCCAGACGCCCGGCCAGCATGTCAAACATCAGCACATATTTTGCCGGCTGAGAATACACTGCAAAGTTGGCCGCCGGCCCAACCTGTTCCAGTCCCGGCCCGATATTGTTCAGCGTGGCCGCCACCGCGGTAAAATTGGTGGTAAAATCCAACCCGTCCAGAGAAATCAAAAGCAAAGACAGGGCAAAGACAAAGGCATAGGCAATAAAAAACACGCAGATGGAACGCAGTATGTCTTTATTTACCACACGTTTCTCAAAATGTATCTGGCGCACCCGTTTGGGATGAATCAGATAAGACAGCTCGTTTTTCACCAGTTTCATCATAATAACCACACGGGAAATTTTAATTCCCCCTCCGGTACTTCCCGCACATGCTCCCGCAAACATCAGAAGTACCAGAATTACTTTGGAAAACTCCGGCCACTGGTTGAAATCCGTGGTGGAATAGCCTGTGGTGGTGATAATGGAAGCCACCTGAAAGGCCGCGTGGTGAAAGGCATCCAACACAGAGTTAAATCCTCCTTTAATATTTATGGTAATCAGGAGGATGGCTGCCAGAATCAGTCCGAGATAACAGCGCATTTCTTCATGGCGCAAAGCCTGCAGGGGTTTTCTGGTCCAGATCAGGTAATACACGCCGAAATTAATGCCAAACAGAATCATAAAAATCGTAATTACCGCCTGAGAGGCCATGGAATAGTCCCCGATACTGCTGTTGAGCACGCCAAATCCTCCGGTACCTGCGGTACCAAAGGACAGGGTCAGAGACTCAAACAGAGACATGCCGGTAATCAGCAGCAGTACAATCTGTACAACAGTCAGTACCACATACATTTTATACAGATTCCGGGCTGTGTTTTTTACTCTGGGCACCAGTTTTCCCACCGTAGGCCCAGGGCTTTCCGCCCGCATGAGATGCATATTGTAGCCTCCCGCCAGGGGCAGAACCGCCAGAATCAGCACCAGCACTCCCATTCCGCCAATCCAGTGGGTAAAACTCCTCCAGAACAGGCTGCATCTGGACAGAGCTTCCACATCCTTTAAAATGCTGGCTCCGGTGGTGGTCAGACCGGAAATGGTCTCAAACAGCGCTTCCGTATAACTGGATATTTCTCCCGTCAGATACAGGGGCAATGCTCCTGTCAGACTCAGCACAATCCAGCTCAAAGAAACTGTCACAAATCCTTCTCTTGCATAAAACACCGTGCTTTTGGGCTTCTTCATCTTTCCAAGGACGCCCGGCAAAAGACAGGCTGCCAGAACAGCCCCGTATGTCCATCCCTCTTTTTCCCTGTAAATCAGAGCCGCTCCGCAGGGCAGGGCCAGAAACAGCGCCTGAAATTCCAGAACCCGGCAGAGAATATACCTGATAATTGAATAATTCATAACTTCGTTTCCTCCGCCTATGCCAGAATATCTTTCAGGTCATGGAATCCCTGGCTGGTGGTTACCACCACTACCGTGTCTCCCACCTCGATGGTATCCTGACCTCCTGGTGTGATAATCGTTCCCTTTCGGTTGATACAGCCAATCAGAAGATTTTCTTTCAGCTTCAGCTCTTTCAGGGGAACCCCCACAAGCTCTGACTTCTCGTGTACCCGAAATTCCAGGGCTTCCACCTTGTCTTCAATCAGCTGATACAGGGTCTCAATATTACTGCCGATGGAATTCTGCATGGCCCGCACATACTGGAGAATGTACTCCGCTGTAATATGTTTGGGGTAAAGCACACTGCCCAGGTCCATACTGTCGATTATCTCGTCGTAGGAAATCCGGTGTACTTTGGTAATGGTTTTTGCCTTTGACACGCTTTTTGCAAACAGGCTCAGCATAATATTTTCTTCATCCAGATTGGTCCAGGACACAAAGGAATGGGCCTTCGGCATCCCTTCCTCATACAGAAGATTCCGCTCTGTCCCGTCTCCGTGAATAATCATGGCCTGGGGCAGAAGTTCACTCAGCTCATTACAGCGCTTTTTGTCCTGTTCAATGATTTTAATTTCCATGCCCATGGGCAGAAGCTGTTTCGCCAGATAATATGTAGTCTCTCCGCCTCCGATAATCATACAGTTTTTAATCCGGTTGGTAGTCATTCCGATTTTCCGGAAAAATTCATTGGCTTTTCTGGAAGAAGCCACAATGGAAATCACATCTTTTTCCTGCAGTTCAAAATTACCGGAAGGAATATAGACTTCCTCTCCCCGTTCCACGGAGCAAATCAGCACGTCGCATTTCAGCCCGCTGGAAATATAAGTCAGAGGCTTGCCGCCCAGCACGGAGCCTTCCCCGATTTTGCATTTCAGCAGTTCCACCCTTCCCTTTGCAAAGCTGTCCACTTTGATAGCCGAGGGAAATTTCAGCAGGCGTGCAATTTCGCAGGCCGCCGCGTATTCCGGGTTAATTACCATGGATAACCCCAGTTCTTCCTTAATATAAGTAATTTCCTTATTGTAAATGGGGTTCCGCACCCTTGCAATGGTATTGCAGCCTCCTGCCTTTCTGGCAATCAGACAGCAAAGCAGGTTTAATTCATCGGAAGTGGTGACTGCTATCATCAAATCTGCCTCTTCAATTCCCGCCTCATTCTGTACTGTAAAACTTGCTCCGTTTCCCACCACTCCCATTACGTCAAACCGGTTTGCCACGGATTCCGCTTTCAGGGGGTCCGTATCTACTACGGTAATATTGTGTCCTTCCTTACTTAACTGCTCTGTCAGAGTTGTGCCTACATTTCCACAACCCACAATAATTATCTGCATGATGTCCTCCGCTCTGTACGTCCATCCTACAATCTGCGTACAAAAAGGTAAAATCTGTTGTATTTTTCTGTTATCTTAAACTGCCGGCCCTTCTACAGCCAGAAGGGATACGAAAACAGTTATCTGTCGTATTTTTTCAAAAGCCCCAGTCCCAGCGGATGGGGGCCTGTATGAACTCCTATGGTAGCTCCAATCTGAAAAATGTCAATTTTTTTATAATCTGAATATGTCTTAAGCGACGCCAGAAGCTGATTCCGAAATTCCTCCGCTTCTTCGTAATGATAGCCATAGCCCACTACAATCTGATAATCATCCGGAGATTCTCCTGTCTTCTCAAAATGCTCTTTTGTCTGCTCAATCAGACGTTTCATCCCCTTTTTCCGGTTCCTGACAATCCCTGTGGGAAAAATCTCTCCTTCCTTCAGCATAATCAGCGGTTTGATTCCAAGGGTGGAGGCCGCTGTCCCCATTACCTTACCGATTCTTCCGCCATGAATCAGATATTCGTAATTCCCCACCGTAAACAGGATTCTTCCGGAAGGTTTTATCTGTTCGATTTTTTCAAGGGTCTCTTCAAAAGAAAGCCCGTCTCTTTGCATCCTCACGGTTTCCAGCACCAGAAGCCCCTGCAGCACCGTATCCATAGTGGTATCCACCACCTGAATCCGGATATCCGGGTATTCCTCCAGCAGCAGGTCTGCGGCAGTTTTTGCCGAATTGTAAGAACCGCTGAATTTTGTGGTAATGCACAGGCAGATGATATCTTTGCCTTCTTTTGCATAAGGTGTAAAGGCTTCCACATAATCCTGTACGGAGGGAAGGGAGGATTTGGGAAATTTATCCGGATTGTCCACCATTTCCTGATAGAAGGTCCGCACGCTGATTTCCTCAATCTCTTTCCGGTACGTCTGCCCGTCAAAGGTCACATAAAACGGTACCACCTGCACGCCTGCCTGTTGGGCCGCTTCCACCCCCAGATCGCAGGAACCGTCCGTAATAATCTGATATGCCATAGTATTCCTCTTTTCCTGTTACATAGGGGGGAAGCGCTCTGCTCCCCCCTTCTTTCCAATTCACTTCTTTGCTATTATAATACCTTTTCCATAAAAAGAAAAGGTGTTTTCAAGATTCTTCCCGGATATTCGCAGAAATCCCTCTGAGGGCCATGCCGGACCAGACAGCCAGTCCATTTTATGGTTCCTGCCTGTCCTGGCCCACCAGAAATTCCAGAAATTCAGCGGCCACGTCCTGATGGCCTGAATAGCAAAATACAATAAAATATGCCGGCCCCCGGTTCTGATATCCGTATTCTTCCAGCATTTCACTGTCCTCTATCCGGACTGCGTCCTGTTCACAGATTTCCTTATGGGCAGACACAAATTCTGCTCCCAGCAGTTCTTCCACCGGAACCAGTACATTCTCTTCTCCTGTGTAGTTTCTGTAGACTTCTTCCGGACAGATAAAAACATCTGCAGTGCCGGCTCCTGTCAGCGTGACCATTTTCATCTGGCTGGCATAGTCCAGTTCCCCGGAACTGTCCTGGCCCAAAAAAGCCACAGAGGTATCCAGCACATATTTATGCCGCCGGTTGTCATCTCCCCGATAAGCCTGGAAATGTTCCATCATCCCTGCATCCAGTTCTTTGCCGTTGATCACTGCCGCATAGAGCATGGTTTCATTGCGGAAGCTGTCTATCCACATACCGATTCCCACAATCAGCACAATAAGGCCTGCAACAGCGGCAATATGGAACTTATAATAACTCAGAATATATTCTGCTTTTTCACTTCCGCCCATGGATGCCAGTTTTTCACGCTCCAGTTCCCTTTTCTCTTTCTTCGTCATATCTGACTCGTGCTTTTTCTGAAATTTCGTATCCATAGCTCCTCCTGCTAACCGTTCTGCTCAGCGATTTTTTCCGCCAGCTCATTCAGATACACCCACCGCTCCATCTTTTCTTCCAGTTTGGCTTCTGCTTTCTCTTTTTCCGCCGCAAGCTCAGACAGCCGCAGAGAATTGGTGGCATGTTCCATCATGTCCTCTTCCAGCTTTTCCAGCTCTCTTTCCAGTTTTGCCACCTCTTCTTCTATAACCTCATATTCCCGCTGCTCTTTATAGGTGAATTTTAACTTTTTTTCTCCGTATCTGGGCTTGCCTCCGAGGGCCTCTCTGAGGGGTTTCTTCTCTGTCTCCCCCCTTTTTCCTTCTTTTCCGCCCCGCTCTTTCCTGGCCTTAAGGTAATCCAGATAACCTCCTTCATACTGCTGCAGACGTCCCTGTCCTTCAAAGGCAAATATTCTTCCGGCCACCCGCTCCAGAAAATAACGGTCGTGAGACACGGTAATCACAATTCCTTCAAAAGAGTCCAGATAGTCCTCCAGAATGCGTAAAGTCTGTATATCCAGGTCATTGGTGGGCTCGTCCAGAATCAGTACATTGGGCGCTCCCATCAGTACCCGCAGCAGATACAGCCTTCTGCGCTCCCCTCCGGACAGTTTTCCCACAGGCGTCCACTGCATATTGCCGTCAAACAGAAAACGTTCCATTAACATGGCCGCACTGATTTTTCCCTCGCCGGTATCCACATAGTCTCCTGCTTCCCTCACATAGTCAATGGCCCGGATGTTTTCCTCCATATGGGAATTATCCTGAGAAAAGTAACCGATCCGAATGGTCTCTCCCAGTTCCACGCTGCCTGTATCAGGCGTCACCTGACCCAGGATCAGTTTCAGCAGAGTGGATTTCCCGCAGCCGTTAGGGCCAATTACCCCAATGCGCTCTCCCCTCAGAAAAATATAAGTAAAATCCTGAATTAATTTCTGCTCTCCATAAGATTTGGAAAGGCTTTTCAGCTCAATGGTCTTTTTACCCATCCGGGTAAAGGCCGAAGACATCTCCACCTTTTTTTCTTCCGGGGGCCCGTCCTGAGCCAGCATGTCTTCGATCCGCTGAATATGGGCTTTTTGTTTGGTGGAACGGGCTCTGGCCCCTCTTGCCAGCCAGGCAAGTTCTTTTTTCAGAATACTTTTCCGTTTCCGCTGGCTGGCCTGCTCCATGTTCTGCCTCTGGATTTTCAGGGCTACATAATCTGCATAATTTCCCGGATAGCTGAAAATGTTTCCATGGTCCACCTCCACAATCCGGTCTGCAATCCGATCCAGAAAATACCGGTCATGGGTAACCATTACCACCGCGCCCCGGAACTTCACAAGATATTCTTCCAGCCATCCGGACATTTCACTGTCCAGATGGTTGGTGGGCTCATCCAGAATCAGGATTTCCACCGGCTGCAGCAGCACATTCACCAGCGCCACACGCTTTTTCTGTCCGCCGGACAGATATTTTACCCTCTGCTCTGTGTCGGAAAACCCAAGCTGCTGCAGCATGGACCTGGCTTCTCCTTCCAGCACCCCGTCCTGGCCATCCAGGCCTTTCAGGGCTGCTTTTAAAATACTGTCCGTATCCTCCAGTACAGGCGTCTGCTCCAGATAAGCTGTTTTTACATGATTTCCCATAACAACGGCGCCCCCGTCCGGTTCCTCCACCCCTGCGATAAGTTTCAGAAGGGTGGATTTTCCCATGCCGTTGACGCCGATTACGCCCACCTTCTCTCCTTCCTGGAGACTGAAAGAGGCGTCTTCCAGCAAAATCCGTTCTGCTGTGTATGATTTTCGTAAATGTTCTGCCGCTAATATATTCATGATTCTTTTTCCTTCCGGGCCGTAAAACGTTTTCCCTCTGATTACAGTTCTCTGCACACCTGAAAAATATGGAATTTCAGGTAATATGATTCTTCTGCCGCCCACAGGATGGGATGATCCGGCCCCTGGGTTCGAAATTCCACCTGCCGCAGGCGTCTGTGTACATTGTCTGCCGCCTGACGGATAGTTCTGGCAAACAGCTCCGCGTCCATAAAATGAGAACAGGAGCAGGTGGCCAGATAGCCTCCGTCTTTTACCAGCTTCATGGCCCGGAGATTGATTTCCCGGTATCCCTTCACAGCATTTTTGATGGAATTTCTGGATTTGGTAAAGGCAGGCGGATCCAGAATCACCACGTCAAAGGTTTCTCCCCGGCGCTCCAGTTCCGGCAGCAGTTCAAACACATCTGCACAGATAAATTTTACCCGGTCAGACATCTCGTTCAGAGACGCATTTTCCTGTGCCTGGGCTACTGCAGTGTTCGAGGCATCCACCCCCAGCACGGAATCTGCTCCTGCAATCCCCGCGTTCAGTGCAAAAGATCCTGTATGGGTAAAGCAGTCCAGCACTTTTGCACCGGCACACAGAGGCTGAATGGCTTTCCGGTTGTATTTCTGATCCAGAAAAAAACCTGTTTTCTGTCCGTCTTTCACATCCACCAGATAGCGAACACCGTTTTCCTCAATTTCCACTTTCGTATCAAATTCCGGCCCCAGAAATCCCTTCTGGAGTTCCATCCCTTCCTGTCTGCGAACCTTTGCATCGCTGCGTTCATAAACGCCGCGAATCAAAATTCCGTCTTCTGCCATGCACGCTTTTAAATCGGAAATAATCTCTTCTTTGAACCGGTCAATGCCAAGGGCCAGCGACTGTACTACCAGAACATCTGAGAATTTATCCACCACCAGCCCCGGCAGCCAGTCTGCTTCGCCGAAAATCACCCGGCAGGAACTGGTATCAGAGGTTTTCTTCCGGTATTCCCAGGCATTCCGCACCCTCATTTTTATAAAATCTGCATTTATTTTCTGTTCTTTGTTCCGTGTCATCATACGGATACTGATTTTGGATTTGGTGTTGAGAAATCCTTTTCCCATTGGATAACCGTCAAAATCATGTACCGCCACCAGGTCTCCGTCTGTAAATGTTCCTTCCACAGACGCAATCTCATTGTCATAAATCCAGAGACCGCCGGATTTGACCGTTTTTCCTGCTCCCTTTTTCAGTGTAACCACTGCTTCTTCCATTCTGCCTGACCTCTCCTGACTGTGAATTTTTCTTCTTTTTCAGTATTATACCATTAATCTGTGCCATTTCAAGTCGTTCAGGCCTGCAGTGCATTTAACTGCTGTCTGAAGGCGCTGCAGTACGCTCCTGCTTTTTTGGGGGAATACCGGCATGCTTCCATCAGACGGACAAAATGTGAACCTGAAACCACACCGTCGATAACATTTTTCACAGGCGCCACATCCTCCGGGCTGCAGAACTCAAAGCCCATCATCACCGGAATCGGGAAAACCGCCTTTACTACGGAAAGATAATAGAAAAAGTTTTTCCTGTGGAATAAAAAAATGAATATTTCCAATATACTTGTGCATTTTCTCTTACATGCTATAATTGTATCATTCAAAGGAGGAGACAACATGTTTGAATTTCTGATTTGTTTTGCTGCCGGTATCGGCGCAGGACTCGGCACCGGGTTTGCAGGTATGAGCGCCGCAGCAGTTATCAGCCCCATGCTCATCACATTTCTGAAAATGCCGGCTTATGAGGCTGTGGGCATTGCACTGGCAAGTGATGTGCTGGCCAGCGCCGTCAGCGCTTATACTTATGGAAAAAACAGAAATCTGGATATTCGCAACGGTCTGGTTATGATGATTACCGTTTTGCTGTGCACTTTTCTGGGAAGCTGGACTGCAAGCCTTGTTCCCAATACCACAATGGGAAATTTTTCCGTATTCATGACGTTGCTGTTGGGAATCAAATTCATTGTAAGGCCTGTAATGGCCACAAAAGAAACCATGGAATCTGCCCACAGCCGGACACGCGTGTTCCAGTCCATCGCAGGAGGAATTCCTGTGGGATTTATCTGCGGTTTTATCGGAGCCGGCGGCGGAATGATGATGCTTCTGCTTCTCACCGGTATTCTGGGATATGAACTGAAAACAGCAGTAGGCACCAGTGTGTTTATTATGACTTTTACCGCTCTGACCGGAGCTGCCAGTCATTTTGCAATTGGAAAAATGCCCGATCTGCGGTGTCTGGTGTTCTGTGTGGCTTCCACCCTGCTGTGGGCCAGAATCGCCGCAAAATTTGCAAATAAGGCCAGTGCTGCCACTCTGAACCGTGTAACGGGCATTGTTCTGGCCATTCTGGGAACAGCTATTCTGGCTGTCAACGTTCTGAGCCGCTGACCGCCTCATGATTCACAGATTCTTTCCCGGTTTCTTTTTTATTACCAGTTCTGTTTTTCCTGTAGGATGACGGAGAAATCCCCATATATTTACGAAATGTTTCCGCATAATAGCTGGCTCCGTTAAATCCCACCTCATATGCAATTTCTGTAATATTCAGGTCTGTCATCTGCAAAAGCTCCGCGCTTCTGTGAAGCCGGTATCCGGTAAGACAGGCATTGGGCGTCTGATGTATACAGGTACTGAATAATTTGCAGCACTTGCTCTGTCCAATACCGCCGGAGGCTGCAATCTAAATGCACCTGACGGGAATTTACAAATATCCCTTCCTGAGAATTCAGTTCCGTCAGCTCCCTATTGACATTATACGTCATGCTGCCTTTTAGAATTTCCTAAGAAACTCAATATCATCATGCCAGTGAGGCGGAGCGGCGTATCCCGGATAACTGTTCAGACAGGAATGGCGCATATGAATGGGATACTCTGCGTTATCATAAGACACTTTTTCGGAACGGTTCTCGTTTACGTCGATAAATATTTCCATATATCCTCTCTTTTCGCAGGATTGTTATCATCATTTAAAAAATAATGGTATACTTCATAAAAATAAAACAGTATTATTATAGCCAGAAACAAATATTATACCAATGAAAGGGGCATGGAAATGACCATAGACCACATTGCTTTATATGCAGAAAATCTGGAAGATGAAAAAAATTTTTTTGAAACCTATTTCGGCGGTACAACCGGAGAGAAATACTTCAATGAAAAAACAGGCTTTACCTCTTACTTTATATCTTTTGAAGACGGGACAAGACTTGAGATTATGAATATGCCGGATACCAGGAAAGCAGAAAACATTTTGAGAATGGCAGGCTATGCGCATATTGCTTTTCATGCGGGTTCCATGGAAAATGTCAATGCCCTGACTGATAAACTGCGAAAAGATGGATTTTCCGTAATCAGCGGGCCAAGAACAACAGGAGACGGATATTATGAAAGCTGCATTGAAGACCGGGAAGGAAATCTTATTGAAATTACCGTATAAGATGTTCGGATACTGTCAGGGTTTTCTTTCCACAAGCAGGCATAGTATCTACTGGGTTTTCATTCATTTTTTCTCCATTGCCTTATGTCCAGTCTTTCTTTCTGTATAAAACAGCTCCGACAGCTGTACATACCACCGACAGTGACCCAAGGATAAGTAATTCTGTTCCATGCAGGCTAAGGCTGTCTCCGGCAAAAGTCCCCTGCATTAAATCAACCGCATGGGTCATTGGCAAAAAGTCAGAGATTTTTTTCACGGTATCGGGGAACAACATATCCGGAAGTGTTGCACCAGACAGGAATAACATAAGAAAATAAAAAAGATAGCAAAGCAGGTTTGTACTTTTTAAATCCCATCCGATAGCTGTGAAAAGAAATCCCATGGAAAACATAGCCCCTATGGAAAACAATATACTGACGCAAATCGAAAGGACAGTACCCTGAATCCGTATCCGGTAAAGAAGCCTTCCAGTGATCAGTAAAAGGGAAACTCCCATAAGCGTCATAACAAGGTTGACAAATACCTGTGCTGACATGATGCTTTTCTTTCCAACTGGCGTAGCATCAAATCTCTTATAAATTTTTCTCTCTTTATAACCCGATAACGTCAGAGGAAGCGACATTAAGCCTGTAACTCCTGTGACCATGACTGAATACGCAGGCACAGAAACATCCATCATTCCAGCCTCTGCTCCATCGTAAATCGGTGTATTTCCATAGATGGCGCCAAATAAGAGGAGCATTAGCACAGGAAACACAAGAGCAAAGAAAAAGCTAAAGAAATCCCGCATAAACAAACGTAATTCTATCTCACAGATAACCGCAAACCGTCTCATAATATTCCCTCCATCGTAAGTCCTGTTGTTTCAGGTGCAATCATTAAATAAAGTTTTTCCAATGATAAATTTTCTTCCCATTCATCCCCGGAAACCCGATTTTTCACATATTCCCGAAATTCATGCTGCTTTCCAAAGAATTGCTGCTTTCCTTTTTCTAAATAGAGGATTTTGTCTGCAAGGGCTTCGACCTCATCCATATAATGGGAAACCATAATAACAGCTACCCCGCCTTTCCTGATATTCTCAAAGCTAATCCACATATTCTGCCTTACCTCCGGATCAAGTCCCGTTGTCAGTTCATCCAAAATCAGCAGCTTCGGGCGTCCCATAAGGGAAAGCAGAATGGACAGCCGCTGTTTTTCGCCGCCAGACAACCTGTGAACCGGACGTTTTCTTTTTTCATCCAGCCCCATTTGTGTCAGTAATAAATTCCAGTCGGCAGGCCTTTCGTAAAAACCTGCAAACAGTCTGCATAGTTCCTCCACTTTGATTTTCAAGGGATATTCCGCCTCCTGCAGCTGAACACCCATTTCTTTATAAACTTCCCGGCGGTGCAGCCATGGGTCTTTTCCAAAAACACGAATCAGGCCGCTGTCTGGTTTTCGTAACCCTTCCACACATTCTATGGCAGAGGTCTTTCCAGAGCCATTCTGCCCGATCACAGCCAGAATCTCTCCGGATTTTACAGAAAATGAGACATTCTGAACCGCACGCAAATGCTTATATGCCAGATTCAGATTTTCCACTTGTACAATTGTCTGTGACATCATAATTCCTCCCTGTCCTATGATAGTGTTATTTTATAACGCACCTTAAAGATAAACAACAGGATTTTAAGGAGCGGCAGTCTGCCATGTGCAAGATGTCGGATTTCATGTCTGAAATGCACAAATTCATTGCCCTGTCGTGCTATAATAATAAGAGAAGGAGGCACGTCTATGAAAGTTGAATGCAAAATCAGTGCAGATTATAAAGAACCCTATGCAGTTCTTTACATAAACAGAATGACCCCGGCAGTTACAGAAATCATTTCCATGTTAGAAAAAGAAGATACGGTTTCCCTGACATTGATTGCAACGAAAGAAAGAAAAACGTATTTTATCAAACCAGAAGATATCTCATTGGTTCGTACCGAAGGCAGGGAAATTGTCTGCTATGATAAACTCAAAAACAGATATCTGGTAGATAAGCCCCTGTATGAACTGGAAAACATACTTGATACTCATTTTGTGCGTATTTCAAAATCAACGATTGTCAATATTAACCAAATCTGTCATGTGGAAGCAAGTTTCAATGGGACAATGGAGCTGGTGATGAAAAACGGGGTTACGGATTACATTTCCAGAAGTTTTCGGAAAGGTTTCAAAGAAAGGCTGGGATTAAAATGAAACAAACTGTAAAATTAGTGGTTAAATATATTTTATATGGGATTTCTCTGGGTTGCACTTTCTTTGTGATTATGTGTTTATCTTACTTTGTCGGAGGCGGGGAAGCTCTGCTGAGGCCAATATTCAAAGATTTTGCAAGGCACTCTGTGGGTGCTATAATTGTGGGAATTGCCTGTGGCGGGACGGCTGTCGTCTATCAATTCCATCGTCTTTCCAGCCTGGCGCAAATGATAATACACTTTTGTATTGGAATGGGAGTTTTCTTTCCAACTGCCATTTATTTAGGATGGATTCCTTTCTATCCAGGCAGGGTAATCTATACTATCTTACAATTTTTACTGTCATGCGGTATTTTCATGGCAATCTGGCTCTGTTTTTATCTCTTTAACCGAAATGAAGCAAAAAGGATAAATGAAAGATTAAGAGAACTTGAACGGGATAATACTGTAAATAGAGACTAAGACAGGAATAATCCGGCATATGGTGTGTTTAAGAATGTTTTTCTGTATCTGTCGCTTTTTCAAAGGGGAAATCCTGTATCAGTCAACAGAAACATATGATATATCTGTTGGTATTTTTTACGTTACAATATCCTATGTTATTCATTCTTCCTGTCCATTCCAGGGCATAGTCAGCCTTTGGCTGTTTTGCCCTGTGTCTGTTTCATGCTCTCTATACGCCTTTTACAGCGTTCCTGCGCCTGCCAATACCAGCAAGATAAAGCCTGACATGCCACTTGTGGGAAGATATGTATGCCGGCTCGGCGGGTTGTCCCCTGGCTATGTGTAAGGCTATCTGTGTTGTAGCTCCCATTTATTTCCTGGTGTGGTATAATGCATCTATACACGCATCTGCCAGTGGAGTAGTTGTAGTTCCCATTTATTTCTTGGTATGGTATAATCGTATGTCCGCAATACCCGGCGATGGAGAAGTTGTAGTTCCCATTTATTTCTTGGTATGGTATAATACACCACTTTACAACTATTATAAATAGCGCTCCTTTTGCTGAACAAGGTATTTTAAGGCTCTCATAAGGGCAGATGATTTTATTATACTTTCGCTCTTTTTCACGAAAGTGGCAAAAAATACCTCCTGCCTGATCCGCTCGCTGAGCACAAACCTGAAATCCTGTGCGCTTTCCCTACGGTACTTTGAAAATGCTTCATCCTGATATGGCAGCAGTTTCATCGCACAATAAGCTATGTTGATCAGATTAACCAGCATTTCAATCCCTTTCCGGCTGCGCACCATATAGCTGCATAGTGACCAGAAGGTTTTCTGTTCGTAATAGCTGACTTCTATCTTCCATCTGAATGAGTACAGGAACAAGGGGATGTAATCCATCCATGCACTCCCCGTCTGGTTCAGGGGAGTCTTTTCCTGCCATGCACAAAAAATCTGCAGCTGTGTGGGGAAAACCGTACTGAAGAACAGGCGCCTGGAACCGCCTTCCTTCTCTGTGGCTGTCACATAGGCAAAAACTTCCCTTGTGCCGAAAATATTTGTAAGGACACGGCGCATCCCAATATAATAACCGCCTATTTTTTCATCCGAAAGTGTAAAATCTTTTTCCGCCGAAAGACGTTTCCCATGTTTTGCAGGCCTGCCCCTTTTTCCGGTCGGCTGCGGGGCAAGGTCATAAAGGACAGAGTCATACCTTGCATTTCCGATTAGGCCAAGGTTTGGGTATTCATCCACGACAGAAACCAGATCCCCTTTTGTATACCAGCTGTCGCATAGGATAATGACATTCGCCTTTTCTTGTAATTCAGGCATGGCCTGGCGTACCATGGAAGCAGCCAGCTTTAATTTTGACTCTTCTTTCTGCCACATACGGTAGGAAAGCGGAAACGCCTGGTAAACAATCTTGCCTTTATCCCACATTGGCACACAGAGCATGACACTTACAAAGCAGTGCCCATTCAGGTAGCCGCTGTCGTTGTGCGCGGAATGGTCAAAGAGTTTTGAGACATCCTCAAATTTCTTTCCATATTTGGGAACAATGGTATCATCCATGCATAAAAAAACGGGCTGCGTCTCTAAGGATTTCGGGATTAGTTTCAATGCCATAGATGCTGTTGCATTCATAAACCTGGAATAATCCACTTTGGCATAGGAGCAGGCATAGTAAAAGGCAT
>OFGR01000816.1_pt1 | contig 28477 bp, 27 predicted proteins | sample 1521811 | NCBI WGS metagenome assembly OFGR01 (sample SAMEA3504098, study PRJEB24116) | mouse gut metagenome | biome: mouse gut; feature: mouse-associated habitat; material: faeces | place: Denmark | collected 2011
GACACCGGCGGGCCAGTTCCATCCGCCACTCCCACGGGCCGTCCACGCCGTCCACAAACCAGTACCGGCTGGGCGTGAATTCTTCGATAGAGAAGCTTGGGATGGAACAAGAAAAAAACGGGAGGAATCCCATCTGCTGCACCAGCATTTCCAGTTCCATTGCGCTGGTAATCTTCGGCTTTGGCATGGCTGGAATCCTCCTCCACGGCGGTGTTTTTCTCATTATAGCACACCTCATCCGGCAAGTCGAGGGATAAATGCAAGTGCGCGGCAGATGCAATCTGCCGCAGCAGTTTCCCCTTGGACCAGCCAAACCGACGAACGGCCTGAAGATACCACAGATTTTCCTGAGCTGTAAGTCCGGCCTCCAATATAACCACATTCTGTGTCCAACCGATCTGCATCGCCGCTGCCATCGCATCCGGTTCGTTCTTGTAAGCACAATAAAACGCCCGCATCCGGCGCAGGTTCCGGGGAGAGAACCCGGAGGCATCAGGATATGTGCCTTGCAGATACTCCGCGGCAGCGATGGCAACACCTTTCTCCGGCCTGCCGCTGATCAGCCGGCCAATTTGGCAGTACAGCTCCAACTGCGGCAGTCCCTTCGTCAACAGTACTTCCAATTCTGTGAACAGGGCGCTATAATCAACGGGCTTCCTGATATTCACGGATTCTCCTCCTTTCCGGCGTACTGCGCCTGAAATTCAAGCCAAAGGAAAACTCTCCGGAATAAAGTGCTTTCCTTTGGCTTGCCAATTGCAGAAGTTCTATCGGACAATGCTCCGAGTGATTTCTATTCCGCCCCGCAGATAAACAGTGATCGTATCTTCCGACAGCACCTTGACCGTATCCACCAGCTGGCGGATAACCGCCTCATCCCATTCAATGAGTTCTGGAGACGCTTTCTCCAGCAGAGAAGCCGCCGTATCCAGCCGGTATACTGCCAGTGCGTTAGACCTCCGCTGTTCCTCCATCTGCCCCCGCTGCATCTTCAGAGCGGCAATCTCATTGGTAATCGCCTGAAACTGTTCCACATAGCTCTGGTCCCCCAACTGTTCCGCCGCCTGTTCCAACAGGAGATTGAACCGTCCCTCCAGCTCGCCAATCTGGCGCTGGATGTCTGACAGACTGACCGTCTGTCCTGGCAGCGCGGCAAGCTCCAGCTCCATGGTTTCAGTAATCTGCCGCACCATCTCATTCCGGCTGCCCATGGCCTCATTAATCGCTGCCAGAACGGCCCTCTGGAGCGGTTCCTCGTCCAATGTAGGCGAGTGGTGGCAGTACTTTGTGCCGTAGTCCAGGCGGCTCACACAACGCCACACAACGCGTTTCCTGCCGTTTTTGGCCCAGACGCAGCGGCGGTATAGTGTTCCGCACTCGCCGCAGATCAGCCGCTCGGAGAGGGCATATTTGCTGGCGTAGGATGCACGGCCTGTGGGAGCGTTCTTTTTGGAGGGGCTTTTTCCGGCGCTGCGCCGCGCCATTTCAGCCTGCACTGTATCATAGAGCTGGCGGTCAACGATGCCCTTGTGACAGTTCTGAATCAGATATTGAGGAAGCTGGCCCCGGCGATATATTGGTCGTAAATCCGCCGCACCACCTCGGCCTGTTCCGGAATAATTTCCGGCCTGCCATCCGCACCTTTTTGGTAGGCGTACCAGCGGCTGTACTGATAGGACACCCTGCCCTCCCGCATTGCCTGACGTATCCCCCAGACAATGTTGCCGGAAATGGATTCACTCTCCGCCTGGGCGAAGGCGCCTAGAATGGTGATAAGCATTTCGCTGTCCGATTCCAGCGTGTTGATGCCCTCCTTCTCGAAGATTACCGCAATGCCCAGCTCCCGCAGGGCGCGGATGTAGTGGAGACAGTCCACCGTGTTTCGAGCGAAGCGGGAGATGGATTTGGTCAGCACAATGTCAATTTTCTTCTTTCTGCACTGGCGGATCATCCGCAGGAACTCTGGACGCTTCCGGGCGCAAGTACCGGTTATGCCCTGATCTGCGAACAGGCCGGCCATCGTCCACTCCGGGTTGTTCATGATTTTATCCGTGTAGTAGGTCTGCTGGGCCTCATAGCTGGAGAGCTGCTCCTCCTCATCGGTACTGACCCGGCAGTAGGCAGCTACCTTTAGCTGACGCTTGACAGCCTTCTCTTTGGTCAGCTCCGGATTAGCAGGAATAATGACAACCCTTGGCGTACATTCCGTCATCATGGTGACTGACTCCCTTCTATTATTTGCCCGTTTTTCAAACGGAGGATTACTTTGCCTCTGCGCATCCGGACCGCTGAAACTGCGGAGCGGAGAAGCTCTGCGTCCAGCGTATCCATCGGCGCATACCGCTCGAACAGCTGCCGGAGCCGCATAGTTTCGTATTCCTGATTACCGATAGCCGCATACCTTGTGTATGCCAGCTCCAAAGCCAGATTTTTTGCCGCTGTCTCATCGACCGGCTGGCGCTCCAGTTCATTTCGCAGGGCCTGCCGGAGACCGTCAATCTGCGCTATATTTGCTGCCGGGACCGGAGGCGCGCATATTTGGCCGGGGTCTGCAATCACACGGTTCAACAGCCGCAGCACCGCTTGTTCATACTCCTGGGCGGCATGGCATCCGCTCAATCGCCGCAGAAGCTTCTGCGCCGCAGTTTTCTTTGGTATGGCAGCCTTACCGCTGCGCTTTTCCCGCGCTCGGTCGTATTGCTCCTCTGGAATAATGGCAGGCCAGCCCTGATCGCCAATGTACTTCCGATTTTCCAGAATTCGCGCCACCATGTTTTTGTTCCAGAGCCTGCCTGAGTCGTAGGAGACAACCTGCTCTCGCAGCATATCCACCAGTTCTTTGTAAGACGCGCCAGAAGCATACTGCCGGAAAACCTTCTGCACTGTAATGGCCTCCAGAGGATGGATCACAATCTCGCCAAACTCCATTCGGTAACCGAAGGGCAGTTTTCTGTTTGATGCCATTTTCATCTCACCGTCCTTTCAATTGTTTCCGCCAGCTCTAACCCATTTCGCAACCGGAACCGCAAGCGGTCATTGCTCTCTACGATGATCTTCTCAACAAGTTCCCCGAACAGTTCCTCGTCGAAGCTTTCCAGGAAGTCCGGCCCTGCGTCAACGATTTCCGTCAACTCCTGCGTCTGGACAATGGTATCATCACCCTCCGCATTCAGCAGGCGTCTCTTTTCCCGTTTTACGGCGCGGAGCTGTTCGGCCAGTTCATTGCTGCGGGATATAAAAATGTCAGGATCAACGCCTCCCTGCTGCTTCAGCATGGCCAGGAGTTGATTCTGACTGGTCAGATTCGATATTTGCTTGTTCAGCTCAATGACGTCCACACTCCAGAGCAGGTGGTGACTGCGGATCATCTGGAGGTCTGCGAGGAAGGGGGGGGGAGGAGCTGGTCACCGTGGTGCTTCAGGTTATAATAGAGACGGAGGAAGGCGGTGTGGATTTCAGATTCCGGGATCTGAATAATCGGACAAGAATCGTGCGTTCTATCATGCGTGAGACATGTCCAATACACTTTTCCGCCACATGTCTTTTGGCGGAATGTGCCGCCGCAGCAACCGCAGCGTAAAACCGACAGTGCTTTTTTCCGGCGGGGACTTGTCCCGGTTTTTGCCCTGCGACGCAAGATAAGGGCCTTCGCGGCCTCAAATGTTTCTACGCTTATGATGGGCGGATTGCTTCCCGCTACATAATATTGCTGCCGCTCGCCGCGATTACGTTTTTTCTGACGAGGCAGGGTATCCGTACTATAATTTTTTTGCAGGAGTGCGTTGCCGGCATATCTCTCGTTCTGGAGGATGTATTTTATTGTAGAGTGCCTCCATACCGTGTTCCCATCCCGTGTAGGTATATTCAATCCGTTAATATATTCCGCAATTTCATCACAGCTCCACCCATTTAGGAATTGTGAGAATATTTCCCTAACCAATTTTGCTTCGGGTTCATATATTTCCAGTTTATTTCCGTTCAGCCTGTATCCGAAAGGATTTTTACAAGTATTAAACGTGCCACTTTTCATACGCATTTGAACCCCAAGGGAACTGTTTCTGGAGATGGATTCACTCTCCGCCTGGGCCATAGCGGCAAAGAGGGCGGTCAGCATCTCGCCGGACACTTTCGCGGTATCAATATGTTCTTTTTCAAAGGTGATTCCAATCCCCAGAGACTTCAGTTCCCGGATGGCCTCCAGACAATCCGTTGTGTTCCGGGCAAATCGTGAGATGGATTTGCAGAGGACACGATCAATCAGTCCTCTGCGGCAATCCGAAATGAGCCGCTGGAAATCATCCCGCTTCTCCACAGATGTACCGGTGATCCCGCGATCAGCATAGATGTCTACCATGGTCCAGTTTTCCTTGCTGGAGATTAGCGCGGTGTAGTAACGGTTCTGCGCAGCGAAGGAGTTGAGCTGGTCAGCGGAATCGGAGCTGACACGGGTATAAGCTGCTACACGCAGTTTGAGGTCCTGCGGCTTCTCTGTTGCCTCAATAACGATAACACGCTGCTGCTCTGATACCGCAAGGTTTCCGGTCACTTTCTGCTTGCTTGCCATAGTTTCTACCCCATCCTAGCAACACACAATACCACAAAATCTATAGAATAGCTATGCTTTCTATTCAGAAAGAACAACAATATTTGCTCCTGTTTTTATGGCAATATGCTCAGCGATCTTCCTGCGCTCAGCTTTCGTGATTGCGCCCTTCTCCTCCAGATACCGGAGCATATTCAATATGCCGATGTAGTTGATGTTTGCGTTCATTTTCCTCTGCCTTTCATGGAAATCTTCTTCTGTAGCGCATGAGCGTAGGCCATTCCCTCATCGTTGAGGCAATCAAATTCCTTCACCTCCACATAGGCGGGCGAGAGGCCGAAAACTTTGCGCCAGCATGGTCGCAGCGTACTGCGGCATTCCGTGATCCCCATCCCGGAGATACAGCTCCCACATTCTGCGGTTCAACTGTGCATTCCACAACAGACTATCCGTAAATTTTTTCATCGAGTCCGTTTCCATCCGGCTGTCAGTCACAGGGTAGATCAGCAGTTAGAAGCAAAGATGGATCTTTCCCTCATCCCGCGCCTGCAGGGCGCAAGCGGGTGACAGTACCCCACCGGCACTGTCACCCCCATTGCAACTGATCTCCCAGAACGGCAACGACACGGTAACTGTCCCGGTGGTAAACATAGCGGTGCTCTTAGTATTTGCTCTTTTTAACGCGGAAGCTTGGCAAAGATGCGAACGACAGGCCCAGATTGACGCTGTTCCAGAGACTCGGTACAAATTGTTCTATTCAGAAAGCTTAACGCCTGACTGTCGGTAGTAACAATTGGACGCCATCCGCTGCCTGTATCCTCATTGATAATGTGGATCTGACAGGATGCTCCGGTATAGTCTGTCCCTTTGATAATATAGTCAGCGCACAGACGAACGATCTCCTGTCCCCTCCAGCGCTGTATATCCACAGCACCGGGCTGGATCATACCAGAAAAGAAAGGTGTCTGGATTACACCGCCAAAGGGGATCGTCAGAACGGTCTCTTCTCCTTGCTCCTCCCTGGTGAAACCGGTCAGAACCACATCTACGCTGAGTACATTGGTGCCGCCCTGAATGAATTCCCGTACCAATTCCATAGCGTGGACATCCTCGTTTCCCATAAATCCGTGGTTGGCGCCAGAAATCTCCGCCAGCTGGCAGCGCAGTGGTTTTACGGAGTGATAAGCTGCCTGGGCCCGCCGGGAATTGATCACATTTACGGCGGTATCACTGTCGCCATGAACAATTAGCACTGGACCGGGATAGAGCGCAATGGCAGCGAAAGCATCTATTTTCTGCACACTGGCCACATAGGCGCGGCCAAGAGACTCTATGGGATCGGAACAGCCCTCAGGTATAACAGGAAAAATTTGCTCAGGAATATTGGACGGATCAAAAGCGTACATCAGCATCTTACCCCGCCGTGCATCCTCCGGAATGCACAGGGCCGGGTAAAACAGGATCAAGCGGCTGACCACCACTTCGGGATGGGCCGCTGCGAACAGTGCGCTGACAAACCCGCCCTGACTGCATCCCATCAGGGTTAGATCCTCGCTATTAATATAAGGCAGCCCACAGACATATGCCGCAACGACCGCCAGATCCTGTACTTCGGTGAAGACGGTCATATCCTGAAACCGCCCATCGCTGGTACTCCTGGAACTTCCACCGCAAAAGTCAAACACATATGCGGCAAATCCCCACCCGGCAAGCTGTTCCGCATAATGGGCAAGATCGCCGCCTATGCCGTTGAAGCCATGACTGAGGATTACCGCAGGGAGTTTATTCCCTTCGGGACGGTATTCCGTTCCACGGATAGTCAGTTGGCCTTTTGTACAGGAAAAGTTTCCTTTTGTTATTTTCATAGCGAATCCCTCTCAGAATATTTTGGATAAAGGTATTATCGCACATATTGACGCAGACGGCAACAAAAAGAGATTTGAATTTCGCCCACTCTCGTTGTCCATGTAGCGCATGGTGACACTTTCTTTTCATATGGAAATTTTCCTCGTATGGCACGGCTCACGTCTCTCCGCTGGATCTGTAAGGCCGATGCCAATACTTATTTTTAGCGTCTTGTCAACCTGCCGCATTTTCTCCACACCAACTCTGCCTTTATGTAGATTGAGAAAGGCAAAACACATATATTCACCCCATGCAGGGCGAATACGCCAAAAGGGATCAAAAATGGCATAGCCGCCCGAAAAACGACGGCTATGCCATTTGCACACAAGAGTACATCCTACAGAACTGCCGTTTTTTTTACAGCCCTCCAGGATCTTGCAGTCAAGAGTTATATCGCTTGATTTGTTTCACCTTACTTTTTTAATAATCGCTTTGTTTGTAAAACAATGTTTTCCGCACAAAGCCCAAACGCTTTCAGCAACGCGGCGAAAGGGCCGGAGTGGCCAAACTCATCGTTGACACCAATTCGCTTCACGGGTACAGGACAGTTCTCGCTGGTCAAGGAGCACACGGCCTCGCCCAGGCCGCCGATGATACTGTGCTCTTCCACAGTGACGATCTTACCGCACTCGCGGGCGGCTTTCAGTACCATCTCAGCGTCCAGAGGTTTGATGGTTGGCATGTTGATGATACAGGCGGAAATGCCCTCCGTGGCCAAAGCCTTCCCGGCCTCGATGGCCTCTGGGACCATGATGCCAGTGGCAATGATGGCAACATCATTGCCGTCCCGAAGCAGTTCGCCTTTACCAATCTCAAGCTTGAAGTCCTCGTTGTGGTATACAGGCGTGGGAGCGCGGCTGAAACGTATGTAGACCGGGCCTGTCATTTCATAGGCAGCCCTGACCATCTGCCGGGCTTCTACGTCATCAGAGGGACACATGACCGTCATTCCAGGAATGGAGCGCATGAGGGCGAAGTCCTCGCAGCACTGATGGCTGGCACCGTCTTCGCCCACGGAGATGCCGCCGTGAGTAGCACCGATCTTCACGTTTAGGTGTGGGTAGCCGATGGTGTTGCGGACCTGCTCATAGGCCCGTCCGGCGGCGAACATGGCAAAGGTAGAGGCGAAGGGAACCAGTCCCATGGTTGAGAGGCCCGCAGCTACATCCATCATGTTGGCCTCAGCGATGCCGCAGTCAAAGTGCCTCTCGGGGAATGTTTTCTGGAATGTGACGGTTTTCGTGGCTCCGGCGAGGTCTGCATCCAGGACCACCAGATCTGTTGCGGATGCGCCCAAGTCCTTCAATGCGTTGCCGTAGCTGTCACGGGTAGCGATTTTCTTTACATCTGCCATGCTTATACCTCCAATGACCTGCGGAGTGCAGCCAGCTCGGCTATACCTATTGCGTATTCTTCATCGTTGGGCGCTTTGCCATGCCATGCGGCGTTGTCCTCCATGTAAGAAACGCCTTTCCCCTTGACCGTCCTCATCAAGATGCAGGTGGGTTTACCGCTGCCATGGTTGGCGTGGAACCGGGCAAAAGCGGATTCAATCTGCTCAAAATCGTGGCCATCGATCTTCACCACGTCGCAACCAAAGGCAGTAAATTTCTCATCCAGCGGCTCGGTGTTCATCACGTCCTTGGTCCGTCCGTCGATCTGGAGACCGTTGACATCCACGATGATGCACAAGTTGTCTAGCTTGTAATGGGCGGAGAACATAGTGGCCTCCCAGATCTGGCCCTCGGCTAACTCACCATCGCCCAGCAGAGTGTAGATGTTAATGTCCTTTTTCAGATATTTTGCTCCTTTGGCCATGCCTGCGGCGGCAGAAATTCCCTGCCCTAGGGAACCGGTGGACATATCCACACCTGGAACGGTGTTCATGTTGGGATGTCCTTGCAGATAGGAGTCGATATGCCGCAGGGTAGCCAGATCTTCCACCGGGAAAAAACCCCGGTTGGCCAGAGCGGCGTAGAGTCCCGGCGCAGTGTGGCCCTTGGAGAGGACAAAGCGGTCCCTATCAACCTTTTTTGAGTCCTTGGGGTCAATACGCAGCTCTTTGAAATAAAGATAAGTAAACATATCCGCAGCAGAAAGACTGCCGCCGGGATGTCCGGCCTTCGCTCCGTGGGTGCTGGTCAGGATGCCCTCCCGGACGCTGATGGCCGTCCGCCGGAGAGCTTTCTTTTCTTCTGGTGTCATAAAGACTCTCCTTACTTGAAAGGATTTTCCTGGGGATAAGGCAGACTTGCAGGCTGATTATAGGCAATATCCTGGATTCCAAGATATTTGAACACCTCAAACAAAGCCTTGCCCCAGTGGCCGAAGGCCACCGCGCCGTGGTGAGGATAGCGCTTGGCAATGAGTACATGGCGGTAGAACCGGTCCATTTCCGGGATGGCAAAAGCTCCGATAGACCCGAAGCTCTCGCAGTCCACATCCAGCACCGCCCCCTGGGCTACGTAGGCCTTGAGCTGGGTGTCAGCAGTGGACTGAAGGCGGAAGAAGGTGATGTCACCAGCCTTGATGTTGCCCTCCATGGTGCCGCGGGTGATGTCCGGCTCCGGCAGGTCCGGCTCCAGATCGCGCTTCATGATGAGCTGATAGCCCATGTGAGGATTTTTCAGCAGGGAACAGGCTGTGTTGCCGCAGTGGAAGCCCATGAAGGTCTCGGTCAAACGGCAATCATACTTTCCCTTGATGCCCTTGTCATAGATCGAGGCGGGCACGGTGTTGTTGATGTCCAACAGCGTGCAGACCTCACCGGAGACGCAAGTACCGATGTATTCACTCAGCGCACCGTAGATGTCCACCTCGCAGGCCACGGGGATACCCATGGCTGCCAGCCGGGAGTTGACATAGCAGGGTACGAACTTGAACTCCGTCTGGAACGCAGGCCAGCACTTGTTGGCAAAGGCCACATACTGCCGGGTACCCTTGTGCTGCTCCATCCAATCCAGCAGAGTCAGCTCGTACTGGGCCAGCCGGGGCAGGATGCCGCCATAGGGGTTGTTCCCGCCCAGCTCGGCCTCCATCTCCTTCATCTTCTCGGGGATGCGGGGGTCGTCCTTGTGCTTGTTGTAGGCCGCCAGCAAATCCAGCTCAGAGTTTTCTTCCACGGCCACGCCCAGGTCGTACAGTGCCTTGATAGGTCCGTTGCAGGCCAGGAAGTCGTCGGGACGGGGGCCAAAGGTGATGACCTTCAGGCCCTTCAGGCCTAGGATAGCCCTGGCAATGGGAACGAACTCGCTAATCTTCTCCGCAAGTTCAGCGGCGGTGCCTACGGGGTACTCGGGGATATAAGCGGTTTTGCCCCGCAGCCCCAGATTGTAGGAGCAGTTGAGCATACCGCAGTAGGCGTCGCCGCGTCCATCGTGGAGGTCGCCGTCGCCCTCGGCGGCGGCTGCGTACATGATGGGGCCGTCGAACCAATCGGCAATCAGGGTTTCGGGGGTCTCGGGACCGAAGTTGCCCAGGAACACCACCAAGGCGTTGACGCCATTGGCCTTCACGTCCTTGACAGCCTCCTTGGCCTGGACCTCGTTCTCCACAGTAACGGGACACTCGTAGAGGCCATCGCCGCAGGCGGCTGTCAGAGCGGTCCGCCGGCGCTCCGACAGCGCGGCGGGAAAGCAGGAGCGGCTGACGGCGATAACGCCCAGCTTGACCTCGGGGATGTTTTGAAGCATAATTTTTTCCTCCATTTTTATTTATTTCCGTACAATAGCTAACATGATGACATCACGAAATTTCCGGCCAAAAGGGTATCCTGTCTCCTCTCAGGCAATATTGATATTTTCGCCGGAAAGGCCCACATAGGCCCCCTGGGACGCCTCTATGGATTCTTTGTGGGCCAGCAGCCACTTATTCCGGGCTTGAAGCCGCCGGTCCTCATCGTTGACTGGCACAATGGACGGTTTGGCTTCATTGGTGCCCTTAGGAAGGACCACCGCTACCCGGAAACCCTCGTTCTTGTCAACATGACAGGGAGCGTAGTGCAGGGTGGTGGCGTAGACCTCCACAGCCACACCGGCAGGGACACGAAAAGCGCAGACATCTGCGGTATCAAGCACACCGTTCTCAATCTGGTCCTGCCGGGCCAGGAGAAGGATGAAGTCACCGGCGCCGATGTTCACCTCGCTGTCCCGGTGGTACTCCAGGCAGTTGAGCTTGGTATTTCGGCCCCAGCACATCCCAATTTGTATAGGCATCCCGCCGTAAGCGTTATTCTGGAGCTGGCCGAAGATGGCGTTGGTCTCCAGAGATGCGATAGATGTTTCATAGGCCACGCCAGTCTCCGGCAGGGGAATAGCCTCCATGGAGGTGACCAGCTCTTTTGCGTTGTATCCAGTCAAAACCTGGCCGTAAGGTTTGAAAGAAGCATCATAAACAGATTCGATTTTCATAGGAGCCTCCCAAAGAGCGCCTTGCAGGCGGGATAGATTTGCTTGAACTGCTGGTAGCGCTCCTCGTAGAGCGCGGCGAGCTGCGGGTCGGGTTCCACGGTGTCTGCCACACTGATCAGCGCGCTGCAGGCTTCCTGGACACTGGCAAATTCCCCGGCGGCAACCATCGCAAGAATTGCTCCGCCATAGCCGGGACCCTGCTCAGTGGACACCATGTCCAGGGGGATGCCCAAGATGTTAGCAAGCATGGTTTTCCAAAGCGGAGACTTGCTTCCGCCGCCGCAGATATTGGAGCGGGGAATATTTACCCCCAGGCTCTTTGCCACCTCGAAACTGTCCCGAATGGCGAAGGCCACGCCTTCCAGCACCGCCTGGAGCATATCGGCGCGAGTCGTATCCATGGTCATGCCGATGAAGCAGCCCCGGGCGTTGGTGTCGTTGATGGGACTGCGCTCGCCCATGAGGTACGGCAGAAAATAGACATGGTTTTTGCCCAGTTTCTCGGGGGTGATCCGTGCCTGCTCCGCCTGGTAGTCCGTGGCGCCGATGATCTCATCCTGCCACCACTTGTTGCAGCTCGCCGCAGAAAGCATACATCCCATGAGGTGATACCCGCCGTCAGCGTGGGCGAAAGAGTGCAGGGCATTGTTAGGGTCCACGCCGAACTTGTCCGAGGAGATGAAGATGGTTCCGGAGGTACCCAGGCTGATATTGCAGCCGCCAGCACCCACGGTACCAGTCCCCACAGCAGCTGCGGCGTTGTCGCCAGCGCCCGCACAGACCACGATGCTTTCAGGGAGGCCAACGGCTTTAGCTACCTCCGGCAGGAGCGTTCCTACCGGCTCCCAGCTCTCGTAGAGCTTCGGGAGCTGCTTTTCAGTCACGCCGCAGATCTCGCACATCTCCTTGCTCCAACATTTGTGTTCCACATCAAGAAGAAGCATCCCGGAAGCATCGGAGTAGTCCGTGGCGTGGATGCCGGTAAGGCGATAGACCAGATAGTCTTTGGGAAGCATAATCTTCTCAATTTTTTTGAATAGGTCCGGTTCGTTGGAGCGCATCCACAACAGTTTCGGAGCAGTAAAGCCGGCAAAGGCGATATTGGCAGTGAGTTTGGACAGATTCTCCCTGCCTACCACATTGTTGAGGTAGTCCACTTCTTTGGCTGTCCGCCCGTCGTTCCAAAGAATGGCAGGACGCAGCACTTGGTCTGCCCCGTCCAGGGCAACCAGTCCATGCATCTGTCCGCCTATACCGATGCCCTTCACCGATCTGGCATCAAAGCCGACCAGCAGCTCTGGAACGCCGCCCAGGACTGCTGCCCACCAGTGGGCGGGCTCCTGCTCACTCCAGCCCGGGTAGGGAAAGGAGAGGGGATATTCTTTCGTGACCGCATTTCTGACCTGTCCGGCCTCGTCTGCCAGCAACAGTTTGCAGGCTGAGGTACCCAGGTCAATTCCGATGTACAGCATACTACTTTTCCTCCAATTGGATATAGACCCGCGCGGCAGTTTTTCCAGTCAGGCGGAAAGTACGGGGATCGGGCTGTCCGGTATGGGCGTACAGCGTCCAACTGCCGCTGCCGGGTACGCGCTGTCCTTCCGCATTGACTACCGTAAATGCGTTGCCGCCGATCGCAATATCAACGGTTTTCTTCTCGCCGGGACACAACGATACTCGCCGGAATCCGCACAGGACGGGATTGGCTGGAGCGTCAGTGGAATCCTCGTCTTTGATGTAGAGCTGTATAACATCCTCTGTTGCCCGCATTCCCTGATTTTCGATCGTAACAACAGCAGAACTCTGGTCTGCGTGGACCTCTGTGACGGCAGTATCCCCATACGTCAGTCCATAGCCGAAGGGATACAGAGGCTCACCGGTATAGTACCGGTAGGTCCGGTTCCGCATGGAGTAGTCTGTAAAATCTGGCATCTCATTCAGTGCTTCGTTGCGGTAGAAAGTCACCGGGAGCTTACCAGAGGGGGATACCTTGCCAAAGAGCAGGTCAGCCACAGCCTTTCCACCGCCCGCACCGGGATACCAGCTCAATAAGATTGCCCCAGCCTTCTCCTCCGCTTCGCTCAGGTCAATGGCGCTGCCGGCCATGAGCACGACAATGGTTGGCGTACCAACCTCCAGAACTTTGTGCAGCAATTCCCGCTGGGGCGCCGGGAGCAGAAGGTCCCGCTTATCGCCGCAGCTTTCCGCGTTGTTTCCGGCGTCCATTTCTTCGCCCTCGAGGGTCTCATCCAGTCCTAGCACCACGACGGCCACATCGCTGTGCTTTGCCACAGTGACAGCCTCCGCCAAGCGGTCGCCGGGCTGGCCCAGGCCTTCCACCCGGTCCTTGAACAGCCCGCAGCCCTCGGAATAGAGCACCCTGCCGAAACCTGCCATAGCATCCTGTATCCCTTCCAGTACTGTGATATAGCGGGACGCGGTGCCGTGATAATTGCCGATCAGGGAAATACGGCTATTGGCGTTGGGACCGATCACACCGATTGTTCCCACCGTCTCAGGATTCAGCGGAAGCAGCCCCTTATTTTTCAGCAAGACGCAGGATTTACGGGCTGCCTCCTGGGCCAAAGCCAGATGTTCCTCACATTCTACCGTTTCATACGGAATTTTATCAAACTCGCTGCCGTCTCCCAGAATCCCTAACAAATACCGGGTGGTAAATAACCGCTCTGCGGCTATAGTAATATCTTCTTCTGTGATTAGACCTTCTCGAAGGGCACGAAGGATGCAGCGAAAGCTATCTCCACAATTCAGATCGCATCCTGTCTTCAGTGCCAAGGCTACCGATTGAGTGGGAGTATCGGTGACCATGTGTCCCTCATGAAAATCCCGAATCGCCCAACAATCCGACACAACATGGCCTTGAAAACCCCACTTGCCGCGCAGAGTATCTGCCAGCAGTGTTTTGCTGCCGCAGCAAGGTTCGCCATTTGTGCGGTTGTAAGCCCCCATGACGGCCTCAACTTCCGCATCCATAACACAATCTTGAAAGGCGGGGAGATAGGTCTCCTCCATATCCTTTGGCGTGACCTCGGCATTAAAACGATGACGAAGGTTTTCCGGACCGCTGTGAACGGCAAAATGCTTGGCGCAGGCGGCGGCTTTCATAACGGGACCCGTTCCCTGGAGACCCCGGACATATGCCTGTCCCAGCCGGGAGGTCAGATAAGGGTCTTCCCCATAAGTCTCATGCCCTCGCCCCCAGCGGGGATCACGGAAGATATTGATATTGGGAGACCAAAAGGTCAGACCTTTGAAAATGTCCCGATCGTTTTCCTTGGAATAGGCATTATATTTTGCCCGTCCTTCCGTTGCGGCAGCGTCCCCCAATTTTTCCAGCAGCTCATCGTCAAACATGGCTGCCAGCCCGATCGCCTGGGGAAAGCTGGTGGCAGTCCCGGCTCTGGCTACTCCGTGGAGCGCCTCGTTCCACCAGTTATAGGCGGGAACTCCCAGACGGGGAATTGCGGGAGCGTCATAACGAAGCTGTCCTGCCTTTTCTTCCAGCGTCATCTGCGCCACAAGCGATTTGGCCTGCTGTACTGCTTTTGTCCGATCCATAGAATCCTCCTTTATTTTTCAAAATTATGAGATTGCGGCCCTTGATAATGAAAGTCCAGGAAATCCGCCGTCCCTCCCGGCTGCAGGGTCGAATAGCAGAACAATCCGAACCGGCAGCCGATAAACAGATCGACTTTATAGTGCAGACGATGGGAAACGCCCAAGGGCTCCCACGCACCATCTGCGCCGCGATAGGAGAACCGTGCCGTGTCCGGTTCATGAGAAAAGTCCGCATCTGTGCGCAGTGTCACCACTGGACCTGGAGCGGGAACCGCCTCGTATTCTGTCGGGAGACGTCCGAAGTCGCCGTCACCCTCGATTGTATTGTTATCCGCAGGACGTCCCATCATGACCAGATAGTATACTCCATTGCGTTTGGTCAGGGCGATGGCCCCATAACAGCCCTGATACGCACAGATCCCGGCGAAATCTCCTTCTTGCAGTCCAGTACCATCCAGCGTGACCCATGCTGCGCACGCAGGACCCACGCACCGCTGGGTCAACGTATTCCGTGCAAGGATCAGATTGGGGCTTGTGCGCTGGGTGGTCAGGCGTAAAGCGCCAGGGCGGGCGGTGACAGACCAGCCCTCTGGGTCCGGGTTATGGCTGAACTGCCAGAAGGGGGCTAGTTTCACCCTGCCGCCCGCGTCCGGGGTATAGCGGAAATTGTCGCTTCCATTCAGCGGAGCGCAGACACAGTCCGCGTCCGTCCGGACGGGAGATACGAGCCGGGGGACCCGTCCGTTATCTCCCAAGACCGGAAACCCCTCCGCATCAAACGACATCGGCATTATCACCGGCGCCCGTCCAAGCGGACCACGGTCCTGGAACATAAAAGCATACCAGTCTCCCTCTGGGGTATCCACCATACCGCCCTGGGCAACGCCATAATTACGGTAGCCCATGTTGTCATCCAGAATATTCTTTCCCCGGAAGAGACCTGTCAGAGAATCCGCCAGAAAACAATCCTCTGTCTTCAGATATTTGCTGCCGGTTGGCATATGGCAAGTAAACAGGTAATATTTCTTGTCACGTTTGTAAAGGTGGGAACCCTCGTATCCCAGCCGCTGGCCTGGTTTGTCCTCAACGATGATCCGGTCCAGTCCGCCGGGTTTTGCGCTCCATGTCTCTGTTTCCAGCTCCGTAATGCGCAATGTGGTATTCCCATGGACGATATAGACCCGGTCATCGTCATCAAAAAACAGGGAGGAATCATAGAAAAATCCGCCCATTTCCACCCGCCGCCACGGCCCCGCCGGGTCCTGGGCCAGAAACAGCAGGGATTTGTGGGTATCGTTGCAGGCAAACGTCAGATAGAATGTCCCCTTGTGGAAGCGCAGTGATGGGGCCCACATACCCAGACCGTAGATCTGCTGCCCGTCCTCCAGGCAGTGGGCGGGATTGTCCTCTAATTGGGAAAAAACATGGCATAGGAATTCCCAGTGTACCAGGTCGCGGGAGCGGAGGATGTCTCCGCCCGGCATGAGGTACATGGTGGTGCTGGCCATATAGTAGGCGTCTCCCACCCGGATAATATCCGGGTCGGGAAAATCAGAATTGATCACAGGATTTTGATACTGCTCCATAACGGCCTCCCTCATTCGGTTTCCAGCGAGAACGACGCCAGATTGGAGATGCCTGGCCCGCGGTAGGTAAAATAGAGGGCCTGCACGCCGTCCGGAACAGCGATTTCCGCCTGGAAGGTTTTCCACTCGTTGGCGTGCCCCACGGGGATCTCCCCGATGGCCTCGCCATCCCACTGGGTCCGGAGCTGGTATGCCCCGGCGTTCCCACGCACCTTTACGCAGACGCGGCGGACGCCCCGGCAGTCAAAATATTTGAAGCCTGCCACCGCGCCGTCCCGCAGATTGGCAATGTGGGCAAAGCCCTCCTGACCATCGGGCGCATCCTGGGTAATGCGGGGGAACCGGCAGTCCATCCAGTCGCCGGGAGCGCCAGTGGTAAGGGCCGGATACCGGCAGAACAGGTTGCAGGCAATGTGCGCCGGATATTCCCCGCAGCCCGCAAGCGGCCCGCCATTGCCGCCACAGGAGGTCAGCTCCACCTGCGGGATGGTTCCATCTGGAAGGATGCGAATAGGTTCCAGGCAGCCTTGCCGGCTGAAATTTGTTCCGTTGGTGTGACGGTGATAGAAAATGTACCACTGCCCATTGATTTTTTCAATACTGCCGTGATTGTTTCCGCCGTAAAACATGGGCTGGTCTGCCGGTTTATAGGAATCAATATGCAGATCGCTATTACTGACGATTACACCGGCAAAAGTGAACGGGCCAAGAGGAGAGCTGCTGCGGGCATAGCAGAGTTCATGGTTCGAGATAGGGGAGTAGATGAAATAATAGGTATTCCCTGCCTTCCGAATTGAGGATGCCTCAAAGAAAGGGAAATTCGCAAAGCTGGTTCCGGCAGCATATGGCGCGCTGGGAGCGACTGTAACCGGCTCAGTCCGAACCGTCAGCATATCAGGCTCCAGAACCGTTACCATGGAGCCCCGGCGTTTGGTATCCGCAGGCGGACAGAAGCCTGTATACAGGTAGACCGCATTCCCCTCAAAGAGTACGCCAGGGTCAAACTGCGGTGCATCGCCATCCCGTTCACCGAAACGGCTTCCATCCGGATGGTGGACATACCCGTAGAATTGATACCGTCCGGCAGGGGTGTCACAGACGGCCACAGAAATCACTGGCAGTTGGTCAAGTACATAGTAGAGATAGTATCTTCCATCTGCCCCACGGGTCACGTCAGGCGCAAAAAGCAGCATGTCGCCATCCTTGTTGGCCGGATCATCCGTCCGGGCATAGATCACACCCTCATACCGCCAGTCGGACAGATTGTCCACCGGCGCAGACCAACAGACGTAGTCATTCGGGCAGTATGTGTGGCCGCCGAACCGGTCATGGGAGCCGAAGACATACACACGCCCGTCAAACACATGGGGCTCTCCGTCGGGGATATACTCCCAGGAGGGCAGATAGGGATTGAATCCTTGCTTTTTCATACTTGCTTACCTCAATAAATACGATAATTTCCACCTAGGGCCAGAAACGCGAAAAAGTACAGACAGTTGTCATAATACCGCCGTTCTCCTGTGCGCAGAGGCGTTTCCCAGAACCGGTGCACACATTCCCCCGCCCAGGGGCCATCCGCAGCCAGACTGGCAGCGGCGTTGGTGGCGGTAATGGCGACGGGATGCAGCGCGGGAAGGGAAAGGACCGTACCATCCACCTCATAGATCGCGCGGTCATTGTTCCGAACGCTTTCACAGAAGAATTTTTGCAGCCGGTTGGCTTCTTCCCTGGCCCAGGGAGCCACCCCAAACCAGACGGCGTCCAGTCCAATATTGAAGATTGTGCGGTAGGCATCGCTGTAGTACCAATCGTGACGGCCCCCGAAATGGCTTGGATCGGTTTTCTGGGGATGCCCCTCCATGTCCGCATACTCGGCACACAGGCCCGTTACCGGGTGGCAGGCTTTGATCCAATAGGCCCTGCTGGCTTGTGCCGCCCGCTTCCAGAAGAGGCGGTCCTCCTCGTCCGCCCAGAGGGCAAAGAGTTCATAGAAGTGCGGCAGATGATAGCTTGGATCAGAGAAATCCATTTCCGCGACAAAACGGATCAGATAATTGGAGCTGTCCCACATAGGGCGCCCCCCTTCCCCGTTTTCCCCTTTGTGCAGGCAGGTATGCAATAGGCGCCGGGCCTCGGCTTCGTAGTCAAAAATCCCCTCGCCGTTCCCCCACCGGTGAGCGGCGAAAAAAAGCGCCATCGCAAAGTATTCCTCGCCATCCGGCGCGGCTCCCCAAGCGTTTTTGCTCCCGTCCAGACCGCAGCTCCAGGCAAAATATCCCGCGTTGGGGCCGCTGTCCAAAAACATATAGGTCTTTGCCCATTTCCACAGCCGGTCAAATTCATTTTTTCGGTTCATCTGCACGCACATCATCATGGCATAGCTCATGCCCTCCGTGCGGACATCGTGATTTCCCGTATCTTCAAAGCAGGCCATATCCGGTCCTACGATGTGATACAGCCGCTGATTTTCGTCGCCGTAAAACAGCGTCATAAAGATCTCTTGCGTCCGCGCCTCTATGGCGGCGGGAGAATATCCCAGACGCTCAAAAACGTTCGGGTACCTGTTGAAAGGAAAAGATTTCTTGCGCATAAAACGCTCCCATATACATGATTTATTTTTTCCCGTCTTTATCTTCCAACTTGCGAAACACTGGCATAACAGCTTTGCTGATGGTGTAGATCATCAGAATCGGAAGAAACAGAATACTGAAGGTGCGCAGAGGTGTGTTGAACTGGGTAACCAGCAAAAATTCCGCCAGCAGGATGCCGGTGAGCGCAAGACTTCGTTTCAGATGAACGATAAAAATGCCCCGCGCATTGGCCAGTCCCGCCAGCAGGCCGTTCTGGTATCGGGCCTCCAGGGGGAACACATAAATAAAATGGAGCAGCAGAAGGAGAATCAGGATGATACCTGCCGTCAGCAGGCCCATGGCATCACCTGCACGGGCCTCGATCATCCGCACATCCAATAAGATGCTGCCGCAGCCCGCCAGCAAAATCAGGGACAGTGGAATACCATGCTTCAGGTTTTTGACATATGCTTTCCAGAACTGTACCGTCATGCTGGCGCCTTCCCGATCCTCCGTCATCTTCAGCGTGACGCTGAACGCGGCAATCGTCGATGTCCCGATGGTGATAACAGGCAGACAGCCGATGACCCAATACAAGTTCAAAATCAAAAGATTGGTCAGCTTGATTCCGGCGGAAATGATGGGTGAGTCAATCCGCATATCATACCGGCCTCCTTTCAGCTTGATACGATAGAAATGGATGGAAAACCAGCAGCAGTATCCCATCCATCTCTATCATATAGGGGAGTTATTCCTTGACGCTGCCCAGTGTTAAGCCCTGCACAAAATATTTTTGCAGGAAGGGATACAGGCAGACAATGGGGAGCATGGTGAGGATCGTGGCCGCGGCGCGCACAGAGGTAGGCGTGACCGCCCCGGCCGCATTTTTCATGGCTTCGGCGCTGGTACCCTGATTCGTCACGGAGGACAGCAGCTTCATCAGCTCGTATTGCAGAGTCGTGTATTTATCGCTCATGCGGTTGTAGAGCATGGCGTCAAACCAGGAGTTCCACTGGCCCACAGCGGAGAACAGCGCCACCGTGGCGTACACCGGCTTGCACAGGGGGGAAATAATCTTGACGAAGATCGTGGTGTATCCCGCGCCGTCGATCTGCGCGGATTCCACCAGGCTGTTGGGGATACTGTTGTTCATGTACGTCCGGATCACCAGCATGTTGTAACAGCTGATAGCCCCGGGGATCACATAGACCCAGAAGCTGTTGGTAAGACCCAGCGCTTTATAGAGCAGGAACACGGGGATCAGGCCGCCGTTGACGTACATGGTGATAACCCAGAACAGGGAGAGGGAGCGCTGGAAAACAAACTCCTTGCGGCTGATGATAAAGGCCAGCACCGCGTTGAGGAACAGGGAGAACAGTGTTCCCAGCACCGTGCGCAGCACGGAGATCTTAGCTCCCGTGAGCAGATTTTCCTTTTGGAGAACGGTGGTAAAGTTATTCAGCGTCCACATACGGGGCCAGATATGGATGCCGCCCCGCAGGGCGTCCGTACCGTCATTGAAGGCGACGGCCAGGGTATTCAGCACAGGGTACAAGGTAATCACCACGAACAGGACCATGATGATGGTGTTGAACACGGTAAAAACCTTGTCGCTGGTAGTGGATTTAATTTTTCTTGCAGTTGCTGTGTTCGCCATAATCAAAGCCCCCTTTCTAAAACAGCCGCTCTTCGCCGGACCGCTTGGCGATCTGGTTGGCGGCGACGATGAGGATGATGCTCACTACGCTCTTGAAGATGCCGGCGGCAGTACCGATGGCGTAGTCACCCTGACTGATGCCCCATTTCAAAACGTAAATGTCAATCGTCTGCGAGACGCTCTGTACCAGGCCGTTGCCCAGCAGGTACTGGACTTCAAAGCCGGCGTTGAGCACGTTGCCTACGTTCATGAGCAGCTGGATCATAATGATAGGCCGGATGCCGGGCAGCGTGACTGCCTTGATACGGGACCAGCGCCCCGCGCCGTCGATCTGTGCCGCCTCATAGAGAGAGGGATCGATGGCTGTGATAGCCGCCAGATAAATAATTGCGTTCCAGCCGGTTTCTTTCCAGATATTCGCAAAAACCACAATGCCCCAGAACAGCTGCGGGTAGGCAAAGAAATTCAGCGGCTGGTCCAGAATATGTAATCCTACCAGAATCTCATTGACAATACCGCTGCCGGAGAGCATATCGTGGAGAATGCCCGTCACGATGATCCAGGAGAGGAAGTGGGGCAGATAGGAGATGGTCTGCACCACCTTTTTCCCGCTGTTGCTCTTTACTTCATTGAGCAGGATTGCGAAAGCAATCGCTGTGACAAAACAGAACGCCAGATTCAGCACGCCCATGCAGAGGGTGTTGCGCAGGGTACGGAGGAAGGTGACATCGCTGAACAGCTGTATAAATTTGTCGAAACCAACGAATTGGGAGCCAAACAGCCCGTTTTTGGGCTTATAATCCTGAAAACCGATGACCCAGCCCCCCAGGGGCAGATAGTAGAATATAAAACCGAAAACAAAGAAAACCAACGCCCAGAGGACCAGTACTTTCTGCTCCTTTACCTTCTGCCAGAAAGTCTTCTCCCGCTGGGGAGGGATGACCGCTACTGCGCTTTTTCCCGCCATAATTCACATCCTTTCCGGAAAAGCGGGCAGGCGCCTGCCCGCTTTTCCAGGTCACTTCTTACTGATCCAGGCAAGATGCTTATTCGTATTTGGCAGCCAGAGCAAGCCGGTTGTCCAGCTCGGTCTGCATCTCGGAGAGGAAGTCTTCCGGCTTAGCGGAGGCGTAGGCCTCCAGATACTCGTTCCACGCGGACTCGAAGTCGCTGGAGAGGACCACCTTGGGCAGATACTCGTGCTTGATCTCCCCCATCCGTGTCCAGGCCACGCCGCCGGGGGTTGCGGTGGTCATGTTGTTGGAGTGGGAGTACATGGGGAACCAGGGGCCGGGAATGTCGTTAACGCCCAGCATCTGGACATAGGTCTGCACACCGTAAGCGTCAAAGCACTTCTTCACATCGTCGCTGAGGGCATCATAGAACTCGCCGGGCTGGAGGTCAGGCCGGGCGGCGTTGATGCCGTCCGGGTTCATGCCGAGATAGCCGGGGAAATAAGAATAAGAACATACGTGGCTGGCCTTATAGGCGGTGTTGGCGGTATTTGCGCGCTGTTCCGGGGTCTTGTAGAACAGGCCGTCATCCCCCACCATGTAGTCCACGTCCTTCACGCCCCAGCTGCGCAGGGTGGTGACCTCCGGGGAGAGCAGATCCTCAATGAACTGAAGCGCGCCGGGAATGTCCTTGCAGCTGACCGTGATACCCAGGCCGTTGGCGCCGTTCATGATGGAGCCGCCGGTGAACCAACGGTTGTGGATGCCCTTGTCAATGGTGAGGCCAAAGGGGATGTAGTTGCAGCCCTTCTGATCCAGACCGGACTGCTTGAGGGCGTCAGTGACAGTGTAACCAAAGTTCCAATACTGGTCCACCATGCCCAGCACGCGCCCAGTGGACAGCTTGGCGATGTACTCGTCATAGGTCTGGGTGAAGGATTCGGGGTCGATTATGCCCTTCTGGAACTCCTCGTTGAGCTTGGCGAAATACCGCTTGGCGGTGGGGGTGGTGTTGTAGTCCACGATCTTCATGGTATCGGTGTCCACGATGACGGAGCCGTCGTTGGGGTAGCCGTCCAGGAACTCCGGGGGATTCTCCAGGCAGAAGTACCGCCAGTCGTCGCACAGGATTGTGTAGGGGATATTGGGGGTGCCGTCGTCCATGGTGGGGTTGGCCGCCTGATAGCGCTCAATGAGGTCAAAGTACTCGTCCAGCGTCTCAAGCTTCGGATACCCGGCCCACTCCAGGACCCGGGCCTGGATCCAGAACGCCTCGTCGGGGGTGGTCGTCGTGGCAACCTCGTTGATCCGTCCGAATTGGGGGATCCAGTAGATGTGGCCGTCGTCCCGGCGGATCTGATCCCACTGCTGCTCGCTCCAGAATTCCTTGATCCTGGGATAGTCGTCCCAGTACTCGTCGATGGGGATAAGCGCTCCCGCGTCATAGAGCTGCTGGGTGGCGTCGGAGCCGTCGATGAAGTCGGGGTACTCGCCTCCGGCGATCAAGGTTCCTACCGCCTCGGCGGCGGTCTGACCGGTCAGCCAGGTCTCCTTGCACTTCGCGCCGGTGATCTCGGCGATCATGGCCTGAATCTCGTTGTCGCTGTTGATCTCAGAACCGGGGACTGCGAAAAACGCGGTGAATTCCTTGACCCCGCTGTCGCTTTCGCCGCCTCCGCCGCAGGCCGCAAGAGACAAAACCATGAGTACGGCCAGGAAAGCTGCCATTGCTTTTCTCATTTTCAAAATCCTCCTATTTCTGTTTTGACGGGGCCGCGCCCGTCGCTGATATTGAAATTATGAAGGAATTTTGAACATCTTTCAATCCGGGAAACTTTATGAAAACCCGGGGTAAATTATAGCTGGCCGCAAACCGCGGCCAGCTGTTTTGTGAATTATGACGAAAAGGAACCGATCTCTAAACCCCATTCGTTTTTCGATAATTTGACGGCGTACACCCTTTGGCGGCAATAAAACGTTCAATAAAGTAGTCCATATCCTGATAGCCGACTGCCTTGGCAATGTTGTAGACCTTGTCACGGGTTGACAGCAGCAGCTTGGCGGACTGTTCGATCCGGCAGTTGTTCAGGTATTCCCGGAATGTGATCCCGTACTTTTTCTTGAAGAGCTGACCCAGATACGCGCTGTTCACATAGTATTTTCGGCTTAGCTCCTTCAACGTCAGATTCTCTTTGTAATGCAGGCGGATGTCCTGCTCCACCCGCAGCAGGATGCTGTCATTTCCATCCCTCTGAAGAGAACTCAGATAGTCCGCATATTCCTGAACAAATTGCGTCAGCCGCTCAAATTTGCCCGGAATGATCCCGCCGTGGTGCAGTAAATTCTTTTGCAGGTGCTGGAGCAGCTCCATTTGATTGACCGCGCGGTCCCGCTCACAGGCCAGGCGGACCAGCTTATACAGCAGGTAGTCCATGTTGATCCGCAGCAGTTCAAAATTCGCGTCTGCTCCAATCGCTCCGAACACCGCAGGGACTGCGTCCCGGATTCCCTGCTTGTCGTTCTTTTCAACAGCCGCGATCAAAGAGTCCAGCGCCATGGCGCTGATGCCGGCTTCGCCGGCATCCATATCAGCCTGATAGATTTGAACTGGAATAGGTTTTGCCAGATATTTCTGAACAGCGCGCAGCCGTGTCGAAGACTGATATGATCTGGCCAATCCAGTTACATGGGAGGTCTGCTCTCCAGCGAATAGTGCAACAGGCATCTGAACCGACGATTGAACCCGGCTTTGAAGTGTGCGCAGAAAATCCTCTTCGCTCTGCCCGGTTTCGTAGGCCATACCGTGGCAGAAAATCAGACCAACCCCGCATCCGCCCTGTTCCGGAGGCGCATCCAGCAGATGCTTTTCCCAGCCGGCCAGGACTTCCCGGCATTTTGCGGCCAGATTCTGGCGGAGGGCCTTGATCTGCTTGGCGGAGACCCATTCTGACGGATCTGTCTGTGCCTCAATATAAACATATCGGATGCCGCCGTTCAGCCGCAGCTGGGTTTTGACAAAGGAGACCGTCTTTTCGTCGTGCCGGTCCTGGAGCAGGGCGAGCAGATTCTGCGCCAGATAGGCTTTTCCGTAAGCCTCATCCCGCTTCTTTCCTTCGTTGTTGCGGTGGCAGCTGGCCCGGACCTTGTGGAGCAGTTCGATAAGCTGATCGGTCATGACCGGTTTGAGCAGATACTCCATGCAGTCAAACCGAATCGCCTGACGGGCGTATTCAAAGTCGCTGTATCCGCTGAGAATGACAAAATAGGCATCCGAAAGATGATCCCGCTGAATGATCTCCAACAATTCCAGGCCGTCCATCACAGGCATCTGGATATCGGCAATGATCAGATCCACCGGATGCTTTTTGAGAAAGGTCAGCGCCTGCCGTCCGTTGGAGACAGCACCTTCAATCGCAAATCCAAGTGCATTCCAGTCCACAAGCACAGCCAGGCCCTTGGTAATAAACGGCTCATCGTCAACCAGCAGTACTTTCAGCAATGTCTCGCTTTCCGGCATCCCGCTGCACCTCCTCCAGGGTGGTGGTTATCGTGGTTCCAATTTCTTCTTCGCTCTCTACCGTAAAATGTATGCTTCCATTTGCTGTCTTTTTCAGGCGCAGGCAGGCGTTTATCATTCCCACATGCTTGCGTCCCTTCAACATCTCAATACTGGCCTGGTTCATCTGTTCTTCCAACTGCCGCTGCTTATCTTCGGACATTCCAATGCCTGTATCCTCCACTTCCAGGAAGGTCGTTCCATCCTGCTTGTGGATGCGAACGAATATCCAACCGTGAGATTCCTTCCGCGAGACGCCGTGGACACACGCATTCTCAACAAAGGTCAGCAGAGACAATTTGGGGATCTGGAGCGTTTCGCAGTCTGGCTGCACATCAATCCGATAGGAGAACCGGTTTCCCAGCCGGTATTGCTGCAAGCGCAGATAGGCATCCACGCAGCGCAGTTCTTCACTGAGCGGAACTACATCCGCCCCCCAGTCCACATACTGCCGCTCGATATACGCCAGCATTCCAATCATCTCGGCAGTTTTCTTTTCATCCTTCAGCAGGCTTTGCATCCGGATACTCTCCAGAACATTGAAAAGGAAATGGGGATTGATCTGACTGCGCAGGGCCAAAAGTTCCGCCTGCTGGCGGGCCAGGTCGATCTCCTGCTCCCGCAGACGGCTTTTATACACTGTCTCGATCAGCAGATTGGTCCGCTGCGCCATATCGTTATACGTTCCCATCAGCATACCGATCTCATCCTGCCCCTGCACCTGCTCCAGTAATGGCATTACGCCATCGTTCGCACTTTTCACAGTCGTTGTGAGAAGCTGAAGCCGCTCGATGAAGGAGCGGTTCAAATAAGAAATGAAAACGCTGGGCAGGAGCAGATTCAAAGAAATCAGCAGAAGCAGCGGAGGCCAATTGCGATATAAGAACTGTCCCATATTGACGCTGCGGTCAACAGCGTAGATCGTCAAATCACAGTTATATAGGTCCAAAGACTTAACGTCACTGCTTTTCTGAATCAGTTCCGGAGAGATATCTTCAAAGGGCGTCCATAAATCGGCTGAATGAACATTGGAAAAGATCAACTGTCCGTTTAAGCACACATACAAGTCGGCCTCATAGTTTGCGGCCTGCAAATCTGCTTCGATCCGCGAATAGCTAATGTCTACCTTGACTACTTTCTCAATCGTATCACGGAGATAGTAGTTCATACGGCGAATCATGGAAACCTGACGGAGATTGGAATTACTGATGGTATGGCTGTCGTCATAATTTGCAAGCAGCAGACTGTCTTGGCCTGATGCGTTCAGCGCCTGATACCAACCGAGCTGGTCATCCAGCCGTCTGAAAGAGCCGCCATTTAGAATTGTGTTATTTTTTGCATATATGGTGATGGCAAATTTTCCGTCCCGCAGAGAATTGACATACAGCGAGTCTGCCAACAATTTAAGATAGTTATTATAATAGTCCAAAGGGGACTCAAAGTCGGTATTCAGGAAGTTGTTGATATATTTGTTCAGATATATGCTTCTCGCTGTGCCGGCAGCATCTTCAAAGGTGCTGGTCAGGTAATATTCTGCGGCGTTAAGTGTGTCATGCCGGATGGAGCCTTTTTGATAGTCGACCAGCATCCAAAGTACCAATGTGTCGGTAATCAGCAAAGGAAACAGAATACAGAAAATGAACAGTGCGATCAGCTTCCTGCGGATCGGCATATCGTTCAGCTTGCCTATGATCCAGCGGTTCGACGGCTCTTTTCTATGCCATTTCATCTGTTTCCTCCTCGCAACTTTTGTAAACATTATAGGACGTATGGGATTGCATTGTCAACATTCTGCGTTTCTTCGATATTTTTCATAAAGACTTGCTTGTATAAAAAATGACTGCTGCATTTTTGCGTCCAGGCTTTAAAAGATAACCTCCGCGCTATGCGTTAATTTATTCACCTGAAGATTTCCTCCGCACTGCAACTTTTGCATTATGCTGTCTGCAGAATCTTTTTGTTTTTATTGTATCGCATACTCTTCTCAGAAAAAATCCGATAAATTATAGAAAAACACCTGTCAAATTATAGAAAAACGCTGGGACACAGGTGGAGAAATTCCTGGTGTGATCCTCCCTGTGAAGTTCCTTCTTCTGCCTTAAAATCCTAAAGTTTTCCCTTCTAGGTGTCGCGTCATGAGACGGACCCCATCGCAGTAAAACGGCGTACTTCCCCCTTGGCGGAAAGTACGCCGTTTCAAAATGCGGCCCTATAGGAGTTTATAGAGGTTTGAAGTTCTCCCGCCATTCTCCCGCCAGCGGTCCCCCTTTTCCAGGAAACCGGCTTTGCACAGATCGTCCAACGCTCTGTAAACCGTGGCGCGGGAGAGCTTCAGCTCTCCCGCGATAGTCCGGATAGACGGCCAGCAGATTCCATCCTTGTTGGCACGATCCGTGAGATACATGTACACCGCCCTCGCGCGATGGGGCAGATCAGACGAATAAACCGAATTGAAGTATCCCATAGCAGTGTCTCACGGGCGCACGGGAGACGAATCTCCCTCTGTCGGACGGGTGGATGGTCTTGGTCTGGGTCTTGGCGCAGCTTGGGATGTGGGCGGGGGAACGATCTCCACACGGGCAGGGGGATATTTCTTGAGGATCGCCGCCTCCAGTTCTCTCCTGTCTGCATAATAAACCTTGCGCTTGCCATGATCTGGCGTCTGGTACTGCTCCCCGAAGGTGATGCCCCAATCCAGAAACAGCCGTAGACGGGTCTGCATGGGATGGGTGCCGGTCTTCATGACCACGAATTGTCCCTTGGGGATAGACTTCAGCTCGTCAGGAGTCATGAGAGGACGCTCCACCATTTGCAGTGATTGGCTGGATTCGCCCTTTCCTTTGCTAACGGAGCCGCTCTGTACGGTCTGGCTACCAAGTGCCTTGGATAACACCTCCGCTGTCTGGCTCTGTGGCGCGAAGCCGCCAAAGATCGTGCCGGCTAGGTCGGTGGGATTACTCCCACTTTCCCGCCTAAGAACTGTACGTGAGGGTTTCCCCTCATACAGCTCAAGCATTTCATCACGCTTTCGCGCGGCGTTCCAAGAAAATAGATTGACAATATTTATGGACGTAGGCCATATTACGCACTTCGTCCTTGCCGCCCATGGACAGCGGAACCTTGTAGAAAATTTCCCGTTCATCGCTGATTTCCATGGGCAGGCCACAGTGATAACAACAACCATGTTGATTCCTCCAAATCTTCTTAAACCAACCTGATAACCGCTTCATGCCGTTTTGAAATTTCCGGCGTGTAAAATACTCGGTATCCAGGTATGGATTCGCATCCATTCGTACTTTGGCGTGCCGGACGATTGGCACTTCACCCAGCCGTATAAGTTCTTCCTTCCCAGTGGTGAACACCCAATTTTTTAGTTCTTTGCGGTGCCAGTAATTGGAAGTTATCCACCGGCGATTTTTCTTGGGATGCCGCCGCTTTGCCCACCGCCACAGCATTTCGTAGAGGATATGGTCAGCGCGGGAGAACGCATCCTTCGCACAGACGGACTGATGATAATTCGCCCATCCACGAAGCTGCTGGTTCAATTTGTGTATCAAATCCTCCTGCCTCCACGCTTTACCACGTCCGAGAACTGTTTCGTGCAGGTTGACATTCAGAGCCTTGACAGACTTCCTGGATGGTTTTACAATGAGTTTGCCCTTGAATTTACACTCGTAAAGAACCATTTATAAAACGACAATATTTACGAGCAGTCACCA
>OFGR01000817.1_pt1 | contig 28410 bp, 36 predicted proteins | sample 1521811 | NCBI WGS metagenome assembly OFGR01 (sample SAMEA3504098, study PRJEB24116) | mouse gut metagenome | biome: mouse gut; feature: mouse-associated habitat; material: faeces | place: Denmark | collected 2011
GATGGCGTCGAGATTTAAAGTGAAGACACCATACTTCTTGTCTAACTCCCTTATTTTCCTTAGTACTCCGTACTCACCGCTGAGTGTCCTAACAGGCAGATATGCTTGCATCTGCTCAGAACGGCGATCATCGATTATGCTTTCGTCAACAAAGCAAACGATAGGGGTGATATAGTCTGGAGCGCCATTTGGCAGTACGTCGTATAGCTGATGGTACAAATGACGCGCATGTTTTTCTGCCTGAGCAATGGGAGATTTGTCCACTTTCTTCCCTTGACGTTCCATCCATTGGTCGGTGATGATAATGGAACGATCGTGATAGGCTTTAACTTCGATAACAAATATCCTATAGTTTGAAATATAGAGGATGTCTATCTCATCCTTATAATGACTCTTTGTCATATCGTAGAAACGCTGTTCCTCTTCATTCCAAAAGATATTGCCGAGGTAAGGTTGAGATTGCCGGTTAGTCGCATAGGGATAGGTAAAGCCTTGCTTGAGAATGCCCCCGTGTGTTGTGCGATAGGAGTGCATAAGGTCAAAAACAGCTTCTTCTCCGGCGGCCCCCTTTTCCTTATAGTTCCCAACTCTGCCAGCAGCTCGCATTTTCGCAAGCACGTTGTTCATGGATTTTGCTGCCATATAATGGTCACCTCCTTAATGACAGAGATACACGGCCTATCCTCTGATCTATTAGTCTTTTCAGGCGTATGATTGTTCGATTTGTTCCAGAGTAAGAACGTACAGCGTATAGGATAGAGTGGTCTGGAACAGTTACCTCTACATCCACAAAATCGCCAAGTAATCGTAAGCCGCGATAAATAGCGATCACATGTGCGCTTATTTTATCCGGATTGAGAACCATATTGGGAATTGTTGCCTTAATCAAGTTAACGCGATTCTCTACTGTTGCTGTGTCTGATAGGATGTGTAGCGTGCCTATTTTTGAAGTGTCGAAATTGTAGTAGATACTTGTGTCGTATATGAAGTAAGACATCTTAACACGGCACTCAAAGGTATCTCCGAAATTCTCAACCTCGTCTAATGTGTGCTTGTTGCTATAACGGTTGATGAATGCCCAGCACTCATCCTCGGTCTGAAATTTCCGTACTTTCGCAAAAGGATAGAGTGTGAGTACGCGTAGTACGTCGTCATAACTGGCGTAAATCCCGTTTAACTCGGGAGCAACTGCTGCGTACATTTTGCCTCCTTTTTGTAAGGCTTTAAGAGAGCTGAACAAAGCATGTCACATGTCTTGTTTGGGTTGTGGGTTGGTTGATGCGCCTTTACGTGATATATTTTGGTCATATGGAAGCAATCTCGAAGTAGGCACAGACTACGCCACAAATCAGAATACGCACCGGAAGAGTTACCGGCAAGGACTTGCCCGACACTCATACTGTCCACGTAAATCTCTACATCCATACAATCTGAGGCGTTCTCTATGATCCATTCCAAGCCCTGTTGTACAGCGAGGATCTCGCCAACCACAGGACTGGCGAGATCCTTATACTGTTTACAAAAGAATGTCATACACTCTTTTCTGTCCTTAAGGATTAGAGTGGCAGAGAAGGGAATATTCCCGTATGTTCCGGAATCAGAGTAGAGTTGGAGCATAAGGTGACTCTTTCCTCCCAATGTGAAGATCTGAGCCGATAGGGATCCATCCGTCGACTTCGTAAGACAAGCATTCACGCAGTTTAGGAGCTAGTTCTTCAACTCGCTCATCACGAACATAAAACATGCCTTCATCATGCTTGTAGGCGCCAATATGGTCATCGTGCTTTAGTAGCCGCATGGAGTTATATACGGAGAAACACATGAGTTCAGCGGCTGTGGTTTGCACTGGATTATTGATACCACACCGGAGTAGGTGACCGGACCATCCGGAGCTGCCTGGGCGATACTTAACATTTGCTTCTGGCTTAATGGGCGTACCAAAATAGCCGTAAAAACGGTCATCACCATTTCGAATAGCTTCTGTTACTTTCTGCTCCCAGCGCTTGCGTAACGGGTGATTTACAATCTTTTCTGTGTAAAGTGGCCCTAACTCTGGATCAACGGCAGAGAGATTGACAGAGCCATAGTTTCCCGCTAAGCCGAGGACTTTTAGACGGCGGCGCTTTTCTTTCATTTCGTCTGTCACTTCATGTGGTTTGACGGTTTCTAGACGGGTGCGTGCTTCAGCTTCCTCTTCCTTGGACAGGCTGATGTAGTGAAGTAAACCATAGTAAGCATCATCATAGGTTTTGATCAGATGTGTAATAAGTGCATCCTGGATGAAATGGGAATAGGTGATACGGGGTTCAATCTGTCCAGAATCGCTAAACACCATCTGCCATCCTTTCGGTGCTGTATAGATATCGCAGATGTCTCGGTTGATATTCTGTAGGCTGGGTTTGCTTGCGGAAAACCTGGAAGTAGAAAGTTTATTCCAAACTGGATGTGCGACAACCATCCGCTGTCCGTCACAATCCTCCATTTTGGATATGGGCAAATCTCTGTACTGGCCGAAGTAAGAGACCATGTAGTCTGCTGCAGAAATTTTCTGGAAGAGCCGTAAGAAGTACTTGGCATCCTCATTGATATCCATCTGCAAAAGCTTCGATACAGTGGCCTTATCAAAGCGTACTGTGCCGTACTTATCCTGCAGGTAATGTGCAGGAACATTGAAACGATGGGTGAAGGCTTCACTCACGGCATTACGCTGAGAGGCGGTCAGATAGGGAAGGCCTGCCATAGCACGGAACTCAGGGTAGAGGGACCGGGCATATATCGAGTATCGGGCCTCATGGTATAGGATACGATCGAGATTAAAGAAAGTCCCGAATGTATCTGTTTCCCGCTGTAATAAGACCTGAACTTCATCAGGAGATATCGGCAGCTTACGGTCATGAATCTGAATGGCCATGTTACACCTCCACCACCCAAACAGGCCCTCTTGCGTCTCGTACCAGATATCGCCTACCGCAGAGATGTACCACGGGGTATCTGGCAGGATCCAGGTTTTCAATATCTGCAGGCCGAATTTCTTTGTCGTTTAAGAAAATATGCTCATCTATAGCGAACATAGGCACTTTGCCCTCAGTTGTGGGCAGGGTGTAGGAACCCTTTGTATAGAAGAAGTCCTCACTGTTAATGCCTAGGAATGGATATACTGACCGTTTAACACGGACAAGTTCGAGTTCTTCCTTCTCAAAGCTCAGCATATGCCCGCAGCCGCAGCTGAAACCTCTAGGTTTTCCAGGCTCGGCTGGAGCTAGAACCATGTCTTCACTGAAACGGGCATACCCAATCCCCAAAGGATGAGGCGGCTGTACGATACGGCGTTCAGGATGTTCATCCAGAATCGCCTCCAATCTGCCCCAATAATCGACGAGGGACACTGTGTATTCGCGATGATCCCTGAACCATCGGTTCTTCCTTGCCTCTATACTCCAGATACCATCCGTCGGACGAATGGCGTTATTCTTCTTGAAGGCCATGAAATTTGGGTTCATGGACATATCGCGCCACACAGCATTCAAACTAGTTTCTCTGATGTTCATACCAGGGCGTGGCTTGACCCGATAGGGGGTAATGATTGCATTGACAACATGGAAGGACCACTGAACATTGCTCAGGTAGTCGGTGATCATGATAGCGTTGTCAGACAGTGTCACCGTGTCTTCATACAGGGGGCCGACGAACCACAGTCCTCTTCCGGCGTTCCACTTTTCCATTGTCTCCGGATCAGGCTTGTAAACCTTGCCACCCAGTGCGTCGGGGTACTTCCAATATCCTCTTACCATGCAACTCATCAGCATGCTGGCCGCTGTAGCGTACTTAATGTTGAGAAGCCGCTTTCTTTCATCCTCATCGAACATAGAGGACTGTACGGTTTGTGTATACTCTTCCCTGAGCATCTTCAAGGCTTCCTGGGCACGAAGCATTTCCTGGTGCAGAACATAGAATCGTACGCCTACATGTCGGGTAGACTCCTGAACACTAGGTTCCCTTGTGACCAAATCGACCCAGAGCAAGTCGGCAGACTGCCGTGCTTGTTCCTCTCTGTACAGGTCGAGGTCATCCTCATAGCCCTTAAGTGCATAGTCGATTGGTTCACTATTGATATTGATAGATTTTCCGTCATTGCGCAGTACCAGAGGATGCTCCCCAGTAAAGGCGCTGACTGACTGGTAAATGGTATCGAGATCCACACCCAGAATGTGATGTGCGCAATAGAAGTCAATGTAAATATTCTCTGCAGTCTGTGATGCATCCTGCATGATACCATTCTTGACACCGTCAATATTGAAACTTCCAGCGGTAGCGTCTTCTAGGAAGGTCAGGACTTCAGAAGGGATAGTATCTACATCACGCTGAAGATATGCGTCAATATGATGAATTTCAACGCGCTGATTGGCTTCTTTGTCCTCGCCGGTATCCAGAGCAGTAGCTTTTCCCTCAAGCCCTTTGTTATAAGCGTCTGCCAGCTTCATCAGTGCACTGAGTGGGGAACAGCCGCTTTCGGTTAAGGCCTTGTAGGAGGACACGTTCGCGTATACTCTTCGTTTCTCCAAGAAGTCTTCCGCCAGCGCACGCAGGTACATATCGTCGTACAAAGCATCCTTCTTGTTTGCTGACAGAAGATCCGAGGAAAGACTCCACTCTTTGTACATAACGCGGATGGAGTTCATCTCTAGTTCTCCCACACGCAAGATTCTACTGTCAAATTCGACAGGCTGAGAAAGTTCCATACATTCCCACTGGGAGCTCGCATCTGGAATGGATGCATAAAGCTGGATGGCCTTTACTTCATCGCCAACACAAGCCCTGCGGGAGGACTCACAGTACCTTGGGTTCAGGACCTCGTGCCGTTCTGCTCCGGGTTCCTTATAGAGATTCCCATCGGCATCAATGAGACCATAGGCCCGGTGATAAATCTCCATGGCATTTTTATTGATGGTCTGATAGTAATGGCGAATCCGGTTCTGCATCGTAAAGCTAAGGGTAAGGCCACAGATACCCCAGCTGAAGTAGAAATCCAAGAAATCCTGGAAGCTATATGCAGGGTCCAATCCTTTAGAGAGCATCCAGTCACGCAGTTCCCAAAACTCATCGATGGTCAACCGCCGCCTCTGCTCCGTACGCTTGATCCACTCTCTGTTTTCAAGGTCCATATATTCCTCCAGGGTAAACCTGGCGGCAGGACTCACAAAATAGTTTAAGGGGCGTACGTCCGTTCGATCCTCTGAGGAAAGGTAGGCGAGAAACTCCTCCCGTGTTGTGATGGTGTAGTCTCCTGGCTTCTGAGGCAGAACTTCTGCATCAGATCGGTCAAGATACTGAGTGCGAAGTGCAGTGTCCGAAATCGGGTTGCCTTCGATAGACTGCATATCCATCAATTCTTCATCTGAGAACGTGCGGGGCGTCTCAGGAAGGTCGTCAAGAGCCATGCCATCTTTCTGTAACCCCAGAGGTAAGGAGCGTAGTTTCCACCCAGACCTCAGGAGCTCAGGAAGAATAACATCGTTCGTAAGAGCTTCCTTCATTACAAAGTAAGTTTCGCCATGGTCCTCAATCTCATATGCGAATGCCGTAGTTTGCCCTGTGTGTGTTGCTTTGCTGATAATATTCACGTAATGCTACCTCCCTTAAGAAATAGGGTAGCCTCCCTGCATTCACAGGGAGGCTACATATCAGATCAGGTATCCTGAATCTTCTTGTTTTTGTTTTTCTTGGCGGCTTCGCTGGTTTCAAGGTCACCAGCCTTGGCCTTGTCCAGCTTGACTGCCAGGACATTGACTTCTGCAATGTTTCCAGCAAGCTTGGTCAGAGCGCCATCCAGCATCTCAAGATAGCCATCGATGGCACGCAGGGTGTCTTTGAATTCCTCTGCGCGGGTGCCTTCGAACATATCCTCTACGTTGGACAGCTCCTTGGTAAGGCTCCCAATTTCTTCTCTGTGCTCCCGCATTTTCTTCTGCTTGCTCAACGCGTTGGTTGCAACAGCGGTGATCAAGTCAGTATTGAGCTTGTGAGCTTCACTCATGGTAATTCACTCCCTTCCTTAAATGTCAAGATTGGCGCTGGCTTCGCGGAGCTCTTTGAACTCCCGGTCATACTGCTCAAGGTTCGCAATCATATCGGTCACGATATTGGCAGTCTGCCGTGTACGCACGGTGATCTTATCACCGGCCTCGGCCACCTGTGTCAGAATTTTAACTTCCGACATCTGCTTGCCTGCCTCTGCGAGCTTGGTCACCCAGTCTGTATTCGCTGCCTGGATAGCATCGAGCTCCTCCTTGATGCGCTGGAGATTACTCTTCACCTTTGCGGTATCGAGTGCAATCACAGCCATAAGTATCCCTCCTAAGATATTCTTGTTATTGATATAACGGCTAGACGAGTTAACCGCTATTCACTAGGATGTAACACGTGTTAACGTGATTTTTGTGCCATTCTTAGCTACGCACAATACATCACCTGCACTCATCGTGTTGCCCTTCATAGAGTCTGATGTAGTAGCGGTGTATCGTCCGTCATCTGGCACCTTTTTCTTGGCACAACAGTACCAGCACTTAGCACCCTCTATTTTGAGGATAAAAGTTGTCCCATTCAATTGGTTAATCTTATAAGTCATAGACGACCCATAATTACAAGCGTAATGGGAGGTATCAATCTTACCTGCTGCGGGAGCACAGATATTGATGTCCTCCTTCGTGTCGTTGACTTCCCACACAATCTCGTTCTCTTTGGCGTCTGCCTTGATTTGGTCAGTTACAACAACAGGTGCAAAAATATTTTGGGCATCTTCCCAGCCTTCTCCTGCAACGTCCTTTACTGTAGGCCATTTGCCTCCTCGTGTGTCGTCCTGACGACGAGTGGTGTCGCAAAGCTCTGCTTCGCCCCAGTCAAATCCGCGTACCTGTCCATACAGGTTTTTATACTGCACGTCTGACGCGCTCTTTTCTACTTGGTAGTATGTCTGATGCTCCGATGAAGCAAAGAGGAAGTTATCATCTTTGGGCATCACAAAATCAACGCCAGAAAACATAGAGGAGAGTGCTGCTAAGATTAAAGATAAAATCCGTCTCATGTAATGGCCTCCATTCAGACTAATAGTATATGTGCTAGTACCAGCTGTCTCTTATATCATAATATGCGTCAAAGCATATAGGATAAGTGCGATCACAACAGATGTTACCGCAACCTTGATGGCGCCCTTCAATACCTTAAACGCTAGGATGCCGATTGCGGCAACAATAATCAATAGTATAAGGCTCATAAAGTCTTCCTTTCTTTAGAAGAAAATACATTTGAGGTTTCCACTTCCGTCCCATCCACTGACAAACCCGACATAGGTGTCATTGTATCGAACGAGTGTACCAGACACTCCAGGTATTATCATGGACGTGTTCTCTACGTCTACAGAAAATGATGTATCAGATCGGCCATTCACAACCCCGGATGTACCACATAGGTATACAGTGTCACCAACCTCTGGAGCTATGATTGGAGTATAGGTATCTGCCACGAAAACAGCATAATCTTCCCCTTCGTCTATATAGACTTGGTGGTATCCAACCATCTCTTCCTTTAAGTGTGCTGCTGTTACGACTGTACGCGTATCCGTTAAAGGTAGCGTAGGGGAGACTGTCTGCATAGCGAACCAAACATTGCTACAGACCAAGAGAACGAGTATAGCCAAAAGGAATCCTGTCTTTTTTTTATTCATACGTCTAACTCCCGTGCTTCCACTTGACGTGAGAATGTGTGCTGATAGATCTTGAATTTCTGAGTAGCTGAGCCATAGGCATAAATGGCAAACCCCAGATCATCCGGGAGTTTGCTGAGCCGGCCATTACTCAACAGTTTATAAGAAGCGTCCTCTGGGCCTTTTGCCCCGATGATATGGTTAAAGGTAACCATTGTAGAAGAGGAAATATCCTTGAATAGTTGGGCGCAGAAGATGATGTGAATATCAACGGTAGGCGCATTCAACAGGATGTTCTTCCAGCGTTCAGATAGTCTATAGTTCTCATTGCGAGAAATGCCTAACTGCTTATCCCATCTAACAGCAAAGAAGTAGATGGGATCATAGGAGGCTTGGTCAACTTCCTTCCTGGCCTCAATCATGCTCTCTAGGGAATCAAGCCACTCTGTGACATCTACCATCGGCTTAGCTATGTCGATGAGTTCTGGGTCATACCACTGATCGAGCTCTAGGATATTATAAATATCGCCATCTGCGCAGTTGATAAGAAACTTTGCATTGGGATTTGCTCTCACGTTGTCGATCATTGTCATAACAAGGTTCTGGAAGTCGATATCTTCAAAGGCATAAATCAGGATATTTTCTCCATCCCCCTTCTTTAATTTGAAGTTAGCGGGTGAAGATTTTAAACTGAAGCCTGTACGCTCACCGAGAATGATAAGACGTTTTTCCTCTGCTACCAACTCCTGATTGTCCTGGTACCAGTCATGCAGTTTAGTATTCGGATACTGTTCATTTTCATTGTAGAAATAAGCCTTGTGGTTAAGCTCTTTCTTTTCCTCTGCCATCTGGCAGATAGCATCCAACGTATCGAAGATAACCTCGTCCGCTGCAAATGGTGTCCTCCACAGCCTGGTGGAATCTTGGCTTTCGCCCATATTTGTGTTGGTGTATAGGTAGCCAAACTTCTGCTTGATTTTTGACGCGATAGGGGAGCCGATGATGTCATTCGAGGTATCGCTAGAGCATCTCAAAGCTACACGTAAAGAAAATTGATCCAAGATATCCTTAGGCATTGTTCCCTTCATGGACTGGGATGTGAAGAATAGGTGGCAGCCACAGAAACGTGCTAGTTTTGATAAAGAACGAATACGCGCTTGGATGATGTCGACAGATTTTGAATCGACTTCCGTGAACATAACCTGGAACTCATCAATCAGCACAAGGATGCGAGGTATGCACTTGTGCTCCTGCTTCTTTGAGCGCATCAAGGCGTTATAATCCTCCAGCTTCTTTGTACCTGCTTCGGCAAAAACCTCTGTACGCCGCGTCATTTCTGCCATCAAGTAATCAAAGATGGAAATAGCATACTCACCGTCTTTTGTACCTGCGATGACCTTTGCGTGTGGGATTCTAGAAATATGGGTTGTGCTGTCAGTCAGCATGGCAAACTCAACATTCTTAAAATCGATCATAACAAGCTCTAATGCACTCGGCGGGTAACGGGTAACTAGGGATAAAATGAGCTGGTTGTTGAATGCTGATTTACCAGCACCAGTGGCACCGACGCACAGACCATGGACTGGGGCATCTCCTAGGTCTATGGAATAGCCCTTGGAAGGGTCACCATCCTGTAGGCCAAAGTTGAGCTTGATGCCCTTGTCCGTATTCTCAGACCACCACTTTTCCCGTGGCAGGTATTTATCGGCGAAAGCTGGTTTGTACAAGATACCCTTGTCCTTCAGCGTATGGAACGCATTCAGATAGGTACTACTTACACGAGAAAATAGCTCTTGAGAAATGGGATACGGAGATTCCACGTTGCCGAACGGTTTCTCATAGAAGATACAGCCTTTGAGAGAGCTCGGAGCTACCAACCAGACGAAAGCCCCTGTACGCCCAGAAAATTGCATAAACTCAGTTAGCTTCCTGTTTGTCAGTGGATCTTTCACTCCAGTAAGAAGAATAAGCAGTCGATACTCCAATGTGACCATGCCCTTACCCTCTGCATCCTTATTGAAGGTATTGATATCCATATTATCCAATATCCTCAGATTGCTTTGGGAATAGGTGCGCATATCTTCAATGGTTTTATCTACGTCTTTTGTAACCACAGAAATGTAGTCAGCAGTTTCTTTGGAAAGAAAAGTAGCAAAATCCGCCCCCAACCCTTCCTCGTCATAAATGGTGCAGGTCAACTGTTTAGGACGAACCTTCAGAAGCATATTAGAGAGTAAGAGTTTCATAAAACTTACCATCTCTGGGGAGCTGTCTGCAAAAACAATATTATCCAGCCCCATGTCATAGGAGACATCTAGAAGCCCATCCTGTTGCCCTAATACAAACTTTGTATCCAAAACGTAGGATGTGCTGGCTTCGGAACCAAAGGGCTTTATGTTTCTCATGAAATCTGCAAGTGCCTTCTCTGCCTGTGAAATTTGCGATTTATAGGCGGAGACAAGCTTTGTGTGCCTGTTAGCAATTCTGTTGCTGGCAGAACGATAAGCACTGACGATGGCATCCATAGACTTGTTGATCTGTTTCTGGATTTCTTCTTTCAATAGAGCTGGGTCATCCTTAGCCTGCCGAGCCATTTCTTCTGCTTCTTTTGAATCAATATCGCTGGTATCCACGTCTGGGATACCTGTATAATCCGGTAAGTCTTTATACTTTGCAAAGCTTACTTCATACATCAGCTTGTCTGCGATACGAAGGGCGTCTACTTGCTTGAATACCTTGCTTGTACGGTAGTACATGTAGGCGAACAGTCCAATCAGAGCAAATGGGGCAAATATAATAGAGAGGACAATGACGGCGATTGCATAGTTCAAACGATGGTCATCGTCATCTATGCTACCTGGATCATACAACCTCTCTAACTTTACTTTTACCTTATCATCACCCAAAAACTTACAGGATTCAATGGATACGTTCAGAAGTTGTTCAAGTTCTTGGCGAGACATATCCTCCAGGTTCAGTTCCGTGTCTGAGGGCTTTATGCCATAACGAATGATTGCTGATGCAACCTTGTCTTTATAACTAAGGAGTTTTTGATGTTTCTTTACCAAGTCAGATATGGAATCCTCTGCCTTAGCGTCTGCTGCAGCAATCTTCTGGTCATGCTCCATAGTGACAGCTTTTCTAGCTTCATCAAAACGCTGTTTAGAAGCTACAACCTTGGCGTCGTACTCTCTTTGTGCACCAGAGAAGAACTGATCCAATGCGGTGGAAAGATCGAATGTAAATGCAGGTGGAGGAGCAGATTCCAACTCCGCTAACTTTGCTTGCATGTTAGGGAGCTCAACTTTTAACTGGTGCATGGTCTTACCGTTTATGTTTGGAATAGGAATTCCATCATAATAAGAATTCCACTTCCGCTCATATGATTCAAGCGCTGGCTTATACAGTTCCTCGTAAGTCATAGATATTAGATGGCACCTCCTTCATACCGCACATAGCGTGGAGTGGTACACCGTGTAACATTAGACCGTAATCATAGTTAACGATTATCTCTGCGACGTCAGATGCTGACAATCGTTTCCCCAGAGAAGGGGGGAGGGCTACCACCATATCTGTTTCTGCTACATACGCCTCATACCAATCACCGCACTTGACAATCCGATGACTCTCTGTGATGGTACGATAATTATCGAGGACAAAGTTACAGATGACATCTTTGGCGGTATAACCCGAACCAAAGTAATCGGAATAATTTACCTTAGCCTTTAGATCTCTAGGGAGCGCAGGGCCTATCAAATTTGCAATCCCATAAATCTTATAGATGCGCTTTGCCATATAAATGAACTTTGCAGGGCAATCAGGTGTAGTGAACCCATTCTTCAATGAGAAGAAAAATTCTTCCCACTTTGGCTTAGGAATGACCAGGCTGAGATCTTCTTCCAGGGAGAAGAATTCACGCATATCTTCGGTTGCGTCCATAACCTGCTGAGCGGTAGGAGATTCCTGCAGCCGCATAGTCCATTGAAGCATATCTCCTATTTGACTCCTGTAGCCTTTGTAATGAGTGGAGGATTGATTGTTACCTGTAAAGAGTTCACCCCATTCAGGAACAGTTAGATCCCACATTGCGCAAAGATCCTCCTAACCGTTACCTCCTCTGGTTTCCAGCCCCAGTACTTTGCGGCGTCGAGTTTAGATACCCAGACATCTCGGAAATCACTTCGATAGAATCGCCCTACGAAGCTGACCGAAGGCGTGGTTACAAATGGGAGATCTTCTGGCAGCTTCGGCATGAGCTGCTGCACTTCTTTTTCCCAAAAACTTGGAGGCATGATAACGGGAATATATCCAAGACGTAGCATTTCATCGTACTTATAGGCATCTCCGCCGGCCACATAGGCGTTCAAAAAACCGAGATAACCGAGGTATGCTTCCACGCAAAATGATGCGTTTCTGACGTAAACGCCGTTTCGCTCATCGAATTTATCGGTCGGTTCAGGAACGGCATCAGGTAAGGAGTTCATAAAGTTGTCGGTTACAAGACCTTTCGTTTCACTCATGGTATTTCCCCCAATCCAAAAGAGTAAGATTTCCGTAAGGTAGCTGCAAAAAATCATTGATAGGGATTGTTTGCCCACTCAGCTCTAAGGTGGGGACAAACGCTTTATCAATATGAATGACAGCTCTCCCGTCATCTTCCTTTGTTTTTACTTTATAAGTGTTGCCAAATACAATGACGAGCTGGTAGGAAGCAATCAGTTTCTTCTCCACCAGCTCGACGCGTTTTTGAATGATTGATGCACGATCCTCTTGAGACATTCCGCGCTTCAAGGGGAAGTCCTTTCTGATCCTTTGACACAGCTTCTCATCCAACGGTACCAAGGGATAAGAGGGAACGTTACAAAATTTTGTCATGAAGAATACATCTTCACTTGCGCCCGTTGCCAGCCACCTGGTATCTGGCGGGGACATATTGAAGGCCAACTCATCGGTGATAAAGCAGTCATGCCCTATACCTACTGACTTCAAATAAGCAAGCAAGTTGGTCAAGGCAAGTCTGTAATTGCCTGTGAAGGCCCACGTTGCTGAAAGGTAATCATCCATACTGGAGAATAAGAGAAGCCCTCTATCTGTAAAACCTCTCACGGCTTTGCTACCCCTTTCTTTATTTTTATCAGAGTGTCAGCCATTCGTTTAATCTGGCTTAGGACAAACCGTTCATTGTTATAGGCTTCATCCTCTGAATAGAGAGTAAGGAGGGTATCTCGCTTATAGTTGATGGAAGACCCTTGAACGATACTGTAGGCTACCAGGTCTTGCTTGAGCTTCGAATCTGCTTGAAGAATATATAGCTTTTCGGCTAACAGACAGGTTTTGACGACATCCACTCTAACCTCAGACAAAATATCTGTGAGTTCTGCAGCCAAATCCAATTCAACAGCGAGCCGCACCAAAATATATCCGGGTTCCTCCTGCACGGTTCTCTTTGCAAGCTCCATAAACTTAGAAGATGTAAGGTAACTGAGTGTGCTCTCGTCTCCAGCGAATGCCTGCGTGATATAGTGACTGGCGATTTCTACTTCGGGATTATAGGTGAAGCGATTATCAATCGTCACCACGCTGTTGGTGGACAGACCGTATTGATTGCGGCTAATATCGCCCAGGATATACCGGCCCTTCAAATCAATGGTACGATTATCAGGGGAGAAGATGCGCAACCGTCCCAGTTTGCGTTTTTGATCCTGTACTAAGAGATCTACCCAGGTTGCTCTAGCGGATGATCCATAAGTAGAATCTACAACATAGACAACAGCATTTGTTGCGGTTGTTCCTTCTTCGATACTTGAGAAGGTAATATTGCAGTGATTATCCTCTACATTCGTATAGAGCTTTGTCCGCCCCTCGCGCTCTAGGACAGGAATGGTTGCTACACAGGCAATGGTGTTGATGAACTTTTCAATCTTCCCATTTAGCATATCCTTTCGAAATGTTGCAATTACCTCATCATTCAAGTACTGCAACATATTATTATACTCCCAAATAATGAACGCAGTATCTTTGCCATCATCAAAGGTCAACGCCATTAGTTGCTGTTCAGGGGAATACTCTGTGAGCAATTCAATACCAGTCAGTTTCATAGTTTTGACTCCTTTATTCTTCGTATTCTTCTTCCTCTACGTCATCTTCTACCACATACAAATAGAGGCGGTCGTCGATAAGGTACAGGAAGCACACGAGTCCGGTGAACAAAATGATCAGTAGGACTGATACCCAATTGATTCCGGATTTTGTAAATATGAGTGCTATAAATGTTAGTAACAGTCTTGCAGCTTCAAAGCCTAAGGATACCTTCACAGGAATGACAGAACCTATAAGCCTTAGTAAAAACAAGCCCCGACCAATGCACGACACGAACATGGGAAGGCTGAAGCCACAGACGCCAATCTGCAGGGCAGAGATGCTCAGAATGCTAATAAAAACCCAGTTCATGTGCTACCTCCATGAAGGCATCCTCATCCGAATAGTACTCCAAGTTGACAGTAGGCTCGAGGTCATTAAACACAATAACCTCATTTTCTTCTTCTTTTGCCACGGACTCTGTATCCGGTGTATACTTTAGATAGAGAATGACTGCAAGTAAGATTACGATGATACCATCCAAGGTATCACCTCCAATGCATCTTCTGTAGACGTAATAGTACGCCGGTTATTTTCGCCCAATACCACCTCGAAGCTATACACGTTCAGGAGCTTTCTAAACTCCAAGGCAGATAAGGCACAAGTTCCAATCTGCAGCAAAGCTCCTTTATTCTCTAATACTAGGGGGATGCTTCCCGGTAGTAGACAACGCGTTACTACCGGGAGTTCCTCCCCGTATCTTGGTAAGAATATAAAGGGATAAGAGAGCTTTCTTTCGGAGTTGATAAAGGTATTATCCAGTTCCGTGTTAAGCTTCAAATGTCCCACTTACTTTATCCTCCACCTGCTTAAAATAGGGCAATACCTGCGTGGAGAGCATGTAGTATCCAACAGGTGCCACAATGATACAGCATATTGTGGTTAGGAAACCACAATTGAGCATTCGGCAAAAATCTACAGCATTTATAATGTAGAGGAGCATGTATAGTGCAATACAGACTACCATCGCCAAAGATGAGTACACAATAAGAACGGGAAACTTTGCTACAAGTACAACAGACCCAAGCCTGAAGATAAGGCCTGCTGCGCAAAGGCAAAATCCGCCTAGAAAGACAGGGGCTTTACCGTTGATGATTTTCCGTGCATAGACGATATTGTAGAAGGGGATATAAGCCTCGACTGCACTGAGGCCAGTACATTTCGTACCATACACAGCGAGGAACAGCTTTCTGTTGAACATACCAACGGTTACGCACACGACAGCACACAGCACCGCGATAACGATGACGACAGAGATGATTTGCTGAATCATTAGACCATGTTCAGAAGCATGCCGAATCCTGTTTTTGGCTTCTCCGCTTCTTCCTCCTTCTTCTCAACTTCTGCAGTCTCTTCCTCCGTGTCGGGGCTGTCAACTTCCTCTTCTCCCTCCTCGTCGAATATGTCACCGACTTCCATATTCAGCAGGCTGTCATACACGTCCTCCGCGGTTTCTTCTGCGATATCTGCAGTAACCGGCATGGAGATGTCTGTGCTCGAAAAAGATACCTGCTCCAGCAGAGGGGTTTCCATGAAGAAGCGGTCCCACTGAACCTTATATTCTTCTCGTACGCTCAGGCTAAATTTAATAGACGAGCGTACGTCTGCCGGGACGCGGAATAGCTTGCTGAAGTTAATGGACATTGACATAGCTGTGATGGCGCCGCACATATCCTCGATGGAATGGAGATTCTCACAGCCTGTCACAAGGGAGAGAAATGGCCCCAGAATCTTAATAGGTTCTGGTGTCCGATCTGTGAAATTGTGGCAAGGCTCTGGGGCAGCTGCCATATTCTCGAACCCGAGCTGTTTGTAGGCTCCATCCAACCGTGTGCTGTAGGTATTGTAGAGCAGCACACATTGGTCATAGAGGGAACGGTGCATGTAGTAGAATAAGCCATCTTCTCCCTGCAGGACTATCATGTTTACAGTGGTAGGTACGTAGCGTTTATCACTTACAATTAGCATGGAATTTGTCTCCTTTCGAACATCAAAAGAATTGGATATAATTGCTCAGGGGATGTTGCACTTTCAAATAACCAATACAGTAATATGATTGTGTAAACATCCACAGATTCCACGATGTATTCAGTTGTCTCCTCATTGCGGAGATATTTGCACTTTGCCTGGAAGACAGAGCGAATACTTTTTCGCATAGCATAAAAGGCAACGGTAGAGCCGATGTCTGCCTCTAGTATACCAAGCATTTTCCAAGCGGAAGAATAATGTTTTCGTAGGAATGCTTGTACTACTTGCTTTGCATATACTCTTGTTACAGGTGCAAAGTGCTTGTTGATTTCCCGCATTGTTATCACGGGATACTGGGAAAGTGTGTCAAGTGCCGCACGTAGATTATCTTCTCGAGGGCCACATCGCCGGTATATCTCATACATTGTCTTGTTGGCAAGTATTGAGCTAAAACTTGCGAGCATGTCTAGGTAACGATCCCAATTGCTCTTTTCTTTCTCTACTAGATTAGGACGTTCGAGATATAACTGATCGAGCAATGACTGTTCTACCGTAATTACAAGGTCCAGATACTCAGGTATGATCTCTGTATCCAAGCACATTCTGATGAAAGCTAGTTTGGGCTCGATAATAATCACGTGCCAATCTCCTTCGACCTTTGGCGTGAGGAAAGGTAAGAGAGATAGGAATTTATCTGAGTCTTCGATTACGTAGTCGTAGATATTGAAATCAATATCCCTGCTGTGTTTTCTGATCTGGATCATAGGATGTCATTTACAGTGACCGTTCTCTTTGTATGCTGCATAGCAGAAGCAATCATAGTTCGAACTTCATCAAACACTTCTTTGCCCCGTGTAATGACGAGATTGCTTACATAGTTATCGTATGCTACCAGGCATTCCGTGTAGGGCCATTGTTTGGCAAACTCTTCTCGATCATAGGCAGACACGATGTCGAGGATAGGAATTGCATAGTTCATCGTGTAGATGACCCTGATACGTGTGCCGTCATCCTCTGTAATGATATCGTCATAGTAGAGAAAGTCCAGTTCGAACAAATCTCCTTTCATTTGAGCGCGTTGTACGATATCGGGACAGTACTCTTGCGCGAACGCTTCAATAGTCATGTCGCATCCCTCCTGTTATTTATATATGCATAGTAAGCGCCCAGTTTTTCTTCCATAATGGAGGGAGATAGGATTGGAATGCCTGCGGCTGCTGCAATTGCCGACTTCTCATGGTCAGAGGTATAATTCTCTTTAACGAGGAAGTCGACGTTTGTTTTGCGTTTTCCAACATCGACGAGTTGTACAACATCTCCGTACAGTTCGTTCATTTTTGTAATGAAATCCTTTCTGGAACGATAACCCTCGAAGGATCCACTTAGCATGACATTGATTCTGCTGCCTAACAATCGGGGCTTTACTTTACATAAGTTGCCTGCTATCAAAAGAGTAGCTGTCTGCTCCTTGATATCCTCCGGAAGACGTTTGGACATTGCTACCTGTAACATATTGTCATAACCTTCGCAGTACTCTCGCCACCTTTTTTGGTGACCTTTAATAAGACAGATTTCACCAATTTCGTGAAGTGACAATTCTGGCTTTGTCTCAAACCAGATGGGAATTGCTTCCAAGTGCGTTTTCAGTTTATAGCGACGAATCATTGTTCTTGCGGAAGCAATACCAAACCCTTTGATGTTGAAACGTTTCGCAAGGACATTGATCTTATGTGCCATGTGCTCAGGACATTTGGGGTTAGAACAATAACGATCTGTCAAAGCAGGGGAGTTTGCGATAAGAGCCCCACAATAAGGGCAGGTCTCATTTATGTATGACTTGAGCCATTCAGGAACTTCCATTTCTTCTTCTCCTTTATTCAACAGGAACTTCTCGCATACCAGAAATAATATCCACACCATTTATAGTAGTGACATCGTATTGGACCACAATATTTCCGTTATCGGGAAGCTGCATGTAACGGGTGACAGGGCATTCCATAAATACGTAGGAGCCATCCTCCAAATATACCTTTAGAAATAAGCTGTGACCGTGTGCAGGGATTTTCTCGAAATCTGCATTAAGTACCAAAGTGGTGTAAACCATAGAGTTTGCGAGATCATCACTATAAGAGGGGAGTGTTACTGGATTTTGTCCAAGCCAGGTTAGATTCAGAAGACGTTGATATTCAGGTGAGGCCACATCAGACAGGGCAGCCATTGTTTCTTCCTGTTTCTGTTTTGATTTAGCGATTAGATCATCGACAGATTGCATGTCGATTTCAAATTGTTCGATTTCCGTTCCAGTATAGCCCCATGCACGCAGGGACTCTTTTTCCTCTACAGTATATCCAGTAGTTTCGAACTGCGCCCAGTAGTCGTCATCTCCCTCCCCACTAATATCTGATGTGCTATCGTTCAGGTCATCTCCAGGAGTATCAGCATTGCCCCTGAAAACAGAGGAATAGACAAGGATGCCCAGTACTACTAAAATGACAGCGATGATACCAAAGACGAGTGCAGTCTTTTTCAATGGCTTTTTGGATGGCGTTGCAGGCTCTTCAACAGCAGGAACCTCCGGCTCTGTCTCGGTCTCAGGCTCTTTATACTCTCTTGTTTGCTTCATTATCATAATGTCTGCCTCCTAAACAAGTTCTTTGATAAAGGTTGTAAATTCTTCGGTGTCAATATCCTCGACACAAAAATTTCCTTCTATGATTCTGTTGTCCCAGCAGAATTTAACGGGGTAGAAGCCGTTCTCTTCCCGGTGCTCCCATACCTTTGCGATCACAGCATCAGCTTGGGATTTAGTCAAGTCAGAGATGTCTATATAGACTGCGTCTAAGAACTTCCATATATAATTCTTTTCAGAATTGGTAACCTCAAAGATGTAGTTATCCGCCTCAGGAGAGTCTACGATTTCTTCAACAGCGGAATCTTCGGTACTGTCATATTGTGGATTTCCATCTGCATCGAAATTGACCAATACCTGCAAGGAATCAAGATCCTCTAATTGCTGAGCGTCTTCGGGCTCTGTGATGATAGAGATATCCTCACCCTTCATATAGGCATCTGTCGCATATTGGATGCTGCCCACATGATCGAGTTCGAGATTACGAGGTGCCGGATAACGGGCGATCAACTCATGTGTTAGGGATGGATGCCGTACATGCTCGGCTACTACAGTAGGATCCCTTCCATACTGTTGAATGAGTCCACGCATGTAGTTGTGTAGAACATCATCTCGATAAGTGTTTAAGACATCCATGTAGTTTTCCTTATTCAGTTTGCTAACACCTGTCTGCTGATAATCTTCAATAAGCTTGTCACGTAGAAGTACAGGCATAGCGACAGAATCGTCATCATGCTGTGCCCATGTATCCACTAGGGCTGGGGAGCAGAAGAAGGGTGGAGCATCTTTGATGGTCATCTCCATGCAAGTGCGAATCATCAGGAGGATCTCTTCATAAGGGATAGGGGAAGCGTATCATACTTGATGTAAATACTCCATCCCTGATGCAGGAAGACCTTTCGTTCAAACTTTTTGTTATGGGCAACCAATCTATCCTCTTCATGTTTGATTGCAGGCATCAACTTGTTCTGTAGGAAATCCTCTGATAAGTTAGAAAACAGCTTGTGGCCAAAAGGGAAATAGGTGGACTCGTCTTCTGCGTAGGACAAAATAACTCCAACCATCTTGTCGTTTCCATACAGATCGATTTCTACCCCTGTTGTTTCAGTATCGATTCCCTTAAGTGGCACATCTGCTTCTAGCCAGCGGGTAAGCCGTTCCTGGGCTATTTCTTCCGTATCCGCGACGACGTAATCACAGGCCTCAAGGTGTTCAATATCATAGTGACTCTTCAAGTAGGGGAGGCTATAATAGGGGGATTTGTTGCTGGCAGTCTCTACCTCTTCTAAAGAGAGTTTTTCGTAGTCACTGAAATTTAGAGGACGTAGCTTATTCTCGGACTTATCGCTGGCGACACTTACTGTATAGAGCATTTTCCCCACCTGTAATGTGTGACTAGAGAATCGGCCGTTGATAGAAACTACTTCCTCAAAGAACTCACTATTTTTCTCACCTTTTATAGTTGTTGTGTAATACTTGCCGGCCATCCATTCGGAGGACACTGTGGGCCTGCCGGCATAGGTGGTAGAAGCGTTTAGGAGATCCTGGAATTGAGCGTACAAGGTTCTGTCGCCATACATAAAAGTATAACGCTGCCGTACCTTGGAGAAGACTACTTCGGCGTAATCCACATGGAATCTTGCGCCTTTATTACAGATATCTAGCCGGTAGAACCCAGGGGCATCCAGCTCAAAAACATCGTAAGTAGTCCCACCTATAAAAACTGCGCCCTGCTTTAGCATAATGTGCTCCCCTCGATGTTTGGAAGTCTACCCTTTTCTGGAAACTTGAAGTAGGCATAATCTCTATCATTGCCCAAATATTCCCCATTGCGGCGTTCACATTGTCGAATAATTTGGGCTTCATAGTCTTGAATGATACACCGAATGGGGTAGATGATGCGCTGTATCAGTGGTTTTGATTGGTCCTCAAATAGGTACTGATTGTCTACATAGTTCGCGAAAGCCATATAGCGCTTATAGTAGGACATAAGCAACGCCTGTAATTCTTGATCACTTCCGGGACCAGAGAGCAGAATGTATAGGTGTTGCCGCGAGGAGAGGATGTTGTCTCCAAAATAATTTTTAAGCACCAGTAGCGTGTCCACTTTTAGGACGCGGCAATCAGTTCTCTTCCGTCGTAGGCTTGGATTCAGGGTAGCCCCAAAAGGCGTAGTTCGTCTGCCAGATGCTGTCGTCGTATGGAGTGTCTTTGACTGCAACATAAAAACGTTCCCCCTTGTCTATAAGCTCATTGAGAGCTTGTACACTCAGTTTTGTAATATCTATACTGTCCATGTTTCCCATTCCTCGCATTGCTGGGAAGGTGCTATACTTGATGTAGCTGTACAGCCAACTGTGTTGATATATCTCGCCAATGCCATGATGTCGATGACGAGAGGCCTTGCTCCTTCATCTACCGCTACAATATAGCCAGAGGAATGCGCAATGCCAGTTATTGCGGATTCCCCGTAGGGTAATAGGTGTTTAAGCGGGAATGTTTGAATAATGCTGCTACCCCCTGGAACACATAAGAAACCCTCACTTGTATAGAAGTCGTTGATGGTTGGGACAACCAATTTATTGGCTGCGGCAGGGTCACACTTTGTGTGGATCATTCTAGTGTGAGTGCTGTATGGTATCTTTATGTTCTTGTTGTATTGAGCATAAGCAAAGAAGAATGTATACCAATCTCTGGTGGATACTTCCCGTGAGAACTTACTTCGAATGCTGGCCTCATCGGTTTCGATAAATAACTGCACAGTGTTTCGCACCATATCCTGGATCGTCAATCTCTGCTCAACTTTGCCACCATAGTCCGACATGCCCATAGAGCTAATGGCATCTATTACATTTGGGTTATAGTGACGGGGCCCACTCAGGTACTCTCTGTTCTTGCGCAAATATGTAACACGAAGCTTTGCGATGGTATCGGCTTGGTATTGCAAAGGGTCTTCTTTAAGAATATCGATACCCAACACTTTGCACACTCTTATGAGCTCCAATGCCTCATAGAAATAGGCATCCTTTTCCTCTCCAGCAATCCAAGCTCTAGCGGCTCGAAAAGGTGCGCCTGTGTTGGCATTCTCCCCATAGTACTGCGTGATGTAGCCATTATGATCCATTTGATAAACGCCGGCATCTAGAATGCCTTTTGGCTTGGCGCCTCGTGCGGAGTTTTTGGAGGCTATCTCATAGGCTTGAATTAGGCTGATAACGGAGGTCTTGAGCTGAATACTTTTATCGTGCATCCGCTTGAGAAGATAAGGAAGCTTATTTTTGGCGCTCACGACTTCCATCTCGGAATAAGTATGCTCGTCAATGGAGAGGTCTGCTGAGTCGGTTAAACTTCCGTCTTCATTGTCAACGAATACTGGGGATGTTTTATTATTGCGCCAATATTCTCGGATACCCCCGTCATTGTGCATCTTCAACCCGATCAGAACATCGCGCAGATACCGCTCCACCCAAGATGGGTCAATGTCTTCAAGCCGACGAAGGTAGGGGCCTGATTTGTCAGACCGGAGCTTGAATGGGCCAGCTATCGGCCGTTGGTTATCGGCGTTATAATCCTTTTGATCTCTCAACATATCCAGCACGGTGATGAGTTCGACCTTAAATCGCTGGGCCTCCACAGCGGATCGCATACCGTCATAGCAGGACAGGCTTTCCGTGTCTGGCGAGCCAATCCTCGAAGCTAAATCCACTATCAACTTCTTCGCTGGGTTTGGAAGCATCCCTGTGTGCATTATCATCTATAACATCCCTCACTTTCAAATCTTTGCAAAGCTGCTCCATATCCGGGGAATCTTTTAACAGAAGGTAAATGGCGGGGGTAAGCGGACCTGTAATCAGTTTGCCGCACAACAGGGAGATATCATCTCTGAGCATTGAAATCCTCCCTTCTATACTGCATGAATGCTTCTGGATCAATCTCTTGAATAAGGTCATCATAATCGTATATAGCATCGGGGATTCCTTTGATACGCACGCCTTCCAACAGGGGAGCACACAACTTAGTGCGGACTTCCCACTTAAGCGACAAAGTTGACCTTACCAATAACGCCACGTAATATTTCTGGTTATTTGTTATCTCCGGAATATGGCGAAGAGGTGTTGGGACAAGTTCGGTAGCAAAAGCAATAAGGGCCTCTGAGCTTGTACAGGCACGTTTTAACGCGCCGAGAGGGATATCTTTTTTGCCGACAATCATTTGCGGATCAGAGTGATACTCTGTGGCTCCTTGCCGATTTCTTTGCAGGATAAGTCAATGGTACCATCCTCTTTTACATTGACGAGGATGTCAACAAGCCCTTCTTTTGCTTCGACCTCTCTCCCATATTTATATATAAGGGTACCTATACATTCATTGTTTGCAGCAACGATATTATCGCCCTGGTACAACTCTAGCATGAGTTGGTCGCTCTTCTCGTGATTGTAGGCGACAATGCTTTCTTGTACAGGGATTTTAGAGTTCTGCTCGATGACGGTTTCTACCATCCCGTTAGATAAGCCGATGGAGAGAGCCTTCGTTACATCACTTACTTTTATGTGAGCTGTACCGTCCCCAATCATCGTGGCATATACAGATGCGCCTTGTGCTACGATACAGTCGGGGTCATAGAATAACTCGGTTACTTCATGGTTAAGCTCTTTCGCTATCCACTCACGTAGATAAGGGCATCGGGTGGAACCGCCAACAAGGATGATTTCATAGGGTTCATCCGTAGGAATAGATTCCCCGATGATTTTCTTTGTCTTTACGATAGCATCGTGGAACGTCAGCTCCATGATTTGTTGGTAGACCTCAGGTGTTAGCATCACAGTGCCGGCACCATAGGAAGTAAGATCAAGGCGTTCCGGTTGCCGGGATTTCTGTACGCGGACTTTTAAGTCGGTACATTCCCATTTGAGACGAACAAGATCTTGTGCCCTTACCATGTGCATACGGATATGTCCTTCTTTGATGGCCCAGTCTCGGATGGCAGCATCAAAGTTATCTCCACCTAGTATACAGCCGTCAGTCGCCTGTACATCGTAATCACCAAAACGACTGTCGATGATAGAGACATCAAAGGTACCGCCACCCAGGTCAAAAACTACAGATAAGGAGTTGCGACTGGAGGACGCATAGATTGCCGCCGCTGTTGGTTCGTTGATCAAGCTTACTACATTTAGGTGCGCTCGTTTCGCCGCCTCAATCGTGGCCTGTCGTTGCACCTCAGAGAAGTAGGCAGGAACAGAGATGACGACGTCATGTACATCGGCTTTCGATTCTTTTACCAATTGGGAGAGGACGCAGGCAGATGCTGCGACAGACAGAGCCCCTTCTTCTGACAGAGAGATGTCGCATTTGAAAGACCTGGCGGCATCAATATTGTGTCGTACCGATTTCCCTGCAACACCAGATTTAGTATCTACAACAGAAGGAACTAATCCGGTCAATAGCTTGCCGTCAAGGCCCAGCAGAGAGTTTGTAGTACCTAGATCGATTCCGTAGATTTTCTCCATTACTTGCACCTCATTTCAACATTTCATTTATTTCTACACGGCGTCGATAGTCGACTTCTCGTCCTGCCCACTGCTTCTGTAACACGATAGTGGAACTCTCATCGATATCTGCAATGGCAGAACTAGCGATACGGAATGCAATAGGAGCACCGGGCTTTAAGTTGAGAGAAATGATGCGGCTCAAATTTGTAGCGGGTAGTTGTTGCTGTACAGAGTTTGGAAGCTGGATAGGATAAATTTGGCACTGGACAGCAATCGAGTGTGGTCCATATGTCTCTTTGTATCCTGTCACATAGGACTGATAGATGGGCTCTTCCCATGCACCAATACGAATTGCCCGAACTGAATCACCAGCTACTACTAACCCGTCTGTCGGAAAGCCATATGATTCCTTGTAGTTGGAATAGGCCTCGATTTGATTCAAAAGTTCCTTATAGCTATACACTGTCGTATGCATGGGGACTTTGAATCCCAGGGACGCTAGGAACCCCAACTTGTCATCAAGATGTTTTTCACATCTGATATCGTGGGCGTGTAAGGCTATCCGATCCAGACAACCTCCCGCATTGGCAATTGCAGTTGACACAGCGGCTCGCTGAGATGTGACATGGTAGGTACTTTTAAACCACTGAAATTGATTGTCAGGAATGGTACACTCCATGGTAATGAGCACCTTGCCCTCTAATGGGATCTGATTTGGAACCAATGGACTAAGGACATTGGCATTCATCGCATCAGAGGAACGTCCTCGTGTCTGGATATTGACTAGCTCTCCATTGTAGTAAGATGCCTGGATATTCCAGCCATCCAACTTGAAGGAGACAACATGAGGCGTGGCCATGTATTGAAACGCTGTCTGCACATCCAGCTTCGTGTTTAGAGAGGGAATACTCTCTGTCTTATCGGTAAGGACGACTTCATAAATCAAATCCTCATATCCCTGTTCTCTTAGCAATTTTGCGGGGCATGGGTCGCTGGACCAAGAGCGCTGACAATAAGGATTCTCTGGGAATTTCTCTTTCATTGCCTGATCGAGGAGATTATACTCTGCGTCAGACATGATCGGCTTACCCACGGAGTACGCCCATCTAGCGATGACGTATTTTTCGATGTTATTCAATTTGCACCTCCAATGGAAACTCATCGGTACCATTATAAAGAATGGCATAAGGGATAAAGTCCAAGTATACATAAGGGAGTGTGTCTCCAGGCTCTAATGTAAATAACTCAGACTTTTCAGTGTCACTGATAAATCGTACAGTCACTGCTATATTGGCTTCATTTACCACATTACAGTAAAGTGTGTTGTTCATATAAAAGGGATATGCACTGAAAGTCACTTGGTAATATATTGTCTCCTGTCTTGGCCATACCAGAAGGATGGAAGCAATGAACAGAATACAGAAAGCAATAACGAATGTCTTCTTACGTCTGCCCATTACCATGATGATACCATTTTCTGTTGAGATATGTCCTTTGATATACGTACCTCTCGGTTGCGTAGAACGCAGTCTGCCGTCCAATAGATAGCCCAAAATTGCGCCATTGTAAGTAGATTGGATCAGTTTATACTCAGTGCCTTTCCAATACACCATCTTATCCTAACACCACCTTGGGATCGACCCATGAGCCGTTGATTTTAACGCTGAGATGTAAGTGGGGGCCAGTACAGCGAGAGCCTGTAGCGCCACTCAAGGCTATGATGTCCCCCTGCTTCACTGTTTGCCCCACCTTGGCTTTTATGCTACTCAGGTGACAATAAAAGGTTTGCAATCCATATCCATGGTTTACCCAGACATAATATCCAGATGTTCCACTGTAGCCGGCACTGCTGACAGTTCCATTGAACCAGGCGCCAATGGGAGTGCCGTTAGCGGCTTTCAAGTCAATGCCAGAATGCAAGCTCCAGCCCTTTTGTCCGACTGGATCATTTCGATACCCGAACAGTGAATTGATCTTATACTGAGTCCCTACCACGGGATAGTAGTTCTTTTTGCCGATATCTGCATAGGTGGGTTGGGCCTCTGCAGCTGCTTTTTGTTTAAGTAGTGATGCCTCTCTTTGCTTTAATTTGTCCAAGTCACCCCCAGGAATCTCTACCATTTCTGGTGCTTCAAAGTCTTTTGCGACAAGAAGAGAAGTAAGTTTATCGGAAGCCCTGCGATAGGATACCTCTTTTTTGACGAGTTCATCAAATGGCAAGTCAATACCATTGACAATCTCATCTGCAAGGTTCTCTGCCGTACCGACCAACTCGTTGATGTCGGCCTCCAACCCTTCTGTTGAGTAGGTGGTAATAATGTTGTTGTAGATGGTAGCTATTTCAGCATATGCGATCTCCTCTTGTACAGCATCTATCTCCGCCTGTGATGGGGCCTTCACTCGAGGCTGAGAAGTCACTGACTTTCCATACATAGAGATAATCTCGGGAGCAGATACAGCATAAGTAGGAGAGATGAACAATAGAAGCAATAGTATGCTTAGCATAAATACGCGCAGTCTCACATCAACCGCCCCCTCTAATTGTGCGCATTGCTTTTTCAGCCAGCATGAGGGAGAACTGTTGGCCAGTGATAATAAGGGAAGGATCTGCTTGAATTTCCCGAATAACGCCATCCTGACACAGAAGACGTAATGGATTGATTGTCTGAATACATCCTATGATGTCATTGACGATCACAAAATCACCCGGCTTCATGTGCATTTAATACACTCCCTTCTAACTGCTTGATTACCTCCATGGCTGTAAATAGGAGAGTTGCTCTGTCATCAATAGGGAGAAGCGAACCATCCTCACAAATGATTTGTTTCCCTTCTGTCACTGACCCAATGTGAGGCGGCTGGCTATCGATAATTACGATGTCTCCGATGCACATGCCGCTACATCCTCCTCATCAGGTCGGAACAGCTTGATCCGCGCAAACTTGCCATAGCAGCGTTTAAGCTCAGCAACCGTTGCTTTAACATCAGTTACCTCTGATACCGGGATCTTTATCTCGTCGGTACCTATAGCTTGGAAGCCACTGATATCTTGACCACCATAATCTACCCAATACATAGTATTAGATCATCCTTTCGTTCATAAACTCACCGGTCCCTCCAAAGTTAATAGGAAGACCCATTAGAATCCGATTAATCGGATAGTCCAATGGATCAGTTAATCCCAGTAATACACTAGAGGAGAGGCCGGACTTAATTGTTTCCATGGCCATCCGCGACATGAACTGCGGACGGTATGTTTGGACTCGTTTGACTCCCACCAATGTTGAAGTATAGATAGTGTTTTCTAGGCTGCCTTGTGCCATTTGTACGCTATCGTGGTACTGCCCGATGTACAAGTCATCCCTGTCAGTAGCTATGACCATATGCATTGTCATAGCAGCTGCGAGCACTTCAAAGTGACAGGCGTTAATAAGGCATTCATTTTTGTAGATGTAATAAAGCGTGTAGATGAGATACATCTGCGCCTCTCTGATTCCCTTGTATTCGATGAGTTCGTGTAAATCGAAGTCTCCAGGTTCGATATATAAGCCCTCCCCACGTTCAACGTGGGATTTGAGCAAGGCGTTTCCAGGCAGCATAACAGAATGTCTACTACTCCTAGAGTCAGAGGAATCTTTTATCATTACCTTTTTCGTACCATCTGGCTGTGGAGATTGCACCACAGCGCCAGAGGCCCAGGCAATCGGATCATAGGTAGGGAACTTCGCGTTTTTGTACAACCTGGTGCATTCTGTGTATGCTTCCAGTCGGTCAAAAGCAGAGGCGTTAGACTCTTTAGAAACAACACCGCCTTTCTTAAACGAGTCCATCGACAGCTGCGTACCAGGCTCACCAATTGATTGTGCGGCAATAAACCCAATAGGAAGGCCAATCGCCGGTACCCGATGGGTAGACGGGTCATCTCCATAGCAACGTTTACAGCATGGATTCTTACAAGTGAGAACTGAGCGAATCATAATGTCTTGGCAGGAAGGGTCTTGCGCCAACTCTTTCGCCAGCTGCTTTGAAATATAGCGGTTTGTGCCTGCCTCGATACGCCCCGTGATAATGTGCTGGAAAGTTGCGGGGATTTCCTTTTCGTCTGCGGCGTATTTAGAGATATCGTATTTTGCGATACGGATGCCCTCTGTCGTTCCACAGTCCTTACAGGTGATGATATAAGGAGAGGTTGTGTGCCACATCTTACGCATCGTGTAGCCGGTATCTGCGGTGTTGAGGGACTTATTGATTAGTCCCTGTCTGCCGCCGTACGCTGTAATGAAATGTTCAAGGGGAGAGAGCTGTTCGGTGAAGGAGCTTTCGATGACAGCACGAAAAGACTCTTGAGAGGATTTCTGGATTCTTCCTTTGTAGCCATACATCTGCAACAGGTTTGACTTAGAGCCCCGTGCGCCAGAGGAAGCAAGGCGGACAAAGCCGGATTCCTCCCCTAACCGGTTGTAAATGTCATCGGTTATCTTTTT
>OFGR01000818.1_pt1 | contig 28404 bp, 22 predicted proteins | sample 1521811 | NCBI WGS metagenome assembly OFGR01 (sample SAMEA3504098, study PRJEB24116) | mouse gut metagenome | biome: mouse gut; feature: mouse-associated habitat; material: faeces | place: Denmark | collected 2011
CCCGCCGATCCCGACCTCCTGTAAAACCCGCGTTTTCCGCACGTGAAGCCCACGCTGCTCCCAAGGGCCCGGAACATCCCGGGCTCTTTTATTGGCTTTTCCTTTGTGCAAAAAGATTTTTACGAGGAAACAGCCAAATAGACTGTTCAACCAAACAAATATGTGTTATTGTCTTTTCGCATGAGGAAAAGAGGCCCGGATGACGGCTTCCTTCTTCAAAAAAGCCAGCATGTTATGTTCTCAAAAAAGATGGCGTGCGTCCGAAAGGGAAAACCCCGGTTCATGCCGTCCTTGCCCCGGCTGGGGACATAAACAATGGACATGAGAGGGCAAGCGGGTATGCTGCACACAATGCCGATTGCGCTCGGGCGAAGGCATGGGCTCTTTTCCCTCTTCTCAATGTCCTTTGCCGGAGAAAATGCCATATTGTGCCGTGCGGTTCCCCGAACCCCGCGGCTGAACGCTATCTTGCCCGTTTTTCCTTGATGAAGAACGAGACAACAAAAGTCCGCCTGAGGGCGGGAGGGAGTCTTCATGGCTAAGAAAATGAAAACCATGGACGGCAACACCGCGACGACCCATATTGCCTATGCGCTGAGCGACGTCGCGTGCATCTATCCTATCACGCCGTCTTCCGTCATGGGCGAACTGGCTGACGACTGGGCCGCCGCAGGCAAAAAGAACCTGCTGGGCCAAACCGTCACCGTTCGGGAACTCCAGTCCGAAGCCGGCGCAGCGGGCGCCGTGCACGGTTCTCTGGTCGCGGGCGCCATGACCAGCACCTTTACGGCCTCGCAGGGCCTGCTGCTCATGATCCCCAACATGTACAAAATCGCGGGCGAACTGCTCCCCACGGTTTTCCATGTTTCGGCACGCGCGCTGGCCACCCACGCCCTGAGCATTTTCGGAGATCATCAGGACGTCATGGCCGCCCGCCAGACGGGCTTCGCCTTCATCTGCGCCAGCTCCGTGCAGGAATGCATGGACCTCGCCCTTGTGTCTCATCTGGCTACCATCGAGTCCAGCGTGCCCGTCTGCCATTTCTTCGACGGCTTCCGCACCTCGCATGAAATCCAGAAAATCGAAGTCATCGACTACGAAGATATCCGCAAAGTGGTGAACTGGGAGAAAGTGAACGAATTCCGCCAGAACGCCATGAACCCGGAACATCCCCATCAGCGCGGCACGGCCCAGAACCCCGACATCTATTTCCAGGGCCGCGAGCGCGTTAATCCCTTCTACGAAGCCTTCCCCAACATTGTGGCGCAGGCCATGAAGAAGGTCGAAGGCATCACCGGCCGCCCCTACCGCCCCTTCGACTATGTGGGCCATCCGCAGGCCGATCGCATCATCATCGCCATGGGCTCCGCCTGTGAAACCATCGAGGAAGTCATCAACCTCCTCAACGGTCAGGGGCAGCGCGTGGGCCTCGTGAAAGTGCGCCTCTTCCGTCCTTTCTCCGTCGAACACATGATGAAGGTGATCCCCTCCACCGTGCAGGCCGTCACCGTGCTCGACCGCACCAAGGAACCCGGCTCGCTCGGCGAACCGCTCTATCTTGACGTGTGCGGCGCGTTCCTTGAAACCGGCAAGGCCCCCCGCATCCTCGGCGGCCGTTACGGGCTCGGCTCCAAGGAATTCACCCCGGCCATGGCCAAGGCCATCTTCGACAACATGCTTTCCGTGGGCCCGAAGAATCACTTCTCCGTGGGCGTCAACGACGACGTGTCCTTCACGAGCCTTGAGGTGGGCGAAGACATCGACACCGTGGCTTCCGGCACCGTGCAGTGCAAGTTCTTCGGCCTCGGCGCCGACGGCACCGTGGGCGCGAACAAGCAGGCCATCAAGATCATCGGCGACAACACCGATCTCTACGTGCAGGCCTACTTCGCCTACGACTCCAAGAAGTCCGGCGGTTTCACCGTTTCCCACCTGCGTTTCGGCAAGTCGCCCATCAGCTCCACCTACCTTGTGAATCAGGCCGACTACATCGCCTGCCACAAGTCCGCCTATGTCCATCAGTACGACGTGCTGGAAGGCATCAAGGAAGGCGGCGTCTTCGTGCTGAACTCCGAATGGAACACCATCGAAGACCTCAACCGCGAGCTGCCCGCTTCCATGAAGCGCACCATCGCCCGCAAGCACCTCAAGTTCTACAATGTGGACGCCGTGAAGGTCGCGATGGAAATCGGGCTCGGCGGCCGCATCAACATGATCATGCAGACGGCCTTCTTCAAGCTGGCCAACGTGATCCCCTTCGATCAGGCCGTCAGCCTGCTCAAGGAATCCATCCGCAAGACCTACGGTCGCAAGGGCGACAAGATCGTCAACATGAACCTTGCCGCCGTGGACAACGCCATCACCGCGTTGACGGAAATCCCGGTTCCCTCCGAATGGGCGGACGCCGTGGACGCTCCCAAGGCTGAGGAAGCCTGCTCCTGCGGCTGTGGTTGCGGCCATGACCACGAGCCCGCCTACATCAAGGATGTGGTGCGTCCCATCCTCGCGCAGCAGGGCGACAAGCTGCCTGTTTCCGCCTTCGAGCCCGACGGCCTCGTGCCGCTCGGCACCACCGCCTTCGAAAAGCGCGGCGTGGCTGTGAACATTCCCGAATGGATTTCCGAAAACTGCATCCAGTGCTGCCAGTGCTCCTTTGTCTGCCCCCATGCCGCCATCCGTCCCTTCCTGATGACCAAGGAGGAAATGGAAGGCGCTCCCGAAAGCTTCGTCACCAAGGACGCCGTGGGCAAGGAACTCAAGGGTCTCCAGTTCCGCATGCAGGTCTATCCTGAGGACTGCCTCGGCTGCGGTTCCTGCGCCGAAGTCTGCCCGGCCAAGAACAAGGCCCTGGTGATGCGTCCGCTCCAGACCCAGATCGAGGATCAGGTCGCGAACCTGGAATTCGCCACCGAATGCGTGGAACCCAAGGACAATCTGGTGGCCCGCGATACCCTCAAGGGTTCGCAGTTCCAGCAGCCCCTGCTGGAGTTCTCCGGCGCCTGCGCCGGCTGCGGCGAAACCCCCTATGTCAAGCTGATCACCCAGCTCTTCGGCGAACGCATGGTCATCGCCAACGCCACCGGCTGCTCGTCCATCTGGGGCGGCTCGGCTCCCACCGTGCCTTACACCACCAACAAGGACGGCTACGGCCCGGCGTGGGGCAACTCCCTCTTTGAAGACGCCGCCGAATACGGCTACGGCATGGCCGTGGCATTCCGGCACCGCCGCGACAAGCTGGCCGATCTCATCACCGAAGCCGCCGCGCTTCCCAACCTTCCCGCCGAGCTTTCCACCGCGCTGAACGGCTGGCTGGAAAACAGGGATGACGCGGAAGGCTCCAAGAAGTACGGCGAACAGATTCTGGCCGCGCTTTCCGATGCGCCCGAGAACCATCTCTTCGAACAGATTTGGGAGATGAATGACCTCCTCACCAAAAAGTCCGTATGGATTTTCGGTGGCGACGGCTGGGCCTATGACATCGGCTACGGCGGCCTCGACCATGTCCTCGCTTCCGGTGAAGACGTCAACGTGCTGGTCATGGATACGGAAGTCTACTCCAACACGGGCGGGCAGGCATCCAAGTCCACCCCGCTCGGTTCGGTCGCCAAGTTCGCCGCGGCGGGCAAGCGCACCGGCAAGAAGGACCTTGGCCGGATGGCCATGACCTACGGCTACGTGTATGTGGCCTCCGTGTCCATGGGCGCCAACAAGCAGCAGGTGCTCAAGGCCATCAAGGAAGCCGAAGCCTACAAGGGCCCCTCGCTCATCATCGCCTACGCGCCGTGCATCAACCAGGGCATCCGCAAGGGCATGGGCCGGAGCATGGAAGAAGGCAAGCTCGCCGTGGAAAGCGGTTACTGGCCTTTGTACCGCTTCAACCCCCAGCTTGCTGAAGAAGGGAAGACGCCGTTCCTCCTGGAATCCAAGGCTCCCAACGGCACCTTGAAGGAATTCCTCGCCGGGGAAAACCGCTACGCCCAGCTCAAGAATGCCGCTCCGCAGGAATCCGAACGCCTGCAGGACCTGCTTGAGAAGGCGTACAACGAACGGTACGAACTGCTGAAGCACATGGCGCAGGCTCCGGCGGCGTCCGCTGAGGAGGCCCCGACGCTTGAAGCGAAGTCCGCGGGCGAAACCCCTGCGGCCAACGAAAAGACCAAGCCTTCCACGGAAACCGCCATGGTTCCGCCTTCCGATGAAGCGGGCCAGACCACGGCCGACGTTACGAAGAACAAGGCGTAAAGCAATCCGGGAACCGGTCATGCCGGTTCCCGGCTTTTCCTTTCCCGGGACGGAGTTTCCCCTTCATAGCTTTTGACAGGAAGGGGCGCTCCGTCTTATATTACCCTCCTGCGTTCCGCCGGGCTCCCCACGGTTGGACGCTTCTTTCGCTTTTCGGGATCGCGCCTGGTCCCGGGCAGCATTGCTGCGGTCATGATCACGGCGATTCAGGCTTATACCGACCGAAAGTAGGACTGCCCAGAATCGAACCTGATACGCTTTCCCGCCCTGCGGCGGGCAGAACGGCATGTGTTTTTCGTCAACCTCTAATCAGCGGGTAACATCCATGAAAATTCTGGTCATCAACGCCGGCTCTTCCTCTTGCAAATACCAGCTCTTCAACATGGACGATCATACCGTCCTGTGCTCCGGCGTCGTGGAACGCATCGGTCAGGACATGGGCAAGCTGAGCCACAAGCTCGCTCCCGGCACGGACAAGGAAGAAAAGATCGTGAGGGAACGCTGCTTCCCCACCCATGTCGAAGGCATGGAAGACGTCATCGCCTTGCTGCTTGATGCGGAAAAGGGTGTTATCAAAGAAAAGTCCGAAATTTCCGCCATCGGCCACCGCGTGCTGCACGGCGGCGAAGCCATTACCGCGCCGGTGCTCATTGACGAGAAGGTGAAGGAAACCATCCGGGACTGCTTCCCGCTTGGCCCGCTGCACAATCCGGCCAACCTCATGGGCATTGAAGTGGCGGAAAAGCTCTTCCCGGGCGTGCCCAACGTCGGCGTCTTCGATACCGAATTCGGCATGTCGCTGGCCCCCGAAGCCTATCTCTATCCCCTGCCCTATTCCTTGTATGAGGAACTGCGCATCCGCCGCTACGGGTTCCACGGCACCTCCCACAAGTACATCGCCAAGGCGACCGCCGACTATCTGAAAAAGCCCCTCGGTGAACTGAACTCCATCACCATGCATCTGGGCAACGGTTCTTCCATGACCGCCGTGCAGAACGGGAAATGCATCGACACCTCCATGGGCCTGACCCCGCTGGAAGGCTTGATGATGGGCACCCGCTGCGGTTCCATCGATCCGGCCATTGTGCCTTTCGTCATGGAAAAGAAGGGCCTGACCCCGCAGGAAGCCGACACCCTCATGAACAAGAAGTCGGGGCTGTTCGGCATTTGCGGCACGAGCGACATGCGCGACGTGCATGCCAGCATTGAAAAGGGCGATGAAAAGGCCCTGCTTGCCTTCAAGATGCTGGTGCGCAGCATCAAGAAGATTCTCGGCGCCTACTTCTTCCTGCTTGGCCGCGTCGATTCCATCGTCTTCACCGCCGGCATCGGCGAAAACGACGAACTGGTCCGCGAAGCCGTCTGCGAAGGGCTGGAAGCCTTCGGCATCAAGCTGAACAAGGAAGAAAACCGCCTGCGCAAGCCCGGTGCGCGCACCATCAGCGCGTCCGACAGCCGCATCCCCGTCCTCGTCATCCCCACCAACGAAGAGCTGGAAATCGCCACCACCACCATGCAGATCGTGGAAGGCTGCCAGAAGTAATCCGCTTCCTTTCTTTCAATAAAACCCGCCCTCTTTTCGGAGAGGGCGGGTTTTATCATGTCTTCGTGTTTTTTGTTACGCCTGCCAGGAACGGACCAGCTTCACCACGTCCTCGGCCTGATCCGGCCCGAACCAGCGGATGCGACTGTCCGCGTTAAACCACGTCAGTTGCCGCTTGGCGTAGGCCCGCGTGTTTTTTATCCACAGCAGACGGGCCGCCTCAAAGGAAAGCTCGCCGCAGAGGTATTGGTGAAGTTCCCGGCAGCCGATCCCCGACCATCCCGGCAAAGCCCCATCCGGATGGATGGCGTATTCGGCGCGCGCTTCGTCCACGGCCCCGGCGTCGATCATGGCGTCGATGCGGCGTGCCAGCAAGGGGGTCAAGTCATCAAGCGGAAGGCGAAGGCCAATGCGCAGCACGTCCATTTCCCGGGGCGGCGGCGTCTGCCGATGCCCCCATGAAAAGGTCTTGCCCGTGGACTCGTAAACGCAAAGCGCCCGCACAATCCGCTGGCGATCATGTTCGTGGATGCGGGCGGCGTAGTCAGGATCGATGTCCCGAAGGCGCAGGTGCAAAGCCGCGCTGCCTTCTTGCGCGCAGGCGTCGGAAAGTTTGCGGACAAGCTCGTCAGGAATGGGGGGGATGTCCACGATGCCGTCGAAAAGCGCGCGGAGATAGAGCCCCGTCCCGCCCACCAGCAGAGGAAAGGCGACGCCTTCCATATGTTGCAGGGCCAAGTCGCCCCATGCCCCTGCCGAAATTCGGGACGACGTTTGCAGAAAGCCGTAGAGGTGATGGGGACACAGGGCCTGCTCGGCAGCGGAAGGCTGGGCCGTGATGACGGGGAAGGCCGAAAAAACCTGCCGCGAGTCCGCATTGATGATGGAACCGCCGAAATGCTCCGCCAGACGGAGAGCCGTTGCGGACTTGCCTACCCCTGTGGGACCGACAAGACAGACAACGCGTTTCAGCATGGCTGCTCCCGTCCGTTCGGGGCGGACGCATCGGGCTGGCCCGGCAAGGCGGGGGAAGGGAGGGGCGCGATGGGCTCGTCCACGCCGACGGGATCAAAGCCGAAACGCGCGCGCAGGCAGGCGAAGACATGGTCGGGTACCAGCCCCCGCACATCTCCTCCCAAGCTCGCGACGGTTTTGACGATGGTCGAACTGATGTACAGCCAGCGGTAGTCGGCAATCAAAAACAGGGTTTCGATGTCGGGCCGCAGCTTGCGGTTCATGAGCGAAATCTGAAACTCGTATTCAAAGTCGGAAACGGCCCGCAAGCCGCGCAACACCGTCTGGGCGTTACGGCTGGCCACGTAGTCGACAAGCAGCCCCTGAAACGGTTCCACGACGATGTCGCTTTCTCTGGCAAAAACCTTCTCGGCCATGTCGACGCGCTCGTTGAGGGAAAAGAGAGGCGTCTTGCCCGTATCGGCGGCCACGGCGACGATGACCTTGTCGAAAAGCCGCAGAGCGCGCCGGATAATATTGACATGGCCGTTGGTCAGGGGATCGAAAGTCCCCGGGTAGATCGCTATTCGCTTGTCTTGTGCCATAAAATGATCCGGGTTTGCCCATAGTGCCGATCGGCGTCGAGTTCCAGTTCCTCATGGACGGCCTCAGCGTCAAAACGCAGGCCGCCTTCGATCTCGGCCAGCAGATAGCCGTCTTCCGCCAGCCAGCCCCCGCGCATGACCGCCTTCAGCGTAGGCGCAAGCCGGTTTTCCCCATAGGGCGGATCGGCAAAAATCACGTCGTAGGGTTGATAGGTCCGCCCGCGTAAAAAGCGCATCACGTCCATTTCCGCCACCCGGCACCGGTCGGCCAGGTCAAGCGTCTCCACATTCTGATTCAGGCACTGCACGGCCTTGGCTTCGCGCTCCACGAGGCAGGCTTCCTCCGCTCCCCGGCTCAGGGCTTCAAAGCTCAGACTCCCGCTTCCGGCGAACAAATCCAGTACCCGCAGCCCGCTCCATACCACCCCGCGGGCGGCAAGCATCGAAAAAATGGCCTCACGGACCTTGGCCGTGGCGGGCCGATAGCCCGGCCCCTCCACAGTCTTCAATATCCGGCCCCCAAGGGCACCGGCGATAATGCGCATGAAAACTCCCAATAGACATTAAAGAATGACGGCCTTGCCGGAAAGGAGAGTTCCCTTCCGGCAGCCGCAAATCACAATTGCGCCAAAACCGACAAAAGTTCCTTGTTGAGCTCCAGAATGCGATCCCGGATGTCCACCTGTTCGTCCCACGGGCGCTGAGGCGCGTTTTCGAGCAGAGCCCGGAGCTTGGCCATCTTGCCTTCGGTTTCTTCCAGCAGCAGCTCCCAATTGACGCGGGCATGGCTTTGCGGCTGGGACGTGACCACCACCTCGGGCTGGAGTCCGGCTACCAGTTCCATTTCTTCCAAATATCCGGGAATATTCACCGGAAGATGGTACTGCGCCTTGATCAGGCCCGCCAGCGTTTCCTGCGCCCGTTCTTCACCGTGCACCAGCACCACGCGCATGGCCGGATGCGTCATCTTCCCGATCCAGTCCAGAATCTGACTCTGTCCGGCGTGGGCCGAAAAACCGCCGATGGTGAAGACCCGCGCCTTGACCGCGATGTCTTCATTGAAAAGACGGATGGACGTCGCGCCGTCGACAATCTTGCGGCCCGGCGTACCGACGCCCTGATAGCCCACGAAAACGATGCTGGCCGTGGGACGCCATGCGTTGTGGCGCAGATGGTGCTGAATCCGCCCGGCATTGCACATGCCGCTGGCTGAAATAATGATGGCCGCGCCCTTCATCTGATTCAGGGCCTGCGATTCGGTGGCGTCCAGCGTAAATTTGACGTTGGGCAAAAGTTTGGACAGATTGTTGGTGAGGTTCACCTCGGGCGTATCGAGATAGTCCTTGAACGTCTTGAAAACTTCGGTCGCCCTGATCGCCAAGGGGCTGTCGACGAAAATGGGCATGTTCTCCGGCAACTTGCCCTGTTGCCGCAACAGGTACAGACAATAGAGGATTTCCTGCGTCCGCCCCACCGCGAAGGCGGGGATGATCACCTTGTCGTTATTGCCGTAGCTGTAGGCGATGGCTTCCGCCAGTTCGTCGAACGTGGCCTCTTCGTTCTTGTGATTCCGGTCGCCGTAGGTGCTTTCAATGAAGAGGTAATCCGCCTGCTGCGCGGTGACCGGATCGTGCATGAGGAGAGTTCCGGGGCGGCCCAGATCGCCCGAGAAAACCAGCTTTGTGGTTTTGCCCTCTTCCGTGATCGCCATTTCCAGAAAGGCCGAACCGAGAATATGGCCCGCATCGCGATAGGTCACACGGATGCCCGGGTGCGGTTCCAAGGTCTGGCCGTATTCCACGAGATGAAACTGGGCGGGGACGTTCCGGGCGTCTTCCACCGTGTACAGGGGTTCGATGTCCTTATTTTTGGCGTTCTGTCCCGTATGCCGCTTTTGCTTCTTGTATTTCCACTCCGCTTCCATTTCCTGAATGTGCGCGCTGTCTTCGAGCATCAGCCCGGCAAGGGCGGCGGTAGGTGGAGTGCAGTAGATGGGGCCTTTGAAGCCTTCATGGACGAGGCGCGGCAAAAGGCCCGAGTGATCGATATGGGCATGCGTGAGCAAAATAAAGGCAATATCGGAAGGCGAATAGGCTTTGGTATCGAAATTGCGGGCTTCGATCTCAGAGTTGCCCTGATGCATCCCGCAATCGACGGTAAAACGGATGCCGCAGGCTTCAATCAAGTAGCAGGACCCTGTAACGGTCTGCGCCGCCCCGAGAAAATGGACTTTCATAGAACCTCCTCCTACCTGCTGGCTCTTCCAGCCGGAAGAGCCATCCTAGCCGCATCCCCCCCGCAATGACAAGAAAAAGTATTCAAAGCGACCGCCGTCTCTTTCTTATACGCTCGTAAATGCAGGAAAAGCCTTCTCCGTACAAATCTTTTTTCCGCACTTTCTCTGGGATGGAGACGTATGGTGTTGCGCCATCATCGCCGTACGGCTATACTTTTAACACTACTTTGCTTCACAAGGAGCTTTTCATGACCCAATCTCCCATAGATATGCTCTCCATCCGGGAATCGTGGCGCCTGTTCAGGATTCTCGCGGAAATCGTCGACGGTTTTGAAACCCTGAGCGAGATAGGGCCATGCGTCTCCATCTTCGGCTCCGCCCGCATCAAACCGGACACCCCGCTGTACCAGGAAACGGAAACCATCGCCCGGCTGCTGGTCGAGTCCGGCTATGGCGTCATCACGGGCGGCGGACCCGGCCTCATGGAGGCGGGCAACAAAGGGGCCACGGAAGCGGGAGGCGTCTCCGTGGGATTGCATATCCAGCTCCCCCATGAGCAGGAGTGCAATAAATATGTAAAAATCCGTAGTGATTATCGCTACTTTTTCCTGCGCAAGCTGATGTTCGTCAAGTACGCGCTGGCCTATGTCGTGATGCCCGGAGGCATGGGGACCATAGACGAACTCTCGGAAGCGTTTGTCCTTGCCCAGACAAAACGCATCCGGCCCCTCCCCATCATCCTTTATCAGGGCAGTTTCTGGGGCGGTTTCCTCGACTGGATACGCAACGACATGGTAAAAGGCGGCTATATCAACGCCGCGGAAGTAGACGATCTCATTACGGTCTGCGATACCCCCGAACAGGTCGTGCAGCAGATACGGCGACGGGTTATTTTCTAACCATGCGGCCTGACGTCTCTTCGGCAGGCGGGGACCCTTCCGGCGGTTCCCCGCCTTCAGAGGTGTTTTTCTGCGAGCCGCAGGTCCCCGCCTTATGGGGACCTGTTCCGCCGCCTCCTCCCCATTGGACATGGGAAGGGCTCATGGAAGAAGCACTCGCTCAGGCGGAAGAAGCATGGTCTCACGGTGAAGTGCCGGTAGGAGCCGTTGTCGTCGATCCGCAAGGCCACCTCATAGGCACCGGGCACAATGAGCCCATCGCGCGTCATGACCCTTCGGCCCATGCGGAAATGCTCGCTCTTCGCGCCGCAGCCCTTGCTGTGGGCAACTATCGGCTGGACGGCTGCGTTCTGGTGGTCACGCTCGAACCATGCCTCATGTGCACCGGCGCCATTGTCCATGCGAGGCTTGCCGGCGTCGTCTATGGGGCGGCGGACAACAAGGCCGGGGCGGTTGCCTCCTGTTTCAACGGGCTGGACCTGCCCTTCCTGAATCACCGGGTATGGCATATGGGGGGCATTGCCGCTCCCCGCTGTGCCGCTCTGCTGCACAGATTCTTTCAACAGGCGCGCTAGCAGCTTTCCGGTTACGTGCTCCTCCTGAAAAGGCGCGTGGAAAGGGGGCCCTCTCTCATAGACAAAAAGGCGACTTTCCACTATCCTTTCCAAAGGAGGAATCATTATGAATACTGATATTCGGATTCTGGGCATCTCGGGGAGCCTGCGCCGGGCTTCGCGCAATACGGGACTTCTGCGTTACGCGCAGGAATGTTTTCCCGACAATGTCCGCTTCACGCTGGCTGACCTGTCTTCGATGCCTTTTTACAATGCCGATATCGCCAACGACAAACCGGAAGCGGTGCGCACCCTGATCGAGCAGGCCAATAACGCGGATGCCTTCGTGCTGGCTTGCCCGGAATACAACTATTCTCTGGCTCCGGCCCTGAAAAACGCGCTGGACTGGCTCTCGCGCGAACCCGACCTCAAGCCCTTCAGCGGCAAGGCTGTTGCCATCATGGGCGCAGGCGCGGGTATGGGTACCTCGCGGGCTCAATACCATTTGCGCCAGGTGTGCGTGTATTTGAACCTGCATCCCGTCAATAAGCCCGAACTTTTCTCCAATGCCTTTTCCTCTTCCTTCAATGAAGCGGGCGATGTGGTTGATCCCGCGCTTCAAGGGCGTATTGCGGAACTGATGAAAGCTCTTCTTGCGTGGCATTTTCAGCTTGCCAAATAGAAGGTGAACCAGCTTCCCAGTCTTGCGCGGAACTGTGCCGCCTGTACGCTTGCACGTCACGGACGCTGACCGTGGCCCACACGCGTACAGGCATTCGTCATCTTCCTCTCTCTGTTACTCCTGCCCCGCCATCCGCCGCCTCAAAGAGTATAAACAGCGGACAGCTCCCCTCAACTGGTTCCCCATGAAGGGCTTGTCCCACTATCGGGCTACGTAGCAATCCGTTCACGCTTCCTCCCATCCTGCTATCTCGCTTGCCTCTGCCCTCCTTTTCTCCGAGGGGGACGACGTCCAGTTCCCGGACTCAAGGGCATGGAAGTCGGAAAACACTGCCAATATTTTACAGAGCATAAGACTCGGTTGTAAGGCAGTGCAGACTGTCATGCTTTTTGTGGATAACAGTACGATAAAGACGAAGACACGGTTTTAAAAAGAGACTTTGCCGTATAATAGGGGAACAGAAGGGCCATAAGCCTCTCCGTAAGGTTTCAAACATGGCAATGCTTGGCGCGTCTTTAGCGAAACGCCCCTGTCAAGTCATAGCAACCATTTGAAATCATGATTGCTTTTTATGTATCAAGGGTATATGGATGCGGAAGGGCACCCGTTCAATGTACTCTCCCTTACCGCAAAGGAACGCAATCATGGATGAACCCCTTTCATCGTCTCATTCGGAGCGGCCAGCCTCATACCTCGGTCTTCTGTACATTGCCTTGTGCACCATGGCCATCTTGTACGCGCCGCAGCCTTTGCTCAATGCCATTCGGACAGAATTTGCCGTCAGTGACGCCACCACCGGACTTCTCATCAGCATTGCCCTGCTGCCGTTGGCCGTCGCGCCGCTCTTTTACGGTCCCCTTTTGAGCCGGATACCCACTCGGACAGTGCTCATCGTCGCCATCTGCCTGCTCGGGATAAGCGGAGCCCTTATTTACCTAGCGCCATCCTTCTCCGTCCTGCTGGCTGTCCGCTTTCTTCAGGGGCTTTTGCCTCCCGCCATCTTCACCGCAATCATGGCTCACATATCCAATAAATTCCAAGGATCGGAACTGCAACGCGCCCTCGCCCTTTACATTGGCGCCACCATTCTGGGAGGTGTCGCCGGGCGGATTCTTGCAGGATTGCTGGCCTCTCTCTGGGGTTGGAGGATTTCGCTCCTGCTGCTCGCCCTGTCCATTGCCCCAGGACTTCCCTCGCTTTTCCGGCTGCGCTCAGAAGCCCGAGCTCATGCGCCGCTCCCCAAGCTCTCCGAATTCGCCGCTGTCCTGCGGGAGCCCGGCGTAGCAGGGCTGATGCTGGTCGAAGGCTGCACGTTTTTTGTGTTTGTGGGCATCGGAAACCTTATTCCCTTCCGGATGGAAGATATTGGAGCGGGACACTCAGAATTCCGCATCGGGCTCATGTACAGCGGTTATGCCTTGGGCGTGGCCACAGCCCTCTGCTCCCGGCGCCTCATTGCCCTGCTGGGCGGAGAAACGCGCCTGCTCTTGGCTGGAATCGCCGTTTATGCGCTGGCTTTTGGCGGATTTCTGTTTCCCAGCGTCGAGGCTCTCTTCGTCACCATGCTGCTCATTTGCCTAGGGCAGTTTGCCGAGCACACCACAGCTCCCGGACTGATCAACAGGCTCGCTTCCGAGGACAAAGGCGTCGTCAATGGTCTTTACCTCGCCTTTTATTATGGAGGAGGCGTCCTGGGGTCATACCTGTCCGCGCTCTTTTACGACGCCTTCGGCTGGCATGCCTGCCTGCTCTGCCTTTTTGCGCTCGTATGTATGGCGCTCCTCCTCGGCCTGAGATTGCATTATACTATTCCCCGCCTTTTGCGCTGAAAGGAAACATAAACAGATGCAAAAATGGTTTATGCATGTGGATATGGATGGGTTCTACGCTTCCATTGAGCAAAGAGACCATCCGGAACTGCGCGGCAAGCCTCTTATTGTAGGGGGGAAAGGGCCACGGGGGGTCGTGAGCGCGGCTTCCTATGAAATACGACCTTTTGGCGTGCATTCAGCCATGCCTATCGCGCAGGCGGTGCAGCTCTGTCCTCATGCTATTATAGTCCCGGTGCGCATGGCCCGGTATGTGGAAGTTTCCCATGTGATTATGGACATCCTGCGTGGCTATTCCCCACGTGTGGAGCAGGCGTCAGTCGATGAGGCCTATCTTGATGCCACTGGGTTGGAGCGGCTTTTTGGGCCGATTGAAACAATGGCCCGGCGCATCAAGAAAGACATTCTGGACGTCACCGGGGGATTGACCTGCTCCATCGGCCTCGCCCCCGTCAAATTTCTGGCTAAAATCGCTTCCGATCTCCATAAGCCGGATGGCCTCAGCATCCTTTACCCTGAAACCGTGGAAAGCTTCCTGCACACCCTGCCGGTGGAAAAGATTCCCGGCGTGGGGAAGACGATGCTTGCGGCTTTGCGGACATTGGGAGTGGAGAAGGCGGGAGAGGTCCGCCGGTACCCGCGCGGTTTTTGGGAACGCCGTTTCGGAAAGGCGGGCATTGCTTTATTCGAACGTGCTCAAGGCATTGATAGGCGAGAAGTGGAGCCTTTTACGCCGCCCAAATCCGAAAGCGCGGAAACCACCTTTGATGAAGACACGCGCGATACCGCTTTTCTTAAGAATTGGCTTTTCCGCCATGCCGACCGCGTGGGCCGCTCGCTGCGCCATCAGAAATTGCAAGGCCGCGTGATCACGCTTAAAATCAAGTACGCGGATTTTCGCATCATCACGCGCCGCATCACTCTCGCCGCGCCTACCTGCGCCACCCAGACCATTTACGAAACGGCCTGCTCCCTCCTGGATCATACGCCCCTTGAAGGAAAGGTGCGGCTTATCGGCGTTGGCGTTTCTGGCTTTGACAATCATCCCCACCAGTTGCAGCTTCCCCTCACCGCAACGGCTTCGGAAAAGGATAAGCGCCGTGCCACGCTGGACCGCGTCCTTGATGAGCTTGAAGGCAAGTTCGGCAGGGACGCCGTCATACGCGGGCGGCTCTTTCAGGGCGCGGCAAAAACCTCCAAACCGTCCTGAATCCATAGAAGTATGCCGGGAAGCCCTCCTTCGCCTCTTTCCTTCTTTCGGCGGCGCTGCTATAATCCCCCGCCATGAACGTTATCATCATGAATAATCGGGCCAGTTTTCTGGTCAGCTTCTGGAGCACTCTCATTTCCCGGCTGCTTGAGGAAGGGCACGCCGTAACCTGTTTCGTCCCCGCCGGAGACGCCGAGGCCGAAAAGAGCCTGCGGGAGATGGGCACGCGGGTACGCAACTTTCCTCTCGACAACAAGGGTTTGAACCCCCTCCATGACTTGAAGACCTGCGTGGCCCTCTACAGGCTCTTTCGCGAAGAGAAGGCCGACATCCTCTATGCCTCCACCATCAAGTCCGTCATCTACGGCATCCCTATGGCTGCTCTGGCCGGCATCAAATCGCGATATGCCATGATCACCGGGCTCGGGTACATGTTCGAAGCCGACAGCCTCCTCAAGAAGGGCCTCACCTGTCTGGCCGCTCTGCTCTACCGCTTTTCTCTTTCTTTTACGGATGCGGTCTTTTTCCAGAATACGGATGACGTGCGAACCTTCCGGGAGCGGCATTGCCTGCCCGGTGGGGCGAAGGTCGTGCTGACCAAAGGAACGGGCGTGGACATCGCCAAATTCGCCCTTGCCACGCCGTCGGAGGGAGCGCCCGTTTTTCTGCTGGTGGGCCGTCTCCTTGAGGCCAAGGGGCTTTACGAGTTTGCCGAAGCGGCCCGGATCGTCAAAAAGGATTTTCCTCAGGCCCGGTTCCAGCTTTTGGGCGCGCCCGAGCCCGCCCGTGGCGGCGTCCCTTTGGAGACGGTCCGGCAATGGGAAAAAGAGGGGCTCGTCGACTATTTGGGCGTCACCCGCGACGTGCGGCCCTATGTCGCTCAGGCCACCGCCGTTGTCCTCCCCTCATGGCGGGAGGGGCTGCCCTGCTCGCTTATGGAGGCCATGAGCATGGGACGGGCCATAGTCGCCACCGATGTGCCGGGCTGCCGGGACGTGGTCAGCGACGGGCGCAACGGTTTCCTTGTGCCTTCCCGGTCGCCGGAAGCGCTGGCCCGCGCCCTGAGCGCCCTTATAGATGATCCGGCCTTGGCGCGGCGTATGGGCGCAGAAGGAAGGAGCATCGCTGAAACGGAACTCGACGCGCGCAAGGCCGCCGATCTTATCCTCAGAGTCATGAACTTGATTGCCTAGGGCATAATGGAGGTTTTCCTTGCTTATCAGCACGTACCGCAAAGGGCTGTTCCGAGTGCTGGACGCCGTTTGCATCCTTGTGGCTTTGGGCATTACGGGATGGGTCACCCTGCCGGCGGACCTGTCCGTTCTGGACGACTACACGGGAGCCTCCCTGTTCACCGTGGCGTCCTACCTTTTCTTTTTCTATGTGCTCGACGCCTACAACATCGGCGCTGAGGATTTCCGGGACACCACAGGCCGCGTGCTGGTGGCTTTCTTCCTGGGGGCCGTCGCTTCGGCCACGGCCTTTTACGCGTTCCAGAACTGGCGTTTCGACCGGGAAACCCTGATCCTCCTCTTCTCCCTCTGCCTGTTGTTCTGTCTCGGCTGGCGCGCCCTTTACTACAAGCATATCGGGCGATTCGTGCACAAGCCCCGCATCCTGCTCGTGGGGACCGACCGGGCGGGCAAGGTCCGGCAGACGCTGGCCGAATCCCTGACCGACGCGGAAATCGTCGGCTACGTGGGCGACTGCGACAACGACAAGGAAACCCCCTATCTGGGGACGCCCATGCAGATGGAGGACATCGCCCGCGCCCAGCACGTCACGATGATCGTTCTCCTGCCGGACGCGCCCATTGACGAGGACATCGCCACCGAACTCCTGCACGCCAAGCTGCACGGGCAGATGATTGTGGATGTCCGTTCCTTCTGCGAGCACATCGCCTACCGTCTGCCCGTCTCGCAGATCAGTTCGGAATGGCTGCTCACGGAAGAAGGCTTTTCGCTCAATACCCGGGGCTCGCTGCGGCGCGTGAAGCGGGCCTTCGATCTGGCCGCCGCTCTGGGACTGCTCGTCATTACCTTCCCGATCATGCTCCTGACCGCGCTGGCCATCCGCGTCGAATCCCCCGGTCCGATCATCTATCGCCAGCGCCGCGTAGGGCTCTTCGGGCAGGACTTCACGGTCTACAAGTTCCGTTCCATGCGCACGGACGCCGAAAAGGACGGCGCGGTCTGGGCCATGAAGTCGGACCCGCGCGTGACCAAAGTGGGCCGGATCATCCGCAAGACGCGCATCGACGAGCTTCCCCAGCTCTGGAACGTGCTCAAGGGGGAAATGAGCCTCGTGGGGCCGCGCCCCGAACGGCCCGAGTTCGTGCACGATCTGGAAAAGGAAATCCCCTTCTACAGCCTGCGGCACGCCGTCAAGCCGGGCGTGACCGGATGGGCGCAAGTCTGCTATCCCTACGGTTCCTCCGTGGAGGATTCCCGGCGCAAGCTGGAATATGATCTCTATTACGCCAAGAACATGTCCATCCTCCTGGACATCCGCATTATTCTCAAAACCATCGGCGTCGTTCTTTTCCCCAAGGGCGCGCGATAAAAATTTTCCTGTACCACGGAAGCAAGGGACATGCCTTTTCGAGGGCATGTCCCTTTTTTTATCAGCAGGCGCGGGATGATTCTCATCTCCCGATGCCTGTTTTACGGCCTCCATGCAGGCCGGGGCCTCAATCATGCGGTTGACGGAAACATCCAAAACAGCTTGAGTATGAAACAAGTACGGCAGGAAAAGATGCCGCGTTTCTCGAGCGCGTATCTTGGCTCCCCGTGATCCTGTGAATGCCAAAAAGGATGTATCCATGTTCAACACAGAGGAAACCCAGTATGAAATGCTGCGCCGCCGGGGGGTCTCCCGGCGCGATTTCCTGAAATTCTGCTCCATGGCGGCGGTTGCCCTCGGCCTCGGGCCCACGGGCCATCTGGAAATCGCGCACGCCATGGAAACCAAGCCCCATTTGCCCGTGCTCTGGATCAACGGCCTGTCCTGCTCCTGCTGCACGGAGTCGTTCATCCGCACGTCGCACCCGCTCATGTCCGACATCGTCCTCAATATGATCACCCTCGACTATCAGGACCTGATCATGGCCGCAGCGGGCGACCAGGCCGTGGAATGCTACGAGGAGGCTATCAAGGCCTACGCGGGAAGATACCTTTTGGCGGTGGAGGGCAACGCGCCGCTGGGTGATCAGGGCATGTTCTGCATCGACGGCGGCAAGCCTTTTCTGGACAAGCTCCTTCAGGGGGCCGCGGCGTCCCGGGCTGTAATCGCCTGGGGAAGCTGCGCCTCGTGGGGCTGCATACAGGCGGCCCATCCCAACCCGACGCGGGCCACGCCCATCCACAAGCTCGTGCACGACAAGCCGGTCATCAACGTGCCGGGCTGTCCGGCCATTCCCGACGTCATGAGCAACATCGTGGCCTACATCCTCACCTACGACCGCCTGCCCAATCTCGACGGACAGGGAAGGCCCGAAGTCTTCTATGGCGAACGCGTCCATGATCAGTGCGTGCGCCGCTCGCACTTCGACGCGGGCCAGTTCGTGGAATCGTGGGACGACGAAGCCGCCAGCCTCGGCTATTGCCTGTACAAGATGGGCTGCAAGGGCCCCACGACCTACAACGCCTGCCCCGTGACGCGCTGGAACGACGGCGTCTCCTACCCCATCCAGTCGGGGCACGGGTGCATCGGCTGCTCGGAACAGAATTTCTGGGATCACGGCTCATTTTATGATCGCATCACCAATATTCCCCAGTTCGGCACCAATACGACCGCCGAAACCGTGGGCGTGGCGGTCATCGGCGCCATCGGCGCGGGCGTGGCCGTCCATGCCGCCGTGAGCACGGGCGTTCACCTGAAGCGGCGCTACGAGAACGACAAGGCCGTCGCCAAGGCCGCGGAGGAAGCGGCCGCCGCGAAGGTTTCGGCCGAGGCCCTTCTGAAGCAACCCACGGCGACCGAGAAGAAAGACGAGACTTCCCACGCTTCCACCCCGGATAAAAGGAATTGATCATGGCGTACGAATACACCACGCAAGGCTTTACCGTAAACGACTCGGGGCGGCGCATCGTCGTCGATCCCATTACCCGCATCGAAGGGCATCTGCGTTGCGAGGTCAACATCAACGATGAAAACGTGATCACCAACGCGGTTTCTTCGGGTACCATGTTCCGGGGTATCGAAATCATCGTCAAGGATCGCGATCCGCGAGACGCCTGGGCCTTTGTGGAGCGCATCTGCGGCGTGTGCACGGGCACGCACGCCCTGACCTCGGTCTACGCCGTAGAGGACGCCCTCGGCATCCAAGTCCCTGAAAACGCCAATATCATCAGAAACCTGATGCAGCTTACCCTCTGGGTCCACGATCATCTGGTCCATTTCTACCAGCTTGGGGGCCTGGACTGGATCGACGTGGTTTCCGCCTCCAAGGCCGATCCAGCGGAAACCTCCAAACTGGCCCAGAGCCTTTCCCCGTGGCCGCAGTCCTCGCCGGGCTATTTTGGCGCGGTGCGCGACAAGCTCGTGCGCATCATCTCCTCGGGGCAGCTCGGCATCTTCAAGAACGGCTACTGGGGGCATCCGGGCTATCGTCTGCCGCCAGAGGCCAATCTCATGCTCGTGGCCCACTATATCGAAGCCCTTGATTTCCAGAAGGACATCGTCAAAATCCATACGGTCTTCGGCGGCAAAAACCCGCACCCCAACTGGCTGGTGGGCGGCGTCCCCCTTGCGCTGAACCTGAACGCCAAAGGGGGCGTGGACGTCATCAACATGGAACGCCTCCAGCTCGTCCAGCAAATCATCACCCGCTGCCGGGACTTCACCGCGCAGGTGCTGGTGCCCGACAGCATCGCCCTTGCCCGCTACTACCCCGACTGGCTGCACATCGGTACCGGGCTCTCGAACCAGTCCGTGCTGGCCTTCGGCGGTTTCCCCTTGCTTGCCAACGACTTTTCGCAGGAAAACCTGCTCATCCCGGGCGGCGCGATCATCAACGGGAACTTCGAGGAAGTTTTCCCCGTCGACCTCGCCGCCGAGGATCAGGTGCGCGAGGAGGTGGGCCGCGCGTGGTACAGCTACCCCAAGGGCGTCACCTCCCTGCACCCCTATCAGGGGGAAACCGTGCCCCATTTCGTCCTCGGCCCCGGCACCAAGGGCACCATGACCGACATCCGGCAACTGGACGAAAACGGCCCCTACTCGTGGATCAAGACCCCGCGCTGGCGCGGCCATATGATGGAAGTGGGGCCGCTGGCCCGTACCCTCGTCGCCTACGCCCTGAAAAAGGCGGACATCGTCGACCGGGTGGACGATCTCTGCGCCCGCATCAACGCCCCGGTTTCGGCCCTCAGTTCGACGATGGGCCGCATTCTGACGCGCGCGCAGGAAGCGCGCTGGGCCGCGGACACCATGCAGATGTTCCTCAGCAAGCTGTTCACCAATCTGACCAACGGGGACAACACCGCCGTCTATACCGCCAAGTGGGAACCCGATTCATGGCCGCAGGAAGGGCGCGGCATCGGCTTTGCAGAAGCCCCGCGGGGCGCGCTTGGCCACTGGGTCACCATCAAGGATCAAAAGATTGAGCATTATCAGTGCGTTGTCCCTACGACATGGAATGCCGCCCCGAGAAGCGACGACGGGCAACTCGGCCCCTACGAGGCCGCGCTCATGAATACGAAAATGGCCGTTCCCACGCAGCCCCTTGAAATCCTGCGTACCATTCACAGCTTCGATCCCTGCCTTGCCTGCGCTACGCATATCCTCGGGCCGGATGGAGACGAACTGCTCACGGTCCGCATGGACTAAGGAGAAATCCTATGAACACTGCCAAGAAAGACGAATTCTGCGAGGAAATCCCTCCTCTTCAGGAAGGGACTCCCATCTACGTTTTCCAGTTGCCCGTGCGCCTCTGGCACTGGAGCATGGTGCTTTCGTTCCTTGTCCTCATCCCCACGGGCTACATCATCGGCAAGCCGTGGCATTCCATCAGCGGCGACCCCACCTACCTCTTCTATATGGGATATACCCGCATGGCGCATTTCATCGCGGGCTTCATCCTTTCCATAGGGCTGGTGTGGCGCATCCTCTTCGCCTTTGTGGGCAACAAGTATTCCCGGCAGGTCTTCGTGGTCCCCATCTGGCGCAAGTGCTGGTGGCAAGACCTCCTCTCCGACATACGCTGGTATCTCTTCCTCGACAAAACCCCGCGCGAGCACATCGGGCATAACCCTCTCGCGCAGGTGGGGATGATGACGTGCATGACCCTGCTGGCGATCATGCTCCTGACCGGATTCGGCATGTACGTGCAGTCATCCGATGCGTGGTTTTTGCAGCCCTTCCAGCTTGTGGTCGATTTCATTTACTGGATAGGCGACAGCGGGCGCGATCTGCACAGCTTCCATCGCCTGGGAATGCTGCTGCTCATGGGGTTCATCATCATCCATCTGTACATGGTCATCCGCGAGGAAATCATGGGCAAGTCCACGCTGGTCTCCACCATGTTCAACGGCTTCCGGGTCATGCGGTCGGGGAAGGGAGGCTGATATGCGGCGCGTCGTCGTGCTCGGGCTGGGGAATATCCTTTACGGGGATGAAGGCTTCGGGGTCCGGGCTGCCGAAAGGCTCCATACACGTTACGCCTTCCCGGACCATGTGGAAATCGTGGACGCGGGTACGCAGGGCTATCCTTTGCTGGCCTTCGTGGAACGGGCGGACCGCCTTCTCCTTTTGGATGCCGTGGATTTCGGGCTTGAGCCGGGAAGCCTCGTTTGTAAGGACAGCACCGAAATCCCTGCCTATCTGAGCGCCCATAAGGTCAGTATGCATCAAAGCAGCTTTTCCGAGGTCATGGCGCTGGCGGCATTGACGGACTGCCTGCCCGAAGAAACCCGCCTGCTCGGGGTACAGCCCGCCGATCTGTCCTATGGGCATACGCTGAGCCGCAGCGCCTTTGCACAACTTGATACGGTGGTGGAGCTGGCCCTTGCCCAACTCGGGGAATGGGACGCTGCCCCGCTCCCGGGCCGGGGAGGAAGCGCCTTCCATAATCAGGGCATATCGCTTGAGCGATACGCGCCCTTATCGCTGTAAAGCCGACGCGGAAGGGGGGAAGATTCCCCCCTTCCTTTTTTCTCCGGCTCGGAACCGTTTTTCTCCGGCTCAGAACCGTCCGCGGCCATCCTCACCAATGCGAAAGAAAGGCGCTTCCCTTCGGCGGCCCCATGCGTTGCGAAGCGAAATCGCCGTAATAGCGGGAGTCGTGGGCCGAATGATGTTCTCCGTGATACCAGCACCCACCCAAAAGCAAGAGTGTGCCCATTGCCGTCACTAAAAAAAGCGTGCGCATGTTCCGCCTCCTTCTTTTCCGTGACATAAGGCCCGCTCACGGCCTCGGCAATCCTCCGGCTGGACATCCCTCACGCCTTTCGTTTATAGCTCACGACATCAAGTTGGGCTGCGGAGGCTTCCTCATGAATATCGACGGCAAGGCGTACAGGACCATCTGGATTGACGAAACGGGCACCCTGACGGTCATTGATCAGCATCTGTTGCCTCACCGTTTCGCCACGGCCCGTCTGGAATCCTTTGAGGCCGTGTGCGCGGCCATCCGGGACATGCTCGTCAGGGGCGCCGGGCTCATCGGCGCGACGGCGGGCTACGGCATGTGGCTGGCCGCCTGTGAAGCGCCGTGCCGGGACAACGCCTCCTTTGACGCCTTCATGCTGGACGCCGCCGCGCGCCTGCGCCAAACCCGGCCCACGGCCTCCAATCTGGCATGGGCGGTGAAACGACAGCTCGATGCCCTTGCACAAGGGGCATCGCCCGCCGAAAAGCGGCGCCTCGCCCGGGAGACGGCGGATCGCATCGCGGATGAGGACGCGCAAGCGTGCCGACGCATCGGAGAGCACGGCAAAAACCTTCTGGAAGCCATAGCCGCCCGCAAAGGCCCGGGCGAGCCCGTGCGTATCCTGACGCATTGCAACGCGGGCTGGCTGGCTTTCGTCGATTACGGCTCGGCCTTGGCCCCCGTGTACGCGGCGCATGATGCGGGGCTCCCTGTCCATGTCTGGGTGGATGAAACCCGTCCCCGCAATCAGGGCGCGGGGCTGACCGCATGGGAACTGGCCCGGCATGGCGTGCCGCACACGCTGATCGCGGACAACGCGGGCGGCCATCTCATGCAGCACGGCCTTGTGGATATCGTCATTACGGGAGCGGACCGCGTGACCCGGCGCGGCGACGCGGCCAATAAAATCGGAACCTATCTCAAAGCCTTGGCCGCCCACGACAATGGGGTCCCTTTTTACGTGGCGCTTCCCTCCTCCACCTTTGATTTTTCCCTCTCCGACGGCGTGGCTGAAATTCCCATCGAACAACGCGGCGGGGAAGAAGTGCGTACCGTGCTGGGAAAAACGCCCGAAGGCGTGCTGGTACCGGTGCAAATCTGCCCCGACGAAACGCCCGCGGGCAACTGGGCCTTTGACGTAACCCCGAACCGTCTGATCACGGGGCTCATCTCCGAAAGGGGCCTTTGTCCGGCCTCCGAGGAAGGCGTCCTTTCGCTGTACCCGGAAGCGGGGGCCCGCGCATGAAAAAGGACGAATCCGAAGGCGTCGTCAAGTACGCGGCCCTTCACGAATACGGGGAAGTGGAGACGCTTGTCCGCGCCCAGCCCCTCGCCGTCCGTGAAGCGGCAGAAACGGCGTTGCGCGGCTTTCCGGAACTGGATACGGCCCGGACCGCGCTCCATGATGCCGGGCTCATCGGCGTCACGGCAGCGGGGATAGGCTACGGCAACATTTCCCTGCGGCTGACGGAGACGCTTTTCCTCATCAGCGGAAGCGGGACCGGCGCCGCCCGCGTCTTGGGGAAAGAGGGCTATGCTCTTGTCCGCGAATGCGATCCCGAAGCCAACACGGTGCGCTCCTTCGGGCCGGTTCAGGCTTCCTCCGAAGCCATGACCCACTGGGCCGTCTATCGCGCCGTTCCCGCCGCCCGCTGCGTGATCCACATCCACTCTCCGCGCCTGTTCGAGGCTTTGCTGGCGAAAGGCCATCCCCATACCCCCGCCTCCGCCGCCTACGGCACGCCCGCCCTTTCCCACGCGGTGAGCCGGCTGGCGGCCACGCTTCCTCCGAACCAGGGCGTTTTCGTCACCGCCGGCCATGCCGACGGCGTCTTTGCCTACGCCGAGGCCGTCGCTTCGGCCCTTGACCTCATTCTTACCCTTAAGGAAAAGGAGCACGTATGAAAATAGGCATCATCGGCGGCAGCGGGCTGGACGATCTGGACATTTTCGCCCACGCGCGGGATACCGTCGCAGATACGCAGTGGGGCGCTCCCTCTTCTCCCCTGCGCGAAGGCGACCTCGCGGGCGTGCCCGTGGCGATTCTTGCGCGGCACGGGCGGGCGCATACCATCACGCCGAGCCGCGTCAACTACCGGGCCAACATACAGGCGCTCAAGGATGCCGGCTGCACGCACATTCTCGCGACCACGGCCACCGGCTCCCTGCGTGAGGAAATCCGGCGGGGGGACCTCGTCATCGTCGATCAGTTCATCGACTTCACCAAGCAACGCCACATGACTTTTCACGAGTCCTTCCGGCCACATGAACCCGTGCACGCGGCCATGCCCGATCCCTTTGATCCGGGCTTGCGCGCCATCCTCATTGAGGGCTGCGTCCGCATGGGCATACCGCACCATCCGCAAGGGACGCTCATCACCATTGAAGGCCCCCGCTTCTCCACGCGGGCGGAATCGCGCATGTTCCGGATGTGGGGCGCAGACGTCATCAACATGTCCGTCGCCACGGAAGCGGCCCTCGCCAACGAAGCGGGCCTGCCCTATGCGGCCATAGCCATGTCGACGGACTACGATTGCTGGAAAGAGGATGAAACCCCGGTGAGCTGGGAGGAAGTCTTCGCCGTCTTCAAGGCCAATGCGGAAAAAGTGACGCGCCTGCTTGTGGAAAGCATACCAGCCATCGCCGCCGCACAGGGAAATGCGCGGAACGACTGATTTCCCTCCTGAAAAATCCTTCGGAATCTGAAACCAAGGTCCCTCCTTCACACACGAACAGCCCGGGATTTTCCCGGGCTGCCGTTCAAGCGCCGCCGTGAAGACCGCCTAGCCTCACGCGGCTGCGCGCGTCTTCATACAAACCTTCTTTTCCGGCTGCCGCCGCGTCTCCTGCCAGGGAAAGGCTTTCCCTCGGAAACACCCTCGATGGGGAAGGAGATGCCTAGCCGCAGCAGTGGAACCACCATTCCGAGCCTTCCGGCTGGATGGTCGTCCCGTGATAGGCGATCATCACGCCCTCATTGTCCTCGTTACGGTGGCAATACTTTTGCGCGTAGCTGATGGCGGTCGCCTTGTCCACATTCTCCGCGATCATGCCCGCCGGCTTCGTTTCGCCGGGCGTCCGGGCCACAAAAAGAACATCATATGTTTTTTCCGGGGATTGCGCGTTCATATCGACTCCACGGTCAAAAAGACTTTCCACAGGTGACCCGCTGGAAAGCACAAGTCTTCTCAGGGATCACGGCCCTTTTCTTTACGTATCCCTTTTGGGACAGGAAGCCTTCCCTTGTCAACCCCGGCCCCGTTTCCACCACTCCGCCCCCCGCAAAGACACGGAAGGAACCTCCGCCGGAGAAAGGGTCGCTCAAGGGCGAGGGACACCATCCTTCGACCTTTGAAGTTCCTTCTTCCAGAGCCGACCAAGGATTGCGGCATCCTCTGACGCCCAGCGCAATCCCCACAGTTTTTTGCCGTCCGCTGTTCTCAAGGAATGCAAAAAGAGGAAGGTCAAAACCCTCCTCTTCATCTGGTCCGCAAACCTTGTGGCCTTCACCCGGCGTCGGACACGTCCGGATACGGCGCGGACGCCCCACGTCGCCGCGGGACGCCGCGCAGGGCCTAGCGCATCAAGTCGCTGTTATTGATGTCGGTATGATTATAGGCATACCAGTGAGCGGAGTAGCGGACGCCGTAGACACCAGCGCCCATGCTGATGAAGGCGGCCACGATCAGGGCGATGGCGGCGGCAAGGGCGGCCTTGGCCGCTTCCGAAGCCCACTTGTCGGCCGTTTCGCGGGCCTGATCCGCCATATCCTTCATGTACTGCTGCGCTTCCCGCACCTGATCACCGGCGTCGGCCAAGGTCGTCTTCGCCTTGTCGAGCACCTTGTCATAGGCGGCGATGGCATTGTTGACCATGGTTTCGGCTTCCGGACGGGAAACGTTACGGGTACGCATGACCGCTTGTATGGCATCTTCCTTATTGATGTCCTTCGTCAGCGCCGTGACGCGGGCCTCTTCCTTTTCAAGGAACTGGGAGATGATGGTCTCGTAATTGGAAGGGTTCATGCTGAGCTGATGCAGGGCGCCCCGCAAGTCGGCGCGGGCTTCGCGCATCTGCTGCTGCAGATAGGCGGGCTGGAGCGTTTCGATACCGGTGTCGCGCAGCACGTCGGAAACGTCGGAGGCCAAGGTATCGGAATCCATATCGATATTTACCTTTTCAAGCAGCCCGGACACGGCGTTGGACGCCATATTCACGGTTTCCTTGCCCACCGTGGAGACGACCCCGGCGGCCCCCGAGCCAACGCTCTTCACCGCCGAACCGATGGTGCCCAACTGTGCGTTTCTGGCCACTTTCTGGCCCTTCTGCACCGCTACGGAGCCGAGGTTGGCATAGGTGGTCAGGTACTCGCCGTGCGCGACGTATACGTCGTATTTGTTGGTGATGCGGTTGCGTTTGATCTCCACGACCTTGCCCTCGTAGATGGAGGTTACGCGCGCCCCCTTGGGCCCGGTGATCTCGGCCATGTTCTCCATGTAGCGCCGCACGCGTCCTCCGGCGACGGGCAGCCTCAGGCCCGAGGTTTTCGACGAGAACGAGCCGCCCTCCTTGTTGCCGCGCGAGAGCTTGCGCAGCTCCTCCACGGCCACGCTCAGCTGCTGCTCGCGGGCGATCTTCTGCTGGAGGCGCTGCTTCTCCTGTTTCGACATGCGGCGGACCTCCGCCTTGGCGTTCCGGGCGTCGTGTTCGAGTTTCGCACGCTGCGCCCGCAGTTGCGCGGTCACCGAGTCGAGCGCGTGCTTGCGGCGGTCGAGCTCCTCCTTTTCGCGGGCCACCTCGACCTTCAGGTCGCCGATGCGCCGGAGCTTGTCGGCCCGCATGGAGGCCACCTGACGCAGGTTGGCGATCTTGCGTGCGATGTCGGCGAAATCCTCCGACGCGAAGAGGTAGGTGAGGTAGTTTTCGTGGCGGTAGTTGCGGTACGCCTCGCGCACCATCTCGGCATAGAGCTCCTTCTGGCGGTCGAGGGCGCGGCCGAGGCTGTCGGCCGTGCGGTCCGTGCGCGTGAGCTCGCCGGCCAGCAGGCGCGCTTCGTGCTCCTGGGCTTCGAGCAGCTGGGTGCGGGTGTCGATCTGGCGGGCCAGACGCTTCACGCGCTCCTCGGTCGCGGAGCGGCCCTTCTTGATCTTGGCGATTTCGCGCTCCTGTGCTGCGATCTGGCGTTCGAGCGTGGCGATCAGCTTCTTCTGTTTGTCGATTTGGGCGTTGCGCTGCGCCGCCGCGGTCAGCACCGCGGTGCAGGCGACGAGGAGCAGGAGGATGCGCTTCCAGGTCATTGTCCGGAGGTTTTTTCGGTTTCTTCGGTTCGGGGTGTGCGGAGCCATTCGAAGCGCCGGGCCACGGCTTCGGGATCGGCATAGCCGTTTTCGAGCGCCTTGCGCCAGTAGACTTCGGCCATGTAGCGTTCGCCTGCCGCGGCCAGGATGTCGCCGTAGTGGATCATCAGCTCGGGGCTGCCGCTGCGGTCGAGCGATATGGCGAGCTGCATGGTGCGCCGCGCGTCGGCCGTGCGGCCCATGAGGTGGAGAATCCACGCCTGCGTGTCGAGGAACGTGGGGTTGTTCGCCGAGTGCTCCACGGCCCGTTCGGCCATGCGGAGGGCTCGTTCGAGGTCGCGCTCCTCAAGTGCGAGGAAGTAGGCGTAGTTGTTGAGCACCATCGTGTTGTCGGGGTCGTAGCGCAGCGCGCGGTCGTAAGCCGCGTAGCTCTTGCGCCGCTCGCCGGCCGCATGGTACGTGTCGCCGATGCATCCCCACACCACGCCGCGCAGCGAGTCGGTGCCGATGTGGCGCAGTGCGGCGCGGTAGCTGCGCACGGCTTCGTCGTGCCGGCCCGCGTAGCTGCGGATGTGCCCGCGTGCGATGTGGAATTCGGGTTTTTGGGGGAAGAGGCGCAGGGCTTCGCCGGCGTACTTGTCCGCCGAGTCGGGACGCTGCCTGTAGCTCTCGATGTCGATCACCATCGTGAAGTAGTCGCTCACCGGCGGCCGGTCGGCCGTGTGGAGCTTGAAGAGTTCGAGCGCCCGGTCCAGCTCGCCCGCGGCGATGAGGTGGCGGCCGTAGAGCCCCACGATCCGCGGGTCGTCGGGGTACTTGATGGCCAGCACCGAGGCCAGTTCGTTGAGCTGGAAGTAGTGCTCGCGGTAAAACCGCACGTCGGAGGTCATGCGCTCGAACTGCTCGGCCTTGAGTTCGGGCGATATGGCGTCCGATTCGAAGAGCCGCCGCGTGAGCCGGAGGAATGCGCGGTAGTTGCGGCGG
>OFGR01000827.1_pt1 | contig 28188 bp, 18 predicted proteins | sample 1521811 | NCBI WGS metagenome assembly OFGR01 (sample SAMEA3504098, study PRJEB24116) | mouse gut metagenome | biome: mouse gut; feature: mouse-associated habitat; material: faeces | place: Denmark | collected 2011
CGGGCAAAGGCGCCCGCCTCCGCCGCTCCTCCGCTCCCCGGCTGCCATGCGGCGTAGCCGTCCACGAAGGCCGCGGCGTCGCGGTCATGGCCGAGCAGCACGTTCCCGGCGGCGCGGGCCTCGCGCAGGCGGCCGCTGGACGGGTTGGCGATGCAGCAGGAAAGCCCCGCGCCCATCGCCATACTGAGGAAGGTCGTATTCACCAGCTCGCGGGCGGGCAGGCCGAAGGAAATGTTCGACAGACCGATGGTCGCGGGCAGGCCCTGCGCCACGCACCAGCGGATGGTTTCCAGCCCCTCGCGGGCCGCTTCCGGCTTCGAGGCCACGGCAAGGGCCAGCACGTCCACAAGGACGAGGCGGCGGGGGATGCCGAGCGCGTCGGCCTTTTCGAGCAACGATTCGATGATGGCGATGCGGTCGGCGGCCTTCACGGGCAGCTTGCGGCCCTGAATAGGCAGGAGGATGAAGGGCGCGCCCCACTGACGGCACAGGGGCCCGAGGCGCTCCATGCGGTCGGCCTCGCCGCTGATGGAGTTCACCAGCGCCGAACCGGGGCAGAACGGCAGCGCGGCGGCGATGGCCTCGGCGTTGGAAGAGTCGAGGGAGAGGGGCTCGGCATACTTGCCGGTCAGCCGCTCCACGAGCCCGGGCAGCAGCAGGGTTTCGTCAACCATCGGCGCGCCTACGTTCACGTCAAGGATCGGCGCGCCGAGGGCCACCTGTTCCGAGGCGAAGCGCAGGGCAAGGCCGTACTCCCCGGCCTGCAATTCCGCCTGCAAATCCTTTTTGCCCGTGGGGTTGATCCGTTCACCGATAATGGTAAAAGGCTGGGAGGGACTGATCCTGACCAGCCTGGTGCGGGTCGTCAGCACAAGGCCGGAAGGCGTGACGCAGGGGGCGGCGCGCCGCTCCACGGCGTCCACGGCGCGGCGCAGGGCCCGGATGTGATCCGGCGTGGTGCCGCAGCAGCCGCCCACCAGCCGTGCGCCCATGCCCACGAAGGCGGCGGTTTTTTCCGCAAAGGGCTCGGGAGGCAGGCGGAACACGGTTTTCCCGTCCACCAGTTCGGGCAGCCCCGCGTTGGGCTCGGCCAGCACGGGCACGGAGGAACAGGCGAGGAAACGCTCCATGAGCGGGGCCATTTCCTCGGGCCCGAGACCGCAATTGAGGCCGAGGGCGTCCACACCGAGATTCTGCATGGTTTCCGCGAAAATTTCCGGCGTCGTCCCGGTCAGGCTCGTGCCCTGCTCGAAGGTCATGGACACCATGACGGGCAAATCGCTCTCGGCGCGGATGGCGGCCACGGCGATGCGCACTTCTGCCAAATCGAACTGGGTTTCCACGAGGAAGAGGTCCACCCCGCCCTCGGCGAGGCCACGGGCCTGCTCGCGGAGAGCTTCGTAAAGCTCAAGCGGGTGGAGATCGCCGAGGGGCCGCACAAAGCGGCCGCAGGGCCCCATGTCACCGGCCACGAAAACGGGCCGCCCCGCGGCTTCGGCGGCGGAACGGGCGATGCGGGCCATCTCCCGGTTGAAGGGGACGGGTTCGATCCCGGCGGGAAGTTTCAGGCGCGAGCCGCCAAAGGTGCAGGTCAGGATGATGTCCGCTCCGGCGGCGAGGTAGTCGGCATGGATGCCCCTGAGCACGTCCGGGCGGTCCAGACAGAACTGTTCCGGGTGCTCCCCGGCGGGCAGCCCCCGAGCCTGAAGCATGGTCCCCATGCCCCCGTCGAGGACGAGAATACGACCGGATGCGAGTGCGCTACGAAAATCCGCCACGCGGTTCTCCTTGGTTCCTGCCTCGTGCGGCAGGTCTGAATGACTCCGTATGCGGGGCGCGGCGCGTCCGGCAAGGCCGCCGCCGTCCCTTCCCTTCGGTCCCTGTCTACTGAAAATCGTTGAAAAGGACAAACCAAAACTATAGCATTCCCTTGGAAAGCGGCTGAATGCCGACTCATCCGATATGATTTTTTTTCGTGACACCATGCGGCGTGTCGGACGCAAAGCGCCCTGCCCGGCGTCGGAACGTCCAGACGCGCCCACAAGTTTTTTATACACGGCATGGCAAAAGGACGTACAAACCTCATGAGCCGTCGCACTTCTCCCCCCAAAAACGCCGACGGCGGCCGGACAGCGCGGAAAAACGCCGCCAGCGCGATTTCCCCTCCCCCGGACGCCGCCGCTCCCCATGCGGCCGCCGAACCTGTTGTTGTGGAACCTGAAATCATCGAGCCGGAGGTGCTCCCCAAACAGCCCAAATCCCGCGTAGCCGCGAAGACCGTGGAGGTCGCCCCCGACGACGAGGCCGAAGAAGTCCTTGTGGAGGATGTCCCCGAGGACGACGTTGCGCCGCTCGATCCCGACGCCGAGCTTATTGAGCCCGAACTCGGCGACGATCTGCCCGTGCCCGCGCAGCCGCACCTGCCCTCGCTTTCCTCAAGCAAGGATTCCCTCCACCTCTACCTGCGCGAGGTGGGGCGTTTCCCCATGCTCAAGCCCGACGAGGAATTCGAGCTGGCCCGCCGCGTGCAGAAAACCGGCGACAGCGATGCGGCCTTCCGTCTGGTTTCCTCGCACCTGCGCCTCGTGGTCAAGATCGCGATGGATTTCCAGCGCCGCTGGATGCAGAACGTGCTTGATCTCATTCAGGAAGGCAACGTGGGGCTCATGCGGGCCGTCAACAAGTTCGATCCCGACAAGGGCATCAAGTTCTCGTATTACGCGGCGTTCTGGATCAGGGCCTACATCCTCAAGTTCATCATGGACAACTGGCGGATGGTCAAGATCGGCACGACGCAGGCGCAGCGCAAGCTTTTCTACAACCTGAACCGAGAACGCCAGAAGCTCATCGCGGAAGGCTTTGACCCGGACGCGGCCACGCTTGCCGAACGCCTCGGCGTGGGCGAAGAGCAGATCGTGGAGATGCAGCAGCGCCTCGACGCTTCGGACATGTCCCTCGACGCCACCGTGGGCGACGAGTCCGGCAACGCCACGCGCATGGACTTCCTCCCTGCGCTCGGGCCGGGCATCGAAGAAAAGCTGGCGGGCATGGAGATAGCGCAGCTTTTGCAGGACAAATTGCGCGACATCCTGCCCTCCCTGTCCGAAAAGGAGGCGTACATCCTCGAACACCGTCTGCTGACCGACGATCCGGTCACGCTGCGGGAAATCGGGGAACGTTACAACGTCACCCGCGAACGGGTCCGCCAGCTTGAGGCCCGCCTCCTCCAGAAGCTGAAGACGCACCTTTCAAACGACATCGAGGACTTTTCCGAGGACTGGATTTCCCATTGACGGGCGCACCCTTGGCCCGGCGGCGTTACAAGGACGGGGCTTTTCCCCGCTTTGCAGCAGGGGAAGACGTCCGGGCCACGGCGCGGGCACGCCCGTTTTCCCCAGCAGCGGGGGAGGCGCGTTCGAGACCGGGCGGAAGACGGCCACAGCGAACAGGTTTCCCCGGCGCAAAGGCGCACCTGCCCTTTCGTCCCCCGGGCTTTGCCCTATACGGGGGACGGAGAGCGGCGGCCCATCGCCTCCGGCGGCATGGGGCGTTGCTTCCCGGCGCTGGGGCGCGGGCCAAAGCCGGAAAAGGGCACGAAGCTTGGAGGATTTCCCCTCCGGCGCGGGGATGGACGGCATTCTCCGGTTGTTGTTCGCCGCCGTTTAGGATATTCGTTATCCCCTGTTATCGCGTTTCAACCCCAGAGTCATTCATGAGCTTCTGCGTTCGCCTCTTCACGCCCGCGGCCCCGCTCCCGGGCACCGTCCCGACGCCTCCGGCACCGGCCTCCCGGCGCGGCGGGCGGCTGATCCGCAATCTTCTGCGGGGGGCCGCCTGCGCCGTCCTCGCCGTACAGATGCTCACCGGCTGCGCCCGAAGCACTCCGCCGTCCCCCGTCGAATGGAACCTCTCCCCGGAAGCGCAGCGCACCTACGCCACGCTCCTCCTTGACCAGTCCGTGCGCAACGATGACCGCGAAGGCGTGCTCGAAGCCGCGAAGCTCCTGCTTACCCTCGAAGACCGCCCGCAGCCCTTCATCGACGCGGCGGCGTGGCTCATGCTCAACCGGGAGAACGCCGAAGCCCAGAAATTCCTTGAGCAGGCCGTCAAGCGCGTGCCCGGCGATCTCGGGATGCACCTCCTGCTCGCGGAAACGTGGCTGGAGCAGGGAGACAACGAGCAGGCCCTCAAGGTCTTGCAGGATTTCCGCCGCCTGCGTCCCGACTCCCAGATGGTGCAGCAGGAACTTGGCATCCTCTACGTCAAGACCGGCCATTTCAGAGAAGCGGACGAGGTTTTCCGCACCTTGCCGCAGCAACAGCGCACCTCCTTCGTGCGCTATGCCCACGCGCAGGCGCTCGTCGGGCTCAACCAGACGGACAAGGCCATCCGCCAGCTTCGTCTGGCCGTGCAGGAAAGCCCGGAATTCCTTGATGCGTGGTTCGAGCTGGCCCGCCTCCTCGAAGGCGGGAAGCAGTACAAGGAAGCCGCAGACATCTACGCGAGCCTGATTGAGCAGGACCCGGACAATCAGGAAACCTGGATACGGATGCTCGAAGGCCAGATTCAGGCGGGCAAGCCCGAAAAGGCCCTCGAATACGCGCGGACGGGCCCGGCCACCTACGGCTACAAGCTCACGGCGGCCACTCTCTTTCTGGACGCCCGGCTCTTCCGGGAGGCCGAAAGCCTGCTGGCCGATCTCAAAAACGATCCCAACGCGCCGGACGAGGTCAATTTCTATCTGGCCGCCATCGCCTACGAGTCCCACAAGGACGTGCAGGAAACCCTCGACTATCTGGAAGCCGTGCCTTCGGGCAACCGCTTCTACGACCGCGCCCTGCGCCTGCGCATTCAGCTCCTGCACGATCAGGGGCGCTATGAAGAGGCCATGCGGCTCATCAAGGAAGGGCAGGAACAGTTTCCCACGGTCCGGGATTTCCGGCTCATGGAAGTCCACCTGTACCTCCTGCAGGAACGCCTTGCCGATGCCCTCGAAGCCGCCGACGCCGCCCGGCACATCTGGTCTTCCGACGACGAAATAGCCTATCTCTACGGGAGCGTGCTGGATTATCTGGGCCGCAAACGGGACGCCTTCAAGGTCATGGAAGAAATCATCGTCCGCAATCCCGAGGACTATCAGGCCCTCAACTACGTGGGCTATGCCCTTGCCGAACAGGGGAAGGACCTTGACCGGGCCATTGCCCTGCTCACCGTGGCCCTGAAGCAGGCCCCGGATCACGCCTATATCCTTGATTCGCTGGCGTGGGCCTATTTCAGGCGCGGCGACGCGGCCGAGGCGTGGAAACTCATCCTGCGGGCCACCAGCCTCCCCGACGGCGGCGATCCCGCCATCTGGGACCATTACGGCGACATCGCCCACGCGCAAGGGCTCAGGGACGATGCCCGCAAGGGCTGGGAAAAGGCCCTCGAACTCGGCCATCCGGAACCCGAAACCATCCGCAGGAAGCTGCAATCGCCATGAACACCCGATTTTTCCATCCGCTCCGCCTCGCGCTGCTCGCCCTGCTCGTCCTGACCGTGCAGGCCTGCGCCCCGCGCGGCGCCGACCTCGTCCGCCAGGCCGCGCCCGACGCCGCCGAAACCACATGGCGGGCCTATCAGAGCTACGCCTCGGCGCGCGCCTCCGATCACGATCCCTACCGCCTGAACGCGAGCCTGCGCTACGGCTCGCCCGGCGACACCCGGCGCGTGGTCATCCTGCTCTGGAGCAACGGCACGTTGCCCATCCGTCTCGACGTCATGGCCGGGGTGGGCGCGCTCGTGGCCCGCATTCAGGAAACGCAAGACAGCTTCACCGCCTACGCGCCCCGCGAAAACAAGGCGCTCGTGCACACGGGCACGCAGCGGGTGCAGCTCAATTTCGGCAAGCCGGTCCCCTTTGCCCTGCGCGACTTCTCCTCGCTCATGCGCGGCCGCTTCCATGAGGTTTTCGGCATGGCGGAGGGGACCTCGCCCCGCCGTCTGCCCAACGGCGACATCGCCTATACGCTGACGGGCGGCCTGCTCGGAGGCACCCTTGAGCTGCGGCCCGACGGCCTGCCCGTGCACTGGTCGCAAGAAGGCGGCTGGGACATGGACATCAGCTATGACGACGGGAACCCGCCGCTGCCCTACAAATTCAGGCTGACCCATCCGGACGGCTACACCGCCATCCTGCTGGTCAAGGAGCGCCAGAAACCCGAAGGCCGTTTCAGCGACGCCCAGCTTGCGCTGGACCTTCCGGGAGGCGTGGATGTGGAACCCATCAAACAGGGGCGCTCATGATGGATATGCCAACCGCCTTGAACCGTGTTGAGGACATCCTGCGGACCGTGCATCTCGGCCTGTGGGTCCTGTGGACCGAAAGCCGCTGGCTGCTCGGGCCCGACATCGGCTACCAGCGCCGCCTGACGCTGATGCGCCGTCGCAGGGACGCCCTGCAGGACGAGGTCGCGCGCATGGCTACGCTGGCCGATCCCCGCCGCGAGCAGGCCGCCGGCGATCTTTCGCTGCTGGAGGAAGACCTGCGGCGTCTGGAAAGCGACCGGGCCGCGCACCGCGCCCGGACCCTCGCGCCGCTGCGCCAACGTTTCCGCTGGCTGGCCTGAAAAGAAGGCTTCCTCAAAAAGGTGCCTTCTCACGCCTCCTGCTCCCGGCTTCCCACGGACCGGGTAGCCGCCCGGCGTCGTTTGCCTTCCCTGCGGGAAAGCAACGGCCCCCTGCGGGGAAAAGAGGCGGCGACAATCATCCGCGGCGTGTTGACTCGCCGTCATACGGGCTTATGAAAGGACGGAAGGCCTGCGCTACGGCAAGGCCCGTCCCTAACGTTTACCTCACGAGGACAGAAACGATGGCTATCGTCTATATCGGCTCCGATCATGCGGGACTCGGGCTCAAGGCCGCGCTCGTCGAACAGCTCGCCCGGAAAGGGCATCAGGTCCATGACCTCGGCCCCGCCACTTCGGAAAGCTGCGACTACCCGGTCTACGCCAAAAAGGTGTGCGAACAGGTGCTGGCCGAAGCCAGGGACGCCGCGCCCGGCGACGTGCCGCCCGCCTTCGGCATCCTCATATGTGGAACCGGCATCGGCATGAGCATGACCGCCAACCACATCCCCGGCATCCGGGCCGCCCTCTGCGGCTGCGAATTTCAGGCGCGGGCCACGCGTATGCACAACAACGCCAACGTCCTCTGTCTGGGCGAGCGCGTCACGGGGCCGGGCGTCGCCCTCGACATCGCGTCCATCTTCCTCGACACCGACTTTGAAGGCGGCCGCCACCTGCGCCGCGTCAACCAGATCGAAGCCTGATTGTTCCGCTTCCCGGCCAAGGCGTGCCCCGTCCTTCCGCCTGTTGTGACGGAGGCGGCCAAACGCGGCTGGAAGCGCCTGTTGCACGGCCTTACCTCTCGAACCGGCCTTAAAGGAGTCCTCATGCAGTTCTACAATACCATGTCCCGGAAAAAGGAAACCTTCACGCCCGTCCGCAAGGGGCAGGTCGGCCTCTACGCCTGCGGCATCACGGCCTACGCCCTCTCCCACATCGGACACGCCCGTTCCGCCGTGGCCTTCGACATCGTGGTGCGCCTCCTGCGCTACAAGGGTTACGAAGTCACCTTCGTCCGCAACTTCACGGACGTGGACGACAAGATCATCAAGCGCGCCAACGACGAGGGCGTCAGCAGCACGGAGATCGCGGAAACCTACATCGCGGCCTACCATGAGGACATGGACCGCCTCGGGGTCATGCGCGCGGACATCGAGCCGAAAGCCACCGAGCACATTCAGGAAATGCTCAACCTGACCGAACGCCTCATCGAGGACGGCAAGGCCTACGCCACGCCCTCCGGCGACGTCTATTTCCGGGTTCGCTCCTTCCCCGGCTACGGCAAGCTCTCCGGCCGCACGCCCGACGAACTGCGCTCCGGCGCGCGCGTGACGCCCGGCGACGAAAAGGAAGACCCGCTGGACTTCGCCCTGTGGAAAAGCGCCAAGCCCGGTGAGCCCTACTGGGAAAGCCCGTGGGGACGGGGACGCCCCGGCTGGCACATCGAATGCTCGGCCATGAGCGAAAAGTACATCCCGCTTCCGCTGGATATCCACGGCGGCGGCCTCGACCTCATCTTCCCCCATCACGAGAACGAAATCGCCCAGACCGAGGCCGCGCTCGGCAAGCCGCTCGCCAACATCTGGATGCACAACGGCTTCGTGCAGGTGGATTCGGAAAAGATGTCCAAGTCGCTCGGCAACTTCAAGACCATCCGCGACATTCTGGAAACCTACCTGCCTGAAACCCTGCGCTACTTCCTCGCCGGGAAGCACTACCGCAGCCCCATCGACTTCTCGCTCGACACCATGGACGAGAGCGAGCGCAGCCAGAAGCGCGTCTACGAATGCCTGCGCGAAACCGACAAGGCCCTCGCCCGGGAAAAATGGAAGCCGGGCGCGGCTCCGGCGGAGCTGACGCAGGAACTCGAAGAGCAGGACAAGGCCTTCATGGAGGCGCTTGAGGACGACGTGAACACCGCCGCCGCCCTCGGCCACCTCTTCAACATGGTCCGCATCGCCGGGCGCGTGCTTGAAGACAAGAAGCTGCGCGCCAGCGAAGGGGGCCGCGACCTGCTCGCGCGCTTCCGCGAAGCCACCACGCGCTGGGACGCGCTCCTCGGCCTCTTCAATCAGGAACCGGAAACCTTTCTGGCCTCGCTGCGCGAAATCCGCGCGCGGCGCCGCGGCCTCGACATGAACAAGGTGGTCGAGCTCCTCCGCGAGCGGCAGGAAGCCCGCGCCGCCAAGGACTTCGCCCGTTCCGACGCCGTCCGCGACGAGCTGGCCGCGCTCGGGGTGGAGGTCCGCGACACACCCGAAGGCCCTGTATGGGATATTATCTGAAAAAACAGCATCATATCGCGGCCGGACAGACCTCCGGCCGCCTCTGGCGCGGCCTCGTGGCCCTGACTCTCGCCCTGACCCTCTTCTTTCAGGGCGTGATTCCGGCCGGGGCCGCGCTTTTCGGCAGTTTCGGCGTCAAAGACGAAAAGGAACTCGGACGCCAGTTCGACGTTCTCGTCCGTTCCCGCCTACCCCTTGTGGAAGACCCCGAAATCAAGGGATACATCCAGTCCATCGTGGACAAGCTGGTCAAGACCTTCCCGCCCCAGCCCTTCCCCTTCACCGCCAACGTGCTGCTGCACAACAGCATGAACGCCTTTGCCGTCCCTGGCGGCTACGTTTTCGTGCACACCGGGCTCATCATGCAGCTTGAGCACGAATCCGAGCTTGCGGGCGTGCTGGCCCACGAACTGGCCCACGTGACGCAGCGCCACATCGCCAGCCGCATGGAACGGGCGCAGACCGTGACCGCTGCGAGCATCGTGGGCGCGCTCGCGGCCGCCCTGCTCGGCGGCGGGCAGGGCACCGGCGCAATGATGGCCGGGAGCATGGCCGCGGGACAGGCCGCCATGCTCAACTACAGCCGCATGGACGAAACCGAGGCGGATCAGATAGGGCTGCAATACCTCACGGCGGCGGGCTACAGGCCGCAGGGCCTGCAAGGGGCCTTCGAGAAAATCCGGCGCAAGCAGTGGGCGACGGGCATCGACATCCCGGAATACCTCTCCACCCACCCGGACGTGGGCGGCCGCATCAACGAAATCCACGCCCGCATTCAGGGCCTGTCCACCGCCATGCGCAACCGCAAGGACGACGACGCCCGCTTCAACCGCGTCAAAACGCTCATCTGGGCGCGCTACGGCGAGCCCGAGCCCGCGGCCCGCTTTTTCGCGCAGCGCGCCGGGGGCAAGAAGCCGGACTGCCTCGCCTTCATGGGGCAGGGCATCCTCGCGGAACGCCGCAACCAGATCAGGGAGGCGGACGCCGCCTTTGCCAAGGCGCTGGCCTGCGCACCCAACGACGCGCTGGTCGTGCGCGAAGCCGGGCGTTTCTACTACAACAAGGGCGACGCCCGCGCCGCTCAGACGCTTCTGCGCGCGCTCACGCTCGATCCAAACGACATCATGGCCCAGTTCTTCTACGCCCGCCTGCTCGACGGCAGCGGCGACAAGCGTTCCGCGCACAAATACTACCGCGAGATACTGCGCCACCTGCCTCAAGACTCCGAAGTCCATTACTATTATGGCCGCTCCCTCGGTGAGGCCGGGCAGGTTTTCGACGCCTACCTCCACCTCGCCTACAGCGCCCTCTACCAGAACGACAAGCGCAAGACGGAAAGCTGGCTCAAGCAGGCCAGGCCCCTTGCCCACACGCCGGACGAGCAAAAACGCCTCAAGCGCTTCGAGGACATCTACGAAGAACGCCGGGCCGTCTGGAAATAGCCGCCTCCCCGCTGCTCGGGAGGCCGGAGACGGCAATGACGGGGACAGGACGGGCCCGTCAGCCGGGATAGTTGAAATCCCGCAGGTTGGCGCGGCCCCGGATGCCCAGCTTGCGGTAGATGCGTCGCAAATGAACGCGCAGCGTCGTCTCGCTGATGTTCAGACGCAGGCTGATTTCCAGATTCTTCATGCCCGTGCCCACCAGTTCGGCGACTTCCCGCTCCCGGGGCGTCAACGGCTCCAGCGGATCGGCGGGCGGCAGATTGCCCAAAAAGACCAGACGCTCATTCCTTGCCGTCGCTTTCGGATCGAGCAGCCGGATGAGCGGCTCCCGCACAAGGTAGATGCAGAAAAGGGCCGCAATGGAAAAAAGCGTCAGGAGGTGCATGAACAGGGCATGGGACCCGAGAAAACGGTTGTTGATGCTTTCGGCTACCATCCACAGCAGATAGCTGCCCGCCGAGCCGAGCAGCGTGACCAGCACAAGGGACCGTGAAACCGTGCGGAAAAGAAAATTGCTGCGCTCAAAAAAACAGTGCAGGATGTACAGCGCGAACGCCGCGCACAGGCCCGCCGCGAAATGCATGAGGTAAAAAGGCAGGGAATTGAACGGCGGCGTGGGCAGGACCGAGGTCAAAAGCGTGCCGCAGCCGAAGAGCGAGAGGCCGAGCATGGGCACAAGCAAATGATGCCCGGGAAAAAAGGCGAGGAACGCCGCCGCCAGAAAGGCTCCGGACGCCTGCCCGGACAGGCTCACAAACACATGCTGCTGCAAGGGTGGACTGGACAGTTGCCGGATGCAGATCAGAGGGCAGCCGGACGAGAAGTCGAGCAGTTGCTGCAATCCGTAGAACACGGGAAAAAGGAAGAACACCAGAAGGCCGTTGCCCGACTTGGAAAGCGCGCCCAAAAGCGACACGCGGTGCAGCAGCAGGTTGCGCAGGAAAACCCCGCGCATCCGCGTGCTGAAGAGGCGCTGGCGGCGATGCCGACTGACCCGGCGCAGGAGGTCGTCCCTCGGAGGGACGGCGAAAAAGAGCAGCGGCACCGCCAGCATGGGCAGGAGGATGCGGAGGCGTCCGAGCGTCTGTACCGGCGCTTCATCAAGCAGGAGGGCCAGCACGGCGCTTGAGCACAGCGTGAAGGCGTAGGCCAGACAGCCCCACGCCCCGGGAAGCAGCGCGATGAGCACAAACCAGACAAGCCCGAAAAGCGCCGAGGTCGTGCCCAGTATCCACGGATAGAGGGTGTGGAAGGAGGACGGCATGAACAGGGACGCCAGCCCAGCCAGGGCAATGGCCGCCCCCTGCACCAGCATCAGGGGAAACATGATATACAGGCGCTCCCCCGTCTGGGGCGACATGAGCGCCGCCTCATGGCCGGGGGCTTCCCACGCCCGGGCATTCTTTTCCATCGGGAAGGCCAGAAAAAGCCGCTCGATCAGGGGACAGAGAAGCAACAGCATGAGGATTTTGAAAAAAACGATCCCCGAAAACGTTTCCAGCCCCTCGGAGGAGCCGGGTTGACCTAAAATCCGTGTGTAGTCGCGCAGCCAAAGGGAATGCATGGAGGGCAGCCAGTCCCATCCCGCGGACAGAGCAAATCCGAGCGCTGTGGCCAGCGCCCGTATGAAGAGGGTTATCCGAAGCTTCCCGGAAGCGGACGCATCCGGAGAAAGGGCGTCCGAGGCCGGGCGTTCGGCACTCAAGGGTTCCTGTTGTTTCATTATGGCATCCATCGTTGGTATAGAGGCGTTTTGGAACGCAGGCCCCGGGACGGTTTTCCATCCTCGGCGCTCTCTTTCCCAAGTCGCCCGGACCCAACCGCCGGGCGCACGTTTTCCCCTTCACCCCGCCCCTTTTCCTATGGATGGGACGAAGCGACGCGCGCTCCCGCGCTTTCCAGGGATTCCCCCACTGAACTACGTGCGGATAGCCTGTACCACAGCACAAGAAACCGCAAAAATCAACATATAATCTATATTCAATTTTCTATTTACCAATCGGCCTTCATTCGGGTATGCAACGCCTGAAACGACGCGCCTCCCAAAGGCCTCCCCCATTTTCGCCATGCCAAAGGACTTGCCGTGAAACCCCTTCCCCCGCCCGACGCCCTTAATACGGCCTCCATGTTCGGCCCTTCCCTCCCGGAGGGGCTGCGGCTGTGCGCCAGCCGCCTGCGCCTGCGCTGGAGACTGCTGCTTCCCCTTTCGCTCTTCTTTTTTCTGGCCGGGGGCGTGGGGCTGTTCATCCATGCCAATAACCGCCCCGATCTGCCGCTGCTGGAAAAACGCTTCCGCCTGCTCATGACGTGGACGCTCCCCGAAGTGCATTGCGACGAGGTGCGTCTGTCCGGCCTGCGCCGCAAGGGGGATCAATGGCTCGCCACCTACCGCTTCCTCGTTTCGGCCACGCAGGGCTCGGAAGCGTCGCCCGCCATCCGCGCCCTGCTGAACCGCCGCTTCCCCGAATGCGGCCCCCTGCTCTTTGAAAGAGGGAAGGCCTGCACCGTCGAGGAACGGGTGCTTTTCGTTCCCGTCCCCGTGCATGGGCTGGTGCCGGAAAGCGTCCTGCGCGATCACCCCGATCTCCTGTCCCAGATGTGAGGCCGAAACCCGGCGCGCGGGCCGGGCGACCTTGGCCGCGAAAGATCAGGCCGCTCCACCGGCGGGCCGGATCGTTCTTTTCAGGAGGCCCCACGCCCTCGCACGATGCCCTGCCGCCTCCTCATCCCTGCGGGGCACACGCGGCGTTGCAACGGCGTAGCCCCACGCGCGGCTTCAGGCCAGTATGAGAGGGGCCCAGCGTTCCAGTTCGCGGCGTACCTCCTTCCATTCCGGCAAAAGCCGGTCCAGAACAGCGTAATAGCGCTTGCTGTGGTTATGCTCCCGCAAATGAGCGATTTCGTGCAGGAGGACGTAATCAAGGCAGCGGGGCGGGGCCTTGACGAGCTGCGTGTTCAACGTCAGCACGCCGTTTCCCGTACAGCTTCCCCAGCGGCGGCGCATGACCCGTACCCGCCAGACCGGTGGGACCGCGAGCCACGGGATGGAGGGACAGAGCGCGTCCATCCTCTGCGCTATGCGTCGTGCGATCTCTTCCCGATACCAGAGGAAAAGCTGGCGGCGCACCGTCTCGGCATCGGCTGAGCGCACCCGCAGGCGCAGCATCCTCTTGGCCGCATCGTCCTCCAGCACGGCCCTTTCCCCGTCCGGAAAAAACGCGTCCCCGCCCGGCAGGGCAAGCTCAAGGCGGTAGCATTCCCCCCATACCAGATGTTCTTCCCCGGCGGCGTAGGCCGGAGGCCGCACGGGGGGACGGCTTTTGACGTCGCGCAGATGGCGGGCGATCCAGTCTCCCCGCGAGGTCACGGCGGCGAAAGCCTGCATCCCTGCGGCGCGCGGCGGCAGAAGCACTTGGACCTCGCCCTCCCGGGTCACTCTGATGGCCGTGCGCCTGCGGCGGGGCGATCCGCGGCGGATGACGAACTCAATGATCTCGCCCTTCCACACCACGCGATGGACCTCAGTACGTTCTTCCCGCGCCGCCCCTGCGATAGCCGCCTGCTTCACCTCACGCTCCTTGCCCACGCCAACCGCCTAGAGCCGTATCCTCGCCTTGAGGGAATCGTAAATCGGAGGGCAGCGCAGGCCGTTCGCCACAGCCGCGGCCACATACCCCGCCAGCAGACTCCCGGGCAGGCAGGTATAGGCCCCCGACATTTCCGTCACCAGCGCGATGCCCGTCAACGGGGCGCGCACCGTGGCCGCGAAATAGGCCACCATGCCGAAAAGCACCCACGGCTGCGCGATGTCCGGCGAGAGCATCCCCGCCGGAGAAAAAACCGCCACGCCAAGCTCGGCCCACGTGCGGCCCCAGAGCGCGCCGAGGCAGAGGATGGGCATGAGCAGGCCGCCGGGTATGGCGGCGACCGTACTGTACTGCGCAAAAAGGTATTTGAGGACAAGCAGAAGCACCAGCGCCCCGATAGCCACGGGCTTCTCGCCCACAAAAATGATCAGGTTCTCGCCGCCTCCCACGAGCAGCGGCAGGAAAAGCGCGGCCAGCCCCGCGAACAGAAGCGGCGGCAGGGCCCGCCAATGATCCGGTATGAGCGTCTGCCGCGCTTCGACATCGTGAAGCCAGAGGAGCGTATGGTTGTACATCACCCCGAGCACGCCGAAGAAGAGCCCCTGTGCGGCCACAATCCAGAAATCCGCCAGCGCCGGCGTGACGAAGGAGGCGAAAGGAAGGATGCGCCCCATGCCGAAGACGCCGAAAACCATGATGTGCGCGCCGATGGCCGCAGTACAGGCGATGACGATGAGCGACGGGACGCGGGGGCAGCGCATTTCCTCGAACGCGAAAAGCACGCCCGCCACGGGTGCGCCGAAGGCCGCTGCCAGCCCGGCCACAGCACCGGCCACGACATAGGGATTCTCGGTCAGCAGGCGCTCCTCCCCGCCCGGACGCCACAGCGCATCGAAGCCCGCGCCCACAGCGCCGCCCATCTGGATGCTCGGCCCCTCGCGGCCCAACGCGAGGCCGCCGAAAAGCGCAAGCCAGCTTCCGGCAAACTTGGCCAGCAGCACCCGCCACCAGCGGAAGGTAAGGCGTCCTTTGAGCGCAAGTTCGGTCTGCGGGATGCCCGAGCCGCTGATCATGGGCTCGACGCGCACGATCCAGCGCAGGCCCCACGCGAGGGCGACCAGCACGCCGAACCAGAACGGGACCAGCCACAGCGAAACGTGCCACCCGTCCAGCCACAAGGCCGTGCGCGCCGCCACATGATCGTGGGACAGCCGCAGCAGGCCGACCACGCCTCCAGCCGCCAGCCCCGTGACCAGACCGCGCCACGCCAGAACGGGCAAGGTCGGAGAGGAGGGCGTCGGCGCATCAGGCGCGGGAAGGACGGGCATGAGCGAAACTCCTTGAGTGTTTACCAGCGCGGCCACGGGCAAAGACCCCGAAGGCCCGCAAAAGCATCATGCGAAAAAAGCCGCTCCTTTGATACTATTTATTCTGTATTGCCATCGGTATAATTATCCTTTACTCCTTCGACAAGGTAACCAAACCCCAGCCGGGCCGCGGCCCGCCCACAAGGAGACAACCATGAATTATGATCTGCTGGTCCACGTGGATTTGCCCGACGAAGCGCGCTTCGCCATGGCCCTCGGCAACATCAACAACTATCTGGCGGCACTCCCCGGCGAAAGCTGCCGCATCGTCCTGCTCGCCAACGGCGGCGCGGCTCCATTCCTCGCCAGCAAGGACAACGCCCAGACCGAAACCATCCAGAAGCTGGCCGAAGCCGGGGTTTCCTTCCGCGTCTGCGCCAACGCCATGAAGAAAGTTCCCCTCACCAAAGAGGACCTCCTGCCCTGCGCCGAAGTCGTGCCTGCGGGCGTCGTGGAAATCGTGCGCCTCCAGCGCGAGGGCTTCGCCTACATCAAACCGTAATGACGGCCTTTTCGTGGTAGAGGGAGCCCCGCGCGGGCTCCTTCCCTTTTCACGCCCTTTCCGGCTAAAGACGGTCCGGCGCAAGGAAACGCCCCGGGCCTTGCCTCCGACACTGCGGCACGTTTCCCATGCGGGCGGTCCCTCCCCGTGAGGCCGAGTGGCTGACCTTTCCCGTGCGGACGCCCCTTTTCCGCCATGTGCAGGGTGTGCCCGCTTGCCCGCGAGGGCGAGCGCATTGTGACGCTCTTTCCCGCCATGTGCAGGGCGCGCCCGGCAACAAGACGTTTCCGGCACGGGAAACGCTCCCTCTTTCCCCGCTCTTTCCCACCTCAACCCTCCGCAAACGACATGGACAACTCTTTCAAGCAGGATTGGCGTTACGCGCAGGCCAACCGTGAAGCCCTGCTGACGCTCGGCGCCTACGCACTCTATTTCGTATGGTGGTACGTCTGCGCCTACGGCCTCGGCAGCGGCGACCCCGACGACTACTCCTACATCCTCGGCCTTCCGGCGTGGTTCTTCACAAGCTGCATAGCGGGCTACCCGCTCTTGTCCGTCATCCTGTGGGTGATGGTGCGGCGCTGCTTCAAGGATATTCCGCTCGACGAGGAGGAACACCCCGCCGAGGGCACGGAAATCACCGATGAACGCCACCCGGAGGCCTTCTGATGACGCAACAGCTCAATACGCTCGTTCCGGTGGCGATCTATCTGGGCTTGTCCTTCCTTGCCGCGCTGTGGGCCCGCAACCAGTCCCACCGCGGCACGGACTCCGGCGGCTTCATCGAGGAATATTTCATCGGCAGCCGTTCCATGGGCGGCTTCGTGCTCGCCATGTCCATCATCGCCAGCTATACCAGCGCGAGCAGCTTTGTGGGCGGCCCGGGCGTGGCCTACAAGCTCGGGCTGAGCTGGGTGCTGCTGGCCATGATTCAGGTGCCCACCACCTTCCTCACCCTCGGCGTGCTCGGCAAGCGTTTCGCCATCATGGCCCGCAAAACCCGGGCCGTGACCCTGACCGACTTTTTGCGCGCTCGCTACCGCAGCGACGCCGTGGTCATCCTCTGTTCCGTCGCCCTGCTCGTCTTCTTCATGGCGGCCATGCTCGCGCAGTTCATCGGCGGGGCGCGCCTTTTTCAGGCCGTGACCGGCTATCCCTACACCGTCGGGCTGGCGCTCTTCGGCTTTACGGTCATCCTGTACACGGCGGTGGGCGGCTTCCGGGCCGTGGTGCTCACGGACGCCATACAGGGCATGGTCATGGTCTTCGCCTCGGTGGTGGTGCTCGTGGCGGTGGTGAACGCGGGCGGCGGCATGGAACGCTGCGTCGCCTCGCTCAAGGCCATCGATCCGGGGCTCATCACGCCCACCGGCCCCGGCGACGCCGTGCCGCAGCCGATGATCCTTTCCTTCTGGGTGCTCGTGGGGCTCGGCGTCCTCGGGCTGCCGCAAACGTCGCAGAAGTGCATGGGCTACAAGGACTCGCGCTCCATGCACGACGCCATGATCATGGGCACGTTGATCATCGGCTTTCTGCTTTTGTGCGTGCATCTGGCCGGGACGCTCGGCCGGGCGGTCATCCCCGATCTGCCCGCCGGGGACCTCGCCATGCCCACGCTGATCATGAAGCTGCTCTCGCCCTTCTGGGCGGGCGTCTTCATCGCCGGGCCGCTCGCGGCGATCATGTCCACGGTGGATTCCATGCTCCTCCTGGCTTCGGCGGCCATCATCAAGGACCTGTACATCCATTACCGCCTCAAGGACGACGCCTCCCGCCTGACGCCCTCCCGCCTGCGTTCCCTGAGCCTCTGGTGCACCGGGGGCATCGGACTGGTCGTCTTCTTCGCGGCCATCGAGCCGCCGGACCTGCTCGTGTGGATCAACCTCTTCGCCTTCGGCGGCCTTGAAGCCGTCTTTCTGTGGCCCATCATCCTCGGCCTGTACTGGAAGGGGGCCAACGCCTCCGGCGCGGTGGCCTCCATCACGGCGGGCGTGGCCTGCTTCTTCGCCCTGAGTCTTCTGAAACCCGCGATGGGCGGCATCCACGCCATCGTCCCAACGGCACTCGTCGCCCTCGCCGCTTTCATCGTCGGGGCGAAGCTCGGAAGCCCGGCTTCGCCGGAAGTCATCCGCCTCTTCTGGGGAGGAAAAGAACGGCCGTAAAACCGCCGCCCGTCCTCTCAAGGCACGGGCGACGGCTGCGGAAAAGGTGACCGCTTGTTTTTTCGCGAAAACGCGCTGCCGCCGCGCACCTTCTCCACCAGCCGAAAGCCTTTGAAGAGAAAGGGAGCTGCGTCGGCCATTTTGAGGAGAGGGGAGGGAAACGCAGGGGGGGCTTCCCCTTGCAGAGCCGTTTCATTTTGAAAGGGCTCTGGCACACGCAGGTGTGGCCCGCCACAATATGGCGTGGATTCTGCCAAAAAACGACGTTTTGGGGCAGAATGCCACCTTTGGCTTTTGTAAAAAGTCAACGTTCATCTGCTCGAGAAACGTTTCCCTTCCCTCATCTCTATACAGTCTCAATAATCCTTCTTCCAGTTCAAGCCGATTTCCGAACCCTGCGGAGTGGAAACGCCTTCGAGGTTGAGGCGAGGCGAAAGCTCGATTTCCACGCGCACGCCGCTGGCGTCTCCGGTCATGCCCTGCTCAAGCCCCACATAGACGTTGTCCATGACGTACTTGCCCACTTCAAGGGAGGGAATGGCATCTTCTCCTGTGCCGGGCCCGTTGTCCTGTCCCGGAGCCTGGAGCAGCCCCACGTTGTTGTGCGACTGACGGCGCGGCCCGTCCATGCTGCCGAAACGCAGCACGTCCACGCCGAGCGTATCGCGTACTTCGCCGAGGATGCCGAAGCCCTCCGAACCGAAGCCGGAAAGAGTCGCCAGCTCCGCAGCCAGTTGCAAGGCTTCCAGACGGCCAAGGCTGGAGGCGCTCTTCCCGAAAAGGACCTGTGCGACCACTTCGTCCTGCGGCAAGGGCGGCTCGCTGGTCAGGGTGAGGGAAGGCGAGGACGCCGTCCCCGAAATGATGGCCTCGGCGGTGATGTTGGAGGCGTTGTAGGCGACGAGGATGTTGAGCAGGGGATCGGGCGGCGTGGCCCCGCTGAACTCAACCACGCCCCGGCTGAGGGTGAACTCCTTCCCGAGCAGGCCGAACTGCCCCCGGATCGAGCTGATGTTGCCCGTGATGGCGGGATCGGACGCCGCCCCCTGCACGTGCAGATCGCCTTTCCATTCGCTTTCCAGCCCCTTGCCGCGCACGAAGAAACGATTGGGGATTTCCACCGTCACGTCAAGCGTCGGCCCGGCCCCGGAGGAAGCCTTCTCCGTCTCCTCGTCCTGCCCGGCGTCGACCACATGCAGGAGCGGAATGCTCGTGCCGAAGGAGCGCACGATCTGGTATTGCCCCTGATTCACGGTCAGCGCCGCGCGGACGGCGGGGGACGTCAGCGGCCCGGTAATGTCCGCCGTGCCGGAAAGGATGATGGACAGATCATTGCGGTGCAGCGGCGAAAGGTCCTTGATCGAGCCGTGCACGGCCAAGGGGAAGCCGGCGGCCATCTGACCGATGGTCCCGTTGAGGCTCACCGCCCCGCCCTGCCCGTCTCCGGCGGAAAGGTTCAGACGGGAAAGCCCTTCGGATTGCAGCGAAGCACTGGCGTTGATGTCCGAAAGCTCCAGCCCGGCCAGCACGTCCTCAAAGGAGGCGCCCTGCACCCGGATGGACGCTGACAGCCGGGGCGCGGTCAAGGTGCCGGAAAGCGTCGCGTCGAGATACCCCTGACCCTCAAGAGAGGAATTGGCCAGCGGCACAAAACGCCACAGCGAGGCGAGGGAACCTTCCCAGAACACATGGCCGCTGAGAGGTTTCGTCATGGCGGGCGAAGGCACGCCGGAAGCGGAAAAGGCCAGCGGCAGGGAGACGGTGGCCGTCGCGGGCGAGGTGTCTGTACCGTCGGTTTTCACATTGAGGACAAGGATCGAGGAAGGTTGCAGCGTGCCCTCGATCCGCACCGAGGCCGGAGGAAACTGGCTGTCCGGGAAAGCGATGCCGGACAGGGAAACCTCAAGCGCCCCCTGCGGGCGGGCAGGGGTGCCGGACAGATCGACGGAAGCGTCGAGCACACCGTCCGGCACGGGCGAATCCGTGAACAATCGGGCTGTGCCGATGGGCACGTCGCGCACCTGGGCGCTCAAGGACAGGGCCCGTCCGTCGAGACGCGCCCGCGCCGTCAATGACCCTTTGGGCAGGATCGACAGGTCAAGGCCGTCCACGGCCAGCCCCTTGGCAAAGCCGATTTCCACGGGCTGGTTGAGTCGAAGGCCGACGCGCGTACGCTTGCGCCTTTCCGTAAACTCAAGGCGCTGCACCCGCGCCGTACCGCCGGGAATATCCAGTGTGGCCAGCACGTCGGCGGCGGTCCTGCCTTCCAGCTTCAGCGACGCCCGTAACGCACTGAGCGGACCGGAAATGTCGGCCTTGCCGCTTTTCCAGAAGAAGTCCGAAGCCGATCCCCGGCCAAGCGACGCGGCCAGCCGCACGTTGGGGGAGCCGAAGACGTCGCTGACGTTGAGCCTGCCCTTGAAGTCGTTCAAAGAAAGGACGCGGGGGCCCACGCTCAGCGAGGCGAAGGACCAGTCCGCCGCAACGCCCTGCGAGGTCCCCGGCGAAAGGCTCACGTTGATCGCGGCGGGGCTGCCGCTGATGGGAACGCCCGTCAGCGAGGAAAGCGCGGCCCAATCGGTGATGTTCAGACGGAAGCCCCCTTCAAGCCGCCGCTCGGCAAAGGCGGCGTCGAGAGAACCGGACAGCGCCATGCCGGGCGCGTCCAGCCGCGTATCCTTGAGCTGAAGCCGCCCCTCGGCAAAACGCCATCCCGAATCGAAACGCAAAGGCGCGCCCGAGGCCAGCGTCTTGATGCTCCCGTCGCGCAGGGTGGCTGCGACGCGCAGCGTGCCCGCGCCGCCGTGCGCCCCCACGGAGGGCGTTGAAAGGTGCACCCGCAGGCCCTCCAAGGTGGCGCTTTCCACGCCGAGCGCGGGGCTTGTCAGGGTCACGTCCACGCCCGGCGAGGCCAAGGGGCCTGAAAGCCGGGCCTGCAACGCGGCCTGACCGGAGAGGGCCGCATCAAGGCCGGAAAGAGAGGAGAGGGCCACGTCCAGCGCGGCTTTCACGGCCTTCTCGGGCGACAGCGAGGCGGAAGCCGTGGCCTTGAGCTTTCCGGCGTCAAGCGCGACGTCGCTGAGGGTCAGCGCACCCGTGGCCGGGGCCAACGAAAAGGAAAGGCCGAGCGAGGCTTTTTGCCCCACGGTGTCTTGAAGCTGCGCCATCCCCCAGCGCATGTCGGCCACGTTCAGGCGCAGGGCCCCGGCAAAGGGCGCGTCCCGATCCTCGCGCCGCAAGGTCGCCCGGGCTTCGGCCTTCCCCGCGATGTCGCGCAGGGGGGAAGCGGCCAACGCCGCCGAGAGAAGCGGGAAACGCGCCAGAGCCCGCAGGGAGGGCGCGTCAAGGGCGGCTTCGGCGGCCAGCGCGCCGCTCGCGGCGTCCACGGAAGCCTCGCCGTTCAGCGCGAGCCATTCCGAGCGCAATTCGGCCTTGCGCACTTCCAGACGGTCGCCCTGACGCAGGGCTTCCACATGGGCTGACAGGTCCGCCCCGCGCGCCGTCGGGGTATCGGCCCCCCCCTCGGAAGGGGGAAGTGAAGCGTCCATAAGCGGCCCCGTCAGCCGGAAAGCCCCGTCCGCGGTCAGAGCCGCGTCCGCGAAAAGGGATTGCGCCGCCAGCTTCCACGCGGCATGGATATCCACGGTTTCGTCGGGCCGGGCGGGATCAGGCGCAAGCCCGGAAACCACGCCGTCAAGCGTCAGTTCCGGCGCGTCCAGCTTTCCGGCCAGATGTGCGGCCAGCGTCGCCTCTTTCAGCGGCAGGGTTTCGCGCGGGGCCACGTCGTCCCCGGCCAGCGCGAACACGAGCCGCAGCAGCGCCGCCGGATCGCCGAGCGACAACGCCGCGTCGCCGCCCACGTTTTCATCGTCGTAAAAAAGCCCTTTCCCGTGCACGGACGCCCCCGGCGCTTCCACCTCAAGGGCGGGCACGCCCAGACGCGAGCCGGTCAGGGTCACCAGCGCGCGCACCCGGCCCGTCCCGTTGCCGGGTTTGGCGGTCGGCTCGTTCCCATCGTGGCCCGAGTCGGCATCCGGCTTCTGGCTCTGCTCAGAACCCGGCACGGTGACCCGCATGTCCAGACCCGCCGCCACATCCGGCCTGGCCTCTTCTTCAGCCGAAACAACGGCGGAAGGCAGCCATTTCCCCTCATTGCCCAAATACAGATGGCCGTCCGCCTCCAGAAGCGTGCGCAGGGGTTCCCCGGGTACGGCGGGCCGGAAGACGATCACGTTGACGTCGCTGCGAAAATCGGTCAGCGGGCCGCCGCCCTCCAGCGTGAGGGTCAGGGGCACGCCCGCCACGGCCTGCCCGAGGCGCAGGCGATCCACGGACAGCTTGTCCACGGTCACGAGCCTGAGCGCCCCCGCGATGTCCGACGCCAGCGGCTTCAGGGCTTCCGGCTTCAGCATGGCCAAGGGATCGGAAGGCTCGGGACGCGGAGATTCGGCCAGATGGGGGAGGCGCGAGAGGTCGGCTTCGCGCACGCTCACTTCCCGGATTTTCAGCCGCCCGTGCAGCAGGGCGTCCACGCCGATGCGCAGGGAAGCCTCCGGCACCTCCAGCCATGTCCCGTCCTTGTCGGCAAGGCGCAGGTCGCGCAGGCGCATGGAAAAGGGGATGTTCCCTTCCAGCGATCCGATGCTCGCCTCAATGCCCACATCCTTGAGCGCGACCACGGCCTTGTCCGCGACCCAGCGCCCTCCGTGCTGGCTGTGCAGAAAGAGGAACGCGCCCCCGACGGCCAGCGCGATCAGGAGCACGAGGCCGAGCGCCCCCCAGCCGAGGATGCGCCCCGCGCGGCGGAAAAAGGAAGAGAGGGTCATCAGAACGCCTGCCCGATGCTGAGGTATATCTGAAAAGCCTTGTTGTTGTCCCTGTCCTGCAAGGGGGTGGCCACATCCAGCCGGATGGGGCCGATGAGCGTATAATAGCGGAAGCCGAGCCCCACGCCCCACGCGAGGTCACGCCCCCAGTCCGGCGTGGACGACTCGTAGACCATACCGCCGTCGACAAAGGGCACGATGCCGAAGGATTCCGTGATCTTGAAGCGGGCTTCAAAGCTCACGTCCGTAAAGGAGAGGCCGCCGAGGGGATCGCCGTTTTTATCGTGTGGCCCGAGGGACTGGTATTTGTAGCCGCGCACGGAGCCGCCGCCCCCGGTGTAGAAGCGCAGGGAGGCGGGGATGTCCTCCACGCTTTCCCCGGAAAGGGTCCCGAGCCCGAGCCGGCCCGCCAGCACCAGACGCGACCAGTCGAAAGGCGAATAGTAGCCGCTGGCGTCAAGGCGGCTGCGTACGGTGGTCAGGGGGCCCATGTAGGTCCCGGTGTAGGGCGTCACTTCGAGATTGACGCGCGTCCCCATGGTAGGGTTGAGGAGATCGTTGGTGGTGTCGCGGCGCACGGCCAGCGGAATCCCCACAAGGCTGTAGGTGCGGCTGCCGTTCAAATTGTCGTCGAGCCGCCCCGCCTCCACGGAAACGCGGGCGCTGGCCCACCAGTTGCGCCAGTTTTTGCGGAAACGCCGCTCAAGGCCGCCGGAGAAGGATACGGCGGTCTGATCATAGGCGTCGGTGGTTTCGTTGATGGCCCACGCTTCGCCCACAAGCGCCTGATCCCGGATGCCGAAAGCGGGCTTGCGGAAAGACACGTTCAGCGATTGCGAATCCTCGGAAATGGGGGCGGTGACGCGCAGTTGTTCCCCGCCTCCCCAGAGATTGCGGTTTTCCCACGCGCCGCGCACGCCGAAGCCGGTATCCGTGGAATAAAGCAGGCCGCCGCTGACGGTGCGCGGGGGCGCGTCCCGCACGGTGAGACTGACGGGCGTCATGCCGTCCTTCGTCACCCAGATCGGGCCCTGCGGCGCGGGGCCGGACACGGCGGCATTGATGGGCCGCGACTCCTTTTCCTCCACTTCCAGCGGCTTGGCGCTGTCGGGCAAGGGCACGCGGGCGGGCTTGATGTCGATGGCGCTGAAAAGGCCGGTTTCCTGCAAGGTGGTGCGGTACTGCTTGAGGAGTTCGTCATCCCAGTATTGCCCGTTGATCCACGGGGAGAGCATGTCGAGGTAGTCCTCGTTGACGCTGGGGACGCCGGGCTTTTCCTTGCCGTCTTCGGCGAGCACGCCCTTTTCCTGCACGCGAACCGATCCCATGCGCAGCAGCGGGCCCGTCTTGATGGTCACCTCGGCCTCAAGCGTATGCGTGGAGCGGTCGATGACGTAACGGGCCTTGCCTTCCTCGGCAAGAGGGTAGCCTTGCCGATGCATGGTTTTGACGACGGAAGCCACAGACTGCAAAACGGCTTGCGCCTCGGCGGGAGCGCCGTCGGAAAGGCCGAAGGAAGCCAGGGTTTCCGGGGCGTTTTCCATGAAATCGGTTCCCATGCCCGGGCCGAGGGAAGCCTCCGCTTCCGGCATCGCTGAAGGTTCCGGGCGCTCGTACCGCAAGGAGGTGCGGCCCACCACGTACCGTTCGCCCGGCACAAGCGTGAGCGTTACCGCCACCGGACGGGCGTCCCAGTCGATGCGGCGGCGGACCCTGCCGTCGTAATACCCTTGCGAATGCAGTATTTTGCGCGCCGTTTCCACGTCTTCGAGCACACGGCGCTCCAACCCCACCCGGCTGTCCGGGGGCTGATCGCGCAGCCAGACAAGCTGGCTGTTTTCCCGCATTTCCGCCGTCAGGCCGGTGTTCGGGGGATTGCTGTCGATGCGCACGTCATACCGCACGGCGCTGGCAGAAGCGGTCGATACGGCGTCCGCGGGCTTGACCCCTTCGGGATGCGGTACGTCCCCCTTGACACCCGGCCCTCCGAGACAGCCCGGAAGCAGCAGGCACAGCAAGGCCAACAGGAGGTGGGCGTACAAGGCCTTTCCTCTGGGACGCGACGGCTTCGGCACACGCCGGAAAAATAGGACGGGAGCAAGCATAGGCGCATAATGAAGGGGGCCGCCAGTAACGTCAAGATGATAATCCATAGGAAACGTTCCGTTCTTCCCTGCGCCTCCCTGCCGGGACCGGTACGGACGTTCCCCCCAAAGGCCACGCTTTTCCGAATGTGACCGGTACAGGGTCGGCAAGCGTCAAAGGGCGGCCAGGCGCCTCCCTCCGGGCCGTTTGACGACGGTGCGGGCGGTACTAAGAGGAGGTACGGCGCAGGACGAGGAGGCCCTTTGTACCGTGTTGTCCGCCATAAGGAACCATGAAGCACAAGAAGAGCGTCGCCACTGTGGATATTCTCAGAGTTCTGGAGGTCAAGCCGCCGTTCTCGCGGCTTGACCTTGCGCGCGGGTACCCGAAAGGAGGAACAGGAGGAGAAAAACAGACTGCGCCCAGCGCAGGCGGTACGCTCCCTCATCTCGCTCATCTGCCCCCAAGCGCCGCGCTCCGCCCGCATTGGGCCACCGCAAGGCTGGCCTTGCCTCGGGAAGGAGAGGGCCACCGTTTCCTGCCTTCAGGGGGACGATAGCGCACGGACAAGGCTTTTCGCCGCTTCTCCCGGAGGCCCCTGTCATCCCGCCTCCTTCCGGGTTCACCTCTTTTCCCGCCTCCCACGAGGGACAACGAACACGCCTTGATGAGCGGGAAGGAACCTGCCGCCTCGCACCGAGGGCAGGTTCTCACTATCCTCAGCGACTTTTTCCAGCAGGCTTTTCCCCCTCGCATGGACGGCAGCTTCCGTGACCCCGGCGCGTTTTTTGTAACTCAGTTTTTCCCCGCACGGACGGCAGAGCAAACTACAGAACGCAACGCCGATTTTCTGATGGAGTTTTTCCCCCGCACGGACGGCAGAACAAAAGAGCAACGAGGACATCCGACGTTTGCGCTTTCCGGCTGTGCAGAGGTGAAAGAGGCCAGGAACGGGATTATTTTTCTCTTGCCATTTCGAGCGCTTCGGAAAAGAGCCTTTCGTTTTGCATACTTTTCCTTCTCATTTCTAAGCAAATCGGCTGTTTACAGAAGGCTCATAAAGGCTTAGACCCCCTACAGTAGAAAAGCGCCGCTTCCGTCCGGGAGCGCACCCGTCCCGAGGAGCGGCGGGCGCGTGGCGCATCACCTATTTGTTTCTTGAGGGGGAACAATGGACCAACTGACCAAAATCGTTTCCGACATCAACGGCTTTTTGTGGGGGATGTACTGCCTCATCCCGCTGCTGTGCGGCGTGGGCATCTACTTTACCCTCAAACTGGATTTCATTCAGGTCCGCCGCTTCGGGCTGGCGGTCAAGTCCACCTTCGGGCAGCTCACCCTGCACGGTGAGCGCGCGGGCAAGCACGGCATGAGCTCGTTCCAGTCGCTGGCTACGGCCATCGCCGCGCAGGTCGGTACAGGGAATCTCGCCGGAGCAGCCACGGCCATTGCCGCGGGCGGGCCGGGGGCCATCTTCTGGATGTGGATCGCGGCCTTCTTCGGCATGGCTACCATCTTCGCCGAAGCCGTTCTCGCCCAGACCTACAAGACCCGCGACGACGCCGGCCACGTCACCGGCGGCCCGGCCTACTACATCTCCAAGGGCCTCGGCAGCCGCAAGCTGGCGGTCTTTTTCTCCGTCTCCCTGATCATCGCCCTCGGCTTCATCGGCAACATGGTTCAGTCGAATTCCATTGCCGACGCCTTCCAGAAGGCTTTCTCCCTGCCGCCGCTCTTCATCGGCGTGCTTATGGCCGGGCTGGCCGCCTTTGTCTTCTTCGGGGGCATGGGCCGCATCGCCGCCTTTACTGAAAAGGTCGTGCCCATCATGGCCGGGCTTTACCTGCTCGGCGGCCTCGTCGTGCTCGTCACCAACGCGGATCAGCTCATTCCCGCCTTCAAGATGATCATCGTGGGGGCCTTTGATCCTGCCGCCGCCACGGGCGGGCTCATCGGCGCGAGCGTCAAGGAAGCCATGCGCTACGGCGTGGCCCGCGGGCTCTTCTCCAACGAGGCGGGCATGGGCTCCACCCCGCACGCCCACGCCGTCGCCAACGTGAAGTATCCGGCGCAGCAGGGTTTCGTGGCCATCATGGGCGTCTTCGTGGATACCTTCGTCGTGCTCAACATGACCGCCTTCGTCATCTTCGTGACGGGCGCCCTTGACGGCAGCACCACCGGCATCGCCCTGACCCAGAAGGCTTTTGAAACCGGACTCGGCTCCTTCGGGCTCAGCTTCGTGGCCATCTGCCTCTTCTTCTTCGCCTTCTCCACCATCATCGGCTGGTACTTCTTCGGCGAACAGAACATCAAATATCTCTTCGGCACCAAGGGGACCACACCCTACCGGCTCATCGTCATGGCCTTCATCGTGCTCGGTTCGGTCCTGCAGGTGAATCTGGTCTGGGAACTGGCGGACATGTTCAACGGCCTCATGGTCCTGCCCAACCTTATCGCCCTCATCGGCCTTTCCAAGGTCGTGAGCATGGCCCTCAAGGACTACGACGCCAACAACCCGCGCCCATAGCCCTCTCTGGCCTCACGCCTTTGAAAGCCCGCCGGACCTCCCGGCGGGCTTTTCTCGTCCCTTTCCCCCTGCCCCGCCTTTTGAGAGTTTCCGCCTGCGTCCCTTATAATCATTGAAGGGCAAGGGCTTCTCGCGCAGAGTGGTTCCAGTTCACGAGACGACACCCATCAGCGAGGATGAAAAACATGACACAGGTCGACGCCAAGCAGGATCGTGTGAACACCGTCATCGATGTTCTCAATAAGGCCCGGAGCATGGAATTGTATGCGGTGCATCAGTACATGAATCAGCACTACACGCTCGATGATCTGGACTACGGCGAGTTCGCCAGCAAGATCAAACTGATATCCATCGACGAAATGCGCCATGCGGAAGAATTCGCGGAACGCATCAAGGAATTGGGCGGAGAACCGTGTCACGAGCTTTCCGCCAAGGTGGTCAAGGGCCAGAAGGTGACGGATGTCTTCCCCTTCAATCAGGACGTCGAAGAGGACACCATCGAAACCTACAACAAATTTCTGAAAACCTGCCGTGAAAACGGCGACAACGTGAGCGCGCGCCTTTTTGAGAAAATCCTCGACGAGGAACAGGTACACACCAACTATTTCTCCGATACGGCCGCGCACATCGAAACCCTCGGCCAGACCTATCTCTCCAAGATCGCGGGAAGCCCCTCGCCGGAAATCCCCAGCCACGGTTTCGTCAACGCCGAATAAGCCCTCTCCCGGAAGCGTCTTCACCCCCTCCGAGGGCGCTTCCTCCCATACCCCTCAAAAGGCCCGCGCCGGTTGCTCCTC
>OFGR01000828.1_pt1 | contig 28184 bp, 19 predicted proteins | sample 1521811 | NCBI WGS metagenome assembly OFGR01 (sample SAMEA3504098, study PRJEB24116) | mouse gut metagenome | biome: mouse gut; feature: mouse-associated habitat; material: faeces | place: Denmark | collected 2011
CCGGGGATTCCCTTGTCATCGGCATCCATAACTTCACAGTATTTATTGACTCTTACGCCGCCGATGGTAGCGTAAGCGGCAATATAGAACTTACCGACTCTGTACTTGCCCTTTCCGGTGATGGGATGCAGGAACTTGGGATTCTTGTTGAACTGGGAGTCAAAGTTCTCGTCGCACATGTCGTTGTAATCATCAATGGTTTCCTGCAGCTTGTCTGCATCAATGCCCAGCTTCTCTGCCAGCTCTTCCACACTGTCCGCTTCGATATATCCGTCATAGCCGTCTGCCACTGCACGTTCGAATTCAGGTTCCACTGCAAGGAAGGCTTCTTCCGGATGCACGATATCGAAGATATCCGGGCCGTTCTTCTTGTAGTATTTCAGAATGGCATCGTCCATAATGCAGTATGCATACTTGCCTGGCTGCAGATTGATGGCATTTCCGGTAAAGGTGGTATTACCCATCTGGTCTTCATTCATGAAGCGGTCGCCGTTCTGGTTGATTAACAGGTTGGGCTGACGAAGTACCGCATCTAATAAGAAGTAATTCATGTTGTCTTTCAGCTGATAAATCATTTCGATATTGGCGCCGAACTTCTGTGCGCCTGCCTTCCACATCATCTTCAAGCCTTCGCCTGCGGTTCCGGGAACCATGAAGGGGAAGAAGTTCTCCCACAGATCCAGATCGAATTCTTCTTTGATCATCTCGGCATTGGTACCGAAGCCGCCGGTTGCAACTACAACTGCCTTTGCCCTTGCCTCGATCTCCTCGCCGTTTTTGTCGGTAGCCAATACGCCCACTGCTTTGCCGTCTTCCATGATAATATCATGTACCGGGGTTTCCAGATAGATTTCGCCGCCCAGCTCTTTTACTTTCTCAATCTCTTTCTTTACGACTTTCTCTTTCGGGAGACGGAACTCAGGGATTCCATATACAAGCACGCCGCCAAGCTCGTGGAGCGCCTCAAATACGGTCACTTCATAGCCAAGCTTTGCAAGGTCGCCGGCACAGGTAAGTCCGGACGGGCCGGAACCGATGACCGCTACTTTGTGGCCGTTTGTCTTATCTGCCTTAGCAGGCTTAATATCATGCTCAAGCGCATAGTCCGCAACGAACCGCTCCAGCTTTCCGATGGAAACCGGGTCGCCCTTGATGCCGCGGATACATTTGCACTCGCACTGGGATTCCTGAGGACAGACACGTCCGCAGATCGCCGGCAGCGCGGAAGACTCGCCGATCACCTTGTAAGCCTCCTCGATATTTCCTTCCTTCACCTGGGAGATAAATCCCGGAATGTTGATGGCAACCGGACAGCCGGTGATGCACTTTGCATTCTTACAGTTAATGCAGCGTGCGGCCTCTTCCATAGCCTCTTCTTTATTGTAGCCGTAGCAAACCTCCTCGAAGTTTGCCGCTCTTTCTTTCGCGTCCTGCTCTCTGACAGGCACTCTCTTTAATACGTCCGCCATTAGTTTTCACCTCCGCAATTGCCGCAGCCACCGTGATGGGTGTCGCCTTCCTGTACTTTCAGCATCGCACGTCCTTCCTGTGTCTTGTACATCTGCTGTCTCTTCATCGCGTTGTCGAAGTCAACCAGATGTCCGTCAAACTCAGGGCCGTCCACGCATGCAAACTTCACCTCGCCGCCAACGATCACACGGCAGGCTCCGCACATGCCCGTGCCGTCAACCATGATGGGGTTCATACTTACAATAGTCGGAATCTCGTGTTTCTTCGTGGTCAGGCAGGTAAACTTCATCATGATCATCGGGCCGATTGCCACGCAGACGTCATATTTGTTGCCCTTTTCCACCAGCTCGTCCACCATGGTCGTAACCATGCCCGCATGCCCGTATGTACCGTCGTCCGTACAGGGATAGTAATTGCCGGAAACCGCCTCCATCTCTTTTTCCAGGATCAGGAGGTCTTTTGTCTTAGAGCCGACGATAACGTCAACGTCAATACCATGCTCCTTGAGCCATTTTACCTGGGGATATACCGGTGCCGCACCTACGCCGCCGGCTACGAAGAGGAATTTCTTCTTCTTAAGTTCTTCCACATCTTCCTCCACGAATTCAGACGGACGTCCTAAAGGTCCGGTGAAATCGCGGAAAGCATCTCCTGCCTTAAGGTTCGTCATCTTCGTGGTGGACGCCCCTACCGGCTGGAATACGATCGTAACAATCCCTGCCTCCCTGTCGTAATCACAGATTGTAAGCGGGATCCTCTCGCCCTTCTCATCCATCTTCACGATGACGAACTGCCCCGGCTCGCAGTGCTTTGCCACGCGCGGAGCCTCAACGTCCATAAGATAAATGTTAGCAGCCAGCTTTTCTGCTTTTAATATCTTGTACATTTTATTTCCTCCTAATAATTTATGCTACAGTATATTTTAATGTATTTATCAAAAAATATCAAGTAATTGGGCTATACGTTATTAAAATATCACAGATGACAGATAATTATCACTGTTCAACGATGGAATTTAATCTCTCAGTTCCACACTTGGAATGATTATCCGACAGCTAAAACTGCCGGGAAAAACCGGGAAACTGCCCGTTTCAAACAGTTTCCCGGCTCTTCCGTTTCCATAAATATCTTAGAAATCTACTTCCGTTCCGTAATATGTACAATTAAACAGCTTTTCCATAGCCGCCGTATCAATCTCCCTCGGGTTGGAGCCTGTGCAGGCATCACCCACCGCACGCTCTGCGATTCCGGCAATCTTCTCTTTAAATTCATCTTCATTGATGCCGAATTCCTTAAGCGTCTTCGGAATATTAAGCCTTACATTAAAATCGTCAATCTTCGCACACAGGCTGTTGATGAGCGCTTTCTCAGAAATCCCCTCAAGCCCCATCCTGCGGGAAATCTCCGCGTAGCGTTTTGCCGCTGCCGGATTTTTTGCATTGTATTTAATGACATAAGGCAGATAGATGGCATTTGCACAGCCGTGCGGGATATGTCCTGTGGAGAATGCAGCGCCTGTCTTGTGTGCCATCGAGTGTACGATGCCAAGGAGCGCATTGGAAAATGCCATTCCTGCCAGGCACTGCGCGTAGTGCATCTGCTCCCTCGCCCCCATGTCGCAGTTGTAGGATGCCGGCAGATAGTCAAGCACCATCTCAATGGCCTGCAGCGCAAGGGGATCTGTAAATGAGCAGTTCATTGTAGAAACATAAGCCTCAATCGCATGAGTCAGCGCATCCATGCCTGTATAAGCAACCTGTTTTACCGGAAGGCCCATCACAAGGTCAGCGTCAACGATGGCTACATCAGGAGTGATATTAAAGTCAGCCAGCGGATACTTCACCCCTGTCTGATAGTTGGTGATTACGGAAAATGCCGTGACTTCCGTAGCCGTTCCTGATGTGGACGGAATCGCGCAGAACTTAGCCTTCTGGCGCAGCTCCGGGAAATTGAACGGAATGCAAAGATCCTCAAAAGTTGTCTCCGGATATTCGTAGAACGCCCACATAGCCTTTGCCGCATCAATCGGTGAACCTCCGCCCATGGAAACGATCCAGTCCGGCTCAAAGTTTCGCATCGCCTCAGCGCCTTTCATCACCGTCTCTACAGACGGATCCGGCTCAACACCCTCAAAAAGCTCAACTTCCATCCCCGCCTCTTTCAAGTAGCTGACAGCTTTGTCAAGAAAGCCCTGACGTTTCATGGAACCGCCGCCCACGACAAGGAACGCCCTCTTGCCTTTTAAATTCTTAAGCTCCTCTAAACAGCCTTTTCCGTGATAAATATCTCTTGGTAAAGTAAATCTTGCCATAGTTTTGTTCTCCTTTTCTTATTTTTGTTAATTATTTATCAAAATTATACATCCGTTAAATAATTAACGCAACACATTGCACGAAAAAAATTGTATTTATTTGGAAACAATATGGCAGGCTGCCGAAAATCAAAAAGACATTCCTCTGGAATGCCTTTTTCTGTCCTCCAATTTATTCTCTCACATAATTTCTTGTAGTAATTCCGCTGACCCTTCCGCTTTTCGTCACAAGGATCGCTTTAAAAAGCGTCTCGCCTTTCGGCATCTCTATCGGCCCGGTATACTTATCCGACGCTGTCGTCGGGTCTGTTCCGTCCATCGTATAAAATGCCTCGTATTCGTCCGGAACCTTTACTTCGATAGGCTGTGCAAAATCATACTGCCCGGTAGAAGGAGACACGGCCGGGGCATCCTCTATCGGAAGCTCGATTACAAACTGTTTCTCAACCGTCTGGCTGGGCACGCCGTCCTTATTTACCGCAATAGCCTTAATCATGTTCGTTCCTTCACTGAGCTGGAGCGGTTCTTTAAACTCCGTGCTGTCCGTATCCGGCAGGCTGCCGTCCACTGTATAGCGGATTCCCCCGTCCGGGGAAGTAATAGTAAGCTGCTGCACGTCGTCGAACACGGTCTTGTCGTCAAGGGAAAACTCCGGCTCGCTCACGACATATTCCGGAAGCTCTTCAAGAATCTTACTGTCGGCGCTGCTTAAGAGAGACGGAATCCCCATGGGCTGTTTCGTATCGAGATAGAATTCAAAAGCCGCCCTGTAAAGCTCTGCGTTTTCCGGCTGCTTGTCCAGCGCGCCCAGGAAAAGGCTTTCCGCTTCACTTAAATCGTTCTGGGCGATATATACTTTCGACAGTCCTTCATAGGCATCCGCCTTTGTCTTATCCCTGGAGATCGCCTTCTGGAAATAATCCGTTGCCTTCATGTATTCCCCCGCGCCCAGCGCCCGGTTCCCCAGGTACACGATTCCCGCGTAAGAGGTGAAGTAAAGGGCAGCGACTCCGCCTGCAACCGCTGCAAAGATTAAAAACAACGTCAGGAGGACATTCCTTCTTTTTTTCTTTAATGCTTTCCTGCGCTCTGCCTGTTTTCTCCTTGCCGTTTCTTCCTGCATCATAGCAGTATTGCCGCGGCGTGTTCCGCTCCTCATGGCGGCTGTCCTTCCCCCTGTTCCACGCATGGCAGCTGTTCTTCCGTCTGCTGTACGCATGGCGGCTGTCCTTCCGTCTCTTGAGCGCATGGCAGCAGTCCTTCCTCCTGCCCCGCGCATGGCGGCAGTTCTTCCGTCTGCACGCATGGCAGCTGTCCTTCCGTCTCTTGAGCGCATGGCGGCAGTTCTCCCGTCCGAACCCATAGCTGCAGTCCTGCCGGTATTAGCGCGGCGGCGTCCTTCATTCTGCCGCCCGTTCCTGCCTGTATTATTCAGGGCTTCTTTTACGTGAGCCGCCAGCATATCGTCCAGAGGATTGTAGTCCGGAACGATGCGTACTTCGCCTCCGCATTTTTCGCAATATAGAATACCGTCTGGTATTTCGTATCCGCAGTATCTACATCTCATTTTGCGTCTCTACCTCCTGCCCTATAATACATACATCCCGTGATGACGAAACCAAAATATGTTCCGGTTCCGGCACCTTAATTAAAACAGCCCTGTAATCGCGCCTTCCTCGGACACGTCAATCCCGTTCGCCGCTGGAACTTTCGGAAGACCCGGCATAGTCATGATCGCGCCTGTCAGAGCCACGACAAACCCGGCTCCCGCGCTTACATACACTTCGCGCACATGGATGTCAAAATCTTTCGGACGTCCCAGTTTCTTTGCATCGTCAGAAAGGGAATACTGGTTTTTCGCCATGCAGACCGGAAGATTTCCAAATCCCATAGACGTGATCTTTGCCAGCTGTTTTTTTGCCGCCGGTTCAAACACAACGCCGTCTGCGCCGTATATTTCCTTTGATACCGTCTCTATCTTTTCTTCGAGAGAAAGCTCGTCATCATATAACGGATGGAAATTGCTCTTTTTCGTCTCCAGAGTTTCCACAACCTTCTCTGCCAGGGCGATTCCGCCCTCTCCGCCCTTTTCCCATACCTCGGAAAGAGCGAATTCGCATCCTCTCTCCTCACAGAATGTGCGGATAAAATCATTTTCCGCATCCGTATCCGTTATGAAAGAATTGAGTGTCACAACAACCGGAACATCATATTTACTGATATTCTCAATATGCTTTTCAAGGTTCGCGATTCCTTTTTTCAGAGCGTCAAGGTCCTCCTTTGAGAGGTCTTCCTTTGCGGCTCCGCCGTTGTATTTTAATGCCCGCACCGTCGCTACCAGGACGACTGCATCCGGCTTAAGCCCTGCTTTGCGGCACTTGATGTCAAAGAATTTCTCAGCACCTAAGTCAGCGCCGAATCCCGCCTCCGTGATCACGATATCGCTCAGCTTAAGAGCCATTTTCGTCGCCCTCACGCTGTTGCAGCCATGAGCGATATTGGCAAACGGGCCTCCGTGTACCAAGGCCGGGGTGTGCTCCAAAGTCTGGATCAGATTCGGCTTTATGGCATCCTTTAAAAGAGCCGTCATGGCTCCGGTCGCCTGAAGGTCATCCGCCGTTACCGGGTCACCGCTGAAATTATAAGCTACAATGATTTTCCCAAGCCTTTTCTTCAAGTCATGGACATCATCGGAAAGGCATAGAATTGCCATGATCTCAGACGCAACCGTAATGACGAAATGGTCTTCTCTCACCATGCCGTCCATCTTGTTTCCAAGGCCAACCACGATATTGCGGAGGCACCGGTCGTTCATGTCAAGGCATCTTTTCCATACAACCTGCCTCGGGTCAATCTGAAGGGCGTTGCCCTGCTGGATGTGATTATCCAAAAGCGCCGCCAGAAGATTATTTGCAGATGTTATGGCATGGAAATCTCCCGTAAAGTGGAGATTTAAGTCCTCCATCGGAACGACCTGGGCGTAACCGCCGCCTGCCGCGCCTCCCTTGATGCCGAAACATGGCCCAAGAGACGGCTCCCTCAAAGCTACGACTGCCCGTTTGCTGATCTTTTCCATTGCCTGCCCAAGACCAACTGTCGTCGTTGTCTTTCCTTCTCCCGCCGGAGTAGGATTGATAGCTGTTACAAGCACCAGTTTTCCGTCCGGGTTGCCTTTTACCCGTTCCCACACATCATCGGAAAGCTTCGCCTTATACTTTCCGTAAAACTCCAATTCATCCTCATGGATGCCTAATGTTCCGGCAACATCTTTAATATGTGCCATCTTCGCTTCCTGTGCAATCTGGATATCTGTTTTCATTGGTTTCCAATCCTTTCTTTTTGTCAATGTCTACATGCTACATCTGCTCCACGTACTGTTCGAACTCTTCCTTTGACATCAAAACCTTTCTTGGTTTCGTGCCTTCTTCGCCGCCCACGACCCCCGCCTCGCAGAGCTGGTCCATGATGCGCGCCGCCCGGTTGAATCCAATCTTAAATGTACGCTGCAGCATCCCGATGGATGCTTTTTCTTTATCTATAATGAGACGCCCCGCTTCTGTGAAATACGCGTCGCGATCATTATCCTCTCCGCCCCCCAAAGCTGCGGCCATGCCCGGCTCATTGGTGCTCACCTGCTGTATGACCTCTTCGTCGTAGTCGGCATCCCCGCTGTTTTTCCGCAAGTATTCCACAACTTTCTGGACTTCCTCGTCTGTCACGAAAGAACCTTGCACCCTGGCTGGTTTCGGATATCCCGCCGGATAAAAGAGCATGTCGCCTTTTCCCAGCAGCTTTTCTGCGCCGTTCATGTCAATGATCGTCCGGGAGTCTACGCCCGACGATACGGCAAATGCAATCCTGGACGGCATGTTCGCCTTAATAAGCCCGGTGATGACGTTTACAGACGGCCTCTGGGTCGCCACCACAAGATGGATGCCCGCTGCTCTGGCAAGCTGGGCCAGACGGCAGATGGCGCCCTCCACATCTCCCGATGCCACCATCATCAGGTCGGCAAGCTCGTCCACGATAATGACAAGCTGAGACATAGGCTCTTGTTTTTCCCCGTCCGTTTCCGGCAGGGCCTTTATCTTTTCATTGTACCCCTTCATGTCTCTTACGTTAAACTCTGCAAAGGCGCGGTATCGCCTGTCCATCTCCGCTACCGCCCAGTTAAGCGCACCGGCTGCTTTTTTCGGGTCGGTAACCACCGGTATCATCAGATGGGGAATCCCGTTATAAACGCTTAATTCCACAACTTTGGGGTCTATCATAATGAGTTTTACTTCCTCCGGCGCCGCCTTGTAGAGAATGCTCATGATCAGCGTGTTGATGCAGACAGACTTTCCGGAGCCTGTCGCTCCGGCAATAAGGACGTGAGGCATCTTTGCGATATCCGTCACAACAGCCTTTCCGGCAATATCCTTTCCGGCTGCAAAAGAAAGCTTTGAACTGCTGTTTTTAAATTCGGCGGATTCCAGGAGATCTCTCAGCATGACCGCTGAGTTTTCCTTGTTGGGAACCTCGATTCCCACTGCCGCTTTCCCGGGAATCGGCGCTTCGATACGGATATCTGCTGCAGCCAGGTTCAGTTTGATATCGTCGGCAAGCCCCACGATCTTGCTGACCTTTACGCCCATCTCAGGCTGAAGCTCATAGCGGGTAACTGCCGGGCCGCAGCTTACATTGGTCACGGTCACGTTCACGCCGAAATTTTTAAGAGTCTGCTGAAGCTTGATTGCCGTCTCCCGAAGGCTGACATCCGATTCCCCGCCTGTTTTCTTTCCTTTTTTTAGCAAAGACAGCGGCGGCAGCTTGTACGCCTTCTTAGCGCCCTCATTCCTGCTTTTCACCGGCATGATGTCTTCAGAGGGTGTTTCCTGTTTCTGCTTTGCCGCATTCTTCGTTTCATCCGGCAAAATGTCAGATGCATACGCCGGCTCCGCAAAGGTTTCCGCTGTTTCCGCCTCCTCCGGCAAAGGCGAAACCTCCGGTTCCGCCACGTCCGCACGCTGAATCTCGAAATCGTTATTTTCCTCCTCATCACTTATCACATCCACGGTCAGCTCCCTCATGTCCGGAGTCTTTCTGGAAAGCTCTGTGTCAAAAGACACCCCCGCCACATGATGATCCTGCCTCTTTTTGCCCTTTGGGCGAGGATTTCTTTTTTCATACGGGGATTCCTCATTTTCCCGGCGGCGCTCCTCCACTGCCCTTTTTCTTCTGGCGGCATCTTCTTTCGCCCTGCTGTACGCCTTTCCTCCCTGGTTTTTAACGCCCTTTAGGGCGGACTTTCCGGTAATGACTACAGCGCAGATAATGCCGGATATAATGACTACCACATATGTACCGGCGATGCCCACCGCCGGGATCAAGAGGCCCGAAACCCCTTCTCCGATAAGCCCGCCGCTCTCCCACACAAGCTGAAAGAACGTACACGACAGAACTGTCAGCACAAGTCCTGCGGCTCCTTTTATATATGCCTTGAAATTATCTTTATTGGAAACAAGGAAAGCAACGACGGCAAACAGGACAAAGGGAACCGCATAAGCCACCGTTCCGAATATACCTTTCAAAATCCCTGAAATCGTCTTCCCGACAGCTCCCCCCAACCCAAAATTACTGAGCAGTATCAGGATGCTGACTGCAAGCGTCGACCAGATGATGATCTCATCTGCAACAAAGCTCTGTTCGTTTTTCTTTTTTGCGCGGCGGCCTGCGCCCTGCTTTCTCTTTGACTTTGCAGCCATGTGCTCTCCTCCTTGTTTTTTTGACCTTAGCATCTTATTATAGCATTTTTCATATAAGCTGTCATTACTAAATTTCGCTCTTTTTTCCCCTGGCCTCGTCTATCATTTCATGCAGTTTTCCTAATGCATCGCTCATGCCCCCGACCTCGTCTATAAGTCCTTCCCGCACGGCTTCCCTGCCCTCAAGCAGCGTTCCGACGTCTTTCACCAGATCCGTCTGATTCAGCATCAGCTCCTCGATACGCCCCTGGCTCATGCGGGAATGGCTGGCCAGAAAGCGGGTGATCCGGTCCTGGGTCTTTATCATGTTACGCAGGCTCTGCGCCACGCCGATAAACATTCCGCTTGAGCGGACCGGATGGACGATCATCGTCCCGCTTGGCACGATAAAGGAATATTTAGCCGATACCGCCAAGGGGCCGCCGATCGAATGGCTCCCTCCAAGCACAAGGGATACCGTGGGCTTGCTTAAGGATGCAATCATCTCTGCGATGGAAAGACCTGCCTCCACATCACCGCCAAGGGTATTTAAAAGAATCAGAAGCCCTTCGATTTCCTCGCTGTCCTCCACCTCTGCAAGCATCGGGAGGAGGTGCTCGTATTTCGTGGCTTTTGTATTTCCGGACACGGCCTCGTGTCCCTCCACCTCTCCAATGATCGTCAGCAGCTTGATTTTATGTTTTTCTTTGTTTTCGTTCAGGTTCAGGGAGCCCACCTGCCGGATCTGCTCGTTTTTCATTCCCTGCTTTTCTTCCTGTTTTTCATTTCCCATAAAAATACACCTCCATACTTTTTATTTAGTATGGAGGCGATTTCTGATTTTATACTTGTTTTAAAGCCTGTTCAAGATCTGCTATGATATCTTCGATATTTTCAATACCTACGCTGAAACGGATCAGATCCGGCTGTACGCCTGCCTCCGCAAGCTCCGCGTCGCTCATCTGGCGGTGCGTATGGCTCGCCGGGTGGAGAACGCAGCTCCTTGCATCCGCTACATGAGTCACGATGGCAATCATCTTTAAGCTGTCCATCATCCGTACTGCCGCGCTGCGCCCGCCCTTTAACCCGAAAGTCAGGACGCCGCATGTTCCGTCCGGCATATACTTCCTGGCAAGCTCATAGTATCTGTCTCCTTCCAGAGACGGGCAGCTCACCCAGGCAACCTTTTCATGAGCCTGAAGGTATCTTGCCGCTTTCAGCGCGTTTTCGCAGTGTCTCGGCATGCGGAGGTGGAGCGTCTCCAGTCCGATGTTTAAGAGAAATGCGTTCTGGGGCGACTGGATGGAGCCAAGATCCCTCATAAGCTGTGCCGTCGCTTTTGTAATGTAAGCTCCCTTCCCAAACTTTTTCGTGTAGACAATGCCGTGGTAAGTCTCGTCCGGCTGCGTCAGGCCCGGGAATTTATCTGCGTAAGCCTCCCAGTCGAAATTGCCGCTGTCTACAATCGCTCCCCCCACGCAGGACGCATGTCCGTCCATATACTTCGTTGTAGAGTGCGTGACAATATCCGCGCCCCACTCGAAAGGCCGGCAGTTGACAGGCGTCGCAAAAGTATTGTCCACAATAAGCGGCACGCCGTGGGCATGCGCCGCTTTGGAAAACTTCTCAAAGTCAAAGACTACCAGGGCAGGATTGGCAATCGTCTCGCCAAACACAGCTTTTGTATTCTCGCAGAATGCCGCATCCAGTTCCTCCGGAGTGCAGTCCGGATCGACAAATGTCGCATCAACACCCATCTTTTTGATAGTATGTGCATACAGGTTGTAAGTGCCCCCATAGAGAGCCGACGCACACACAATATGATCTCCCTCCTGAGCGATATTCATAATGGCATAAAAATTTGCCGCCTGGCCCGATGATGTGAGCATGGCAGCCACGCCTCCCTCAAGGTCGCAGATCTTTGCCGCCACCGCATCGTTAGTCGGATTCTGAAGCCGGGTATAAAAGTAACCTGACTCCTCCAGGTCAAAAAGCCTCCCCATCTGCTCGCTGCTGGAATACTTAAAGGTTGTGCTCTGATAGATCGGCAGGATCCGCGGCTCCCCGTTTTTCGGCTCATAACCTGACTGAATGCACTTTGTCTCAATTCTATAATCGCTCATTGGCTGTTCCTCCTATGATTCTAAATATTTTTCTTCCAGTTCCCGCACCATCGTCATATACCGGTTCCGGCAATCGTTTCTCCGCCCCTCTTCTATGAAACGGAGGCAAGGCATCAGGTGCTTTTCGTAAATTCCCTCGTAGGTTTTATCCGGATGTTTTTCCATATTGATGAGCATGACGATTCCCGGCGCAATGTCATAATATTCCTCCACCAGCCTGCGCCCATCCCCGGAACGCATCAGATAACCGTCACGGAAATCCCGGAACGCGCGCAGCTCATAACAGTCGTCCGGCTTGCCCTGGCTCCGGCAGACAGCGGTGGTTATATAGCACAGCTTGCGCTCAAACCCGCCGGCAATCTCCTCATATGTGCTGTGAGACAGCTTAAGAGAGTTCACCTTCCGCTGGTTCCACAGCTCTACCATCCTCTTTGTGACAGCAACGCAATACTCATTCCGGTTATAATTCAGAACCGGAACTACAAATGCCGCCATATTCAGGTTATAGTCCATGGCATAGCTTTCACGGCTGATCTTTTTCACAGACTGCATCTTCCCGTAGGCATATTCGGGGATTACGTCTGCAAGCTCTTCCACCAGCTGCGGCCTATCCTCTTGTGCACATTCCTCAAAGCATCCTACCATCATATTTATCATGCCGGCATGTTTTTTCCTGGCATCCTCTATCGCCTCTTCGTAGAGTTTTTTCTTAAATTTCTTTTTGTTTGCCAGCATTTCCTCAAAAAACTCAATCAGGCTTTCCTTTACGGCATCAACGTCGCTCATTTCCGTCCTCCGTCCTTATTCATCCCAATTGTGATACACATCCTGCACGTCATCGTCGTCCTCCAGCATGTCCAGTGTCTTCTGGATGCTGGCAATGTCCTTCGGATCCGTAAGCTCTACATACGTCTGGGGAATCATCGTCACCTCTGCGGCCGCCATGACAATCCCCGCGTCTTCCAGTGCCTGCCGCACCGCGCTGAATTCCTCCGGCGCCGTAAACACCTCAAAGCTGTCCTCTTCCTCTGAGAAATCATCTGCGCCCGCATCCAGCGCCATCATCATAAGCTCGTCGGAATCACCTTCATACTCTTCTTTGTCAATGACGATCTGCCCTTTCTGGTCAAACATAAAGGACACGCATCCAGGCGTTCCCACATTTCCGTTTCCTTTCGTAAATGCATTTTTCACATTAGTGGCAGTGCGGTTGCGGTTGTCTGTAAGCGTCTCCACAATAATCGCCGTGCCGTTAGGCCCGTATCCCTCGTATGTAATATGCTCATAATTTGCCGCGTTGGCATCCCCTGACGCTTTCTTGATGTTGCGTTCAATGGTGTCATTCGGCATATTGTTGGCTTTTGCTTTTGCAATCACGTCACGCAGGCGGCTGTTGTTCGCCGGGTCGGCGCTGCCGCCTTCCCTCACCGCCACTGCAAGCTCTTTTCCGATTTTTGTAAATATCTTTCCTTTTGCCGCATCATTTTTCTCTTTCTTGTGCTTGATATTGGCAAATTTTGAATGTCCTGACATTTCTTTATCCCTCGCTTATTTCTTTAATTATAGCATCTGCGGATTGCCCCGCAATCCTGAAAGCATTCGAAATCCGTCCTCCGGGCTTCTTTCTTTTGTTTGGACGCATCTGCGGATTGCTCCGCAATCCTGAAAACATTCGAAATCCGCCCTCCGGGGCTTCTTTCTCATGTTTTGCGGGTTTCAAGGACATGCGGTTTCATGCAGGCATGAACCGCATGTCTTTGAAACCCTGATGCTATCATATCATTCTTCCCAGATTTTTTCAATCTTTACTCTTTGGATTGTGTTGTTATCGACCAGCAGCACGGTGAATCGGTAGCCGGAGTATTCTACGACGCACTCTTCATCTTCTCCGGGGATCCGCTCCAGCTGGTCTATCATGAATCCGTTTAGCGTCTCGTAATTTTCCTTTTCGAATTTTATCGGAAGATAGTCTTCCAGGTCTTCGAGATCTATGAATCCGTTTACGAGGTAGTTTCCCGTGGCAAGGCGGGTTATCCTCTTTTCCTCCACGTCATACTCGTCCAGTATGTCGCCTACAAGCTCCTCCAGTATGTCTTCCATCGTCACAAGTCCGCTTGTCTGCCCGTATTCGTCAAGCACCACTACTACGTGGTTCTGTGACGCCTGCATCTCCTTAAAAAGCGTGTCGATGCTTTTCGTCTCCGGTATGAATGTCACTGGCCTTATGTAATCTCCAAGCTCCTCCACAGCAACCTGCCGTTTCTGCCTGGAGAGATAACACGCCATGGCATCTCTGAGATGGAGGAAACCTACAATCTCGTCAATGTCCTCCCTGTAGACCGGAAACCTGGAAAAATTCTGGTTCAGCATAAAACGAAGCACCTCGTCGAGCCTCCTCTTCCCATCTATGGCAATGATATTTTTCCGGTGGGTCATAATGTCTTTTGCGTCTTTGTCCATGTAGCGGAAGATATTGCGGATCAGCATTGCCGCTTCCTTTTTCATCTCCTCGTCCATCTCTTCCTCTACCTGGAATATCTGTCGTACCTTTTGAAACAAACTTCCTTCTTCCATGATTAACTTATTTAAACTCCTTTGCTATGTATGAAGCTCAAAACTCACTTTCAAAGCCTCATCTACTTTGTTCATCATCCCTTTATCAAGATGGCATACCATATCTTTAAGCCTCTGCTTATCAATGGTTCTAATCTGCTCCAGCAAAATCACCGAATTCTTCACAATCTGGCATTTTTTCGCGTCCAGCTCCACATGGGTCGGGAGCTTCGCCTTGTTCATGCGGGAAGTGATCGCCGCACAGATGACCGTGGGGCTGTGCCTGTTCCCCACATCGTTCTGTATGATCAGCACCGGGCGGATTCCTCCCTGTTCGGAACCCACCACCGGGCTTAAGTCTGCATAATATATGTCTCCGCGTCTTACCTGCACTCTATTCACACTCCGATACATTTAAGATAAAGTAAGTATTTCCATCTTTTTCGGATGTATTCCATAGAGTCATAGAATTTAGTTAAAATAATCCCTCTGCTCGATCACTTCGCCGTGCCGGATAAATTCATGGGGAACCCGTTTCCCCAGGTTGCAGACAAACTCATAGTTAAACCGTTCTGCCAGTCCGCTCAGCTCTTCCACCGCCAGTACCTCATCGCCGTCCCTCCCGATCAGGGTAACCCGGTCGCCGAATTTCACGTCGTCAATGTCCGTTCCGTCAACCATGAGCTGGTCCATGCACACACGCCCTAAGATCCTCGCCCGTTTGCCGTGTATCAGCACAATGCCTTTATTGGAAAGGCTCCTCGGATAACCGTCCCCGTATCCTACCGGAACCGTGACAATCTTCGTCCTTCTCTCTGTGACAAAGGTTCCCCCGTAGCTGATAAGCGTTCCCTCATCCACCCATTTTACATGGGCAACATGGCTTATAAGCTCCATCGCCGGTTTCAGCGGAACATTTTCTTTCATTACCTCCGCCGACGGATACAGCCCGTAAGTGGATATCCCGCACCGCACCAGATCCATATTTGCCTCCGGGATATCGATAATCCCCGCGCTGTTTGAGCAGTGGTAATAGGTAAAATCAACGCCCCGTTTCCTGAGCGCATCCTTCATCCACAGATATTTTTCCAGCTGTTTCTCGGTATATGCCTTATCTGTCTCGTCGGCCTTGGAAAAATGAGTGAACATCCCTTCCATCACAAGATTCGGCATGGCTGCGATAGCCGCGATCTCATCTGCGCTCTCCTCGTCCGGCATAAATCCAAGCCTTGACATCCCAGTGTCAATTTTAATATGGATGTATGCTTTCTGGCCAAGTTTCACCGCCAGGTCCGACACTTCTTTCGCCATCTCCGCCGTATAGACGGTCATCCGCACTTTATATTCAAGCAGCCGCTCCCGCTGATCCGGGAACACGCAGCCCAGCGCCAGCACCGGCTTATAGATGCCCCTCTTTTTCAGGAACACCGCCTCGTCAAGAGTTGCCACCGCGAATCCCCATACATACTCCTTCTCGGAAAGCATCCGCGCGATCTGAAGGCCGCCGTGGCCGTAGCCGTCCGCCTTGATGACCACGATGACCTTTACGCCTTCTTTTGTATTGTCTTTCATCCTGTCAACATTATATTCTATTGCGTCAAGGTCTACTTTTGCCCGCACTCTCGTATACTTCTCCATCTTATCCCTCCGTCTTCCTGCCTGCACATTCATTGATTGCAATGCCTATCTGCGAAATAATATCTTCCGCCATCACACTGTAGCACCCTTTGTCATCGCGCGCATGATCCCCTGACCTTCCGTGGATATACGCCCCCAGCACCGCCCCGTCATAGCAGCCGGCGCCCTGGGCTAAAAATCCTGCAATCACGCCCGCCAGCACATCTCCGGAGCCAGCCTTTGCCATGGCGCTGTTCCCCGACAGGTTCAGGACGGTCCGCTCGCCCCTCATCCCAATCAGCGTCCGGGAATCCTTAAGGACACATGCAGCGCCTGTCTTATCCGTGTAATCCTTCAGCACCCTAAGGCGGTCGCTTTTAATATCCGCCACGGAACACCCCGCCAGCCGAGACATCTCTTTCATGTGGGGGGTCAGGACATACCTGCCCTTTAAGAGATGTCCGGCAAGCTCTGCATCCGAGCTTATGATATTCAGGCCGTCCGCATCAATCACGCAGGGCGCGCCGCCGTGCGTGAGCACCGTCCGCACATGTCCGGCTGCAGCCTCTCCCGTTCCGATGCCGGAACCCATGCACACTACATCCGCCCAGGCAAGCTGCTTTTTCAGCCCTTCTTCATCAAACCTCTCATAAGAGGCAATGACCGCCTCCGGCAAAAGCTGCTGCAAAACCGGCCGGTTTTCCTCCGCAGTATATATTTTAACCAATCCTGCCCCCGACCTATACGCCGCTTTCGCATTAAAATACGCCGCGCCGCACATTCCTTTGCTGCCTGCGACCACAAGCACTTTCCCATATGTTCCTTTATGGGAATCCTCTTTTCTTGCCGGAAGAAGTTTCCGGTAATCCGCTGCCTCAAGCGCAGCCACAGCCGTTTCATCCTCCCAAAGCGTCTGTCTGCTGATTCCGATATCCGCTGTGACCACATTTCCGGACAGCTCTTTCCCCGGATAAACTTCCATGCCGAACTTTTTCTCCTGAAAAGTCACCGTCAGGTCCGCATGAAACGCTGCCCCCAGTATATTTCCCGTATCTGCCGAGACGCCCGACGGGATATCGACGGCAAATTTATACGCCCCCGACCGGTTCATGGCATCCAGAAGGCTTAAATATCTCCCTTCGATGCCGCGGCTTAACCCCACGCCGAAAAGAGCATCTACAATAACACCATATTCCTGTTCTGAATATTCATTGCCCACAATTCCCCCGGCCTCTTCAAAAAGCCGGAGCTGCTCCCTGCACTCATCCGTGCAGCGCTCCCTGTTTCCCGCCATGACCGCCGTAACCCTGCATCCGTCTTCTAAGAGCATCCTGCCTATGGCAAAGCCGTCTCCGCCGTTGTTGCCTGAGCCGCACACGATGCATACATGGGATAAGTCCAAGCGTTTCTCTTTCATCACTTTGACGCAGCCTGCAGCAGCCCTTTCCATCAGTTCCAGAGACGGTATGCCCAATTTGCTGATAGTATGCCGGTCTGCCTCCTTCATCTGCCGCGCCGTCGGCAAATACCTCATATCATTCTTCCTTCCGCAAAATATCAAAAGAACGTGTAAGGATGAGCCTGCGCTATGCATGGCCCATCGCTACACGTTTTCCACTATAAGTCCTTATGGTCCTGACGGTACCTGCTGATATTGTAGGACAGCTGCATCAGGCTCTCCGACAGATGCACGTTCTCCACAATGATATTCTCAGGCAGATTCAGATCCGTATGTGCAAAGTTCCAGATAGCGCATACCCCGTTCTCCACTAAAAGATTGGCGACTTCAATCGCCTTTTCCTTCGGGATTGTAAGCGCTGCGATCTCCACATCATTGCTCTGCACAAAACCTTTAAGCTCATCCATCATGCGGATCGGCACGCCGCGGATTGATACGCCCTGCAGACGCGGATTGATGTCAAAGATTCCCTTCAGTATAAATCCCCTGTTTTCAAAAGCCGCATAGTTTGCAAGCGCCTGCCCCAGATTCCCCGCGCCGATGATGATCATATTGTGATCTTCCTCAAGCCCGAGGATCTTTCCGATCTCTGTATACAGGTATTTTACATTGTAACCGTAACCCTGCTGCCCAAATCCCCCAAAATTATTAAGATCCTGCCGGATCTGGGAAGCGGTGACTTTCATCTTCTTGCTCAGGTCATTAGAAGAAATGCGTTCCACCCCATTTTCCAGCAATTCTCCTAAGTACCTGTAATATCTTGGCAGCCTCCGAATGACTGCCTGGGAAATTCCTCTCTCTTCCAATTCGTGTTCACCTTCCATTTCTTTCATAAAAATATTATAGTAAATTGTCCTACCAAAGTCAAACTTTTTGGTTGTGTTTTCTTTTATTTTCGCTATAATGGTAGAAGATATTTACCATATGCAGGAGGATACCATGATATTAGCATGCCAGAAAATCAGCAAAGCATTCGGCGAGGACGTGATTGTCGCCGACGGCTCTTTCCATATAGAAGACCACGAAAAATGCGCCCTTGTGGGCATCAACGGCGCCGGGAAATCTACCATCCTTAAGATGATCGTGGGCGAGCTTCCCCTTGACGGCGGAAACGTAGCGCTCACAAAAGGCAGGACTTTAGGTTACCTCGCCCAGCATCAGGACATGTCCGGGGATAATTCCATCTACGGGGAAGTTAAGACCGCCAAAGCAGAGATTATCGAAACGGAAAGGCGTCTCAGGCAGATGGAGATGGAGATGAAACATCTCTCCGGCCAGCGGCTTGAGAGCCTTATGGAGTCCTATAACCGCCTGACGGCAGAATTCGAGCGTGCCAATGGCTACGCCTATGAGAGCGAGGTCACGGGAGTCCTCAAAGGACTTGGTTTCGGGGAGGATGAGTTTTCCAAGCAGATTAAAACCCTCTCCGGCGGCCAGAAGACCCGTGTCTCCCTTGGAAAGCTTCTTCTCACAAAGCCCGACATCCTGCTTCTTGACGAGCCTACAAACCACTTAGACCTTAATTCCATCGCATGGCTTGAGACTTATCTTCTGAATTACCCGGGCGCAGTCCTGATCGTCTCCCATGACCGGTATTTCTTAAACCGGGTAGTCACAAAGATCATCGAGATTGAGGGCGGGAAACTGATGGTGTACTCCGGCAACTATACCCAGTACGCCGAGAAGAAAAAGATGCTCCGGGATGCGCTGCTCAAAGAATACTTAAACCAGCAGCAGGAAATCAAGCACCAGGAGGCGGTCATCGAAAAGCTGCGCTCCTTTAACCGGGAAAAGTCCATCAAGCGGGCGGAGAGCCGGGAAAAGATGCTGGAAAAGATAAAGCCCGTGGAAAAGCCCATAGAGCTCCACACTGAGATTCATTTGAAATTAGAGCCTTCCTGCACAAGCGGAAACGATGTATTGTCGGTAGAGCACCTCGGCAAATCGTTCCCGCCGCACACACTCTTTTCCGATGTGAATTTTGAAATCAAGCGGGGAGAGCATGTAGCAGTCATCGGAGACAACGGCACAGGAAAGACTACCCTTTTAAAAATCCTGAACCGTGTCCTTACTGCCGACACCGGGCAGTTCACCCTGGGAACAAACGTGCAGGTCGGCTACTACGACCAGGAGCACCACGTCCTCCATATGGAAAAGACAATTTTTGAAGAGATATCCGACGACTACCCGTCTCTCACCAACACGGAGATCCGCAACATGCTTGCTGCCTTCCTCTTTACCGGGGATGACGTGTTCAAGCGTATCGGGGATTTGAGCGGCGGCGAGCGCGGGCGCGTATCCCTGGCAAAACTGATGCTCTCCGAGGCAAACTTCCTCATTCTGGACGAGCCCACCAACCACTTAGACATCGTTTCAAAGGAAATACTGGAAAAAGCGTTAAATGACTACACAGGAACCGTGCTTTACGTCTCCCATGACCGGTATTTTATTAACCAGACAGCGACACGCATCTTAGATCTTGTGAACCAGACCTTTGTCAACTATATCGGGAATTATGACTATTACCTTGAAAAACGCGAGGAGCTGACGGCTGCCTACTCAGGGCCGGGGGCAAATGGCGCCTCTGTTTCCGGCGGCCTGCAGCCTCCTGAAAATACTGCCAACAGCTCAAAGACAAGCTGGCAGGAGCAAAAGGAAGCGCAGGCCCGCAGGCGCAAACGGCAGAATGACCTGAAAAAGACCGAGGACCGCATCGCAGAGCTGGAAGATCGGGATGGAGTTATTGACAGGCTCATGGAACAGGAGGAAGTGTATACGAACTCCGTAAGGTGCCAGGAACTGGCGGCGGAAAAGGCGGAGATTGCACAAGAACTGGAAGAATTATATGAAAAATGGGAGGAGCTGGCAGAGTAAAAACTTGCCGGCTCCCCCCTGTTTCGTCACAAAACAGGTTCAAAAACCATGTTTAAACTATTATTGAAATTTCAGTATATTTCTTTTCTCATAATGAGAAACCAATCCTGTTCTCTGTAAAGCTTAAATCCGTATTTTTCATAGAGCCTGACCGGCCCTCTGTACTGGTAGCCGCGTTTTGTATCTGAGAAGGGATATACGGCTTTCGCAATCCCTCTTTCCCGGTAGCCTGACCTTTATCTTTCCTTTTTCAACCCTGTCTTTAAAAAATCCTCATGGTCTGAAAATGCATCATTATCAAAATAACATAAAAAATCATCTGACATTTCAAGGGTCAGTTTTTTATACAAATATCCCTTTATCTCCACATATCCTCCGGCATAAGATCCTCAAGAGGCAGCCTCTCCTGCACATATTCCCCGCGCGCCTGCTGGAAATCCTGCCCCGCCGTTCCAAAGATCTCAGGCTGTTCCTGGTCATCTTCCTGTTCTAAGTCATCCTGATGGGGCTGGGCATCCGGCTCTGCTTTTTCCGGGCCGGAACTTTCCGGCATCCAGGGCCGCTTATCGCCGAGCCATCCCTTCTCTTTCCAGTAGTCCGTGTCAATCTGCTGCATCAATGCCCGCCTGTGCATATGCCTCATCAGGCAGAAAAGAATCCTCGCCCTGAGAGAGGGCGTTACCTTCTCCGGCTCGTGGACAATCTTCGCCATGATCTCATTGACCTTTTTATCAATCTTATCCTTGACATCTTTTTCCACCCCATCCCAGGACATGCTCTTTATCGCCACTCCATATGTATAGATCCGGCCGACGCCCCACCATTTCAGGCTGTCTGTAATGTCCTTGAGCGCGCTCTTCATGCCGCCCCCGGCAGCCGTAGCAAAGCAGACCGCCTGTTTCTGAAACATGGACCCCTCCGGGCGGTGCAGCATCCACCGGTATCCGTAGTGGTCAAGGAGCGCTTTTATCTGCCCTGTCGTATGATAGACATAAGTGGGCGTTGCGAACACAAGAAGATCCGCCTCGTCGATAAGTTTCGTGACACGTCTCAGATAGATAAAATAATCCGGGCACTTCTTTGCTCCCTGGGTGATGCAAAGGCCGCATCCCCGGCAGAATTCCGGCATATCCTTAGGCAGGAACAGCTCATTTACCGTATCCTGCGACAAGGTGACCCTCTCCACAAACATCTTCGCAATCCGATACGTCGAGCCCTTTCTCATAGTACCGTTAATCATCAGTATATTCATACAGAATCCCTTCCTTACAATCTCTCAGCGATGGCCTTTATAAAGTCCTCACTGTTTAAGACAACCGGATTCGGGTTCGTCGTAATCAGTGCAAGATCCTTCGTCATCTTTCCTTCCTCAATCGTGTCAATGGTGGCCTTCTCAAGCCTGTCCGCAAATTCCATAAGCTCCTTGTTCCCATCCAGCTCGCCCCTCTTTCTAAGAGCGCCCGTCCATGCAAAGATAGTCGCAACAGAGTTCGTGGAAGTCTCTTCTCCCTTTAAGTGCTTATAGTAATGGCGCTGCACCGTTCCGTGAGCCGCCTCATACTCATAGTACCCTTCCGGAGACACAAGCACGGAAGTCATCATGGCAAGCGAGCCGAAAGCCGAGGATACCATGTCGCTCATCACATCCCCGTCATAATTCTTGCATGCCCAGATATAGCCGCCCTCCGACTTCATCACGCGGGCAACCGCATCATCGATCAGCGTGTAGAAATATACGATTCCCGCCTCCTTAAACTTCCCGTCATACTCCGCGTCATAAATTTCCTGGAAAATATCCTTGAACGTATGGTCGTATTTTTTGGAAATCGTATCCTTTGTGGCAAACCAAAGATCCTGTTTCGTATCCAGCGCATAGTTAAAGCAGCTCCTTGCGAAACTCTCAATGGACTGGTTCACATTGTGCATGCCCTGGATGATGCCCTCGCCGTCAAACTCATGGATCAGCTCCCTTACTTCTTTTCCATCCTTATCCGTAAAGACAAGCTCCGCCTTCCCGGCTCCCGGAACCTTCATCTCCGAATTTTTGTACACATCCCCGTAAGCATGCCTTGCAATCGTAATCGGTTTTTTCCAGTTCCTGACACACGGCTCAATCCCCTTCACCACGATCGGCGCCCGGAAAACCGTTCCGTCCAATATTGCCCGGATCGTTCCGTTAGGGCTCTTCCACATCTCCTTGAGGTCATACTCTGTCATCCGCGCCGCATTCGGCGTAATTGTCGCGCATTTCACCGCAACCTTATGCCTCTTCACCGCGTTGGCAGAATCGACTGTCACCTGATCGCCCGTCGCATTCCGGTGCTCAAGCCCCAAGTCATAATACTCTGTATTCAGCTCAACAAACGGCGCCAGGAGATGCTCCTTGATCATCTTCCAGAGTATTCTGGTCATCTCATCTCCGTCCATCTCAACAACCGGGTTTATCATCTTTATTCTTTCCACAAATCTACCTCCTACAATTCTAATACAGTTTCGCCCCGATCTCTCTCGGGCGGAATCCTTCACTTTCAAGCGCCATAAGTATCTCATTCTTATGGTCTGTACCGAAGGTCTCCATCGTAATCCTAAGCTCCACGGCCGCATTACGGTTGATGCTCACAAACTGGTTGTGCTCAAGCTTAATGACGTTGCCGTTGGCGCCGGCGATAGTCGTCGCCACCCGCACCAGCTCCCCTGCCTTATCCGGCAGCAGCACCGACACCGAAAATATACGGTCTCTCTGTATCAGGCCGTGCTGTACGACGGAGGACATAGTAGTCACGTCCATATTGCCGCCGCTTAAGATGGCCACCGCCTTCTTTTTGTTAAGATCCAGCTGTTTCAGCGCTGCAATCGTGAGAAGTCCGGAATTTTCCACCACCATCTTATGGTTTTCCACCATGTCAAGAAACGCGCCGATCAGCTCGTCATCCTCCACCAGAATAATCTGGTCTATATTCTCCTTACAGTACGGGAAAATATTCTCCCCTACCCGCTTTACAGCCGTGCCGTCTGCGATAGTATTTGCGCTTGGCAGCGTCACCGGCTCGCCTGCCTCCAGTGCCGCGGACATGCTTGCCGCCGACTTTGGCTCCACGCCGATAACCTTGATCTTCGGGTTCAGCATCTTCGCCAGCGTGGCAACACCCGTCACCAGGCCGCCTCCGCCAATCGGCACAAGGATATAGTCCACCGTCGGCAGCTCCTGGATAATCTCCATGGCTATGCTGCCCTGCCCGGTAGCAACCGCCAGGTCATCAAAAGGATGTACAAGCGTCTTCCCGGTCTCCTCTGCCAATTTTACCGCATAGGCATAGGAATCGTCAAATACATCTCCGTGAAGCACCACTTCCGCCCCGTAATTTTTCGTGCGGTTTACCTTGATGAGCGGCGTCACCATAGGCATGACGATAGTAGCCTTGCATCCGAATTTCTGCGCCGCGAACGCAACCCCCTGGGCGTGGTTTCCCGCCGACGCAGTGATAAGGCCTCGGCTCCTCTCCTCCTCGGACAGAGTGCTGATCTTATAGTACGCCCCCCGCACCTTGTAAGCGCCCGTACACTGCATGTTCTCCGGCTTTAAAAATACTTTCCCGCCGGTGAGCCCGCTTAAATTCTCACTGTATATCAGTTTCGTCGGCAAAGTAACCTTTTTCACGATCTCACTGGCCTCTTCAAATTTTTCCAATGTCAGTTCCTGCATCTTTAATCCCTCCTGATTCCAATATATCACCAATAAATCAAATCTTTAGATCTCTTCTGTATCCGTTTTTTTCTCCTCCACAGTAAACAGCGCCTCCACAAAGCTGTCCGCGTCAAATTTCTGCAGATCATCGATGCTTTCGCCCACGCCGATATATTTTACCGGAATCCCAAGCTCTGCATGGATTGCAACCGCAATCCCGCCCTTTGCCGTACCGTCCATCTTCGTCAGCACGATACCGGTGACATCTGTCACTTCGCTGAATTCCTTCGCCTGCTGCAGCGCGTTCTGCCCTGTCGTAGCGTCAAGAACTACCAGAGTCTCCCGGAATGCCTCCGGAAACTCCCGGTCAACGATCCGGTTCATCTTTTTTAACTCTTCCATCAGGTTCTTTTTATTGTGGAGCCGCCCTGCCGTATCGCACAAAAGCACGTCCGCATGCCTCGCCTTCGCTGCCGCCACCGCATCGTAGACAACTGATGCCGGGTCAGAGCCTTCCTGGCCTCCGATAAGTTCAGCCTGCGCCCGGTTCGCCCACTCCTTGAGCTGCTCTCCCGCCGCCGCGCGGAAAGTGTCAGCCGCCGCCATGATTACTTTCTTATCCATGGCCTTAAGTTTGCCGGCAAGCTTCCCGATAGTCGTCGTCTTGCCCACTCCGTTTACGCCCACAACCATAACGACTGAAGTCTTCTCCTCGAACTCGTACGCCGTCTCCTCAACTTCCATCTGCTCTTTTATGCTCTCGATCAAAAGCTCCCTGCAGTCCGAGGGCTGGGTTATGCGGCGCTCCCTCACCTTCTCCCGCAGATCGTCCAGGATATCATAGGTCGCCTGCACTCCCAGGTCGCCCATGATCAGGACTTCCTCAAGCCCTTCATAAAAATCTTCATCAATATTGGAAAAACCGAAAAAGATACCGTCCATCCCGCTTACGATATTATCCCTCGTCTTTGCAAGCCCCGAGATCAGACGCTTGAAAAATCCTTCTTCAGCCATAATGCACCTCCTGCCGTTATCCGTAATCTTTTATTAACATTAACACCTGCTGACAGCCTGTTTCCCCTGCCGCTACTTATCAAGCTCGTCCTCCAGAAGGCTTACCGACACAAGAGTCGACACGCCCTTTTCCTGCATCGTGATGCCGTAGAGCCGGTCTGCCGCCGTCATTGTTCCCCTTCTGTGGGTAATGACGATAAACTGGGTGCTCTTGGTCAGCTTGTGGAGGTATCTCGCAAAGCGGACGACATTATTGTCATCCAGCGCCGCCTCAATCTCGTCAAGCAGGCAGAATGGCGACGGCTTTAAGTTCTGGATGGCAAACAGAAGGGCGATGGCAGTCAGCGCCTTCTCCCCGCCGGACAGCTGCATCATATTCTGCAGTTTCTTTCCCGGCGGCTGGGCGATGATCCGGATCCCCGCCTCTAAAATGTCCTCGTCCTCCATTAGCTCCAAGGTTCCCTTACCGCCTCCGAAAAGTTCCTTGAACACGGTGTCAAATTCCTTCGATATCCTGCCAAACTGCTCCTTAAACTGTTTCCGCATGGCATTGTCCAGCTCTTCGATAATCTTTACAAGCGTGCCCTCCGCCTCTACAAGATCGTCATGCTGCCCCTTAAGGAACTCATACCGCTCGGACAGATTCTTAAAATCCTCTATGGCGTTGACATTGACATCTCCCAGGTTCCTTATCTCAGTTTTGATCTCCTGGATCCTTTTCTTCATCTGGGAGAGGTCTGTCAGGTTTTCATTTCTAAGCTCCAGCGCACGGTTATATGTAAGCTCGTATTCCTCCCACATATAATTGATCTGTTTCTCCGATGCCTCGCTGTAGCTGCTCTTCTGGCTTTCCAGACGGAAGATTTCCTTGTCAAGCTCTGACATGTGCCTGGAGAGATCCTCCCTGCCCTGCAGGAACACTTTATGCTTCTGGTTCAATTCCTCACGCTGGGCTTTAAACTTCTCAATCTCCTCCCGGATCTCGGTAAACAGATCCTTTGAATCCTCTATCGTCCGGGCCAGGTCTGCGATCTTTTCCTCTTTTTCCTGGATTTCCCTGGATGTGCCGCCCTTGCTTTGTTCCAGCTCTTTCATTTCCTCGCAGAACTTCCCAAGCTCTTCCCGGATACGGGAGACATTCTGGGAGGCAAATTCATATCTTTGTTCCAGCCCCGCACAGACAAGGTGGATTTCCTCCGCCTCTTTCTGCTTTGCCGCCTCCTTGATGCGCTCATTGTCAAGCAGCGACTGCGCCTCTTCCACCTGAGCTGACAGCTGGCTCTCCAGCTGCTCGGAAGTGTCAAGCTCTACATTGATGGATTCCTGATTGTCAATGATATCCGTAATCTGCTGATTCAGCTTTACGGACTCTTCCCTCATATCTTCCGATGTATTCTTCAATGCCCGGATTCTGGCATTTGCCTGCTCGATATTCATCTTCGCCGTGTTCTGGATGACGTACGCTTTCTGCATCCTTTCCTTGATTCGCTCTATCTCCTCATAGTAGCCGGCCCGCTCTGAGCGCAGGCTGTCGGAAACAGCCTCAAGCTCGTCCATCTCACGTTTCAGCTGCCTGACCGTCCTCTCAAACTCCTCCATCTCACGCCGCCTGCTGAGGAGGTTGCTGGAATTTTTAAATGCTCCTCCTGTCATGGAGCCTCCCGGATTGATAAGCTCTCCTTCCAGCGTCACGATACGGATTGACTGCCTGTATTTGCGTGCGACTGCCGCCGCGTTGTCGATATGGTTCACGACAAGCGTCCTTCCCAGAAGGTAGCGCACCAGCTCTTTGTACTGGCCGTCTGCCTCTACAAGCGTGTCCGCCGTTCCGACGACTCCGGGCTCATGCAGCGCCTCCGGCTTTCCGATGCCGCCGTATGCCTTTAAGCTCGTAAGCGGGAGAAATGTTGCCCGCCCGAACTTATTCTGTTTTAAATATGAAATCATGCGTTTCGCCGTATCCTCGTCGGCCGTGACGATATTCTGGATGTTCCCTCCAAGAGCCGTCTCAATCGCGACTTCATAGCTTTTTTCCACTTTTACGATATCCGCCACAACTCCTAAAAGCCCCGGTTCCTGAGGGCGCCTGTCCATCACTTTCCGAATGCTGTTGCCGTAGCCGTCATACCGCTCCGTAATATTTTTCAGCGATTCGAGCCTTGACTGCTCCCGGTGATACGCCGTCTGCCCAATCCGAAACTGCTCGGCCTGCTTTGACAGCACGCTCTGGATAGAAACGATCTTCTCCTCATACCGGCTGTTTTCCTCCGAGAGCCGCACAATCTCCTCCGATATGCCCTTAAGCTCCGCGTCAAGGCCGGATAATTTCTCTTCCTGCTCTTTTGTCTCGACCTCGGACTCCGCTAGGCGCTGCTTGAGCTGGGATTTCCTCATCTGAATCTGCTCCAGCATCGTATCGTACTTCTGAATCTTTGCCTTAGTGGACGCACGGTTCCCTAAAAGCTCCATAATGTCGGCCTTATCTTTTTCGATACCGTCCGTAAGGGTCGCGATGTACGTCTGGATTCCGATCAGCTCTTCCCTCGCCTTATTTTCCGACTGGCTGCTCTCCTTTAAGCTGCCGTGAATCTGCTGCTGTTCTTCTAAAAGCCCGGCAAGCTGGCTCTCCCTCTCAGAAATCTCTGTCTCAATGATCCCGGCGCGCTGGTCATAATGCTCGTCATTCATGCGCGCGCTGTGAATCTGCTCCTTCAAGAGCGCAATCTGGTTTTCCAGCTGCTGTTTTAACATTGTCGTCTCATTCAGCTGGCTTTTCGCCCGCTCAATGGACTCGTCAATTACGTCCACCTGCTCTTCTACAGACTCATATTTCTGTTTCATCTCGGAATACCGGGAACTTGCTTCCTTAAGCTCTGCCCCTGCAAGCTCTATCTTTTCATCCAAAGCCTCTATATGCTCCTGGATGCGCGCCGTCTCCAGAAGAAACATATTAATGTCATATGTTTTAAGTTCTTCTTTTTTCTTTAAAAACTCCCTCGCCTTTTCCGACTGCCTCTCCAAGGGTCCTATCTGTTTTTCCAGCTCCGCCAGGATATCGCTCACGCGCAGGAGGTTCTGGCGCTCTTCTTCCAGTTTTTTTACGGACATGTTTTTCCGGCGCTTGAACTTGACGATTCCCGCAGCCTCGTCAAAAAGTTCCCTTCTCTCCTCAGGCTTTCCGCTCAGGATCCTGTCGATCTGGCCCTGGCCGATGATTGAATACCCCTCTTTTCCGATGCCGGTATCGTAGAACAGCTCGTTCACATCTTTGAGCCTGCATGTGCTGCCATTGATAAGGTACTCGCTCTCGCCGGAGCGGTAATACCGCCGGGTGACCATCACCTCAGACTCC
>OFGR01000838.1_pt1 | contig 28045 bp, 35 predicted proteins | sample 1521811 | NCBI WGS metagenome assembly OFGR01 (sample SAMEA3504098, study PRJEB24116) | mouse gut metagenome | biome: mouse gut; feature: mouse-associated habitat; material: faeces | place: Denmark | collected 2011
GTGTTCCACTGGAAATATAAACTTGATGACATTGATGTATCGGAAGAAATCATTGTTGATACTCTGCCTGTCAAAAAGTCGATTTAATTAAAAGATGAAATACTAGAAAATGGAGTATAATTCGCATAAAGGTGACGATTAATGAAAACTGAAATTGCCAAAAAGTGTTTTATTGAGCCGGAAGAATATCAAGAAAAATTTCAAAAATTATTTAATAATAGAAAAATTATGTTGATTATGATGTGTAATAATCTTGTTTTACGTATTGAACGATTGAATGATCTATCGGAAAGTATTTGAATCAAGATGAAAAAATTCTTACCGAATTTGATGAATATATAAAGTTTTTTAATGACATTAATATAGTGTCAAATTCCTATAAACACTCACTTTGTACATTTTCTCCATTAAAATCAGATGGTGATATTTCCTTTATGTCATATACCTTAAAAGATAGAGATGTAGATAAAGAAATTAGTCAAAGTGAAATAAAAGAAACAGTGGAAAAGATATTCAAACAATTTTTAGAATCCATTTAATATGCTCCAGGGATTATGGACATCTGTGTAACCGGACTAACTCCAACGCAAATACGCCATTTTTTGCCATTTAAAATCTGTAGAATTCTTGATTTATGAGACTGCTGAAAAAGTCCTAATTGTTTCAACTGAAAAGCAATATATAGAAGTATATGTTCAAAAAACTTCTATATATGGTATTTCTACCAAACAAAAATGACTTTTTCAATATCCTCGATTTATAAGGCTTGTAGGGTAGGGATCATATGAAAAGTATGATTTTTTACTGGATTGACCGCTTTTGCTTGTATGGTTATTTGGATTTAACTGGTCAGCATGATTATTGTTATTTGCTCGATAAGCGGAATTGTTGGAATTACGCTGATTGGCATAATTATTAAGTTGTTGCTGCGTATGTGTGTTTCCAAATACTTTTCCCATTAAATTGTTCACCTCCTTAAACAAAATTTCTAGCCATGAGCAAAACTCGATAAAGTAAGTATTTATGCGGTTTTGTCCACTGCTTTTTACTTTGTTATCACTCCAAATTTGTAATAACAACCAGTCCTTAATGGTATAATTAAGTTGTCAAAATCAATAACACCGAAAGGAGCTGGTTGCTATTTCCGGCCAAGAAATCATTCACGAACATCCCAAAACCGGACGTAAAGGTTTTTCTAAACATGCCATGATCTGTGCCTTTATTGTTATGAAATGTGAAGGCTTTTCCATGGTTATCGACTTCGTCGATTACCTCAATAACAACCTTCTCACTGCACGTTACTGTGGCTTTGACATTTCATTACCGATTCCTTCTTACTGGACTTTTGACCGGTTCCTTAAAACCTTCAACCATGACATGTTATCCGGCATCATGCGCTCACAGGCTTTGTTTCTTGTAAACAAAGGCATTGTTGATACATCTTTTATCGGTCTCGATTCCACCCCTGTTTCTGCCAACACTTCGCAGAACAACCCCAAGTCCTTTCTTTCAAATCTTCTGTTACAAACCTTAATACACTTGCCCGCATCAGTCTGCTGGCAGTTGCAATGGCTACAGTCACTACATGCTCCGGACAATCTTACCGCAAGCTGAAATCTATCAAACGCACCGCCTGATACTTACGAACTGAATATCGCCTGTTCTTCGTAGGTTTTGGACTTACGTCTGTTTTTTCAGGCCATAAATTTCTGCCACTTTAACCCTGAGAACCTGACTACCAAATCTAAACCTTAAATTAATGCCTTTTGCTCATCTCTTAAAATTTCTTATAAATCCATAGGACATGAAAACATGATTTCATAGTAAACACCAATTCCAATATCTAATAAGAAGAATAATTTATTCCCTTGATAATATATACAAATTAAGATATAATATGACTATGTTAAATGGGAGGAGGAATATATATGGAAGCGATCAGACCATCTTCAGATTTACGAAATCATTATAATGAAATATCTAAGCAATGCCATGAAGAAAAAAGTCCGGTCATTATTACTGTTAATGGGCGCGGGGACACGGCCATATTGGGATTGCAGGATTATTATCAAATGAAATCAGAACTGGAACTGTTGCGTACATTGGCAGAAGCAGAAGAAGATGCTGCTAATGGCAGGATAGCCCCAATTCAGGATACATTCGATGATATACGCAAGTCGCTTTTAGAGAGGAAATCCTATGAAGTATAAAATTGTCAGAACAGATAAAGCGGACGAGCAGTTAAGGGAGATCATCTTTTATATTGCAGATGATTCTGGGAGTATAGATATCGCGCTGAATTATTTGGACAAGATTGAGACGGCAATCAACCAGTTGGCAGAATTTCCCCTATCCGGTAGCAATCCAAAATATTCTATTTTGCGGAAACAGGGATACAAGGTGCTTATTGTAGAAAGACATTTGATATTTTATAAAGTAAATAAGAGTGAAAAAATTGTTATCATATATGCAGCTGTAGATGGCAGACGGGAATATAAGAATTTAATATAAAGAGAATATACCAATTTCATCATAGTAAAATGTAAACTACCAACAGGCAAATATCTGATGGTAGTTTTTCTGTAAGCGCTAAATAATAGGGTGCTCCCATTTGAAAAAGCCGGGAAATGTCCCGGACTTTTGTTTCCAATACCCTATGATTTATTTACACAGCACGCCTGGACTTCAGGACTCCAGGGAGCCATGATTTCAAGTTCCTCGTCGGACATGTTGTTGCCGGGTCTGATCTCAAGAAGATATTCCAGATACTTCTGGGGGTTCAGCCCGTTTGCTCTGGCTGTTTCCAGAAGCGAATATACCATCATGTTCGCATCGGTACCGGCTGTGGTATCACAGAACAGCCAGTTGCGCCTCCCCACTGTTATGGGGCGGATGGAGTTCTTACTTAAGTTGTTTGAAATGCTACAGCGGCCATCTTCCAGATAGGTCATCATGTACGGTCTCTGGTTGCCTGCGTAGGTTAAAGCTCTGGCAAGGCGGCTTCTGTTCGGGGTGTTCTGCTTATCGATTCACGCCGCAAAAGCCTCAACGACAGGCTTCTGATCTTTGAGGCGCCGGTTGTATATCTGCCTGTAAGAGAGCTCTTCTCACGGTAAGCCCGCTCGTACTCAAACAGTTTATTACAGTAGAGAAAGCCCTGCACGGCAGGAGCGGTGCAGTCCTTCTCCTTTCCTTTGGGGATGACTTCCAGAAAATATCTTCTGATGTGTGCATAACAGCAGCGCCTCCTGAAATCTTTCAGTTTGTTCTATCTGACATATCCGTCTACATTGATATAGGTGCCGGGCGCTGCTCCCTGAAAGAATTCCACGGCAGCATCGCCGTTTCTCGAGGGGTGATACTGATAAACGATGATGGGGGGCAGCCCGTCATCCCCGGAGCGGAACAGCCACACATAAGATTTGGACTGTGGACGCCTGTCCGCTTCCTTTAACACCTGAATGGGCTTCTCATCGGCGGCGACAAACTTTCTTCCGGTGAGAAGCCGGCGAAAGTAGTCTGCCATTGGTGAAAAATAGTTCTCCGCACAGTAGATTGTCCAGCGGCCATGGTATCGCGCCCGCTCGTAACGCCAAACTGGTTTTTAAAATCTTTTTCCTGCCAGTAGTAGGGTAAGGCATTGATGAAAAAAGAAGAAAGGAAACGCCTATTGTCATTACACGCTTATAAGATTTTTCAGGACAAAGATGGAAGATGGAAAACAACTTTACCGGATGAGACAAGAAAATCAGAAAGGAGGCTTATAGCGAAAAGAGAACTGGGCGATTTAGAAGATACCATTGTGGAGCATTATCAGGGAATCCAAAAAGAATCGGATAAGCGGGTAATTCAGGGAAAAATAACTTTAAGGGAAATCTACCCGTTATGGTCGCAATCTCGAAAACTGGAAGTTAATTCTATGGGTACTGTAAAGAAGAATGATCAGGACTGGAAAAGGTATTATTTGCAGGATGATATCATTGACAAACCCATGTATGCGCTGACAGTGCAGGAACTAAAGTATTGGGCACATAAGAAAATAGAAGATAACCATTTGAACAAACGTGATTATTATAATATGGCGATTGTTATGAAGCAATGTTTTCTCAATATGCCAATGATGCGGAGTATATAGAGAGTGATGCTTGGGAGAAGGTTAAAATTAATACAAAAAAACTTAAGAGAAACCATAAGAGTGCGATACAAAGTAAATTTGAAGATGTTTTGGGTATTGGATAGTGTTTTGTTTACTGTGTAAACAAAAGTAAACAACATTTTCAGGAAAAAGAAAAACCCCAAAACGCCGATCTGTCAGCATTTTGGAGCTATTCATACACTGCAGGAAAAGGGACTTGAACCCTCATGATATTGCTATCACACGGACCTGAACCGTGCGCGTCTGCCAATTCCGCCATTCCTGCACGCAAAAGTTATTTTAAACGCTTTTTGTCGTTTTGTCAACTACTAAATTGAAATTTTAGGAAAAATGAATATTTGACTTATAAAAACAACTGTTATATACTTCATATGGAAAGTTGGTTAGCAATTTATTTTGCCGGCAAGGCAGGACGGAGGAAAGAATGAAGAAACTGGAACAGCTTTATGAAGGAAAAGCGAAGAAGGTATTTGCGACGGAAGATCCTGATGTTGTCATCGTGGATTATAAAGACGATGCTACGGCTTTTAACGGAGAGAAAAAAGGGACGATCGTGGGGAAAGGCGTTATCAACAACCGCATGACGAACCATGTATTTCAGATGCTGGAAAAAGAAGGGGTGCCAACTCATTTTATTGAGGAATTGAGCGACAGGGAAACCGCAGTAAAGAAAGTGGAGATCGTGCCTCTTGAAGTGATTATTCGTAATGTGGCGGCGGGCAGTTTTTCTAAAAGGCTGGGCGTGCCGGAGGGAACTCCGTTTAAAGAGCCGACCATTGAATTCAGCTATAAAAATGACGAACTGGGCGATCCGCTGATCAACAGCTATTTTGCAGTAGCTCTTGGCCTTGCGGACTGGGATGAGATAGAAACCATTAAAAAGTATGCTTTTAAGGTGAACGAAGTGTTGAAGGCATATTTCCTTCAGGCCGATATAAAACTGATCGATTTTAAGATCGAGTTTGGGCGTTTCCATGGGGAAATTCTGCTGGCGGACGAAACATCGCCGGATACTTGCAGACTCTGGGACGTACATACGAATGAAAAATTGGATAAAGACCGTTTCCGCAGGGATCTTGGCAATGTGGAAGAAGCATATAACGAGGTATTCAAACGCCTCGGTTTGGCATAAAGAGAATTTCCGGGATAAAAAATTGGTAAAAGGAGAGGCCATATGAGTACGGACAGATATCAGAGCCCTCTTTCCGAGCGCTATGCCAGTAAGGAGATGCAGTATATTTTTTCCCCTGATATGAAATTCAGGACGTGGAGGAAGCTGTGGATCGCTTTGGCGGAAACGGAAAAGGAATTGGGACTCAATATTACGCAGGAGCAGATCGACGAATTGAAAGCCCATGCGGAGGATATTAATTATGATGTAGCAAAAGCGCGGGAAAAGGAAGTGCGCCACGATGTCATGAGCCATGTATATGCGTATGGCGTGCAATGTCCCAAGGCGAAGGGGATCATCCATCTGGGAGCGACCTCCTGCTATGTGGGCGATAATACGGATATTATCGTAATGACGAAGGCGCTGGAACTGGTGAAGAAGAAGCTGGTGAATGTGATGAAAGAACTGGCGGACTTTGCGGACAGATATAAGGCGCAGCCTACGCTGGCATTTACTCATTTCCAGCCGGCCCAGCCGACTTCCGTTGGAAAAAGGGCGACTTTATGGCTGCAGGAGTTTTGCCTGGATCTGGAAGACCTGGATCATGTGCTGTCCCATATGAAGCTGCTCGGGTCGAAGGGAACGACAGGGACACAGGCTTCTTTTCTGGAACTGTTTGATGGAAATCAGGAGTTGATTGACAAGATTGATCCCATGATTGCGGAAAAAATGGGGTTCCAGGAATGCTATCCCGTATCGGGCCAGACTTATTCGCGGAAAGTGGATACGAGAGTGGCAAATGTGCTGGCGGGCATTGCGGCCAGCGCTCATAAGATGTCCAATGATATCCGCCTTTTACAGCATTTGAAAGAAGTGGAGGAGCCTTTTGAAAAAGGGCAGATCGGTTCTTCCGCTATGGCATATAAACGCAATCCCATGAGGAGCGAGCGAATTGCTTCTTTATCCAGATATGTGATGATAGACGCCTTAAATCCGGCGATCACTTCGGCGACCCAGTGGTTTGAACGAACCTTGGACGATTCGGCCAATAAGAGGCTTTCCATTCCGGAAGGATTTCTTGCTGTAGACGGAATATTGGATCTGTGCCTGAATGTGGTGGACGGGCTTGTGGTGTATCCGAAAGTGATCGAGAAAAGGCTGATGAGCGAACTGCCTTTTATGGCGACGGAAAATATCATGATGGATGCGGTAAAGGCCGGAGGCGACAGGCAGGAATTGCATGAAAGGATTCGCATTCTTTCCATGGAAGCGGGAAGGAATGTGAAAGTGGAAGGCGGGGAAAACAATCTGCTGGAGCTGATCGCGGCAGATCCTGCATTCAATATGACTTTGGAAGATCTGCGCAAGACGATGGATCCTTCCAGATATATCGGCCGCTCCCGAGAACAGGTAGAAGCTTTCCTGAAAAATGTAATGGAGCCGGTTTTGAAAGAAAATGAAGAACTGCTTGGCATAAAAGCGGAGATTCATGTATAAAAAGAGACGGAAATAAGCGTATTTTTAAGGCCACAGTGTTGCGGCGGCTTTGAGGATGCGCTTTTTGCACTTGCAATGGAAGAGACAGAAAGGAGTAAAGTTAGAGGTATGGGTGGATTTTTTGGAGTGGCGTCGAAGAACGATTGCATGTTTGATCTGTTTTTCGGGACGGACTATCATTCCCATCTGGGGACGAGAAGAGCCGGAATGGCAGTTTATGGAGAAAAAGGGTTTGACCGTTCCATACATAATATTGAGAACGCGCCTTTCCGTACCAAATTTGATAAAGATGTGAACGAGATGGAAGGATATATGGGGATCGGCTGTATTTCCGATTATGAGCCGCAGCCTCTGATCGTCCGTTCCCATCATGGAACTTATGCAATAGAGACGGTGGGGAAAATCAATAATACGGATCAGATCGTGGATCGGATATTCAAAAACGGGAATGCGCATTTCCTGGAAATGAGCGGCGGGGATATCAATGCTACGGAATTGGTAGCGGCGATCATCAATCAAAGGGAAAATCTGGTGGAAGGCATTCAATATGCGCAGGAATTGATCGAGGGTTCCATGACGATTCTTCTGATGACGCCAAAGGGAATCTATGCGGCGAGGGACAGGCTTGGAAGAACTCCGGTATCCATCGGGAAAAAAGAAGATTCTTATTGCATATCCTTCGAAAGCTTTGCCTATCTGAATCTGGGATATGTGGAAGAAAAGGAATTGGGTCCGGGGGAAATCGTTATCGTGACCCCGGATAGCATCCATACTTTGGCGGCTCCTGGAAAGGATATGAAAATATGCACGTTTTTATGGGTGTATTATGGCTATCCTTCTTCTTCTTATGAGGGCATCAGCGTGGAGGAAATGCGCTACCGGTGCGGTGCCCTGCTGGCGAAACGGGACGATATAAAGCCGGATATTGTGGCCGGGGTGCCGGATTCCGGCACGGCGCATGCCATCGGATATTCCAATGAGTCGGGTATCCCGTTTTCCCGTCCCTTTATTAAGTATACGCCTACCTGGCCCCGGTCTTTTACGCCTACGATACAGAGCAAAAGGAATCTGATCGCGAAAATGAAGCTGATACCGGTGCATGATCTTATTCAGAACAAGAGCCTTCTGCTGATCGACGATTCCATCGTCCGGGGGACGCAGATGAGGGAGACCACGGAATTCCTTTATCAGAGCGGTGCAAAAGAAGTGCATATTCGCCCGGCTTGTCCGCCTTTGTTGTATGGCTGTAAGTACTTGAATTTTTCACGTTCCACCTCTGAGATGGATCTGATCACCCGCCAGGTTTTGAAAGAGCTGGAAAGGGAAGGCAGGTATACCCGCCTGGAAGCTTATTCCAATCCGGAGACGGAGGAATATAAAGAAATGGTAAAGCGTGTGGGAGAGAAGCTTAATTTTACTTCCCTGCGTTATCACCGGCTGGATGATATGATAGAGTCAGTGGGAATTGACCGGTGCAAGCTTTGCACCTATTGCTGGGATGGGAAGGAATAAATACTGGGGATTGTCTTATATTAAAAAAGAAATAATTTATTCTTATAACAAGCATAATATATATTGATTTTACTTATAATATGATATCGGGTATAATCATCTGGTAAAAGGCTGGGGAATTGTTTTGCATGATAAGAGCTGGAAAGACGGATGGATACAGGAGGAATCATATTATGGTAAAAGCAGTAGCGGGCGCTAACTGGGGCGACGAAGGAAAAGGAAAGATTACGGATATGCTGGCGAAAGAGGCGGATATTATCGTCCGTTTTCAAGGAGGCGCGAACGCAGGGCATACGATTGTGAACGATTATGGCAAATTTGCACTTCATACATTGCCGTCAGGGGTATTTTACGGGCATACCACCAGCGTGATCGGCAACGGGGTCGCCCTGGATATTCCGGTGCTTTTCCGGGAAATAGAAACTTTGACGGGCAGAGGGGTTCCTATGCCCAGGATTTTAGTGTCAGATAGGGCGCAGATCGTGATGCCATACCATATTTTATTTGACCAATATGAGGAAGAGCGGTTAGGAAAAAATTCTTTTGGTTCCACGAAATCGGGCATCGCGCCTTTTTATTCCGATAAATATGCAAAGACTGGATTCCAGGTGAGCGAGCTTTTTGATGAGGAACGGCTGAAAGAAAAGGTGGAGAAGACCTTGGAGATGAAAAATGTGCTATTGGAGCATCTCTACCATAAGCCGCCCATCGATAAAGAGGAGCTTTTTGCCACTCTGTGCGATTATCGGGAGATGGTAACGCCTTACGTATGCGATGTATCCGCTTACCTGAACCGGGCATTGAAGGAAAATAAGACAATTCTTTTAGAAGGACAGTTGGGAACTTTAAAAGATCCCGATCACGGCATTTATCCTATGGTGACGTCTTCTTCCACGCTGGCGGCATATGGGGCTATCGGGGCAGGGATTCCGCCCTATGAGATCAAAGAGATCATTACGGTCTGCAAGGCATACTCTTCGGCGGTGGGCGCGGGTGCCTTTGTATCGGAAATTTTTGGCGCAGAGGCGGATGAGTTGAGACGGCGCGGCGGGGACGGCGGCGAATATGGAGCGACCACCGGGCGTCCAAGGAGGATGGGATGGTTTGACTGCGTGGCTTCCAAATACGGATGCCGGTTGCAAGGAACTACGGATGTTGCTTTTACAGTATTGGATGTACTCGGTTATCTGGATGAGATCCCCGTTTGTGTGGCGTACGAAATCGATGGGGAAGAAGTGACGGACTTCCCCGTAACGGTAAAGCTGGAAAAGGCAAAACCGGTACTGCGGACGCTTCCCGGATGGAAATGTGATATTCGTGGAATCAGGGAATATGAAAAATTGCCGGAAAACTGCAAAGCTTATGTGGAATTTATTGAGGAGCAGATCGGCTATCCGATTACGATGGTAAGCAACGGGCCGGGGAGAGACGATATCATATATAGAAAGAAATAAAAAAATGACAAATCACCTGGAGTATTATAAGGTCTTTTATTATGTGGCGAAGTACCGGAGCCTGACTGTGGCGGCAGAACATCTGGCCATCTCCCAGCCGGCGGTAAGCCAGTCGATAAAAATGCTGGAAAGCGCGGTGGGAACCAGGCTGTTTATCCGTACTTCCAGAGGCGTGCGGCTGACGGCGGAGGGAGAACTCCTGGCAGGATATGTATCGGCAGGATATGAACAAATAGAACTTGGGGAAAAAAAGCTGATGCAGATGCTGGATCTGGAGATCGGGGAACTGCGCATCGGAGCCAGCGACATGACGCTGCGTTTTTATCTATTGCCCTATCTGGAGCGGTTCCATGAGAAGTATCCGGGAATAAAAGTGACAGTATCCAACGCGCCGACTCCGGAAACGCTGGCCTCCCTGCTGAAAGGGAAGATTGATTTCGGCGTAGTGAGTACGCCTTTCGACAGCGTACAGGGTATCAGGATGATGAGGGTGAAAGCGATCGAAGATATTTTTATCGGCGGATTAAAATTTATCTCCTACAAAAACAGGACATTGGATTTGCAGGAGTTGGAAAGTCTGCCGATCATTTCGCTGGAGAAAAAAACGAGTACGAGAAAGTTTATGGACTCTTTTCTGGCAGAAAACGGGGTTATGATGAACCCGGAATTTGAGCTGGCAACCAGCGACATGATCGTGCAGTTCACCTTGCGCAATATGGGTGTTGGATGCGTTATGAAAGAGTTTGCGGAGGAATATTTGGAAACGGGAAGGCTGTTTGCCCTGCGGTTTAATAAAATCATTCCCCAAAGATATTTTTGCGTGGTAACGGATGAGAAGAACCTGCTGTCTGCGGCGGGAAGAAAGCTGCTGGAGCTGATTTCCGGCGGTGATATGCCAGGCAGCGATGGGGCAGAATACAAGGAGGCAAAAAAGAAAGATGATAACGACGGTTATTTTTGATATTGGAAACGTACTCGCCGGATTTGCCTGGAAGGAATATTTTCTAAGATTCGGATATTCGGAAGAGATTTTCCAAAGATTGGTAAAGGCAACGGTAGGAAACAGTTCCTGGCAGGAACACGACAGAGGAGCGTTGTCCGATGAGGAGATTTTAAATTTATTCATAGAAAACGATCCGGGTATCGAAAAGGAATTGAGGGAAACGTTGGATAACATTAACGGGATGCTGGTCAGGTATGACTATGCCATACCGTGGATACAGGAACTGAAAGAAAAAGGATACCGGGTACTGGTGCTTTCTAATTTTGCCCATAAGGCATATGAGGACTGTAAAGATGTCCTGGATTTTCTGGATTATGTGGATGGAGGTATCCTTTCCTTCCGGGATAAGGTGGTAAAGCCGGAACCGGAGATCTACCGGCTTTTGCTGGAACGGTATGATTTGAAGGCGGAAGAGTGCGTTTTTTTGGATGATACGGAGAAAAATCTGCAGCCGGCGGAAGCGCTGGGGATGCGGACGATCCACTTTAGGAATAAGGAACAGGCAGTGGAAGAACTTAGGGGAATGGGGGTTGAATGAGAGGGGAATTGGAGAATCCCGGCGGATGGGAATAGAAAGGGCATCTGACGGCAGAGATGTTGGTGATCACTTGTTGCACGGGACATTCCGATGAGCCTCTTGGGAAGAGTCTCATCTCCATCGTGCAAAAACCGTTCTCACCAACACTCCGCCGCCAGATGCCCTTTCTATTCCCATCCGCCTGATATTATGCCTGTTCGTTTTGGGGGGTATTGGGGGGTACAATTTTAGTTTATCACTTCAGTGTTTATAATTTGCTGTACATCTCTAGAACAGCCATGTGCTGATTAGTCTGGGGAGAAGCATGGATATGCTGATGCCGTAGACTAAGTCCAGCCAGAACATGGAGCCGAATGCGCCAAGGTATATGAGTCCGATAAAAGGCGCGGTTACTGCTTTGGCGAGGATGTGGACGTCTTTGTTTTTCAGGACGTTCCTGACCAGTGATTGCGCGTCTCCGGTGCTGGGGAAGGCGTGCATCAGGATGGATACGCCAAGCCAGTAGAGGAGATAGCTGCACAGTTTTATGAATGGATGGAGGTCGGAGCCGTAGCCGAAGACATTGGCATAAGCGGGCAGGGTGACCAGAATCCCTAAAAGCGTGTTGACAAAAAATGGGCCGAGGCCGGTGAGCAGGTTTTTCCAGGGATTGGAAGTCGTTTCGTGCAGAACATAGCCGCAAGGGTTTTTTAGCTGGAAGTATTTTACTTCATAAACCGGAATCCGGCATATGCTGCAGCAGATTTGATGGGCCAGTTCATGGACGGCAACTCCCGGAAAGGTTAGCAGGGATATTAGTATTCCTGGTATAATCATAACGATAAAACTCCTTTGCTTTTTATCCTATATAATATTCTTCCAGCGTCATATTCCCGTCCAGAAAATCATACAGGTCATCATCGAACATATAATCTTTTTCATATTGTTCTACAAGTCTTTGTGCTTCTTCCATCATGCCGTTTGCCGCCAGGGCAACGATATAAGTATCTATAACGTAGTCCCCTTCCGGATAAATGGCATAGGCTTGGGATGCGTAATCGAGTCCTTGTGCCAGATTTCCTTCCACAAGTTCTAACGTGGCATAAGACCTTAGGACGGCATAATCCTCTTTATTTACTTGATATATTTCTTCCAGCTGCCGTCTTGCTTTTTCCAGTTCGCCGTTTCGGCGGTAGTAGGTGGCAATCTGCGCCTGTGCATCATAAAAGTAAGGATTCCGGCTGATACACTCTTGCAGATAGGAGATTCTTTCTTTTTCATCGATGGACATATACCCAAGGTAATAATAGAGTAATGCCTGGTCATATCCGCCTTCGCCGATGTATTCGGATAATTCACGCCTGAATTCTTCCAGAATTCTGTCCGTATCTTCTGTATTGGCTGCATTGCTAAGAATTTTTTCTCCGATTTCTTCGTATAAATCATATGTGGCATAATAAGCATCTAATTTTCTTATGTATGAAGTTAGCTTATCATACTCGCTGTCCGAAACTTCTTTTCCAGCCAGATAATTGTCTATGGCATAGGCCGCGTAATCGTAATAGGCATATTTCATCCCCAAATCCGCAAGCCTTATGGCAAGATTTTTGTTCTGGGGATTTTCCTCTAAAATATACAGCAGATTGTCCAATACCGTAATGATATAGCCGTCTTCCGCCATGCCTTTAGACTTGTGGTAGGCGGACAGATTGTTCAACCCTTTCATGGAAGTCGCGAATGTAAGCGCTGCCAATAGAATGACGACGGCGCCAATCAAGTAAAATAAACGCGGAATTTTCAACTGGATCAATTCTTCCCGGCAGTCCCGGCATAAAATGGACTCCGGGTTTTCACTCAGGTCTATGGTTCTGCATCTGCATCTCTTGCATAACCCGTCCTCCATATTTTCAAAAGGATTTTCTGTATAACCGCCATTATTTATCTGGTCATCATTTGCTGTTTCCCGGTAATCCGTTTCTCTTTGTCCGTTTTCCATTGCTTTTCCATCCTTAATTTTATTTTGATTCATATAATACAGATATTTACAAGGCAGAAAGTTTACTTATCCCTGTCTCTCAGTCTGCGGTAAAGCCACAGATACATCCATAAAAGCGTGGGAAGGACGATGGTGGCACCGAGGCAGGTACGGAAGAGGGTGCCGGAGCCAGGAGCATCCAGGATCGCGGTCAGGAAGGTGGCGATATATAGGGCGACGAGGGAAATGATGCATATCCAGGCGGCAATTTGCTTGGGCTTTCGGTAAGGGCCGCCGGGGGAATCGGTCTGTTTCTTATCCATGGCTTTTTATACCTCCTCCATCTGACGGGCTACTTCCGCCTCGCAGGACTTCATGGCTTCGATAGTTTTGGAAAAAAGTTCATCCAGCTCCCAGCCCAGCTTTTCCGCGCCTTGCCGAATGACATCCCTGGAACATCCAGCGGCAAAACGTTTGTCTTTGAATTTCTTTTTCAGACTGGAAACTTCCATATCCATAACGCTTTTGGAAGGGCGCATTCTGGCTGCTGCTCCGATCAGCCCGGTCAGTTCGTCTGCGGCGAAAAGAATTTTTTCCATCGGATGTACCGGTTCGATGTCACAGCACAGGCCGTATCCGTGGCTGCAGACGGAATGAATCATATCTTCGCCGGCATCGATTTCCGCAAGAAGTTCCGGCGCTTTTTTGCAATGTTCTTCCGGATAGACTTCAAAATCCACATCATGAAGCAGCCCCGTAAGCGCCCAATACTCTTCTTCTTCCGCATAACCCATTTCCTTCGCATACCATCTCATAACGCCTTCTACCGTATAGGCGTGCAGGAGATGGAAAGGTTCTTTGTTATATTTTTTGAGAAGGGAAAGGGCGTCCTCTCTTGTAACAGATGTTGTCATGGCAAATTCCTCCATTTTGATTATTTAATATTTCATAATCTTAATTATAACGTAAGATATAAAAGGATACAATGGACTTGCAAGAATCGCATGCGGAAAATTACCTGGAAGAGCCTGGGCATAATGGGCGGTTGCGTCCGGTTCACGCTATTTTACCGGGATATTTAGAAAATCCATTTTCCGAAACCGGCACGGAAAACCACTTGCCACCTGCCCTTTCCCGTCCCGCCCTCCTTCCGCCGCCCGTCCCCTTTCCCATTCCTCCCCGTTATGCGCATCTCTTCCAAGAGGTATTTCCATGCATGATTCTTGCAGGACTTGAATAAATAGTGCGATAAGGCTTGTATTATATGGGAAATTTAGTAAAATATTAAATGAAAACGGCGTTGTGCCGGTCAGAACAGAAGGGTGTTTGTATAGAATAGAAAAAGACAGGGAAGAGGAGACAAGCGGCAATGATACGTTTTAATTGTGATTATAGCGAAGGCGCACACGAAAAGGTACTGGAAAGGCTAATTGCGACCAACAGGGAGCAGACGCAGGGGTATGGAACAGATCATTATTCGGTACAGGCGAAAGAGCTGATTCGCCGCCTCTGTGGGAGAATGGATGCGGATGTGCATTTTCTCGTAGGCGGGACACAGGCAAACCTGACGGTGATTTCGGCCGGATTACGGCCTTACCAGGGAGTGATAGCGGCGGATACGGGGCATATTAACGTGCATGAAACAGGGGCGATTGAAGCTTGCGGGCATAAGATTCTGGCGCTCCCGTCCAGCGATGGCAAGATTACCGCCGGGCAGGTGGAGGCTTGCTGCAAAGCACACAGAGACGATGGAGACCGTGAACATACGGTACAGCCCAAAATGGTATATATTTCCCAATCTACGGAGCTTGGGACGGTTTACAGCAAAGAAGAACTGGAGGAGATGTCGGAAACCTGTAAGAGAAACGGATTGTTTTTGTTCATGGACGGGGCCAGGCTGGGATATGCCCTGGCTGCGGCGGGGAATACGATGACGCTGGAGGATATCGCCCGTCTGTGCGATGTATTTTATATTGGAGGAACGAAGGTGGGCGCATTGTTCGGGGAAGCCGTAGTCATTACCGCGCCCTCTTTAAAGGAGGACTTCCGTTATATGATCAAACAAAAGGGAGGGATGCTGGCAAAAGGAAGGCTTCTTGGACTGCAGTTCCTCGCCTTGCTGGAGGACGGCTTATATATGGAGATTGCCCGTTATGCGGATGAACTGGCGGAGCGGCTTCGGGAAGCATTCCACAAAGCAGGGATTCCCTTTTTGGTGGAAAATACGACCAATCAGCTGTTTCCGGTATTGCCGGACCGGATTCTGGAGGAATGGAAGGAAAAATATAGTTTTTCCTATCAGCAGAGAATGGATGAGAAACAGAGCGCGGTAAGGTTCTGCACGAGCTGGGCGACGAGGCAGGAAGACGTGGATCTGCTGATTGCGGATATCGAAAAAATAGTTCTATGAAAAGGAGAGGATGCGGATGTATCAGTTTTTTAAGGAATTGAAGGCGAATTATATTTTATCGGCGGTCTTTTGCATTTTGTTTGGGCTGACTCTGGCAGTATGGCCGGATGTATCTTCCAGGGTTGTGTGCATGGGCCTGGGGGCGGTGCTGGCATTGAGCGGGATCGTTAATTTGGTGACATATTTTATGCAAAGGGATGGCCGGCTGGTTTCACAGATCCTTCTTCTTGTGGGAATCATATTGACGGTGCTGGGCGGATGGATTATTTTTAATCCCGGCGTGCTGATTATGATTATTCCTGTGGTGATTGGAGTGGTTGTGACAGTGCATGGCGTACACAATCTGATTCAGGCGTTGGAATTGTTTAAGAATGATTACAGTAAATGGTGGGTCGCCATGCTTCTTGGAGGGGTGACGGTCGGTCTGGGGGTTTTGCTTGTCTGCAATCCCTTTGAAGCGGTGAATACGGCAATCATGTTGATTGGCATTTTTCTTGTTTACGATGGGATATCCGATCTCTGGATTATTTCCAGAGTGTCGAAAACGGCGAGGAATATCAGGCAGACGATGGAAGCTTTGGATGTGGAGGTGGAAATAGAAGAATAGAAAACGCATATTGTTGTAACAGGAGTAATATTCAGGAAGGGAGCAAATGACATGAAAGTATTATTGATCAATGGAAGCCCGAATGAGGCGGGCTGTACTTTTACCGCCCTCAGCGAAGCGGCGCGTATATTGGAAGAGGAAGGAATAGAGACGGAAATGTTCCAGCTTGGGAAAAAACCGATCCGGGGGTGCATCGGCTGCGGAGGATGTGTCAACAAAGGGCGCTGCGTTTTTGATGATGACGCGGTAAATCGGGCGATCGAGAAGGCGGAAGGCGCGGACGGCTACATCATAGGGTCGCCGGTATATTTTGCATCGGCCAACGGCGCTTTAATCGCGCTGCTCGACCGGATGTTTTATGCGGCTGGAAAATGCTTTGTATATAAGCCGGCAGCAGCGGTAGTTTCCGCAAGGAGGGCAGGAACTACGGCGAGCATTGATGAGATCAATAAATATTTTTCCATAAGAAATATGCCTGTAGTATCATCGAAATATTGGACGATGGTGCATGGGAATACGCCGGAGGAAGTGAAGCAGGATTTGGAGGGAATGCAGATTATGCGCACGCTTGGCAGGAATATGGCTTGGATGTTAAAGTGCATAGAAGCAGGAAAAAAGGCGGGAATTGATGCACCGGAAGCAGAGACCCCGGTTAAAACGAATTTTATTCGATAGAGGATACGGATATGGGAAGCTGTGAAGCGGCGTGAGAGTTTACGGGGAACGAAAAGGCATGGTTACGAAGATGAGGATAAAAGACAGAGCGGACAGAGGCAGAGCAGGGATCATAGGGGCGGCGGTTCTTTTACTGGCGGCAGGAATTGTATTTTTTGCAGGAAGGGATAGCCGGGAAGAGGAGCCCGTCTACCGGCCCATAAGAGGTTTTTCCAATATGTGTGCTTATGATGGAAAGGTATATGCGGGGGTAAACGCGCCCTATGGGGAGCCGATTCATCAGGAAAGCAGCATTTTTACCATATGGGAGGACAAAATTTATTATGTGGAAAAGGTGCAGGAGGCATATGACAGCCTGACGGATGAATTGCTGGAGATCAAGCGCTCTGATTTGGATGGAAGCCATGAGGAAACGCTGGCGGGAGACGTGTTTCTGGCCGGGGCCGGACATGAAAAGCTGGTGGGGGATAAGCTGTTTTACGGCTATGAGTATGATGAAAATTACCGTATGCGCTATGCCTGTGTGGATGTGAATACGAAGGAACGCAGAGAACTTGATTCCGATCGTATTGATGAGATTCTCGGCTATGATGGGAATTATGTGTATTATAAGGGGATGGATGCGGAGGATGGGAATCTTTTGGGCCGTATCCATTTAAAAACCGGCAGGGATGAGACTGTGGCTTTGTATGGGAAGGAGAATGAGCAAGGGTATATAGAGAACGTTTCTTTTGCGGACGGAAAATTTTATTGCTTTATCCTTGCCCAAACGCCGGAAGGCTATGATTACCGTACTTACATCTATCGTTTACAGATTAGAAACGGGGAGACGGGGAAAGTGGAAAAAGAGATTCCCGTAGATTTTACCGGTTCTGCCAATTATTCTGTTTTGATATGGGAGGACGAAGCATATATGGCTTTGGCGGGAGAGATTGTGGCGGTTTCCATGGAAGGCGGCATAAGGAAGATCGGGAGTCTGAAGGAAAGGGAATACTGGGGAATTATGCATTTTATTCCTGGGGACGGCTATCTTTATTATGAAGCCATTGCGGAAACGGATGAAGAAACGGGAAATAACGATTATTTTTACCGTATTCCCGTGTCGGGAGGAGAAAGCGAGTTGTTGAAGGGGTGGTTTACGGTTTCTGAATTTTTTTTCCATTTTGGAGTACAAAGTTGCTATAATATGGTATAATGTAAAAAGATCGCATGAATGTGCGGACCGGGGTATTTACCTAAGGAAAATTTTAAGTAAAGAGAGGGCAAGAAATGGCAAAATGGGTTTACTTATTTGAAGAAGGCAGTGCGGACATGAGGAACCTTTTAGGGGGGAAGGGGGCGAATCTGGCTGAGATGACAAGGCTGGGTCTGCCGATACCGCAAGGATTTACGGTAACGACGGAAGCATGTACTGATTATTATAATCAGGGGAGAAAAATCTCGGAAGAGATTGAGGCGCAGATTTTTGAAGCTTTGGAAGGGCTTGAGCAAAAGCAGGGAAAGAAATTCGGGGATACGGAGAATCCGCTTCTGGTATCCGTGCGTTCCGGCGCAAGGGCGTCCATGCCCGGAATGATGGACACAATCCTGAATCTGGGACTTACGGATGTGGCGGTGGAAGGATTTGCAAAAAAGACCGGAAATCCCAGATTTGCATATGATTCCTACCGTAGATTCATCCAGATGTTCTCCGACGTGGTAATGGAAATACCCAAGTCTTATTTTGAAAGAATTCTCGATGAGATCAAGGACAGCAAGGGGGTTAATTTTGATACGGAACTGACTGCAGAAGATTTACAGGAAGTCATTAAGAAATTTAAACAGATTTACAAGGATAAAATGGGCAGCGATTTCCCGCAGGAGCCGAGAGTGCAGCTGATGGAAGCCGTGAAAGCGGTATTCCGTTCATGGGATAATGACAGGGCTATCGTATACCGCAGGATGAACGATATTCCGGGTGACTGGGGAACGGCGGTAAATGTTCAGGCGATGGTATTCGGCAATATGGGAAATACATCAGGAACAGGCGTTGCATTTACAAGGAATCCTTCCACGGGAGCAAAGGGAATTTACGGGGAATATCTGATCAATGCACAGGGTGAAGACGTTGTGGCAGGAATTCGTACACCCCAGCCCATTACGAAATTACAGGAAGATATGCCGGAATGCTACGGGAAATTCATGGAGATCGCAAATAAACTGGAAGCACATTACAAAGATATGCAGGATATGGAATTTACCATTGAAGACGGCAAATTGTTCTTCCTTCAGACGCGTAACGGAAAACGTACCGCAGGGGCAGCGATTCAGATTGCCTGTGATCTGGTGGATGAAGGTATGATCACACCGGAAGAGGCGGTATGCCGAATCGAAGCAAAATCTTTGGATCAGCTGCTTCATCCGAACTTTGACGTAGATGCGCTGAAGAAAGGCGAAGTGATTGGACAGGCTCTTCCGGCATCTCCCGGGGCAGCGGCAGGAAAAGTATACTTTAACGCGGAGGATGCGGTGCTGGCGCATGAAAGGGATGAAAGAGTTATTCTGGTGCGTCTTGAGACTTCGCCGGAAGATATCGAAGGAATGCATGCGGCAGAAGGAGTTCTGACGGTCAGAGGCGGTATGACAAGCCATGCGGCGGTAGTTGCACGCGGTATGGGAACCTGCTGCGTATCAGGATGCGGGGATATTATTATAGACGAGGCGGGCAAGACCTTTGAACTCGGCGGATATCATTTTAAAGAAGGCGATTATATATCCCTGGATGGTTCTACCGGTAAGATCTATAAAGGCGATATTAAAACGGTAGAAGCTGGTATTACTGGAAACTTCCGAAGAATTATGGCTTGGGCGGATCAGTTCCGTACCTTGAAAGTACGCACGAATGCGGATACTCCGATGGATGCTGCCAATGCAGTGAAGCTTGGCGCAGAAGGCATCGGCCTTTGCCGTACAGAGCATATGTTCTTTGAGCCGGAGAGGATTCCAAAGATCCGTAAGATGATCCTTTCATCGACGGTAGAGGCGAGAGAGGCGGCTTTATCAGAGTTGATTCCTTTCCAGAAAGGTGACTTTAAAGCCTTGTATGAAGTAATGGAAGGAAGACCGGTAACGATTCGTTTCCTTGATCCTCCGCTTCACGAATTCGTTCCTACGGACGAGAAGGATATTGAAGATCTGGCAAAGGATATGAATCTTACGGTAGAGGAAGTAAAGGCTACCTGTGATGCGCTGCATGAGTTCAATCCTATGATGGGCCATAGAGGGTGCCGTCTGTCCGTAACCTATCCTGAAATAGCGAGAATGCAGACACGTGCGGTAATGGAAGCAGCTATCGAAGTAAAGGAAGAAAAAGGCTATGATGTTGTACCCGAGATCATGATTCCCCTGGTAGGCGATAAGAAAGAATTGAAATATGTAAAAGAAGTGGTTGTAGATGTTGCGGAAGCGGTTAAGAAAGAGAAAAATTCGGATATTAAGTATCATGTAGGTACGATGATCGAGATTCCGAGAGCAGCGCTTCTGGCAAATGAGGTAGCGGAGGAGGCCGAATTCTTCTCCTTCGGAACCAACGATCTGACTCAGATGACCTTTGGTTTCTCACGTGACGATGCGGGCAAATTCCTGACATCTTACTATAAGAGCAAGATTTATGAGTCCGATCCGTTTGCAAAACTGGATCAGAATGGCGTAGGACAGCTTGTTAAGATGGCAGCGGAAAAAGGAAGGGCTACAAGGCCGGATCTGAAGCTTGGCATCTGCGGCGAGCATGGCGGAGATCCTTCTTCCGTAGAGTTCTGTCATAAGGTTGGGTTGAATTATGTGTCCTGTTCACCGTTCCGTGTACCGATTGCAAGGTTGGCAGCGGCACAGGCGGCAATCTTAAATTGATGCCATAGGAATTTTGGTGTCGTAGGGCACGTAAATTTATTCTAAAAAGAGGCAAACTAAATTGGCTACGACATAGAAAAATAAGACCTTGCATCGGAAGATGCGGGGTCTTATTTTTGTCTAACGACTATCCTTTCCCTTGCATAAATACTGGATTTGTAGGAACGTTCTGCACAGGATCACCATGGAGTAGGGGCATGCTTTCACTTGTTAAAGTGGATAAACGAAAGTGCCTTTTTATGCCCTTTATAGAAAAAATTTCCGTGCCCTACGACATTGGTACTAACAGGCAAAAGTATTGAAGAATGGCTTAAAATCAAGGGATTTTGAGGTTTGGTGGGGTTCATCACGGTGGGTGGTGGACCCCTATTTTTGTGTTTTTTAACGCTGCTGAAAAGGTGGCGATTGGGGAGAAAATCGTACTATCAGGCAAAAGTATACTATCACGCAAAAGTAAAAGGGTGTAGGATATTGTTAGTTTTAGCGGAAAAGGGTATTAGTTTGACGGGAAATGCTGTTGAAAGACGGGGGGATATGATACAAATACGGAAACTGCTCGGAGTTTTCGTGTTTGTATATGAGTTTCCGTGATGGTTTGGAGTTTTGCGTGATAGTATACAGAAAAATTGAAAAATGATAGCGGGGGAAAAGTAGATGGACATTATTGCTGATTTGCTTGTTAATTCAAGTAAAAATAATGAAATGTTTTTAAAGGGACAATGTTATAATGTTTACGATACGGTAGAAGAATATGATAAAAATGATTTGAAAATTATTTATGTGATGGCACTAAAGTGCCTAATTATGAAATTAAATTGAAAGAAATAATGGATTTGGCATTTGAGAGAGGGAATTATTGGGCATCATCTAAAAATGCTTTTGATTTAAAGATTGCTTTTCATGAGGTTGTAAGATGTAAGGAAAAGTATCAAAGACAAACAGCAATTACTATCATGAGAAATATACTTTACAATAAAAGACCGACAAGGCAGCAATTGATGTTTTTGGATGCGAAGATGACTCGTGGTTACTTTAGGGAAAAGGGGTTGATGCATGAATATGAAGTGTTTATACAGATATGTAACAAACAAGGAGTATGTTTTTAAATTGTTATAGTGCGGTTAATGACAAGGAAGCATATCGTTTCATTCATAGATCTTGCTTTGAATTTTTATATTTATTTGGAGATTCTGGATACTCTGGCATTGAAATAGAATAAAAACGCTTGTGATGCGATAGCAGAAATGTTACCACATTTTTTGTTTGGTTCGTTCCTCAAATTAAAATATTTTTTGGTTTAGAATAATACCAGACATTGGACAGAAAGTGAGGATGCGGAAATGGCCATTTTGTCAATAATAGTGCGGCAGGTGTTAGATGTAGTGGAAAAATACATATTTGAAGCTATACTTGGAGGGGCAGATGGCTTATTGTTTGCTCTGATTATGTTTATGACGGTGGAGTATTTGACCCAAATACTGGTTGCAACTCGGAATAGAAAAAAATCTGGTGAAATGGGTTTTGCTGGGGTAGCTAAGAAGTTGTCTATCTTTTTTCTGGTAGCAATGGGAAATGTAATTGATGGATTGATTATGCAAAGTGGGAGTATGATTCGCATGGCAGTAATTCTCTTTTATCTTTCCTTTGAAGGGCGTATTATTTTGAATGGATAAATGATTATAGGATGAAAGGGCTGAATGACAGCTCTTTTTTTGGTCTGGATATTTCTGATTCACCTCTCTGTGATCACTTCCACTCTTTCTAAAAATGACGGTGCTTTTTATATTTATTTGAGCTAAAATAAAAAAAGTAATTTTCTCTGCAACCAAATCTGAATTTTTACGGGATATACAATGAAGGGCATAACAGCCAGGGAGGTGAGTGAGAACATGCAGGATGAGAGAATTGTTGAATTATACTGGAAACGAAGTGAGGCGGCAATCCAGCACACAGACCAGAAATATGGACATTACCTAATGAAATTATCGTATAACATTCTTGCTGATTGGGAGGACAGCAAAGAGAGCGTAAATGACACTTATTTAAGTGCATGGAAATCTATGCCTCCGCATAAGCCGAGTGTTCTTTTAACATACCTGCTCTTGGCTTTAGTGGGAACATAAAATACAGCAGGAGACCCTGATTATGGTTTTCCTGCTGTATTTTGCGTAGCAGAGGAATTTTGGCACCACTATTTCAATCTAAAGTTAGAACCACATTGCGGATTCGTCCTTAAATTGCGGTGTGCTTCCGCCTTGATAAGGATCGTAATTATCCGTGCTGCACCCGAATTCTTTTAGAGACCGTATCTTATCATCTGGTGTCCATTCAATGAGTGACATTCCATCAAATGCTTCCACTTTCCCATTTTTCATTGTGTTTTTGAAATACCACTCTACGATAGTCTGGTCTCCCTTATGGAAATATTGCTTTATATCCCATTGCAGGACAGTGCCACGGGTGTTCCATTCATCAAACCAAAGTTTTATTTTGGCAACGCCGTGGTATTCAGGTTCCCAGATTTCCGTGTAAACAGCATTTTCAGAGAATGTTTTGGATATACCTGAATCATTTTTTGTAACCACATATCAAACCATAATCTGATAATTTCCTCTCGTCTGTTCATTGTGAAACCTCCGAATCCTCTTTTTTCTGTTGGTATTCCTGATAGGTCTTTCCCCATTCACATAGCTCACCTAAAATCGGTTTCAGGGTGCAGCCTATTTCACTAAGCGAATATTCAACCCTCGGAGGGACTTCCGGGAAAACAGTTCGTAGGATGATTCCCTGTTCCTCCAGTTCCCGGAGCTGCTCCGTCAGCGTCTTGGTGGTGATGCGGCCTAAGAGCCGCTGTAATTCATTAAAACGGATTGTGCCTTTGGAGAGATGCCATAATATTTTCAGTTTCCATTTTCCGCTAAGGATATTCAGCCCAAGTTCAACCGGGCACTGTTCATCCACTGCCTGCACCTTTGCCATTATGTATTGCCCCTTTCCACGCACGGTTTCAAAAAGGAAACCTTATTTCAAAAAAGTGCGTACTTGATTTTAGCTTTCCTTAATGCTAACGTCAATATACCAAAATTGTCAAGGAGGTTCTGAAAATGGTGATAGACAGCCACGAACATATCATGTTCCCCGTAAAAATGCAGTTGGATAAAATGGATGCGGCGGGAGTGGATAAGACGGTATTATTCTGCACTGCGCCGCACCCGGAGAAAGCCGGCACATTAAAGGAACTGGAAGAAGAAATGGCAGCTTTGAATAAGATTCTGGCAGGAGCCAACAGCAAGGAGGATAACATCCGCCGCCTGAAAAAGAACATCTCGGAAGTTGCGGAAGCCGTAAAGGGATACCCGGAACGCTTTTTGGGATTCGGTTCTGTTCCTTTAGGGATGGGGCTGGAGGAAACGGAAGAATGGATTGATGCACAGATTACTTCCAATTCACTGTACGGGATCGGGGAATTTACACCCGGAAACGAGCAGCAGATCATGCAGTTGGATATGGTCTTTCAGGCATTGATGGCTACAAAGATTTATCCAGTCTGGGTACATACTTTCCACCCGGTTACGATGGAGGGGATAAAGCTGCTGATGTCATTATGTGAAAAATATCCCGACATTCCCGTTATCTTCGGACATTTGGGCGGCTCAAACTGGATGGAGGTCATAAAATTTGCGAAAGGGCATGGGAATGTATACTTAGACCTTTCGGCGGCTTTTGCTTCTATTGCTACAAAAATGGCATTGACCGAACTGCCGGAGAGATGCCTGTACAGTTCAGATGCGCCTTACGGGGAACCATATTTATACAGGCAGCTCATCGAATTTGTAAGCCCGGACAAGCGGGTGGCGGAAATGGCATTGGGGGAAAACATATCCCGGTTACTGAAACTGCACTAAGGAGAAAGAGGAAAGGGCTCACAGGCCCTTTTTCCTATTCAGAAAACCACTTGGAAAGCGGGGGAATCAGAGTTAATATGCTTACACGGCGGTTTGGGTTTGTGCCGCCCCTATATCGGACGAAAGGCGAAAAACTTTAGGGCTGTTTTTGAAATTTTCGTACTGCGTTTATGCCTTTCGTTCCCGAAAAGTGGTCGTTTCGTTCCCTCCGCCCGAAAAACGGAAAATTTCTGCCGATATAAAAAGATAGATACCTATCTTTGGGTGAATGCCTATATGGAATTTGAGGTGATGGATTTTGGATATAGCAGTTGTAGATGATGAAAAAGCAATCAGGGAGCATGTATGTGCCCTGATTGAAGAACAGCAGCCGGGGAGCGTCATAGAAGCCTATGCCACGGGTGAGGAGCTGCTTGCATCGGGGAAACGGTTTGACATTGTTTTCCTCGACATACAGATGGATGGCATGAACGGCATTGAGGCGGCGAGGGAACTGCGGGAAAGGCAGGAGGACACTGTCCTTATATTCATCACGGGTGTTAAGGAGTATGTGTTTGATGCCCTTGACCTTTATGCGTTTCAATATCTGTTAAAGCCCATAGACGAGGGCAAATTTGCAGAGGTGCTTCAAAGGGCGGCGGGGGAGGCAAAGAAAAGGAAGGAAAAGAAATGCCTTTTCATCAGGACAAGGAACCTTACCCTTGACCAGTCTGACATCTTGTATATCGAGAGCAGGGCAAAGAAGCTGGAGATACACACCACTGGGGCGGATAAGGCCATAGAGATTTATGCGGCTATGGATGAACTGGAAGGGCAGCTTGGGGAGGACTTTTACCGCTGCCACCGGGCATACATCGTGAACATGGCGCAGATTACGGAGTATGATAATGAGAGCATAACCCTTACGAATGGCGACAAGGTATATCTGACCAAAAAGAAATATGGTGAATTTGTAAAGGCGTATATGTGGTTTTTGCAGAACGGGGGTGTGTCCAGTGTTTAAGATGGCGGATGTGCTATATGCGGCGCTGACGGTGTTCCAGGGGTACTGCCTGCAGTATTTTTTAGGTAACTTTCTGGAAAGCAGGCTGAAAAGCAGATGGAACGGGCCGAGTGTGATCGTCTTGTATGTGCTTTTGAGAATGGCGATGATGTGGGTTTCACCGCCGGGATATGAAGATTATAAGGTGGCAGTCGGGACGCTGGCATTGTCGCTCTGTATTTTATCATTCCTTGCTTTATGTTTTTATAAAGCATTCCGACCTATTGCGGTATTCCTTGTGGTTTCATTTCAGGCGGTTCTGGATATCAGCATATATGCGGCAGTTATATTATTGAATGCGGTGGACGGGTGGGTGCTTGATGTCATTAACTGGTGTTCAGGGAAAGGGATGCTTGCATCGGAAAAAGCCTTCGGTATGGCAATAAAAGCGGGTATTGCCGGAACGCAGTTGCTCCAGTATGCGGCTATTGCCCTGCTGCTGTACTTTTCACTGAAAAAGATTGTGCGGGATTTCCATGAAAAGGATTATGGCATCAACAGGACGGAACTGCTTTTCATCCTTACCCCGGCAGCAGTGGGGCTGATGATCTGTATGCTGTTGCGCATCATCATGATTACAGTGGAGGACAACGTACCCAAAATGCTGTATGACAGATACCCTGTTCTGATTGTGGTGCTTCCCGCAATCCTGCTCCTTTCACTGCTTTCCATCCTATATAGTGTGAAGCTGTTTCAGGATATGATCTGCTGGAACAGGGAAAAGAGCGGCAGGATTGTCCTCGAAAAACAGATAAGCAGCCTGCAGGAGCATATGGAGGAGATGGAGCGCATCTATTCCGGTATAAGGGGCATGAAGCATGACATGAAGAACACCATTTCCGTCATCCAGCGCCTTTCCGCAGGGGAAGGGAACGGCGAGCTGGAGGAGTACCTGTCGGAACTGAACCGTGGACTTGAAAAGCTGGAAGTCCGTTTCAAGACGGGGAACACAGTGGTGGATACCCTGATGAACATGAAATACCATGAGGCGGTGCGGGATGTGCCAGGCCTTAAAATGGATGCCGAAAAGCTGATGCTCCCGCAGGGGCTCGAAATACACAGTTACGACATAGGCGTTATCCTTGGGAATGCCGTTGATAATGCGATGGAAGCCTGCAGGAAGCTGAAAGCAAAGGAGCCGGAGGCGGATGCCTTTATCCGGCTGTGTTCCCTGCAGAAAGGCAATCTGCTGATCCTGAAAGTGGAGAACAGTTTTGACGGGCGGCTGGTGCGGAGGCGGCAGGAGGAATTTCCCATAACGGATAAGGCGGACAAAAGCTCCCATGGGATAGGGCTTGCCAATATCAAAAGCACGGCGGAGAAATATCATGGAACAATGGATTTTAAAGTAAAGGACAGGGTGTTCATCCTGTCGGTGATGATGAAAAATGAAAAGGAGGAGAAGTGAAGATGGATTTTGGAGTGACAGGTAACTTAGGAGGGCACTATCTGGCAGAGCAGTACCGGAAGAATGCGGCAGGCAAGAGCGGGGGCGTGAGCTTTGCGGAGCTTGCGGCTGCAAAGGCGGCGGGGCAGTCGGACGTGTCGGGGATGAGTTTCAAGGATATGTGGCAGGCGAGATATCCCGGAGCATACTATCATGTGATGGACGGTTCAGCAATATCGCAGGGAGCATGGGACAGGAACGATTTTCCTCTTGAAAAATTCTTTCGGGATGATACCGATACATCCGTAACAAACTGGAAGCCAACAGGGGCTGAGCCGGAAGCAGCCAGTCCGCAGGTACAGTCACGGTGGAATTCTACATTAGGGCAGAAGTCGATTATTGTACCGCCGGAATTAGAAGAAAAGATGAAGAATGATCCTGAACTGGCTAAGAGGGTAATGGCAAATGTTGAAAATTTTATAACCACATATACAGCAACCTCTGTCAGACCAGGCAGGGTATGTTCATGGCTGATTTCACTTGATGAGAATGGAGAGATTGAAAAATATCGTGTGACAGGTGGTGGTGGCAACATATCCGGGCCGACAGAGGAGGAGCAGCGCCAGTTTGAAGCGGAGCAGGCGGCAAAGAAGAAAAGACGTGAGGAATATGCCCGTCTGAATGAGGAAAGCGCCCTGAAACGCAAGCTGATGGAGCAGGAAGCAGATGCGAGATATTACCAGACCAGCATAACCAAAAAAGCAGTTTCGATTGCGGCTTATGAAGCGGCGGGCATTTTGAAGTAAAGCAGGATATGCCCGGACTTACCGTAAGGGGGCATGGGCGGCTCCGAATGACAGAGGGGCCGCAGGTAAGATTTTTTGAAGGAGGATGATTATTATGTCA
>OFGR01000841.1_pt1 | contig 27975 bp, 28 predicted proteins | sample 1521811 | NCBI WGS metagenome assembly OFGR01 (sample SAMEA3504098, study PRJEB24116) | mouse gut metagenome | biome: mouse gut; feature: mouse-associated habitat; material: faeces | place: Denmark | collected 2011
ACGGGAATCCGCGGAACAGTATTTCCGCAAATTTGCAAGATAATTTCTGCCGAAAATGACTTTGAAATACATTTTTCAGGAAACTGGCTTATCAGCAATAAAAGCCGCATGGTGAAAATCCTCTCCCGGATTTTCCCATGCGGCTTTTTTCAAAATGATTTTCCTGCATGTCAGATACCAATTATTTCACGTGATTATTGCCCGCTATCTGCATTTACAGGGAAATTCCCTGCTATCCAGCATAGCACATTTTCTTAAACACTGCACACAACAGAGCTTTTCCCTGTTTTTTATGCACAACCGGGCATTCAGACACAGTCCTTCCTGATTTGCTGCTGCAAACTGCCTGAAACAGGACAGATTACAAGCGCATGCTTTATACAAATACCGCTTTTCAGTACACTGGCAATCCTATTTTCAGCCTGGCAGACAATCTCCATTCCATTTGTCTCAGCATTTTCTAAATATACTGCCTTTTCAGCATGCCTGCCAGACAGATTCCAGTATTTTCCCAGCTGGCTGTCATTCCTTTACTGCATGACGAATTCTCGCGTTATTCGCATGACATCATTCAACGACCAACGTTTCGCACACTGACAGACTGTCCACGGCACTCCTGTCAATTCCTTTACCGCCTGGCGAATTCTCGTGTTATTTCGCCATCACAGCATTCCATGACTGCCGCCAGGCATACGGGCAGTCTATTCACAGCTGCCTGCCATTTGCCTGCTTATTAAGGGATTCCCATGTTACTCGTCGCGGTATATCGACAAATAAAACATCGGAATTTTACGCTTGCCGAACTTGAAAATGATAACCGTATAGTCGCTCGATTTTAAAAGCGGGCTGCTACGCTGCAGCATAAAATTCGCGTATTTTTTATTAATCCTCATAGTAAAAACTTCCTGTCGCATAAAGGACTGTGGTATCTCTATAATTGTTCTGAACAAACACGCGATAATTATTAGTTGTGGAAATAGGGAAAGTATAGGATGCCCCTCCACGCCTCTCTACATACCATGCATTTCCATCATCATCCATAACACCAAGCCAATAGTACTTATCACTTGGCGATACAGAAGTGGATGCTACCATTGTCTGGCCTCTATTTATTTTAAACTCACCACTTACATATCTTGTATTAGGGTTTACATACCAGTTTATATTATAATGAACTCCAGCAGCAAATGATACCATATCCTGATCTGGCGCAGACACTACCTGCATGCCTTCCATATCTAAATCTTCTATACGGGCATAATGAAGCACAGTGCCATCATCTGCAACATATGATACTCCCGGCTGCAAACCCATAGCATCAATATCTGTCCGGTCTTCTAACCTCTGATAAACCACATTATGCACATCTGCCGCCATCTTAGCCGATGCATATGCCGTCGTGGAAGATGTAAACATAAAAGCCAGCGTCATGACTGCTGTTACGATTTTCCCCGCTGCCTGCACCTTATGATAACTCCTCATAAAATCCACTCTCCTTGAAAACATATTGTCGTCCTTCTTTAAAGCTGAAATAAAGGGGCATTTGCTTGTACTATTCTTCCCGTCGGGTATCAGACGCATAATGCTATCATAATATGCCTTTGAATGATACAGGCATCCCATTTTTTCCAAAGCAGATACATCCGCCATAAATTCGCTCCACCGGTTCAGCCTGCGGAACACATAATATGCAGCCGGGTTAAAGCAGTGAATCAGCGTGATAATCATGCCAAGCGTCTTATACTTTACATCCCCATGCTTGTGATGTGACAGTTCATGGAAAAATATCAGTTCCAGTTCTTCTTCTGTATAGTCATTTTCTGGCAGCAAGACCTGCGGGCGCAGCCAGCCGCTGATCAGCGGCATATCCAGTGTTACATTTCTGATTAATTCCACCCGGCCTGCGCGGATATTCATTTTTTCGCATACACGCCGAAAGACCCTGTTCACCTGAGGGTCATCTTCTGGAATGTTATCTGCCAGTTTTTTATGCCATAAATAGCATTCCGCCGCATAATATGACAATAGGCCGCCTGACGCGAGAAACCAGGCAGCTGCTATAATCCCTAATGGTGCGGTAAGCTTGCTGGAATAGGCAAATACCAGCTTCCAGACTTCCGACTGTCCCTGAAACCACTTGCGGTAAGTCAGCAGGACAGCAATATATCCAAACGGAAACAGAAACATCAGGCATATCCAGCGCAGCGTTATGTAAGCTATTTTTGCATTCACTACTACAAAAAAATTCCGTAACATCCTCCATACAAGAACCAGCAGAGAGCTTGTTACGGAACTAATAAACGATGCAAAAAACAACTGATTAATCAAGTTCATTGATTTTTTTCTTTAGTTCCTTTCGCTCTGATTCGCTCAGTATTTCCTTGCCAAACAATCCGCAGACAAATGCGGACATGCTGCCTCCATTCCAAAACTGAACATAATCCTTTAACACATCATCTTTGTATTCTTCTTTGTCAACTAATGGCTGATAATAAAAACATCTTCCTTTCCGATACATCTTAAGGTAGTCTTTTTTTACAAGTCTTGCAAGGAATGTTGATACCGTCTGTGTCTTCCAGTTCTTTCCATGCTTTGTATTGACCATTTCCGTGATTTCCTGCATCGATAAATCCTGCGGACTGTCCCAAACGCACTTCATGACAACCTTCTCACAATCTGTAATTTCCTTTGCTCTCATATTCCATCCTTTCTCAACCATGCCTATAGCGTACTACATATGCTGGTTGCGTTCAATAATTATTTGTGGCTATAGTTTTAAAGCGCAAATGCGCGTTAATAGCATTTATAAAAATATAACCGGGCGTGTACATCATAGTATAGCCGAAAAAAGCCCAGAAAACAAGAGAATTTTATCGATATTTCTTATGTTTTTTCATTTATACATATTTTTTTGTCGCAACTTACATGTGTGCGTCAACTACTATTGTATCTAAAAAAGTACAATTTATGCATGGAAAAATCTTTCAAGTACGCTTTTTTTCTTGTCTTTTAAACGAATAAAAATACATTTTCATCAATAAATATTATTTCGTGTGCAGAAAAAAATACAAAATTTTCCAAAATAAAATATTTTTTCCAAGATTCTATCCTTCCGTATGAAACATCTGTTACAAATTGTATGCAAAAAAATACAAATTTCTTCACAAAATGTTTGTCGTTTCAGGGTATATTTAAAAAATAATACAGAAAATAAAGTATTTTTCCTGTTCCCCAAACAGGACACTCTGCTGTCATGTTTCCTGTGTTATCCTGACAGCACAGCAGAACTTCCAGATAAGGAGACGCCATGAAAATAGACAGGCTTATCGGCATTCTTTCGATACTGCTTCAAAAAGATTCGGTTACAGCACCATACCTCGCCAGCCGGTTCGAGGTTTCCAGGCGCACCATCAGCCGGGATATTGAACACCTGTGCAAAGCCGGCATTCCCATTATGACCAGGCAGGGTGCGGGCGGCGGCATTTCCATTATGGAAAACTACAAAATCAGCCATACGCTGCTGACCAATACAGAAATGCAGGATATCCTGGCCGGGCTGCGCAGCCTGGACAGTACATGCGGCACAAACCGTTACGGGCAGCTGATGGAAAAACTGTCCCCCGGTTCTTCCGATTTTATGACCGCCAGCCAGTCTGTGCTTATCGATTTGTCTTCCTGGTACAGGGAATCTCTGGCACCCAAAATAGAAACTATCCGCGCGGCCATAGACCGCTGCCGGCTGCTGGAATTTCTCTATTATGCCCCTGCAAGCGAAAGCATGCGGGTAATGGAGCCCTATTACCTGATTTTCCGCTGGTCAAGCTGGTATGTGTGGGGCTGGTGCCGCAAGCGGGAGGATTTCCGGCTGTTTAAGCTGAACCGCATGGAAAGCCTGTGCCAGGCAGACACATTTTCCAAAAAGCCCGTCCCGCTGCCTGAGCTGAAAAACGAGCATATCTTTCCGGGCGGCATCCGCGTCAAGGCCCTGTTTGACGCTTCGTGCAAATGGCGCCTGGTCGAAGAATTCGGCACGGGCTGCTTTGAAGAACAGCCAGACGGAAGGCTGCTGTTCCACGCAGACTATACCGGGCGGGAAAACCTGCTCACATGGCTGCTGACCTTCCGCGAACAGGCCGAGCTGCTGGAACCGGAATACCTGCGGGAAGAACTGCAAAACGCCCTTATGCGGACACTGCACAGATACCGCAGCGACGAATCCTGACAGCTGGCAAATACAAACCACCTCATCCGAGAAAGGAGCTTTTATGTCATCCAGTCCAGAATTTGTTACTTATATCGCAGACCTGCTTTCCGATGCCGGACAGATTGACTGCCGCAAAATGTTTGGGGAATACGGCGTCTTCTGCAATGGAAAATTATTCGGCGTTATCTGCGACAGCCAGCTTTATATCAAAATCACCAAAGCCGGCCAGAGCCTGGCACCCGGCCTGCAGACAGCCCCGCCCTACAAGGGAGCAAAAGATTACTTCCTTATTGAAGATACCGGCGGCCGCGAATTTCTGTCCAGGCTCGTAACAGAAACCTGTGCAGAGCTTCCAGAGCCAAAGCCGAAAAAAAGGAAAACGCCGGCCAAAAAAAGCAGGCCATAAGAAAATTCATCTGTTAAGAAAAGCCAGAAAATACAGACAAAATGTGAAAAAGAAAATTACCGTACACAGGAAAGGAACACCATGCCGTTTGATTATAAGAAAGAATACAAAGAATTTTACCTCCCGCCCAAAAAACCAGGCATTATCACCATCCCGGAAATGAATTTTATTGCTGTCCGCGGCGAAGGCGACCCAAACGAACCGGAAGGGGAATACAAAACTGCCGTCGGCATCCTGTATGCCATTGCATTTACGATTAAAATGAGCTATAAAGGCAGCCACAGCATCGACGGCTATTTCTCCTATGTCGTTCCGCCACTGGAAGGCCTGTGGCAGCAGAAAGGCTCTGACGGCATTGACTATGCCCATAAAGAAAACTTCTCCTGGATTTCGCTTATCCGCCTGCCGGAATTTGTCACAAAAGAAGAATTTGACTGGGCCGCTGCAGAAGCGTCTGCCAAAAAACAGAGCGATTTTTCCAAAGCCGAATTTTTCACCTGGCACGAAGGCCTGTGCGTGCAGTGCATGCATACCGGCAGCTACGACGACGAGCCGGAAACAGTACGCCGGATGAATGACTTCCTTGCGCAGCAGGGATATGCCGAGGATTTTTCTGACGGCCGTTTCCACCACGAAATCTATCTGAGCGACCCGAGACGGACAGCACCGCAGAAACTCAGAACGGTTATCCGCCACCCTATCCGGTAATCTATCCCTTGCGGAATGCGCCAAATGCCCATACAGACATGGCACCTGGCGCATAGCCCGCTCCAGGATATTTTTATATACCCGAATCAGTCAGAAAAGCTTCAATCCATATTCAGCATATTTTTCCATCTTAGAATCTACGGATAAAAATACCATATTATTTTTTATTGCCTGCCATATCATAATTCTGTCAAACGGGTCTTTATGTTCTTTTGGCAGATGATAAGAAGAAACCAGTTCTTCATTTACCAGTACTCTGCACAGCAAAAAACTATTTTCTATTTCCTGAAAGAGTTCTTCTGGGTTTATCCCCTTCAAAGACAGCTTGCCCAAAGAATACTTGATAGATATTTCCCATAAACTTGCCTGACTGTAATAAACCACATTTTCCGCAGATAATAGTGCCTGTTTCACTTTTTCAGATATTTTTTCTGTGTCCATAAACATCCACAGCAAATAATGAGTGTCAATCAGCAGTTTCATTCTCCTATCAGCTCCTCATCACTTATTTCCCAGTCTTCCTTGAAAGAAACCTCTGCTTTTCCTTCCAGCGTTCCCAGTCTGCGAACTTTTGGTGTTACTTTTTCATCCAGCCCGGTAATCATTACTTTTTGATTTAAAAAAAACGATTCTTTCTCCAGAGGAACACATACGGTTCCATTAAAATATCCCTGCACTGCTGCCATATCAAACCCTCCCTGATTAATCCTGTTTCACCAGCTGGTTCTGCATCATTTATCGAAATTTGTTTTAAGCATAACATGACTGTATTTCAATTTCAATCCTTTTTGAATTCTCCTTCATGTTTTTTGAAAAATTCATAATACTGCCGCACATTCCCAAGCTGTGTCCATTTTTTCACGTCCACGGGGTCTTCGTCAAAATCATATATCTTTGCCCCGCGCATGGACAGCAGGAACGGGGAATGCGTGGCAATGACAAACTGGCAGCCGAAAAACCGCGCACTGTCTTCCAGAAATTTCAGCAGCTCCTGCTGTTTTTCCGGAGACAGGCTGTTTTCCGGCTCGTCGAGCAGATAGAGCGCATGCTCCCCTATCTTCTGTTCAAAATACAAAAATGCGCTTTCCCCATTGGAATGTTCCCGGACATTATCAGCCAGGCTGTTTCGGATATACTGGGACTTTGACTTTCTGCGGGCCATGTTCACCTTTTTCAGCTGCTCATAATCTTTTATTGATTGCAGCCGGAAGGAACCGTATTTCATATCTGCATAATCTTGTGCCACCTCTCCCCGACGCCGGTCGATTCCTTCATTCAAATGCCTTATATCCAGCATAAATTCAAACACATCATCGCTCGTAATCACGCAGCTGCCTTTCGGAATCTTCCGGCTGCATTCCAGTGAGCAGTCCTGTAAATAACGCTCGAAAAAACTGCTCCGGTTGTATAACGACTGGCGTTCCAGCTTCAGTTTTTCCGCAATTACATTCAGCGCGGTCGTCTTCCCGCATCCATTTGAGCCATAAAAAACCGTCACCGGTTCAAAATCAATCTGTTCCAGATGATTCCCTGACAAAATCCCATACGGATAAACCGTGTCATAACAGGTCATCTTTAATTTGAACAAAAAATCCGTCTCCCGCTCCGCATCCGGGAAACAGAACCTGGATAAATAAATCATATGAAGAAATCTCCTTTCTTTTGTATCGGGCCGGGCCCTGATTTACAGGATAATCCGGCAGACGCACCCTGATAATCTTTCTCCGCTATTTTCACATTCCCGCCGAATGAACTGCGCAGCATGCGGGCCAGATTCACGTAATCCGGTCCTTCTTTCAAGTCAGGTTTCCATCAAACTGTTCTTTTGCACACAATGGCAGTTTTTTACATATCATTGTTCCAATAAATTCCTGCATGGTCAAATCGATGTCTGAAATAGAAAAGTCCCGGAGCTTTTCCGACATCACTGCCAGAAGGCTCCGTCCTGCTGGTATATATAATTTCTGAACGGTTTCCAAACATATGTTCCAAATCCTTCTGCAGTTTCTGCATCATAACAGCCAGTGCCGTCACGCTATCCATAATAGAAACCAGTTCCTTATCCTGAAATTCATGCAGATACATCTCTGAAACACTGTATATAATATTTAACAGCCCCTCTTTTAAACCATCCGTAAATCCAAACCTGACATATCCATCCTTATTGAGCCGAATCGTAATTTTTTTGTTATCAAATTTGCCTTAGCTGCTTCCATAGTAAAATTCTTTGAACAGCCTGTCAATGTTATCCCGGTAAATTCAGCAATTTTCTGTAACAATGCAGCCTCCGGCAAAACGGTTACAATTTTCTTTCTGCCCCTGAAACTTTTTCCATCCCTGCCCGCTCTAATATTTCATAAGCACAAAGGAGGAGGTGACAGACCTTGAACCTATTTTCCAGAAAAAAAGATACCAAAGACAAATCTTCCAGGGATTTAATCGAACAGATTCTGCTCGACTGCTATAACCAGTACTACCGGCTTGCATACAGTTATGCACACAATGCACAGGATGCCAGCGATATTGTACAAAACGGGGCCTTCAAGGCACTGAAGGGATGCCATACCCTGAAGCATCCCGAATATGCACAGACATGGGTATACCGCATTATGCTCAATGAATGCTTCCAGCATGCCAGGCAGCCAAAGCTGCTTTCCTATGAGTCATACCAGGAAGAAACCGGCGCAGAAGCCGGATGCCGGGAAGACCATTATGCAAATGTGGACCTGCAAAGGGCCATTGAGGCGCTTCCCGACAAAGACAGGGCTATTATCATCCTGAAATACTTTGAAGATAAAAAGCTTGAGGAAATCGCAGACCTGCTGGACGAAAACCTCAGCACGGTAAAAAGCCGCCTGTACCGCTGCATCAAAAAGCTGCGCACAGCCCTTTCGGATAACCCGCAGCAGGACGCACAGGCACCCGGAGCAGAAAAAGAACCCGACAGATATCCATTCAGCAGAAAGAACAGGCAGGTGATGATATGATTCAATTTTCACAGCGCAAAGAACAAAACGACTGGCTGGAACAGGAGCTGCAATCGTTAAAAACCGGATATTTAAAGCAGCAGATGTCAGACGAACAGGCCGCGGCATTCCGCGCAAAAGTAAAGGAATCAGGCGCACAGCTGCGCAGGAAGCAGCGCAGGGCTGGATTTGCCAGATATGCAGCCGCAGCTGCAGCCGTGCTCGGGCTGTTTATCATACTGCCCAACACATCCGCAGCCGCAGCAGACGCCATGGAGCAGATACCGGTGCTCGGGCATCTGGCACAGGCCCTGACGTTCCGCAATTATGAATACGTCTCCGACCGGAACATGGCCGATATCGAAGTGCCCGCCATCCAGCCGGACAGCCAGGGCGGCGATACAAAAGCCGGCAGGACACTGAAACGCACAGCTGAAGAAATCAACGCGGAAATACAGAAAATTACGGACGAGCTGGTTCGTGAATTCGAAGAAAACCTGGAACATGACTATGGCTATCAGGATGTTATCGTAAGCAGCGAGGTACTGGCTGAGACAGAAGATTCCTTTACCCTGAAGCTGAACTGTTACCAGGGCGCAGGAAGCGGGTACGAATGGAATTATTACTATACCATTGACCTGAACACCGGGGAACGCCTGAAGCTGCGCGACCTGTTTCAGGATAACGCCGACTATGTCACGCCAATCAGCGAAAATATCAGGCAGCAGATGCAGGAACAGATGGCTCAGGATGAAAATGTCACATACTGGCTGGACAGTGACATCGAAGAATGGAATTTCAAAACCATTTCGAAAGACGCTTCTTTTTATCTGAATGCAGCCGGAAATGTCGTTATCGGCTTTAACGAAGGCGATGTCGCGCCAATGTACATGGGCACAGTCGAATTCGAAATCCCGGCAGACGTGCTTAAGGACATACGCAGATAGCCTTTGCAGGAAAGGCCGGCAAAACCAGGGACACTGTGTTATTCCTGCTTTTGCCGGCCTTTTCCGCTGCCCGTCCCGCACGCTGCACAGCCTTCTGACCGCGCCGGCAGCCGGACTGTGCGGAATTCTGCCCGCAGTGCATCATAGGACAGCAGCCTGCCTGTCAGCAAATCACCGGCCCCCAGCACATATTTCACCGCTTCCATTGCCTGCAGGCTGCCAATCACGCCGCAGGCTGCTCCCATTACGCCCGCCCGGCTGGCTGGCAGCACGGCGCCTTCTGGCGGCGGCTCCTGAAAAATACAGCGGTAGCACGGCCCCTGTCCCGGCACATAGGTCATCAGCTGCCCCTGGAAGCGGATAACCCCGGCATGCACAAACGGAATGCCTTCACGGACACAGGCATCATTAATAATAAACTTTGTCTCAAAATTATCGGATGCATCTATTACAAAATCATACTCCCGAATCAAATCCCGGATGTTCTCCTCATTGACATAGACGGGATATATCCGCACATCCGTTTGCGGATTCAGCCCGAGCAGGGTCTCTTTTGCGGAAACCGCCTTTTTCTTCCCGATATCCCGGACACCATGCAGAATCTGGCGCTGCAGGTTTGACAGCTCCACCGCGTCCGCATCCGCGATCCCGATTGTCCCGGCTCCTGCCGCCGCCAGATACATCGCCGCCGGAGAGCCGAGCCCGCCGGCACCGATGATGCACACCTTCGCCCGCAGCAGCTTCTCCTGTCCTGCTTCCCCGGCTTCTTCCAGCAGGATATGGCGCGCATACCGTTCTTTCTGTTTTTCTGTCAGCATCTATGGCCCGCCTTTCACGTTTCTATTCAAAAACATCTGTTTCATGTACTTTGCCCTCCTTTGTTCCTTTTATTCAGCAGAAAATATTTGTCTTTCCTCTCATTGATTTTTCTGCGGATTGCGTTATCAAGAGCATCTCCAGCACAATCTGCGCCCCGCTCTAACGAACGAATCAATACCCATCCAGAAGCTCACTCCGCAAGCTGTAACACATTAATAAGCAGCACCCACGTCAGCCCATAGTACGTCACGACGGCAACGAGGTCATTTACTGTTGTAATCAAAGGCCCGGATGCGACTGCCGGGTCGATTTTTATTTTATGGAAAAACATCGGAATAACCGTGCCTGTAATGCTGGAAATAACCATCGCAACCATCAGGGAAAACCCGATGCAGGCACTGACCGCAAACCCGAACCACATCCCTTTTCCCTTGATAAGCGCGATATAGACGCCGATAAACACAAGCGAAATCAGCCCGAGCAGAAGCCCGTTTACAGCTCCGACCCGCATTTCCTTGCACATCAGCTGCCCCTTCTGCCTGCCGGTCAGGTTTTCATCCATCAGGACGCGGATTGTCACAGCCAGCGACTGCGTGCCCGCATTCCCGGCCATATCCAGAATAAGCGACTGAAAGCAGATAACAAGCGTCAGCTGCGATACCACCTGCTCAAAAATCCCGACCACCGAAGATACCAAAAGCCCCAGCAAAAGCAGGACAAGCAGCCACGGAATCCGCTTTTTCATGCTCTCAATAAGCGGCTCGTTCAAATCCTCCTCTGCGGTCAGGCCGGCCAGCCTTGCATAGTCCTCGCCCATTTCCTCATCCACGACTTCCACGATGTCCTGCGCTGTAATGACACCGAGTATTTTTTTATCATAATCCAGCACCGGAATCGAATCCTCCGAGTAATCACGCACCCGGTCAAAACATTCGTCTATCGTTTCCTTGGCATATACATACGGATAAGAGGTCGTCATCAGGTCTTCCAGCGATGTGAATTTGCGCGCAATAATCAGGTCCTTAAGGTCAATCGCGCCGCAAAAGCTTTCACTGTCATCCACGACATAAATCGTGGAAATATTGTCATTGTCCGCCGCCTGCGTCACCAGCTCCTTCATGGCTTCCTGAATCATAATTCCGCGCTTTATCACGATAAAATTCGTCGTCATCCTGCTGCCGATTTCATCATCCCCGTAAGACTGAATCAGCCCGATATCATGCCTGGATTCCTCATCCATAAGACGTATCAGCTGGCTGGATTTTTCATCTTCCATCTCGTCCAGAATGTCGACCGCATCGTCCGCATCCATGGATTCTAAGATATCCGCGGCATTTTCCAGCCCCAGTTCTTCCAGATACCTGCTGACATCATCCTCCAGGTATGTGAAAATCTCAGAAACCGTATCGTTGCCAAGCAGCTTGTACAGCTTGAGGTGTTCTTCCTTTGTCAGCTCCTCCCAGACTGCTGCAATATCATTTTCATGGTAGTCTTCCAGTTTCTTGCGGATGACGGACGGCGGCTCGCCGCTTTTGATGATGCAGATAAGTTCTTTCTCATAATCCCTTTTTTCCGGAATCCCTTCATCCATATATTCCCTGTTTTTTTCTTCTAATTCACTCATTCCGTACTCCTTTCTGCATCTGCTTGTTTATCCGCCGTTCCCCGTCCCGCAGGCTCCCTTATTACTGCCGCAGGCTTTCTTCCTGCCCGAGCAGGTAATTGACAAACTGCTGCGCCGTGCGCCCCGAAATGCCGCCATGGCTTAATTCCCACCGGTTCGCTTCCCTTTGCAGGATTTCCTCACTGAGCGTAATGCCGTTCCTGCGCGCAAGCCCTGTGACGATGTGAAAATATTCCTTCTGGTCCGGCTTGGAAAAGCTGATGGTCACGCCAAAGCGGTTTACCAGTGACAGCTTTTCTTCCATCGTATCGGACTTGTGCATCCCGTTTTCCACCTGGACATCGTCTCTGTCAGACCAGGTTTCCTTAATGATATGCCGCCGGTTGGACGTCGCATAAATCAGGATATTTTCCGGCTTTGTTTCCACGCCGCCCTCAATAACCGCCTTTAAAAATTTATACTCTGTTTCAAATTCCTCAAACGAGAGGTCGTCCATATAAATAATAAAACGGTAATTGCGGTTTTTAATCTGTGCAATGACCTTCGACAAATCCTGAAACTGATGCTTGTAAATCTCAATCATGCGCAGTCCCTGGTCATAAAACTCATTGACAATCGCCTTGATGCTGGTCGACTTGCCTGTCCCGCTGTCGCCAAACAGCAGCACGTTGTTCGCCTTCCTGCCTTCCACAAAGGCACGGGTATTGTCCACAAGCTTTTTCTTCTGGATTTCATACCCGATTAAATCGTCCAGCATCACCCGGTCCATATTGTTAATCGGATGGAATGCCACGCCGCTGCCCGAAGGAGCCGCCAAAATCCGAAATGCCTTGTTCAGCCCGAACATCCCTACCCCATAGGCTTTGTAAAAATCCGTAACATATACAAAAAATTCTTCTTCATCCGATGCCTGTTCCAGCTTTTCACTCAGCGCCCGGACTTTTTCACTGACATTTTTGTTATACATAAGCTCTGTTTTCTGGATGGCCTTATAATCCGAAATCCGCGAAAAGCAGTCGATACCGAGCTTTTCTTCTATCCAGCCGAAATCATAGGCAAACAGCTCCATAAAAGCTTTAAAATCACTTTTGGCAAAATAATTGGCGCTTCCCTCATGCGCCCCTGTCTTCTCACACGTAATGCTGAACGGATTTTCATCCATGATAAGCCAAAATGCCAGATAGTTGTGCCACAGGTTTTTGTCAAACCCATAGTCCGTCGCAAGCACCAGAAGCCGTTTCACCTGCCGGAACACCTGTACAGACAGCTCCTCCTTTGTCCTGCTGCCGGCACGCAGCGCGGCGCAGATGCTGCTTAGCTCCATCAGAATGGAATCCTCTGGCATATCCCCGTACATTAATATTTTTGATACAATCCGATTCATGTCTGTACCTCCGTATTCAAATGCATCTGACATATCCGATATGGATGCTTTCTTCTAAGATAACACAAGGCCGGGCAGCTTTCAAACAAAAATTTAAAAAGGGAGGGCAAAACTCCCTCCCTGGCCGGAATGATTCCTACACCGCAATAATAATGCCGCCATCATTTGCGTACATGCTGCTGACTCCTGCCGTGTCCAGAATCACAATATCCTTAAAATGCATCAGCTTTTCTATCTGCTCTTTTACCTTCTGCGCCCGTTTCAGGCAGTTGCAGTGCGCGATTCCGAGAATCCGTTCTTCCCGGTCCTTCGTGCGCTGCATAATCTCCTTTACCATGCGTTCCAGCGCCTTATTCATGCCCTGGGCCTGGCCGAGCTGGCATATCAGCCCGTCCGGCGTCGCGCCCATAACCGGCTTTATTTTCAGCACGTTTGCAACCAGCGCCTTCAGGTTGCTCAGGCGTCCGTTTTTGCGCAGCGTTTCCAGTGTTTCCAGCACAAAAAAGGTCTGCTGGCTGCTGATATAGCTTTCTGTGCGTTCCACAATTTCCTCAAACGCATGTCCGGCTTCTTCCAGCTCCTGTATTTTCATTGCAATCAGCGTCTCCCCGACAGATGCGGAACAGGAATTAAAGACATGTACTTTTCTGTCCGGGTACTGGTCCAGAAACATCTGCCTGGCTGTCTGCGCGCTGTTATAAGAGCCGCTCAGCTGTGCAGACAGCGTGACTGCATACACATGGCCTGCACCGGAATTATATGCATCATAATATTTTTGCGGCGACGGGCATGCGGACTTCGGACAGTTCGGGCTTTCTTTTACTTTTTGGAGAAACTCTGCCTGGCAGAAGCTTTCATCATCCACAACATGGTAATCGTCCACATCCAGCTCAAGCGGCACAGACTGAACGCGTGCATCCTGTTTTAATTCCTCTGTCAGCTCTCCGCAGCTGTCCACAATAATTTTATAATCCATAATTTCCTCCTGTATCAACCTGAAAAATGATTCTGATAACCTCATGCTATGCAGCTTTATAAATGACGTATCTTAATATTCCTCGTTTTTCCACATAGTATTCATTACCACATGATGATAACATCAAAATCATCTTTTGTAAATACATTTCAAGGAAATATCACAACAAAAATATTCATCTGCAGGTCTGTTTTATAGTAAACCGTCTCAAGCCCCCTGCAGTAATCGCTGATATGGTACTGCGTCAGGAAATATTCCTTCGCCTGCAGGCACTGCTCCCTGGTGGAAAATTTTACCGAAACATGCTTCCTGCCTTTTTCATAAGCCCGTTTAAAAACCGCGCCCGCCTCTGCCAGCGTTTCTTCATCCAGCGAAGTAAAATACCGGCCCTCTTTTACATAATAATTCTGTTCCATCGAAGTGCACTGCGGCAGCTCAAAAGGCGCCTGCGGGCTGTGGTCTTTGAGCATTTCCTCCGTCGTGATGTTCAGGTAATCATATTCGACGTACTTGACATCATTTTTCTTGTCATCATGGTATTTGGAATTGCCCCAGGTCACATCCACGTAATACCATTCCCCTTCCAGCTGCACAAGATTCCACGCGTGCGGCCCGCCCCTTGCGGTGCCCGTTACAATGATGCAGGGAATGTCCAGCCTGTCCATCAGATACTGCATGGCACTGGCATATCCCTGGCATACGGTTTCCCGGCCCACAAACACGCTGATAATATTCTGGTTGTTTTCCGCATCCAGATTATAGTCGGTCTTTTGAATGAGCATGCGGTAAATATCGCGCACCTTCTCATAATCCGACGCATCCGGGCTGATTTCTTCCAGATAGGCATCTGCCCTGCGGTCGATTTTTTTCTGCATCCGTTCCCGTTCCTGCTTTGTCATAATATAATTCGGCGCAAAGGACATGGCCTCGGTCTGCCCGTTTCTCTGGTACTGCGTATAGCGGAAGCTTTCCACCCAGAACAGCCCGCCGTAATCTGCCTTGATGCAGTTAAAAATCTGTTCCAGCTCCTGCCCGTCCTCGGTAGACAGCGTCACTTCTTCATCGTGATTCATAATAGCATCCAGCATCTGGTTATAAATGACCTGGTGTTCTTGTGGCAGCGTGCCATACGCATACCGGTCCTGTGAAATGCCTTCGACTTCCTTCGGCAGCTCCAGCGCATTCAGCTGCTGGCGTAATTCGATATTTTTCCTGACGGTGCTGACCGCTTCTTCTACCGGGCGCACAATGCCCGCAAAGCCATCCGGCAGCGCACAGCCCTGCAGCGTGCCTGCCAGAAGCGCCGCTGCAAGCATGGCTGCAAGGCGGCTTTTTGTTTTACGCTTACAATACTGGTTCATACTGATGATACCCCTGAATTCAGGCATGCAGCTGCATGCCCCGGTGAAACTGTTAAAATGCACTGCAGCTTCTATGATAGCCTGATTGCGCCGCAATTTCAATATTTTTTTCAATCCTATTGTAAAATCTGAAATATTCCCTATAATGAAAACCAGGAACAAACGCAGTCCAAAAGCTGCCGGCATATACCAACGGAGGACATAACCAGTATGAAAGCATTCCAGCTGACAGAACAGAAAGAATTTATGAACCTGCTGCTGCGCAGTGAAACCTTTGACAATTTCCTGCTGTCTGAGGCATCCATCCATGCGGCAGTCCGTTATGAAATTGACGGGCACTTAACCCCCGGATTTTATTCCAGCGCGGAGCTGGAAGAAAACCGCCTTGCAGGGCTGTCCTGCATGCCATACGCAAAGCTGCGCCCGGTATTTTATGAGCTGATTAAAGGCCGCCACGCACCGTCTTACCTCAAATTCGTGCTGATGCTCTCCCCGTCCAGCCTGCAAAATACCATCCGGGCATCCGGCACCGCCATCCTGCCGGACGACATCCTTGCCGCCTTTTTGAACATCCTGTTCCAGAACGGGCAGCTGCTGCTGACAGCCGGGGTTTCATACCGGATTTTTATGCCTGACAAAAGTTTCGAAAGGGAATGGGAAAAGTTTACAATCCAGTTTTTATTGAAAAATAGCATTAATTTTTCCGAAATTTGACCCTTTTTCGCTTTACTTTTCGTTTTTCGTATGATATTCTTAGCGTAAGCTGCCAACAGCTAATATGAATGGAGGTACTGTCATGAACAAAGGTACAGTAAAATGGTTTAACAATCAGAAAGGTTACGGTTTCATCACAGATGAAGAAGGCAAAGATGTATTTGTACATTTTTCCGGCCTGAACATGGAAGGCTTTAAGTCTCTGGAAGAAGGCGCTTCTGTGGAATTTGAAGTAACTGAAGGTGCAAAAGGACCGCAGGCTACCAATGTAACTGTAATTAAGTAAATCGTTAAACAAAAATGTGCATTAATCAATTGAGGTTCTCAAATGTACATTATGATATTATATAAGGTCTAGTTTTATAGATTATATATGCATATTTGACATACAGTATGTTGATTATTCACAGCAAAAAATCTGCCAATGGCAGATTTTTTGTTTTCCTGTATTCTGTTATCCCGCGCCAGGCGGCCTATTCTGCTTCCCGCAGCCGCTGCACCACGCTGTGCTTTACCGACTGCCCGTAAAGCACCGCAGGGATTGCAAAGCCAAGCAGTGCAAACACAGGAACCATCCCAAGCACTGGCAGCAGCGTAAAGCGGTATCCGAAAAACCAGAACATCTTTTCCAGCATCATTCCCGTAAGCGGCCCTAATGCCAGCGACAGCACAAAAGCCATGGCGGCAGAGCTCAGTACATAAAACAGCCCTTCGTAAACGAGCATCGCCCGCAGCTGGCGGTTCGTCATGCCGACAGACTGGAGCACGGCAAATTCCCTTCTCCTGCTCAAAATCCCGGTCATAACCGCATTAAAAAAGTTCAGCATCCCGACCATGCCGATAACGGCACACAAAACGCCCCCGATTAACAGAAACACCTGCCGGAACTGTTCGAAGTGTTCACGGACTACCTGCTTGCTTTCATACATCAGCGCTGACAAGTCCCCTGCGGTCTTCTTTGCAAGATAACGTTCTGCATCCGCTTCTGCCTGTGCATCCGGCGTGTCAAATAAATAAAATACCGGTTTTATTTCCTGTCCGCTGTCTTTTTTCATGCGTTCTGCAGGAAGAATGGCTGTAATTCCACCTGCTATGGCATAGCGGAAGGACATGCTGTATGGCACATTCACCAGCGCACATACCGTATAGTTTATTTCTTTTTTTCCTTCCATATAATATTCCATAAATTCTTCCGGCGTGGTTTCATCTGCTTTTTCCCCGGTTCTGGAATCCACCATATACGCATCCTCCGCATAAATAACGGTCAGCGTATCTCCAATGTCCGGGCATTCTTCCCGGTTTATGATTTTTCCATAGTCATCTGTCATGGCAGCAGCCGCAATGGCATGGCTGTCCGGGTCAGAAAACGCTTCCAGGCTTCCCTCTATAACCTGCAGCTTTTCTATCAGGCTCTCGTCCAGTCCCTCTGCCTGCAGCATGCCGGTCACACGCCCATCCTTTTTTTCCATGGACGCAAGAATCTCATCTGCCATTTCTTCCCCGTTATACCGGCTCAGATTTGCCCGCATAATCGATTCTTCCAGCCACACCCGCGGCTTGGCGCCAGACAGCTTATAACCGCAGCCGGAGAGGCTCTGGTTCGTACTGCCCGAAATCTCAGCAATATCATCCCCGGTGATATACTCCCCTGCCTGCTGGAAGCGGAAATAATCGGTCGTGCTTACGATAAAATCTGCACAGGTTCTGGAAGAAACATATTTTTCGATATCAAATCCGTTCACAAACATGTAAAGCTCATTCAAAAGCGTGACGGAAAAAGCCAGCGACAGGACGACCAGCAGGGTTTTGCTTTTATTCCGCCCAAGATTGGCAAATGCCATCTGATGCACCTTTGCCCCGCGTACCCTGCGGCTTTTCTTCCTGGCGTGCAGGGCGTCCGTATACCGGACTGCTTCGACCGGAGATACTTTTCCCGCCATCCTGCCCGGCCTGGCACTGGAAAACAGCACCGTCAGCACGGCAAACAGTGCAGAAGCGGCAAAAATCAGCGGAGAAGTACTGATTTTGGTACTGACTGACCCCAGTGCCGAGGTTTTTAATATAACCGGAGTCAGCACCGACCCGATGCCATACCCAAACAGCAGGCCGAACGGAATTCCCATCAGGCACATATACAGCGCCTGGTAGCGGATAATACGCCGTATCTGCCTCGGAGTCGTCCCAATGGTCTTTAACAGGCCGTAATAGCGGATATCGCTGCTTACCGATATCTGGAAAATATTATAAATAATCAGATAGCCCGTAAAAATAATCAGCAGCAGGAAGGCCGCTATTGCAAGCAGCGTTTCCTTATCCATCCCAGAGCCCAGCTGTGCGCTCGTATAGCCCCAGTTAACACCGATGCGGACACTGTTTTCCCCATCCCTCCTGTCCCACGTATAGCCAAGGTCTGTATCGACCTGTTCCATCTGCCCGCGGATATCCATGGAAGAACCCATCATGACATTTAAGTCTGTGCGGAAAGCTTTCATTCCGGCTTCGATTCCTTTTTGTTCAATTTCGTTTTTATATTCTTCTGATATATTGATATAATGCACCGGCATCATCTGGTCAAATTCCCACCATCCGGCCAGCGTAAACGTCTCGCTGACCTCAAAGCTTTTCTGTTCCTTGTCCCCCACGGTATACGTCAGCGGAACCTGCGCGCCGATTTTGGGCTCAACCCCGAGCAGCTTTAAAGAAGCCGTGTCCATAGACACTTCCCTGCCACTCTGCGGCATCCGTCCTTCCTTGGGCTCTGCAAAGCTCCATTTTGTGCAGTTTTCATCCATATAACTGATTTCTGCCGGCAGTTTTGCAAATACGCCTTCCATGCAAAACCCGATAACAGTCCTTGCCCCGGTTTCTTTTACCTTTTCATGCGCGGTTATCGCTTCCTGCTGTTCTTTCGTGACATCCTTGAACGTGCCGTGGGCAGTACCGCCCGCCTGGCGGAACTGGTATATCTCATAGCTGGCATTTAAAGACATGGCAATTGTAAACAGCGAGGTAAACAGCAGCGTCGTCAGCACAATCGCACAGGCCGCGATAAGATTGCGCCTGCGGGATGCCCAGAACGTCCTGTTACTTAAACGGCGAATGCATTTCCTATTTCTGACCTTCATTTCCGCCACCTCCCCGAAGATTCCTGGCTGCAATCCGCCCATCCTCAATGCGGATAATCCGGTCGGCCAGCTGCGCAATTTCTTCATTATGGGTAATCATGACAACCGTCTGCACAAACTTCTGGCTTGTGACCTTTAACAGCCCAAGCACGTCCTGGCTCGTTCTGCTGTCCAGGTTGCCGGTCGGTTCATCTGCAAGAATAATGGCAGGGGCCGCTGCCAGTGCCCGTGCAATCGCGACACGCTGCTGCTGCCCGCCGGAGAGCTGTCCCGGCAGCGCATCCAGCCTGCCATCCAGCCCGAGCGTCTGCACAATCTGGCTGATAAACTCCGGCTGTACCCTGCGTCCGTCCAGCTCCATCGGCAGCACGATATTCTCATACACATTCAGCACCGGAACCAGGTTGTATGCCTGAAATACAAACCCAATCCTGCGCCGGCGGAATATCGTCAGTGCTTCATCCTTCAGAGAAAAAATGTCCTTTCCGTCCACCTTCACCGTGCCGCTGGTCGGACGGTCCAGTCCGCCCAGCATATGCAAAAGGGTGGATTTCCCGCTGCCGGACGTCCCGACAATTGCCGCAAACTCGCCTTTTTCCACCGAAAGGCTTACGCCGTCCAGCGCATGCACGGCATTCGCGCCGGAGCCGTAAATCTTTCTGAGGTTTTCTGCCTTTAAAATTTCCATATGTTATTACCTCCAATCTAAAGTTTTCCCTGTACAGACTGATTATTGCATAAAAATCTTACTACAGTCTTTCAGCAGGCAGGGAAAATCTAACAGTTTTGAAAGAATGCAAAAATGGGGCTGCCGCAGCAGCCCCGTAATGTTCCTTTTTATCTGATATAATCTATTTTTTCTGCTCATACATTTCATCTGAAATACAGCCAAGCTCATGCAGCTTTGCTGACAGGTTTTTCAAATCCGAGCTGACCCATATCTCCGCTGATCCTTCTTTCGTTTCGTAAAAATTATACCTGTCGTATGGACTGACAAATCCGGCTTCATCACGCACATTCAGATACAGAGCCCCGTATGAAACAGCGTCTTCATTCTGCTCTGCTCCTCTCCCTGCCAGAATATCGCTGACAAATGCTTTATAAAGCTCCTGCGCAGTGTCCTCATTCACCCGGATAGCTGGCACATCCTCCCGGTTACTGTTCCATGTACCGGAATATACCGTAATATCCGGGTAATGTATTCCAAAATACCGCCTTAATATTACATCCGGTCGTCCGGCATATTCGTGAATCTGGCCTGACACACTGCCTGGCACATCCTGTTCCGGAATATGGTACGTCCGCGTCAGCCTGGAACCGTCTTTCATCCGGTATTCAAGGCTGAAATACCAGAACATGTTATTATTTCCTTTCCGGACATCTTTCTCTGCCTGCTCAAATTCTTTTTTTGATGCAATAATCTGTTTATGGATATCCTGAACCCACGCAATTTCATCCGCATCCCCTGCATACAGCTCCAGCATGCTGGACACCCAGACTTCCTTTATGTCGCCAGGATTTGGAACTTTTTTCTCCAGGCCGAATACATCTGCATCCAGCCCTGCATAAATAATACCGATGACGGCCGTATAAACCAGGCATTCACACAGTCTTTTTTTTGTAAATACATGCACGCTGCGCTCTAACAGCATCTGTGCAATAAAAAATACAGCTGCACCAATCACCGCTGCACAGATAACAATTGCTGCAAAGGAACCCCCAAATAACTCCGTGCCGAAAAGCAGGGCACCGAGCGCAGAGGTGCAGACTGCCGTTCCCCACCGGAATAACGGCTTGAGCCAGTTTACGGTAATAACATCGCCGGCTGTCTCAATATGCTTCTTTTGATATGCAGCCAGCGCAATCCCGGCAAAGGCCGCCGCAGCCAGAGTGTACCAAACCAGCACCTTTACCTGTGAATAATTATATACAAACTGCCTGCTTTCTGTATATCCTGTATATAAATTCAGATTTAGCAGGCAGGATATCGGCGTAAGCAGGGTCAGAAGGCCGGAATGCAGGCTGAAAGATTCCACTCCGTAGCATACGGCATTGACCATCCATTCTGCTATCCTGACCATTCCTGCACACAGAAAATTTAAAATAAAGTACAATACCGGAACCGCAATGATATTTCCCACAAACATCAGGACACAGACAGACAGGCTGAAAAAAAACAGGTTTATCACAGCTGCCGTCCCCATCCACATCAGAAAGCTTTTCAGCACTTCCCCTGTCACAGCGCCAAAGGATGCTGCGACCGCCAGCCCGAGAACGGCCGATACAAACAGAGGCACGAGCAGGAAAAGAAGGCCCGTTACATAATTCGTAACAAACAGGCTCACCCGGGTTACCGGATATGTGTGCATCATATTGGAACTGCGTGCCGCAAACAGATAGGAAAACAGCAGCATGGCAGCAGCCAGTGCAGCTATGGAAATGATTATAATCAAAAAATTCATATTCCATATGTGTTCCAGAAAATCCGCGGAACGCCAAAACTGCAGGGCCTGTTCGCCCGCACCTTCATCTGCATGTCTTGCCGCAAAGACCATTTTGGAATAAATGCTGGCAGGATAATAAATCAGGCAGGCGACAAAAAGCCCTGTCCACAGCCCGAAATACCCGGTCAGGTTCCGCCTGAATACGGCCCTGTTAAATAAAGATATCTTTGATTTCATAGTCAGCACCTCCCAGCTCATAAATAAAGATTTCCTCTAAGGTCAGCGGAAGAATATCCAGAAGAATCGGCTGCAGGGACGCAATCTGCGAACGGATAGCTTCCTGTTCCCCGCGGATAATCAGCGTATGCACCCGCCCCGCCTGTGTCCTGTGCAGCACTTCCATGCCTTGCGGCAGTACCGGAAGCTCCCCTGTTTCAAAAGCCGCCTGTATTTTCGATACGCTGCCCTGCAAATCATCCAGCGATTTTTCCATCATCAGCTTTCCATGGTGCATGATTCCGACATGGTCGCAGACATCTTCCAGTTCACGCAGGTTATGCGACGAAACAAGCACCGTTGTTCCGTGCTCTGCCACATCCGACATCAGCAGGCTCCAGATCTGCCTGCGCATGACCGGGTCGAGCCCGTCTACCGGCTCATCCAGAATCAGAAGCTTCGGCCTGCAGCAGATAGCCAGCCAGAATGCCGCCTGCTTTTGCATGCCCTTGGAAAGCCGCCGGATGGCGCGCTTTTTATGAATCGAAGGGAAGCATTCCTGCAGCCGCTCAAACAGTTCCTGGTCAAACCGCGGGTACATATCCCGGTAAAACCTGGCCATATCCTTTAAGCCTGCCTGGCTGAAATAAAAAATATCATCCGGTATATAGGCAATTTCGGATTTCACTGCCTCATTTTCATAAACAATCTGCCCGTCTACGCGTATCTCGCCCGCATCCTGGCGGTAAGCTCCGGTAATATGGCGGATAATCGTAGATTTTCCTGCACCATTCGGCCCGACCAGACCGTATATGGCACCTTTTTTGACATGCATGTGTACCTGGTCCAATGCCGTAAAGGCATCAAACCGCTTTGTTACATTAATGACTTCTACCATATGTTAACACCTCCCTGGCTGTGTGCTGTCCGCTCCGGCCTGTGATACATCCGCTCCGGCTGCATGTTCACTGCTTAAGACATCCGGCATTTTTGCCATGCACTCCTTCTGCAGGCTGTCTATCCGCTGTTTCAGCTCCTCCGCCTCTTTCTTTAAATATAAAAGCTCCGTGACAGCTTTATCAAACTGCCCAAGCAGCTCCTCTTTCCGCTTCGACTGGACATCACTCAGCGGAGCTGCAAAGCTGCCTTTTCCCGAAACCGTATAAATAAACCCTTCCTGTTCCAGTTCACGGTACGCTTTCTGAATCGTATTGGGATTTATCGCAAGCTGGCTCGCTAATTCGCGCACGCTTGGAAGCTTTTCGTCCTGCCGGATGACATTTGAAAAAACAAGCCTGCGCAGTCCGTCCTTAATCTGTTCGTAAATCGGCCTTGCATCCCGATAATTTAATTCCAGCATATTTCCCATCCTCCTTCCTTCCGGATGCCAGACACCCGGATAAATAATTACCGCATTTACATTCCCTGTCATTTCCGCCATGATTGTTTCGTGTGCAGCGGGCTGCCGCACAAACCAGATACAGGATACAGGAAAAACAATGGATACGAACGATATCCTGTATCATTTTTCTGAATGCGGCAGCCCCGTACAGATTGTATGATGTGTGTGATGTGTGTATGATGTATTGCCTGTACTGTGTATATCATTTGTACTAGTACACTTTAACATAAAAATACCCATCTGTCAAGCGCAAAAAAATCTCCATCCAGATAAAAACAAAAGCAAAGCTTCTATATTTTATCCAGACAGAGACCCGCCGTCAGATGCCGGTTTTATCCGGCCCGGTCAGCGCACGACTGCATGCTTCATCAAATATTCTGTCCACAGCCCGTAATACTGTGCATACATGTGTATATCATCAAAAGTATAATCTTTTTTTAAATGTCCGTTCTTATCTGTCAGGCTGCTGCTGACATCCAGGTAAAAAATGTCCCTGCCGTCTGCAAGCTGCGCAATCGCGACATTTTTGTCATTGATGTTGACATTGTTAAAAATCGCATCCTGCGAGGATTTTTCTTTGCTGACCGGAATAATGCCCTGGATATAAATCACTGCGTCCGGCTGCCACTTTTGGAACTTGCGCAGCACACGCTCATACGCTTTCTGGAAAGTTCCCGTATTTCCGGTTCCGAGCTCATTAATGCCAACCATAAAATAAATCTTGCCATATTTTTTTGCTTTCAGCATATGAGAGACACTGACTTCTTCCCCTGTCTGCGGGTCTTCAATAAATTTATCTTCCAGCACCTCATACACATTCAGCCCTGTTTTTGCAAAAAACTGTGCATTACCAAGACCCGAATAATCCTGCATTCCGACCGTCCTGGAATCCCCGATAAAGACTGCGTCATCAAAATAGCTCTTTCCGACCTTCTGATACGCATATTCGGTTGTCAGCGCCCGCTTTCCCGGGTCGGAATAATACTGGGAATCTGTCTGCACCTGTCTGCATTTTTCAAATCTGGTCACACCGGCTGTTTCATCTGCCTGTTTTACAGCATCCGGGCTGTTCTTTTCTTTCTCTCCCGGCCCGTCAGGGGCAGGGCCCTCATTCTTTTTATCCGTGCTGTCTTTATCAGCCCCCATGCCAGAACCGGATGCACCTCCTGCTGCATCACTGCCGGACGCATCTTTGCGGCTGCTGTCCGTGTTATCCGCATTATCCGTCTGGCCGCCTTCTGCTCCGGCCGTTTCGGTGCCGGCATCTTCCATGCCGCTTTCCTTATCCGTTACATGCCCCGCAGCTCCGGCTTCTGTCCCGCCAGGCTCGTCGTCATCCAGCCCCCCTATGCCAGCCATAACTGCCTGCTCATCCAGTTCACTGAGCATGGACTGGGATGCATCTTTTTCTAACAATGCTGTAAACACCGGTTTTTCTATGATATCTTTTTCCAGCCTGTTCGGAAGCCTGCCCTGCGACCACGTATATGCTGTCAGGCTGCCCCAGCCTGCCAGCAGCAAAAACAGCATCGGGCATTTTTTAAACCATCTCCACAATTTCATTTTTTTCATCTGTCCTTCCGGCAATTATTCTAAAATCTAAAATATAAAAACGGGTTATTAATTCCATTTGCAAGCTCATAAACACTCATCCAGAAGACTGCCAGTGCCAGGGCAACTACTACGATTCCGCCCCGGATGCCATAATAAATCCGTTTTGGAAGGCCCGTGGAGAAAAATGCACATGCCGCAAACAGCCTGCCATATTCCCGGACATAACGCATCAGCTGGTCCGTACTGACCAGAACCGGCTGGCGGTGAATGCCCGCCAGCTGCTGCAGATAAACTGCAAGCTGCTCTAAATCCGGGATTGCAAATACAACCCAGGTGACTGGAATTAAAATCCAGATATAAATATGTCCGATTATCCTGCTGTTTTCCAGAAATTTCCCATAAATAAATTTTTCCAAAGACAGCAGTACAAAAAATCCCAAACCCCAGAGTACAAAATTCCAGCTTGCCCCATGCCACAGCCCGGTCAGTGACCATACAATCAGCATATTGATAAGCATTCGCAGGTTTCCCTTCCGGTTTCCGCCAAGCGGAATATAGACATATTCGCGGAAAAAACGCCCGAGAGTCATATGCCATTTCCGCCAGAATTCTGTTACGGATTTTACCATATACGGACTTTCAAAATTCCGCGGCAAGTGAAATCCAAGCATATGCCCGAGCCCGATAGCCATCAGCGAATATCCCCAGAAATCAAAATATATATGGAATGAATATGCCACTGCCCCCATCCAGGCAGCCGGCGTCGAAAGATTCGCATAGCCAATGCCCTGAATCTGGTTCCAGAATATCCATATTTTATTTGCCAGAAGCACCTTTGCACCCAGCCCGAAACAAAAAATTTCCAGTCCCTTCTCTATGCTGTACAGCGTTGTTTTGCGGGATTCCAGTTCACTGGAAACTTCCTGGTACTGGACAATCGGGCCCGCAATCAGCTGCGGAAACATGCTGACATATGTGGCAAATTCCAGCAGGGTTCCCGTATGCTTCATTTTGCGGCGGTAAATATCTGCCGCATAGGATGCTATCTGAAACGTATAAAAGCTGATTCCCAAAGGCAGCGTCAGGTTTAACATGGGCACTGCTTCCCTGTGAAGCAGCAGGTTAACGTTCTGTGCAGCAAAATCATAATATTTAAACAAAAACAGCATTCCAAAATCCAGTATTAAAATACAGCCCAGCAGCCATTTCCGCTGCCTTGCCCTTTTCTCCCTTGCCATATGCACACAGAGCATAAAATTAACAAGAATCGAAAAAAGCATAAGCAGAACATACACTGGTTCACCGACTGCATAAAATATGATACTTCCCAAAAATAAAACAATATTCCGAAATGGCTTCGGGGTCAGAAAATAACATAAAAAAAACAGAGGCATGAACCGAAATATGAATGCTAAACTAGAAAATACCATATTTGCCTCCTACCCGCTGCAGCCGCGCTTCCAGTACAGGCTGTAACGATACATGCTGATAAGGCCGGCAAAATCCTGCCGGACAATCATTTATTATAGACAGCCTTTGGCCAGATGTCAAATTTTATTTGTTTGTGACATATATATTAAGATTTCGTTTCGTTACTGTTCACTCCGTGACCAGTAACTTCGTTTCAACTGTCTCAAAAAGCTTTTAAAATAGCCATAAATAAGCAACCGCTGCAATTTCGCGCACAAAATAAGTCGGAAAGTATTTCCAGTCTGTATGTGCTGCATAGCCGTAGCTTTCCAATCCAAGTTTTTCCGCCCAGCTTCTGCCCCGGTACAGATGAAATTCACTTGATATCACGGTCACAGATTCGGAAAGTCCGAGATTGTTCAGGATTTTCCTGGAATTTTCCAGATTTTCTTTTGTATTGACCGAACGGTCTTCCTGATAAAGCCGTTCTGGGGCAATCCCTGCTTTTACCAGCTCCCGGTACATGCAGGCTGCTTCCGAAATATCTTCACCCTGGCCCTTTCCACCAGACAAAATGCAGACTGCGTCCGGATGCTCCTGCAGGTATGCAAAAGCAGCATCAATCCGCTCCTGTAAAACCCTGCTGGGACGTGTTCCCCTGACAGAGCATCCAAGCACAACAGCCGGCGTATTTTCCGGTATCGTGCTGGAAGCTGCGCCTGTAATCGCTGCTGCAGCTGCTGCTGCCAGTACCATTCCAGCCAGAAAAAAGAAAGCCAGCACAAGGATGCCGGCACGCGCTGGCTGATACTGCCACCAGAAGGCAGCTTTCTGATGCACAGCCCGGTAAAAAATTCCATACAGTACAAGAACAGCAGAAAACAGCATGCCGCAGATATTTCCGGTATTTATCATTCCTTTAAACAGCAGCGGCCATAAAAACCACAAAAACAGGATGCTGCCCGTTAAAACCGTAATCCATGCAAATATGGAATGTCCCGACGTCACTGATTTCCAAAAATCCATATTATGTTTCCTTTCTATATTATGTTTCCTTTCTATCTGCCAGTACTGCCTTGAGCTTACTGACAGTACGGTACAGCCGGCTTTTTACCGTACTGAGCTTTTCCTGCGTAATTTCTGCGATTTCATCCAGCTGCTTGTCTTCATAATAACGCAGATAAATAATCGTCTGTTCTTCTTCCTTTAACTGCTGGATTGCCTGATGCAGATCTATATCTTCATAACGGTCTTCCGATGAGCGTTCCACTTCATCTGCACTGTACACTTCCTTTTGTTTCCTGCGCAGCATATTATATGCCTCATTAATGACTATACGGCAGATCCATGTTCCCACATATTCGGGACTTTTCAAAGTACTGCTTTTATATATGGCCTTGCACGCTGCTTCTTGTACGATATCCATTGCATCAGATTCATTTTTTACATAACTGTATGCCAGACGGTAATAACGGCTATAATTTTCCACGAGATTGCGCTCAATCAGTTCATCCCGGTTTTTCATATGTTTTCTCATTGCCTGCCTCCTTTAGATCCTGTACTCTTTAGATGTTTATTTATGGAAATTAGTTTCATTTTTTCTTTTGAAAATAAAAAAACTGCATGCGCGAACTTTCTATTGTTATGAACTACAAAAAAGACTTTATGATAATAAAATATCATAAAGTCTTTTTAACAGGGGTGGAAGGAATCGA
>OFGR01000842.1_pt1 | contig 27938 bp, 25 predicted proteins | sample 1521811 | NCBI WGS metagenome assembly OFGR01 (sample SAMEA3504098, study PRJEB24116) | mouse gut metagenome | biome: mouse gut; feature: mouse-associated habitat; material: faeces | place: Denmark | collected 2011
GTGATTGAGGGGCTGCTCCTCACGGAGGCGGAGGGACGGCACTATCTTCTGGAACAGCTGGAACAGGCGGGCTGTCCGTACTATGCGGGCGGCGGCAACTACGTTTTAGTCAAGCCCGTCAGACCTGCGGCGGAAATTGCTGCAAAGCTCTATCAGAGAGGTATTTTGATTAAAACCTATCAAAGCGGTGTGCTGAAGGATTGGATTCGCGTGACGACAGGGAGCAAAGAGATCATGGAGCAGTTTTGGGAGGCGTATTGCAGCTGTGAGGACAGATAATCCGCTGGTTTCCATTGTGATACCGGTTTATAACGGCTCCAACTATCTGGCGCAGGCCATAGACAGCGCCCTGGGGCAGACATACCCAAACTGTGAGGTCTTGGTTGTGAACGACGGCTCCGACGACGGGGGCGCTACTGCGGAGCTTGCCCTGGGTTATGGAGAGAAAATCCGCTATTTTGAGAAGGAAAACGGCGGTGTAGCAACGGCGTTGAATCTGGGTATCCGGCAGATGCGCGGAGAATATTTTGCGTGGCTGTCCCACGATGACCTCTACAAGCCGGAGAAAATCGAGCTTCAGGTAAAAGCGGCGCTGGACTCCGGGGACCGGACCAGACTGGTGCAGTCGGAGTACGAGTTTTACCATATGCCAACAGGGAGCCGGACTCCAACCAATTTGTTCCAGTTATACGGGGAAGAACAGTTATGCCGGTCCTTCTTTTCTGTGCTGTGGCTGCAATACCACGCCTGCGGTACGCTGATTCACAGAAGTCATTTTACACGGGCCGGTCTGTTTGACGAGTCCATCCAGACGGTGCAGGACATCGACCTTTGGTTTCGTATCCTGCGGGACCAGAAGCTGGTATTTGTGCCGCAAGTCCTGCACTCCGTCCGGGAGCACGCCCAGGCCAATTCCAATACGGCGGCCTGTTATCATGCGGAGACCAGAGCACTGTACTGGAGGCTGATTCAAGCGCTGGACTGGGAGGAGATGGACCGCGTATTTGGAAGCGCTTCCACGTTCCTGTGCAGGATGGCGGGCTTTTTGAAGAGCTACGGCGGCGGTTCGGAGCTGGAGCAGATGAAACGGCTTCTGGCCCAGCTTCCGGATACGGCTCCAACGGGAACGGAAGCCTCTTTGGAGGCGCTGTCGGGCGGCAGAAAAATTGCCATATTTGGAGCGGGACAGTACGGTCTGCGCATCAAATTTGAACTGGAGTGCCGCGGCATACATCCGGCGTGCTTTGTAGACAACGCACCGTCCAAGTGGGGGACTGTAATTGACGGTATCCCCTGCATCCGTATGGAGCAGGCGGCGGAGCAAAAGGAGGAGCTTTTTATGGTAATCGCCCAAAGAACCTTGACCCCGGCACTGGAGCAGGTGCAGAGCTTACAGCTTCCGTATTTTACCACGAAGCAGAGCCTGGAGGCGAAGCTTCTGCATATACCGCCAGCGATGCAGCAGCGGGAAGAGTGGTTGAGTCTGTTATAAATGAATGAGAACAGGAGCGCAGAATATGAAATGGAGTAAAAAGGGCCATGAGTTCGACCAGACCTGGGAGGCGATACGGGCCGGAAAAAGGCTGTACCTGTTTGGGGCGGGAGAGTATGGCGCTTTGGTCTGGAGTACGCTCCAAAGGCTCGGTGTGGAGATCCAGGGGTTTTTGGATAACGACCGTCAAAAGCAGGGCGGCTGTTACTGCGGGCTGTCCGTCTGTGCGCCGGAGGCCGTCGGGCCAGGGGAGAACAGCATTGTGCTGTGCGTCTCCCCGAATGTGCAGAGTCAGGCCGCAAGACAGATGGAAGACGCTGGTTTTGTCATGGACCGGGACCTGTTTTCTATGGAAAAATACCTGTCTGTCTACTATGCGTATGGCCTGCAAAAGGTGTATTTTCCTTCCATTTCATTCCTGCCAAGCACCCGATGCAACTTGAACTGTGAGGCCTGCCTGAATTTCACCCCCTACATGGAAACATTCGACGAGCGCCCCTGGGAGCAGATTCAGGAGGATGTGGACTTGTTTTTCCGGGTGGTGGACGAAATCATGCTGTTCCACATCAGCGGCGGGGAACCGATGCTCTATCCTCATATGAAAAAACTGGTGGAGTACATCGGGGAACACTACCGGGAGAAGATTCACGTTTTGAAAACCGTTACAAACGGGACAGTGCTTCCCTCTGTGGAGCTTTTGCAGACGTTGAAAAAATACGATGTAGTGTTGACGGTAGACGACTATCGGGAGGCGGTGCCGTCCTGCGCAGAGACCTTCCGGAAGCTGCTCCAGAGGCTGGAGGAGCTGGGGACAGCCTATGAGATCAACAAGGCGGACGAGTGGATCGACTTGGCGCCGCAGACGACCCGCCGCGAGGACTGGAGCGAGGCACAGCTATGCCGTCAGTTTGAGCGCTGTCATGTGCCCTGGCAGGAGCTTCGGGGCGGAAAGCTGTACAGCTGCAATTATTCCAGCTATGCGATCGTTGCCGGACTCAGCGCAGAGCATCCTGCGGACAGCTTTGATCTGCGCCGCTGGGGTCCGGAGCAGGCCAAGGAGCTGATGGAATTTCGGATGGGGTACAACGAGAGAGGCTTTGTGGAATTTTGCAGGCATTGCAGCGGCTATGTGGACATCAATCCCAACAAAGTAACGCCTGCCAAGCAGAAAAAGAGAGCTTGATATGGAAAAAGCATATCAGATATCCAATGAAGAGCTGAAAAAGCTCCAGCGCATTGAACTGGAAATGCTGATCGAACTGGACCGGATTTGCCGGAAGCATCAGGTGTCCTATTCCTTGGATGGCGGAACGCTTCTGGGTGCGGTGCGGCACAAGGGGTTCATTCCCTGGGATGACGATATTGACGTGATTATGCTCCGGCCGGAGTACGAAAAATTCCGCAGCGCCTGTGAAAGGGAGCTGGACCAGACCCGGTTCTTCTTGCAGGACTACAAAAGCGACCCTCACTACCGCTGGGGGTACGAAAAGCTGCGCCGCCTGGGAACAGAGCATATCCGCCTGGGGCAGGAATCGCTGAAGCAGCGCACGGGAGTTTTTCTGGATATTTTTGTGGCGGACCAGGTGCCGGACGGCTTTGTAATGCGGCGGCTGCACCATCTGTTGTGCTTCTGCATCCGCAAGACATTGTATGCCCCTCTGGGAGCGGCGAACGCCCCGTCCGGCTGTTTGCGCGGCTGGTACAGACTGCTTTCTAACATTCCAAGCACTTGTGTGTTTCACTTCCGGAATTGGCTGGCGGAGCGCTCCAATCAAAAAAAGACGGAATTGGTCAGCCATTATACGCTGGATTATCCCAAACGCTGCCGGTATGGAATGCCCAGGGAGTGCTTTGACGAAATGATAGAGCTGGAGTTCGAGGGCAGGAAGTTTCTGGGGTTTCAAAAGGCCGATCTCTACCTGCGGACTCTGTACGGCGACTACATGAAGCTGCCGCCAGTGGAGGAACGGAAGCCCCATCTGCTGGTGTCGAAGCTGCACCTGATTGATGTGGAGCTGTGAAAATTTGAGCTTTTGGAGGGTCAAACAATATGACAAGTACGAAAACGCAACTGCAAAGCTTCCATGATAAATTTCAGGGAAAGAAAATCAAACATTGCAGGATTTTGGGCAATACACTTAATTTTGGTTATGATTCGCTCGGCATTTGCTGTTCTTCCACCTTGCCGCACGCCCCTGTGCTTTGTAATACAGACCTTGTGAAACGCGGAAGCTTCCACAAGGATGATTTTATCCAATATCTGCTGGAAATTATGTATGGAAATCAGTGTGATGGAATCTGCACTGGCTGCGAGGCGTTGGAGGAATTTGTATTTGAAGGATTTGACTATGGGTCTATGCAGTTGAATCACATCATATGGAATAATTTCCGGGGATGTAATTCACGCTGCGTATATTGTACAGAAAATAATTCTAAGATACTGGAAAGCTATACCGCCTACAAGATTGCAGAGGATTTATACCAAGAGGGATTCCTTGCAGAGAATACAAAAATTGATTTTGGAGGCGGAGAGCCTACCATGCTGCCCAATTTGAAGGACTATTTGCAGTTTGGATATGACCATCATTGGCGGCAGACGATCAATACAAGCGGCATTTTGTTTTCACAGGATATTTACGATGGCTTGAGTCAGGGAGTCAGCGTTCAAATCAGCCCGGACGCCGGAACCAGACAGACCTATCAGAAGGTCAAAAGATGTGACTGCTTTGACAGAGTTTGGAATCATATCGGGCGCTATTGTGACTATCCGGACCAAGTATCGGTAAAATATATTGTATTTTCCTGGAATTCCTCGCAGGAAGATTTGGATGGATTTGTGGCCCAATGTAAAAAGCATGGCGTAAAGCGGGTGGTGGTTTCTGGCGAAGGAAGTGCGATTTTTGGCTCTGCTGCAGACGGGTATACATGGGAGTTTGGAGAACGGGAGGAGGCGGCATGTGCCTATTTGATTCAGGAGTGCTTGAACAATGGACTTGCGGTTTATTTTTCCTCCGGGAATTTTTCCAAGACGATTCAAAAAAGGGTTTTGCAAAAACTATCTGATTTCCTGAAGGACAGTCAGACGGAAAACAAGAGCGGCCTGTATATATTTGGAATGGGCAGTAATGGGAAAATGCTGTGCGACGCTCTTATGGAGGCCAATATCCCCATGAATGGTTTTTTGGACAATGCCCCCGAAAAGTGGGAGCAATCCTATCATGGTTTGGCCTGCCAGCGGCTGGCAGGTATGCCGCGGGAACCCCGCGGCATACCCAAAGACAGTTCGATACTCATTTCCAACGAAAATTTCCGTCCGGTTTTGGAGCAGCTGAAACAGGAAGGATTCCAGCGTATCCATATATTTCACGTATAACAGAGCTGGAAATTTTGAAGCCCGAAGGAGAACGTTGCGATGATTTGGACAAATCCGGGACATGAATTGGAGCAGCCTGCGCAGAGAGCTTTGGAGAAATATCAGGGCCGCCGTCTGTACATATATGGTGCAGGCCTGGTTGGTACACGTGCAGCGAGCAGTATTTTACATCTGACGGATTGGTCCCTTGCGGGACTGATCGACCAGGACCCCAAAAAGCAGGGCTGCTGCATAAACGGAGTAAAAGTCTATGCGCTGAGGGATGTTTTAGACAGAGAAGACTTGGATTCCTGTCAATTTCTGATGGGCCTGACCGGAAGCGCCGGAGCAGACGTAAAGAAGGAACTGGATCGTATTCTGCAAGAGCGCGGTACAGACATGCGCTGTATCTCCTACGAGGACTTTATGGGCAGGGACTTTCCGTCTATCACAAGCTGGCATTTCCAGAAAATATTTGTCCATTCCCTGTCGCTGATTGTAACGGATAAGTGTACGCTGAACTGCAAAAATTGTGCAATCATGCTGCCGTATTTTAAGGAAAATGCAGTCGATACCCTGGAGGAGCTGGAACAAAGCATTGACACAGCTTTTCAGAAAATTGATTTTATAGGGGACTTCACAGTCACTGGCGGGGAGCCGCTTCTGTGCGGACAATTAGAGCAGGTTCTTGCATACGCAGGCCGCCGATATCGGGACAGAATCGGAAGCTTTAAGATCATCACAAATGGAACGATTTCGCCGTCCCAGGGCCTTCTGGAAGTGATGAAAACATATGATATTGACGCGGAAGTGAGTGATTACACCAAGGCCGTGCCGGAAATCAAAGCAAGGGTGGAGCGTACCGTTGCGGCCTTTCGGGAAAACGGGATAAGCTGCCACTTCTTGTCGGATGCACAGTGGGTAGATTTTGGCTTTACCAAGCCGGATAAAGACTGGAGCACCGATCAGCTGACCGCTTTTTTCGATTTTTGCAGCACCACATGCCGCGGGTATGTGAACGGAGAAATTTGGTACTGCATCAATGCGGGGTTCGCGGAAAGGGCGCTGGGACGAGTGCCGGACCCGGATAACCGGCTTGATTTGCGCAAGGTCGGGGACAGTCTGGAGGAGCGCAGAGCCATTGTGGAATTTGACATGGGCTTTAACAAAAAGGGATATGTACAGATGTGCCGGCGCTGTAATGGCTCCTGCGAAATCAACACGCATTTTATCGAGGTGGGAGAGCAATGGAACGGCCGCTGATTACGATTCTCATACCGGTCTATAACGGCGCAAATTACTTACGGGAAGCAATCGACAGCGCACTTGGGCAGACCTATGAAAACTGCGAGGTGATCGTGGTCAACGACGGCTCTATGGACGGCGGCCAGACGCGGAGGATTGCGCAGTCCTATGGGACGCGGATACGGTATTTTGAGAAGCCGAACGGCGGCGTGGCCCAGGCGTTGAATTTTGGCGTCCAGCAGATGCGGGGAGAATATTTTTCCTGGCTGTCCCATGATGATGTGCTGTGCCCTGCAAAAATCGAACAGGAATGGACTGCGCTGAAGGAAACGGACGCATCGTTTGTGTTCTGCTCCTATTCCATTATACGGGAAAATGGGGACAGGGCGCTGGTCCGGCTGGCAGATCATTTCAGCAGGGAGTACTTGGAGCGCGGGATATTCCCGGTGCTGCATTCTTTGATTCAATTCGGCGGAGTTCTGTTTCACAAATCTTTGCTGGAGCGCTATGGGGGCTTTCGGGAGGATCTGAAAACCACCCAGGATTTTGAGTTTTTATTCCGCGTATTGAAACAGGAAAAAAGCGTGTATTTGGATGAGCCGCTATACGCAATTCGCTATCATGCCCAGCAGGGCAGTCATACGATACAGAGCGTGAAGCGGGACGCGGATGAGATGTATCTGATGTTTCTGCGCGGACTGGAGGATGCCCAGCGAAGGGCGGTCTTTGGCAGTACATACAACTATTACTATCGCATGTATCTGCAAATATGGCCGCAGGCCCACCTGGAGAAAAGTCTTGCCGAGTGCCGCAGGCGTTTGGCGGAGCACAGACGCTCTGCCGTGCCTGGGACAGAGGCCAAGGCCTGCCTGGAGCCTTATTTGAACGGTAAGACCATCTATATCTACGGCTGTGGGAATTATGGGCGGAGGCTGAAACGGGATCTGGAGCTGCGCGGGTATTCTGTGACAGGGTTTGTGGATGGAAATGCGCAGCTTTGGGGCAGGTATATTGATGGGAGCATGTGCATTTCCCTGGACAGCCTGAAGCCAGACCAGAATATTTTGGTCATTCTTGCGTCCATCTATGTGGACGAGATTGCGCAGGAATGCAGAAAGCATACTGGCTTACAGTTCATCTTAAAGAAGCGGATTGACGAGGCGGGCATGGATTTTCCGCCGGAGGTTACAGACTGAGGATTGGTTTATGAAGGAATTGCAGGACAAGAAAAAGGAACTGTGCATCTATTGCAGAGGAGCGTATGCGATTCGGACGTATCTGCGTTTGCGGGAATTAGGCGTACATGTGAGCTGCTTTGGGGACGCTGACCCGAATAAGGCCGGCTATGTGCTGGACGGTGTGTTCTGTATTTCCTATCCGGAGCTGATACAGAAGGACCGGCGGAATACGGTCATTTTGGTGTGCCGGGAGAAGCCGGAGGCATTGATCGAGCAGTTTCACGCGCTGGGCTTTTGCTCGGTCTATTCCCATGAAATCGTGCCGGAGGAGAGCGGCCCTGAGGTCACATTGGACCAGGGTACGCTGAATGCCATCCGCCTGTTTCACACGGAGCTGAATCAAATCAGATGCGGGCCGCCCAAGGGCGCATGGGAAAAAGAGACGGAGGACCGTTTCCTCCTGGATTTGGAACGGGTCCTGCAAGACGCGCAGGACCGGAAAGAGGTTGCAGGAGGTTGCAGATGGAGCAGCGGGACCGGCTGAGGGTGGTCGGAGTCAATTATAACGATCTGCGGGGGAGAGCTTTTAATGGATATGACCTGCATTTGTCGCTGAATGAACGGGACGACGTATCCGCAATACAGTATGTTGTGGACAAATACAGTGACACGCCCAGCGTAAAGGCCTTTGACAAGGACGAGGTGATTCACCAGGAGCTGCGATATCTGGAGCGGAAATATTCGATTCCACAGCTTTTGATGCCCTATGGAAGACAGCTTTTGCAGGAGGAGGATTTTCAGCAGGCGGATATCGTCCATCTTCAGATTTTGCATGTAGATACGATTTCTCTGTTAGATTTGCCGGAGATTATGGCGCGGGACAATGTCGTCTGGACGATTCACGACCCCTGGATTGTGACCGGAAATTGCCTGCACCCCTTGCAGTGCGGGAAATGGCGGACAGGCTGCCGCTCCTGCGGGAATCTGCTCACGGATTTCTTTCCGATGAAGCGGGATTATGCGGCACAGATGTGGAGCGTGAAGCAGAAAATTTTAGCGGGCGTCAATCCCTATATTGTCATTGCGTCCCAGTTCACAGAAAACTATATCCGTATCAGCCCCCTTACGGCGCACTGGAACCGCATTTATCACATTCCATTTGGCATAAAAGACCGCTTCCTCCAGGATTTTGACCCAAGGGAAAGCAAAGCGAGACTGCAAATTGCACATGACTGCCTTACAGTCGGATGCAGAGGCGCAAAGGACCTCATCAAAGGCTTTCCCTACATACTGGAAGCTCTGGAGCAGCTGAACACCAGCATCCCCATCCAACTGCTTATCGTAGGGGAGCATGTCGAGCTTCCGGAAGGCCTGCGGCAGAGGCATCGGTGCGTTGAATTTACATGGCTGCAAGAGGACGGTATGCTGGACTTTTATCGGGCAGCAGATATTTTCATCATGCCGTCGCTGGCGGAGACGTTCGGACTGATGGCCATTGAGGCGATGGCGTGTCAAACTGCGGTCATCTGCTTCCAAGCTACCGTGCTGGAGGAGGTTACAGGGGCGCCGGATTACGGGATTGCGGTGGAGTACAAGTCGGCTGAAGGGATTGCGGCAGCATTGACCCGGCTGCTGGACGACCCGGAGGAATTGGAGCGGCGGAAACAAAGCGGCAGGCAGTTTGCTGCGCAGACTTACCCATACAACTTGTATGTACAGCGCCATTTGCAGCTGTATCAGGAGATCAAAAGGAGAGAGCATGGACAGAATACTCATTATCGGCGCACATTATGACGACGCGGAGCTGGGAGCCGGAGGGACAGCCGCCAAGCTGTCCGCGGAGGGAAAAGCGGTGTATAAGCTCACGCTGACGAACAACGAAGTGGCGGAGAGCGCCTTTAACCGCGCAACCAGGCACACGGACAGCGTGCAGGACAGCGCACGGGCGTGTGCGATTCTGGGCGTGGAGGAAATCAGCTTTCCCCAGGAGCCGGTGTGCCAGCTGCGCTACAGCACCGAGATCATGCAGCGGGTGGAGCAGGTCATTTTGGACTACAGCATCGACACCGTATTTGTACACAGCGAGTTTGACACCAATCAGGACCACTGTGAGGCGGGAAAAATTTCCAAGACAGCGGCCCGGCATTGCAGCAGCATCCTGATTTATCAGAGCAACTTGTATGTCTGTGAAAAACCGTTTTATCCCACTGTGTTTTTTGATATTTCCGGTTACATTGCACAAAAGCGAGAGGCCCTGAACCAATATGGGATTGAGCATCAGCGGTTTGGGGCGGAAAACGACACGCTGTTTGCAAACAACATTGGCCGGAATAAGCTTTGGGGCTATTCCAACGGAGTGCAGTACGCGGAGGGCTTTTTGCCCTTTAAGCTCCTGTTTTAGCGGAGGGAATGAGGATGCAGCCAAGAGTTACAATTGTGATACCAGTCTACAATGGCGCAAAGTATATGCGGGAGGCAATCGACAGTGCGCTGGCGCAAAGCTATGAAAATGTGGAGGTCATTGTGGTAAATGACGGCTCAACGGATCAAACCGAGGAAATCGCGCTTTCCTACGGAGACCGTATCCGGTATGCCGCGAAGGAAAACGGCGGCGTGTCCACAGCGCTGAATATGGGAATTGCCTGTATGACGGGAGATTATTTTCAATATCTGCCGCACGATGATTTGCTGCATCCCGATAAGATCAAGCTTCAAATCGAGGCCATCCAGGCCAGCGGAGACGAGATGACCATTGCCTGGAGCGGCTGGAATCAACTGCTGGAGCCGGAGCACAAGATGATACCCGCCCAAATTCCGCCGTGGCATCCCAGGTCCTGCTGGACGAAGCGGGATTACCCCGTGTGGGTGGGCCTTGTCAGTACGGTGACTGTGCTGCTGCACCGCAGATATTTTGACCAGGCCGGCTTGTTTGACCCTGCGCTGTACACCTCACAGGATTATGACATGTGGTATCGGACCTTTTATGCGCGGGACAGCGTTTATCTGGAGACGCCGCTGGTGACCTATCGGATACACCGGGAGCAGGGGACACAGGCGGATGAGAATTTTCATAAAAACTGTGAGGATTTAGCCCTCCGTAAGGTGCGGGAGGTCACAGAGGAAACGCTCTGCTATGTGCAGCCCTTCAAGTTTTTCTATGAACTGCTGAAATTTTATCAGGATACCCAATGGGAAGCGCCCTACCGCTATGCCCGAAGCCGGCTTCTGGAGCTGGAGGAGCCGGAGAGCGGCGTGAAGGCCCGGAACGCATTTGCTGGCTTGCTTGGGCGAGGGGCCAAAAAGCTTGTTGTGTATGGAGCGGGCAAAAATGGGCGGCGGTTACAGCGGGAACTGTGGATGCACGGAATCGAAATCGACGCCTTCTGCGACAGAGACCCGGCAAAGAGGGGGGTGGAGATTGGAGGCGTGCCCTGCCTGGGAAGGGAGCAGCTTTTGGGGGAGTGCATGGTGTTGATTTCCATTGACCAGCCCGAACCGGTGCGGAAGGAGCTTCTGGCGCAGGGAGTGGTGCAGGTGATGGACTACCGTGAGGCGGCGGAGTACTTATGGACGGCCTGTCCAATCAAAGCAAGAGTGCTTCAGCACATGTAAGGAGCGCAGAGAGATGGAATATTCAGGGACCTGGAGAGAGATATGGACCCAAAAGGGGCAGATGGAAGGCGGAATTGAGGACCTGTACACATATGACGGCTGGGAGAAATCCAAGGGAGATATCAAGGCCACCGCAGAGCGGATCACAGAGGCTTTGCAGATCAAACCCAGCGACCGGGTCCTGGAGGTGGGCTGCGGTGCGGGGGCATTGGCGCAGTATATGAATTGTGCATATGTCGGAATTGATTACTCCCGCACGCTGCTGCAAAAGCATGTCGAATTTTTTGGAAACGATGTGTTATATGCAGAGGCAAATGACCTGCCTTTTCGAGATAAATGGTTTGACAAGGCGTTCAGCTGGGGTGTTTTTCTGTATTTTGATTCGCTGGAGTATGCCCGGCAGGCAATCCGGGAGCTGGAGCGAGTGACGCGGAGCGGGATTCTGATTGGGGAGCTGCCCATGGAATCCCATGACGAAAAGCATTTGCTGTACCCCAAGGCTCTGTTTGAGGGCTGGAACCTGGAGGATGCCTGGACACAGCAGTATAAGGGCAAGCGGTTTATTGCCCGAAAGAGGGAGGAGCGGCGTTGAAAATACTCTTGAAAGAAAAAATAATGCAAATGCTTTCCTCCATGGAGGAAGCGCATACCTTTTTAAGTGCAAATCCGGAAGCTGGTCCTTCTGCGCTTCTTGCAGACTGCCAAAATGCGGCGCTCCGGATTGGGAATCTGCTGGAGGCCAGTGAAGCGCATCCGGAGCAGATCGTTGCGGAATTGGAGACGTACTGCGAGCTGATTTATCAGCTGAGTATATGCCCAGGGGAGCAGTGGGAGGCATATGTACAGAGGCTGACAGAACAGATCAAACAGATTGCATCTCAGATTGAGAACCAGGTTTCCACAGAGAAGTTGAAGGCCATTTTTCTTCCCTACAGTGCCTCCATGTGGGACGCTTTTGACAGTGTCTACGCGGCGGCAGTACAGGACGAGCGATTTGATGTAAAAGTGATTCCGATTCCCTATTACAGTCTGGATGCCCGCGGAGAAATCCAGCAGGCTCACTATGAGGGAGCGGAGCTGGGGAAGCTTGTTCCCGTAACGGATTACAGAACCTACAGCATTCCCTTGGAGCTGCCGGACGTTATCTTTATCCATAATCCATACGACGGCTGCAATCGGGTCACCCGTGTCTTTGAGCAGTTCTACAGCTCCGCGCTGATACAGTACACACAGCATTTGGTCTATATTCCCTACTATGTCTCCAGGGACAGAATGATGCCGCATTTTGCCCAAATGCCCGGTGTACAAAACGCATGGAGGATTTTTACGGAGAACGAGCGGATCCGAAAGCAGTATATTGACGGAGGAATTGCGCCGGAAAAGGTGGCGGCACTGGGGTCTCCGAAAATGGATATGGTGCTTCGCGCCGCCAGAGCGGAGAAGCAAATCCCGGAGGAGTGGCAGGTTTTAAAAAATAAGCGGGTATTTTTTTACAATACAGCATTGACCGATATTTTGAATCACAGAGAGTGCTTTTTACAGAAGGTCCAGTTTGTGATTGAAACCTTCCAGAAGCATCCCGAATTGGCTCTGCTCTGGAGGCCCCACCCCTTGAGCGTATCAACGATGGAATCTATGGCGCCGGAGCTGCTTCAGGGGTATCAGAATATCGTGAAGGAGTTTAAGGACAGCGGGATTGGCGTATATGACGAAACCGGGGATTTAGAGCGTACCATTACGATTTCGGACGGCTATATTGGTGACCTCAGCAGTTCCGTCAGCCGGCTGTATGAGGCTACCGGAAAACCGTGCTTTTATGTGGAATATTGGGACGATACTCTGAAACGGCCCACGCGTTATGCCAGATGCCTGTGCGCCGCAATATGGGACCGAAGGATCTATATGTACGCATGGGGGTATAATGCACTTTTCGTGTTAGACGAAGAGAAGAATCGCCTTCTTGCATTGCCCGGAGATGAGTCGATGCCGGTAAGTGAACAGACGCTGTATAGCAAGTGTGTTATATGGAAGAATTTCATTTATTTCATTCCTTTGTATGCCCATCATATTCTGAAATATGATTTGATAGATGGCAGGCGGACACGACTTGCAATCGACCTTGGGGATCATCACTTTGATATTGTACTAGACCAGGAGCGGTTGTATCTGTTACCAATGTGCTATGCAGAGCATTATATTGCGATTGACTTGAATACGGATGAAATCGAGTATATACCGACAAATTATCACAATCAATTAAGTGGTGTGGACCCATTGGAGCAAGCGCCTTTGTTTCATGGAGAGGTTCTGATTCACAAAAAGGTTTGGCGATGCTGTCGAGCGGCACCGATTTTACAGTGCATTGATTTGCAGAAGAGAATGATCGAATATACAGATTTGCCGGAAATGGAAGAGCCGCTTCGGGAATTTGTGCTTTATAAAAATTGCTTTTGGGGAATTGGCCTGAATACAAATCGAATCTACCAATGGGACCCCGAAAAAAATAAAATAAAGCGCCTGATAACAATAGACAAATGGGCAAAATGGCAGGAAAGGCATGTGTTTCACCATATCCGTGTATTTAAAGACTTCATATGGGTGTTTTTACTAAGTTCGCCATGTGTATTGAGGATCGACCCCGCGACCGGACAGGTCAAATTCCTTGAGTTCGGTCATCTGCAAGGACTTATCAGCGATCAATATGGGAAGTTCTTATTCAGCGATACAATTCAAACAGAGAAGGAGTATATCTATTTATTTCCTCGACATATAAATGGAATCGTAAAAATTAATGCTGAAACCAGCGAAATAACGTTGATAAAGACAGAATTGGAGTGCGGACAACTTCAAAAAATAATGTCTGGTCCTTCCTTCAATGAAAATATGTGTACCCTGGAGGAATTTTTGAAGTCACAAAACGGACACGCAGCAGCCAACATAGACCACCCGGCTGCGGGAGAGAGAATATGGGAATATATTGTACAAAATATTGATTGAGAAGAAAGGAAAACCGAATGGATATTAATGAGCAGTTTGAGGCTTTGGTTTTAAAATATGGCATTGACCGCGTGTATCCCCGTTTTAAGACGAGAATTCAAGCCAGAAACATCATTCAAAGTCTTATGCGTGAGTATTGTCATAAACGCTGGATTCTTGTCTCGGATACTGAGACAGACATTTTCTATTTTTGCACTGACGCGGGAGTGGACCAGGACAGCGTCAAGTGTTACGTCCGTGGAAATGGACAGATTGATTTTTCAGAGCTGAAAAATTCGTTACAGGAAGAAGACGCCGTTTTTGTTGTTTCGTTTTATAACCGCGGTCTTTTGATGAATCAACTGTACAACTGCGGCATAATCGCAATCAATATTTATGATTATTTTATGAGCCACGGCTTGCTGCTAAATGAAATTTACTATGACATTTTTAATGAAAAATATAAAGATGTGAAGTTTGGAAGAAGAAATGATAATTTTGATTTCCGGGACTTGGATATCGGTTCAATATTTTTCTATGACCGCAGAGGGTATGAATGTGCGCAGACAAGAAAATGTCAGGAATTTTATCTGGCACGAATGATTTTTGATTGTGCCTACGCCAAAGATATTGAACAAATGAACCGGCTGATACAGCAGTATGTGAGAGAGCAATTCCAAGATTATGAGCAATACAGCACGTTTTCAGAAGAGGTGTCCATACTTGTCCGGACCATTTCTGAGAACGTTGCAAAGCGTCAGCAAAAGGACGTTGTTATGTTCTGGCTGGATGCGCTGGAGTATGGGGACGACCAAACGATGCCGTGGCTTTCGGCTCAGTCCAAACGTGGCTTGGAATTTGAACGGGCCTATACAGTAACACCCTATACCAGAGCGACAGCACGTACATTGTTAAACGGCAAATTCGATGTAGATGACAAAGTGTTCAATCTGAAAATTGACGACTCTTGTTCGTTGATTTCCAACATGCAGCAAAGAGGCTATCAGGTTAAGTTTTATACCATGTTGAGCAGCGTTGCCGGGACGGTAAAGGGCGGCCTCTTTCAAAATTACTATACTCCCTTATCCGAAATTTGCTGGAATTTTCTCTGCGATTTACTGAAAAGCGATAAACCAGTGTTTGCAATTCTTCATGAAGTGTTTCAAACGCATTTCCCATGCGTATCTATGGGGTTAACGGGCACAGAATATAAATGTCCTATAGAGGGTGAGGATGAGACTGTTGTAGGAAAGGACCAAATAGAAGAGTCCAAACAGTGGGTGGACCACGTACTGCGGTTTTATGCGTCCATGCTGAATGATTGTGTGTATAAGATATATATGAGCGATCACGGAAATACCTATTTGGGCAAGTTTCATACGATATTCCGAGTTGTACAGAAGGATGTTCTTCCACAGAAAATCAACCGATTTTTCAGCTACATTTCATTCGGAAAATTGATCGAAAAGCTGCTGGATGGCGACAGCGATTATGAAGACATCCTTTCGGACTATGTTAAGGTGCAGGACACCGAATACTATTATGGCAAGTTCCTAAAGTATATGCTTAAGCATCATCCGGAGTATTCACTCTATCACTTTGGTTATGAAGGGATCGTTACCAAGGAAGGGTATTATCTGCGCTATAATGATGGCCGTGAAGAGTATTACGGACATAAAAGAGGTGAACCTCTTACAGAGGACTGGCTTGATAAAGTCAGAAGCATATGTCCACGCTACCCCAACGATATAATGCAAGATAAAAAGTTCAAGTACTCCAGAAATCTTTTTTCCACTATGGAACGGTATTTAGCCCGTAATCAGAAATTTGAGGATGAAAAAATCCAAAATATATCCGCTATTTTTAACGAAATTCCGGAAAATGCAGTAATTGCCTTGCGTGGCGGAGGAATACATACCTATCGGCTATGGCTGATACTGCCATGGGACGTGAAACGGAGAATCGCTTTTGTGGTCGATAGAGACCCTGACTGTATTGTATCAACCAGACTGGGGGTCCCTGCTGTTCCGATTGCGGAAATTAACGCGCAAGGAATCAGCCATATTGTTGTATCTTCCTTTGAGTATGAAAAAGAGTGGCTGGAAGAACTGCATGGTATAGAGGGAAAATTTAAAGCGATTGGACTGTATCAGGCATTGGCGGAAAGGGGGGTGGACTGTAAAAGAGCGTTTTATTACAAGGAATATAGTAAAGAGGATTGTGTCTGGAACGAGTAATTAGATTGGGATAATGCGAAAGTCCATAGCTTTAAGGAGATGAAGGTCGTGAAATGGACAAATAAAGGACATGAGTTGGATTCTGTTGCAGACAGATTAGCACCGAAAAAATATCTTTATATTTACGGTGCAGGTGAAAACGGAAAATATACATATGACAGAGTAAAATTTCTGCCAACTCCCGTTTGCTTTATTGACGGAAATCCGGAGAAGCAAAGGAACGGATATTTGGGCTGTCAAGTGGTTTCGTTGGAAGAGGCGCTGCGAACTGAGCGGGAGGAGCTCTTGGTTATTGCGGCGGTTTCTACTGTGAGCCGACCGAATATAGTAAAAATACTGACTGTCTATGGCTTACAGGAAGGAGAGGACTTTTTCGATTATCAGCATTTTATTGAAATTTATCTTCCAGTCTTTGCCGCTTATAATTTTCAAAAGGTATACCACAGAGGTTTAAATTTTATCCCGACCAGGAAGTGCGTGTTGAATTGTCGGGATTGTCTGAACTTTATTCCTTATGCAAAACATTCAGACGATGATTTGGAACACATGAAGCAGGATTTAGACAGACTTTTTTCCTGTATCGATTGCTTGGGAATACTCAGTTTGGCAGGCGGAGAGATTTTTCTTCACCCCCAGCATAAAGAACTGTTTCGGTACATTGGAGAAAACTTTCGAGACCAAATCGCCACACTCTCTGTTACCACTTCGGCCGCTCTCATACCGGATGATGAAACATTCGAGATTTTTCAAAAATACGGGTTTACAATTCATGTCAGCGATTACCGTGCGGCTCTTCCTGGAATTGAAAACAATTACCATCAATTTGTAAAAAAGCTGGAAGAGCATCAGGTTGAGCATGTGCTTTTTGAAGACCATGAGTGGGTGTCGCTGGATGTATTCCGGGAAAGTCCGCAATTTGATACAGAGTCGGAAGCGATCAGCTGGTTTGATGCCTGCGGTATTCCGTGGAGCTATTACAAGGATGGGAAATTGTGCCAGTGTACGTGGGCTGGTATGGCGGTTATGTCTGGAGCGAAGGAGCCATGTCAAACAGATTATTACGATTTGACCGCATCTACTACTCCAATCGTGGACCGGGACGGGAAAACGTACTTTGCATTTCAGAAGGACAAGTGCAAGGAGCTTATGGAGTTTGGAGTGGGCTATTCTGAGCGTGGGTATGTAGAAATGTGTGGGAAATGCAATGGCTATCTCACAATTAATCACCATTTTGTACCGCCAGCGGTGCAGATTCCCAGAGGAAATCGGGAGAAGGGCTCCAAAAATGAAGACTGATACAAAATGGAAGAATGCCCTGGCCCAAAACAAACCGGTTTTCAGCCGGATTTACCATGCGATGGGGGACGAAACCTCGAAGCGGCTTTATGAAAGCTTATTACGGCTTCAATACACCGGGGACGTTCAGTACCTGATTGAGGCGGTACAGCTAAACGGATTTGAACCGGACCCGGCTTTGCTTCAGTACAAAATGCTGCAAGAGTGGACCGCGGCTCAAAAGCCCGCGATTCTGTATGGGCTGGGAAAAATCGCAGAGAGCGCATTTCAACTGGCTGCGGACAAAGAGGGCGCGGTGGGCTACTTATTTTTCCCCTTTATCACAGATATTCCGTGGGCGGGCTACTGCGATAAAAACAGGCGGGGGACCTTTGGTCCGGAGCAGAAAGAAATCATGACGCCGGAGGAAATGCTTGCGAGCTTTCCGGGTGCGCTGATTTGCGTTGCCGCAGAGGCTTTTGAGGAAATAAAGCGGGAGCTGATGGAGCTGGGCTTTGCAGAGGACCGTATTTGCAGATATATTCCGGGCAGAACGAAGGTTTTTGAGGACAAGCAGTATTTCGGGGAGGCGTTTATGCCGCCGCGGCAGGAGCGCTTTTTTGTGGAGGGCGGCGCGTACCGTTTTGACAGCGCCGAGCGCTTTTTGGATTGGAACCGGGGATATGGCGCGGAAGGACTCCTGTGCTTTGAACCGGACCCTGTCAATTATGAAATATGCTGCCAAAAGCTCCAGGAGCAGACAGAGGGAGCGCTTGCACGAAACAGCAAAATCATCCACGCCGGAGTATCGGACCGGTGTGCGGTTATGTGCTTCCATGCCGCGGGCAGCGATGAATCCCAATTTTCGGAAGCTAAGGGGGGTGTTTCCATCTCCCTGCGCCCCATTGACCAAGAAATTGGGGAGCGAAATATATCCTTCCTGAAGCTGGATGTGGAGGGCTTTGAATTGGCTGCGCTCCAGGGCGCGGAACAGGCAATCCGCCGGTGCCGTCCCAGAATGGCGGTGTGCGCTTACCACAAGCTGGAGGATTTGCTTAAAATACCCAAGTGGATTTTGGACCTGGAGATGGGGTATACGCTGCAACTGCGAATGTACAGCAATGAATATCTTGAAATTGTCTGTTATGCGTATTAACGCATGGAAAAGAGGATGAGCATTCCATGAGGTTCCTGATTTTAGGCAGCAGCGGTATGGCGGGCCATATCGTATCCGCCTACCTGGAGCAGCAAGGCCATACGGTAACCGGCTTTGCCCGGACAAGTTCCCCTATCCGCCGCACGATCCTTGGCGACGCGTCCGACAGCCAGAAGCTCCGGCAGGTCTTACATACAGAACCCTTTGACTGCGTGATAAACTGCATCGGCGTATTGAACCGGGCCGTGGACGCGGACATTTCCCAGGGAATTTACCTGAACAGCCTCCTGCCCCATCTGATTGCGGATTGCATCTCGCCCAGCCAGATGCTGGTGCATATCAGCACGGACTGCGTATTTTCCGGGGCGAAGGGACAGTATACCGAGTCCGATATTCCGGACGAGGTCTCTCTGTACGGCCGGACAAAGGCACTGGGGGAGGTCGTGGACGAACGGAATCTGACCATACGCACGTCGATTGTCGGGCCGGAGCTGAAACAAAACGGTGTCGGACTGTTTCACTGGTTTATGTCGCAGACTGGTGAGATCAAGGGCTACACCAAAGTAATCTGGTCCGGAGTTACCACGCTGGAGCTGGCTATGGCGATTGAGCGGGCGGCTATGGAACATTGGCATGGCCTGTACCACCTGACCAATAACCAAACCATCTGCAAATATGATCTGCTGCATCTGTTTGCACGGTACTGCCGGAGCAGTCCGATTTCCATTGTGCCGGAGGAGACATTTATCTGTGACAAGTCCATCCAAAGCACACGGGAGTGCCGGTATAACGTGCCCTCCTATGAGACGATGGTGTCAGAGCTGGCAGACTGGATTCGGACACACCCGGATTTGTACAGGAACTATAAGGAGTTTTTATGGAAAAATTAAAGCTGATGACCATTGTAGGGACCAGACCGGAGCTGATTCGCCTCTCTGAGCTGATAAAAAAAGCGGACAAGCTGTTTCAGCACACGTTTGTCCATACGGGACAGAACTATGACGCACGGCTGAACGATATTTTTTATGCCGACCTGGGACTGAGGCAGCCCGACGTGTACTTAAACGTGGCAGGCGGCGGCTTGGGAGAGACGATAGGAAATATTATCGCCAAAGCCTATCGTCTGATGGAGGAGCGGAAGCCGGACGCGCTGCTGATTTTGGGAGACACCAACTCCGCATTGTCTGCGATTGCGGCCAAGCGTCTGAAAATCCCGATTTTTCATATGGAGGCGGGCAACCGCTGTTTTGACGAAAATCTCCCGGAGGAGACCAACCGGCGCATTGTGGATCATATCTCGGACATCAACCTGGCCTATACAGAGCACGCCCGGCGCAATCTGATTGCCGAGGGAATACGCCGGGAGCATATTTTCGTCACAGGCTCGCCTATGCGGGAAATTATCCAGGCCCATGAGGATAAAATCCAGCGCAGCACAGTGCTGCAAGACCTTGGGCTGGAGGAAAAAGGGTATATCGTGCTCTCCTCCCACCGGGAAGAAAATATTGACGATGCGCAGAATTTCGCCAGCCTGATGGGTGCGATCAACACCATGGCGCAAACCTATTCGATGCCGGTCATTTACTCGGTCCATCCCCGCAGCGCCCGGCTGATTGAACAGCGTCAGTTCCAATTTCATCCTCTGGTGCGGCAGCTTCCGCCCTTCGGCTTCACTGACTACAGCAGTCTGATGCGGCGGGCCTACTGCGTGGTATCGGACAGCGGGACCATGCCGGAGGAGGCGGCTGTCAGCGGGTTTCCCGGCGTTTGCATCCGCACGTCCACAGAGCGGCCGGAGGCCTTTGACAAGGGCTGTTGTATTTTGGGTGGTATTACAGGAGAGAGCGTGCTTCAGTCGGTGGATATGGCAGTGGCATTGGCACGGCACGGGGATTTTGGCGCTTCGGTGCCGGATTATCAGACGGAACATGTTTCATCCATCGTACTGCGGCTGATTCAGAGCTATACGCCGGTTATTAACGACAAGGTCTGGCGGAAAACAAAGAGATGAGAGGGCGGATACCATGACAGAGGATATATTCAGCGGAAAGGTTTTGATGATTACTGGAGGAACCGGGTCCTTTGGGAATGCGGTCCTGAAACGGTTCTTGGATACTGGTATCAAGGAGATACGCATTTTTTCACGGGACGAAAAAAAGCAGGACGATATGCGCAAGCAGTACAACAATCACAAAATCAAGTTTTATATCGGCGACGTCCGCAGCGGCCAGAGCCTGCTGGACAGCATGGAGGGTGTGGACTACATATTCCACGCGGCCGCGCTGAAGCAGGTGCCGTCCTGTGAGTTCTTCCCCATGGAGGCGGTGCGGACCAACGTAATGGGGACGGACAATATGCTGACCGCCGCCATTCAGCGGGGCGTCAAGAAGGTGATCTGTCTGTCCACGGACAAGGCCGCTTACCCCATCAACGCCATGGGGATCAGCAAGGCCATGATGGAGCGGGTCTTTGTGGCGAAATCCCGGACCACAGTTACCACGAAAATCTGCGGCACCCGCTACGGCAATGTGATGTGCTCCAGAGGTTCGGTCATTCCGCTGTTCATTGAGCAGGTGAAGGCCGGAAAGCCCCTGACGGTCACAGACCCGGATATGACCCGTTTTTTGATGGGCCTGAGCGACGCGGTGGATTTGGTTCTGTTTGCGTTCCGGGAGGGGCAGACCGGGGACATTATGGTCCAAAAGGCCCCGGCCTGCACCATCGGAGTGCTGGCGCAGGCGGTAACGGAGCTGTTTCACGGAAAAAACGAGGTCCGGCAAATCGGGATACGGCACGGGGAGAAGAAGTATGAAACGCTGCTGACCAAGGAGGAATGCGCCCATGCCTATGATCTGGGGGATTTCTTCCGGGTGCCGGCGGACAACCGGGATTTGAACTACGACAAGTATTTTGACACCGGCAAGCTGGACAAGCCCAAGCTTACGGAGTTTAACTCCAATAATACGAAAATCCTGAATGTGGAAGAGGTCAAGGCGCTGCTTTTGAAGCAGGAGTATGTGCAGCAGGAGCTGGCGGCACAGTGACTGCCGCAGGGGAGGACGAGAGCATGAAACATGTGGCCCTGATTCTAGCAGGCGGCTCCGGACAGCGGATGCAGCAGAATGTCCCCAAGCAGTTTTTACATATTAACGAAAAACCCCTTTTGATCTACACGCTGGAGGCCTTTCAAAGACACCCGGAGATTGAAAAAATCCTGGTGGTCTGCATAGACGGCTGGCACGAGATGCTCAGAGCGTATGCCCGGCAGTTCCAGATTGACAAGCTGGAGTGGATCATCAGCGGAGGCGGCACATCGCAGGAGTCCATCCGCAACGGCGTCTTTTTTCTGGAGCGTATCTGCGGCGAGGAGGATATCGTGGTGATTCACGACGGGATACGCCCGCTGGTGGAGGAGAGCGTGCTGACAGATGTACTCAAGACGTGCCGGGAACACGGAAACGCCGTTACGTCGATGCCCTACAACGAACAGATTTTCGTCAAGGAAAACGAGGAATGCACCAGACAGTACATTCCCCGTGACACGCTTCGGCGGGTCTCCACGCCCCAGGCCTATCGCTTCGGAAAGCTGGCCTGGGGGTATCGCAAGGCATTTGCAGAGGGGATTGGGACCGGTCCGTCCTCCTACGCCAATACAATGATGGTAGATTTGGGCGAACAGCTCTATTTCGCCAAAGGCTCTGACAAAAATATTAAGATCACGACCCAGGACGATCTGGATATTTTAAAAGCACTTCTGTACCGAAAGGGATAGGCAGTATGTATTTTCATCACCAGCTTTACCGTGAGGACATCGCGTATCTGACCCAGCTTCCCATTGACTGGACGCGTATAGACGGCAAAACATTTTTCATCACAGGAGCTTCAGGTCTGATTGGAACTGTTTTGGTGGATACGCTTATGGAGCGGAACAGACGGGAAAATGCCTGCATTAAAATTTATGCAGTTGGCCGGTCACTGGAGCGGGCACAGGAACGGTTTGGGGAGTATATGCACAGACCGGAATTTGAGTTTATACAGGCAGACATCAATCTTGGCATAGATTTGCAGGAACGGGCGGATTATGTTCTGCACTGTGCCAGCAACACCCACCCCAGAGCCTATGCCGAAGACCCGATTGGTACGATTCTGACAAACGTGCTTGGGACCCGGTATGTCCTTCAATATGCGGCGGAGAACCACTGCGAAAGGGTTTTGTTCTTATCCTCGGTGGAAATCTACGGGGAGAATTTTGGGGAGGCGCCCTTTCGGGAGGAGGACTGCGGGTTTATTGACTGCAATACACTCCGGGCGGGGTATCCGGAAGGAAAGCGAGTGGGGGAGGCTCTGTGCCAGGCGTACCGTGCCCAGTATGGGGTAGATGTTGTAATTCCGCGTATATGCAGGGTGTATGGGCCAACGATGCTGTCCTCGGACAGCAAGGCGCTGGCACAGTTTTTGCGCAATGCAGTCAAGCGGGAGGATATTGTTCTGAAAAGTGAAGGAATGCAGTATTTTTCCTACTGCTACGCGGTGGATGCGGCTGCGGCACTGCTGTATTTACTGCTCTATGGAGAGAACGGGGAGGCCTATAATGTGGCGGACGAAGGCTCCAATATCCGGCTCAGGGATTTGGCACAGATGCTGGCAGAGCTGGCAGGGACACGCGTGATTTTTGCGCTTCCGGACACGGTGGAGCAAGCGGGATTTTCTAAGGCTGCCACAGCTGTCTTGCACGCGGAAAAATTAAAGCGGCTGCACTGGCAGAGCCGGTATCCGCTCTCAGAGGGGTTGAGACGGACAATAGATATTTTAGAAAGAGGGTAAAAGAAGCATGATACTATGGCTGATGGGGATATCCGGAGCTGGCAAAACCACAATAGGCAGACGGCTGAAGCAGTACCTGGACCAGGAACAGATCAAGAATTATCTGCTGGACGGCGACGAGGTGCGGGACCTGTTTGACCGGGATTTAGGCTACTCCGACCAGGAGCGGGAAGCAAACATCAAGCGGATCATTTTGGGGGCTTATCTGCTGGACAAGAACGATATTGTTGGCATTGTGTGCAATATTTCCCCCCTGGAGCATTTACGCGCACTGGCCCGCAGAAAAATTTCCGGCTACCACGAAATATATCTCAAAAAGGACCTGCGCACAAGCGTGGAACGGGACGTCAAGGGGGTCTATCAGGCCAATATGGGCAAAACTCAGTTGGTTGGAATCGACGTTGCCTTTGAAGAACCCCAACACCCGGACCTGGTGCTGGAGGTGGACCGTATGTCCGAGGACGAGACCTATCAGGCGGTGCTGGACTACTGGAAAAGGAACGGTACATAAATGGAGAAGACAAACATGACCAGCATCGCAATCAGCGAAGAATCCCTCCAGGATATTATCAATATGGAAACGGGCCTGCTGGCCCCTCTGACCGGCTTTATGGGGGAGAATGACTTCCGAAATGTGGTGGATTTTTACACATTAGCAGATGGCCAGGTGTTCACCATCCCCGTGACGCTGGATGTTCCGCCGGAGACATACGCGTCCATCCAGACGGGAGAAAAGCTTGCGCTTCTGTTTGGTGGAGAAAAGGCCGCTGAGATTACCGTGGAGAGCAAGTTCTTGATGGAGGAAGCGGACATACAAAAGGTCTTTGGCACCCTGGAGGACGCACATCCGGGGGTGAAAAAGGAGCGAAGCCGGTATGCCTGCCGCGTGGGGGGACCTGTCCGTCTGACAGAGCGCCGCTTCCTGGCGGACGCTCTGAAGCCGGAGGAAACAAAGGCGGTTTTTGCACAGAAGGGCTGGAAAACGGTGGTAGGATTTCAGACCAGAAACCCAATTCACAAGGCCCACGAGCATATCCAGCGGATTGGGCTGGAGCTTTGTGACGGACTGTTCATCAATCCAATCACCGGCTGGAAAAAGACGGGGGACTTTACGCAGGAGGCCGTGATGGCGGCCTACCAGACCATGGCGGAGAAATTCTATCCCCAGGACCGGGTCTATATCGCGGGACTGAAAACACAGATGCGGTACGCCGGTCCACGGGAAGCTATTTTTCACGCGATCATACGCCGCAACCTGGGCTGTACACATTTTATCATTGGCCGGGACCATGCCGGAGTAGGGGGCTATTACGGGGCCTATGCCGCCCATGAGCTGGCGCGTAAGCTGGAGTCAGAGCATAGCCTTGGTATCCAGCTTCTGCTGACAAGAGAGCCGTATTACTGTAAAAAATGCGGCCAAATCGTGACGGACAAGCATTGCGCCCACTATGAGACAGACCGCGTGGAAATCAGCGGAACAATTATCCGAAAGTATATCGGAGAGAGCTATATACCGGATGAGACGATGATGCGCCGGGAGATTTTTCAAGCGATTTTGGACTGCGGCCAGGTGTTCATTGCATGACAGGGGACGGGCCATGACTTCAAAAACTGCGTTGAAGAAGCTGCGGGAGCTTTTGGATGCAGAGACCTATGCGGCTGTCATTGGCCTGCTGGCCGGAGCAACCGTGTATTTTCCATCCAATACAGAGGTGTCGGACCGGGAGGAGCGGAACCTTCAGATCAAGGAGGATTTTTACAGCGGTCAATACGAGATCATAGAGCTGGCACAAAAATATAATTTGAGCGTTTCACGGATTTATAAGATCATACAAGCCCGCTGACGGCTGATTTTCCTGTTTTCTTGGAGTGCGGCTAAAGGAGGGCCGGATTGCTTGCGCGTGTTTGTTTCTCTGCTAAAATAGAGACAGCAAACATGTAGGAGGCAAATCTATGACACTGACCACATTGTCCGAGCGTGAAGTTTTTGTGACATTCCTTTCTCTGGCGCTGCTGCTGGTGGGCGCGTATCTCTGCGGAAAGCTGATGGAGGCGGTCAAAGCGCCGAAGGTAGTGGGGGAGATCGTGGGAGGAATGCTGTTTGGCGGGACGCTGCTGTATCATTTCTATCCGGCGCTGATAGAAAACATTTTTCAGGCGTATCCGGAGCAGGGGAAGGTGCTGAACCTGTTTTACCAGCTGGGGCTGATTTTTCTGATGTTTTCCTCCGGATTCAATACCTGCATTGACGTAGACCGGGAAAATCTGAGGACCATTGGCTGTGTGTTCACCGGAGCGACGACCCTGCCGATGGCTGCGGCGATTCCAGTAGCGGGGCTGTTTCAGGAAAGCTTTATAGGGGAGAGGGGAAACGAAATTTCCTTTCTGCTGGTTTTCGTGATTGGAGTAGCTATAACGTCCATTCCAGTGATTTCCAAAATCTTTTTTGATATGGGCATTATGAATACCACCTTTTCCAATACCGTTTTGACGGTTTCCACCTTCCAGGACCTCTGCCTGTGGATTCTGCTGAATATTGCGACCCGCATGGCGGCGACCGGAGAGGTCAAGCTGCTGGACATGCTGCTGGTAATTTTCTTTACGCTGGGTATGTTCGCGGCGGCCAAGCTGATTGCGGAGCATCTCAGAGGCTACCAGAGAGAGGTCAAGGCGACGGATTTCTATACAGTGAGCTTTATTGCGCTGCTGCTGCTCTGTGCGCTTTTGCACCGGTTTGGGATCAATGTCATGTATTCGGCGTTTCTGGTGGGGTACATCGTGAAGGCGGTTTCGCAGAGCGACAAGCGTGCGAACGAGCGCATGGAGGCGGTGGCAAACTTTTCGTTTTCTCTGTTCGTTCCCATCTATTTTGCGCTGGTTGGCATTCAGCTTAACCTGCTTCACAACTTTTCTTTCGGACGGTTTCTGCTCTTTTTCGGGATTGCGTTCGGGCTGGAGGCCGCTGGAACAGTGGCGATGCTGCTGTTTACCAACCTGAAAAAGCAGGTCATCCTGAACTTTGCCGTCACGATGAACGCGAGAGGAGGGCCCGGTATTGTTCTGGCGACGGTAGCTTATTCCTATAAAATCATCAATGTGGAATTTTTTACGGTGCTGATTTTGACAACGATGCTCTCATCTCTGATTGCGGGCTACTGGCTGCGGTATCAGCAGAAGCTGGATGCACAGATTTTTATGGAACTAACGAAGTGAGGAGGGTGTGGACAAGGGCCACAAAAGCAGTATGAAAAAGTATATTTTGACGACAGGACCGGCACTGGCCCATGAGGTGCCGCTGCGTGAGGTTCACAGTGAGAAAAACATTTACCGCATCAACGGTGCGCACGGAACGATTTCTGATGTGGAGCAAAGCATCTGCAATATCCGGGCACAGATTCCGGAGGCGCAGATTTTGATGGACCTCCCAGGAAACAAGGTGAGGACGGCGAATATCCAGACTGGTATCCCGCTGGAAAAGGGAAAAACCTTCGAGATGCAGAGCAGCCAGTTTAATTACCCGGAGTTTTACCGGCACCTCAGCCCCGGAATGACGGCGTGGGCCAACGACAGCGTGTTTGAATTTGAGGTCGTCTCTGCGACCAGTGAAAAGATCGTATTCCGGTCCAAGTCCAACGGCGTACTGATTAACAATAAGGGCGTTCATGTGCGGGGCATTCACCACGACATACCATTTTTATTTGAAAAGGACCGGCAGCTCATTGCGCTGGCGAACCAGTACAAGCTGGATTTTGTAGGGCTTTCCTTTGTGAGAACACCGGAAAACGTAAAAGAAGCCCAAGCGCTGCTGGGGGGAAGCACGGAAATCATTTCAAAAATCGAAACGATAGACGCGGTGGAGCATATTAACGAAATACTGCCGCTGGTTTCGTACATTTTGGTGGACCGCGGGGACCTTTCAACGGATATCGGGATCGAGAAAATCCCCAGATTTCAGAAGTACATTGTGGAGAAGGCGCTTTATTTTGATGTAAAGGTTTTTCTGGCAACACAGGTGCTGAAAAATATGGAGACCAGACCCATTCCGACGATTGGAGAGATCGAGGCGCTGTATGAGATTATGAAATCTGGCGTTTATGGTGTGCAGATGTCCGAGGAGACGGCGGTGGGGCAGTATGTTGCCGAATGTGTGGAGCTGCTCAATCGGATGGACCAGGAGGTTATGACAGAGAAAATTCAGATGTGACGACAGAACAAACGTTTATTGTATGTAAATGTAGAAATAAACCTTGATATTCACCCTCACCCGTCTGGTCTTCGGCCAGACGGATGAGGGTGAAAGCTATTCTGGGAAAGAAAACGGACAAACGGGATGCCAAATGGATTGCTGACCTCTTCAACCACGTCCTTGTCGCCGGGAGTTTTGATAAGGTAGAATAAGTTTCGCAAAAAGGAAAAGAGACATAGTTTGCAGAACTCTGGTAGAATGAAGTAGCGACACACCATTCTGAAAGGAGACAGCAAACCATGTCCGAGAAGATTGTACAGCTAAATGAGGAAGTAATCAAGGGTCAGCTCAAGGAACTTGTGCGAGGCAGCGTGGAGGAAACGCTCAATGAACTGCTGGAGGCAG
>OFGR01000844.1_pt1 | contig 27896 bp, 18 predicted proteins | sample 1521811 | NCBI WGS metagenome assembly OFGR01 (sample SAMEA3504098, study PRJEB24116) | mouse gut metagenome | biome: mouse gut; feature: mouse-associated habitat; material: faeces | place: Denmark | collected 2011
TCGAGACCTCCGGGTTATGAATCCGACGCTCTAACCAACTGAGCTATCCCGCCATCCTTTGTTTTGCGAGTGCAAAGTTAAGCTAAAATCGCAATAAAACAAAATTATTTCACACTAAATTTACAAAAAAATAATTTCATCGTGTTTTTTGGGCTGTTCTTCCGGCAGGAACGCCCACGTATGTGCCGGATTCAGTGATGTCGGAGATGACTACCGCACCTGCACCTATCACAGCAGGCTCGCCTATGTTGACCTGCGAAGAAACCACTGCTCCGCTTCCTATGAAAGTGTCGTGCGCTATATTGCAGTCTCCATTTACTGTAGCGTTGGTGGATACATGCGTGAAGTCGCCTATGAACGCTCTGTGCTCTATTATAGCTCCTGTATTGATTATGCATCCGCTTCCGATCGATGCTTCCGCGTTTACTGTTGCGTGGTGTAGCACAGTGGCTCCAGTACCGATGGTTGCCATCGGAGAGACGTATGCGGTGGATGCTATGATTGTGGCAAGCAATCCTCCGGCGTCTGTCACCCTTTGTTGCAGACTCCGGCGTCTTGATGGATCGGTGATGCTTCCCAAGGTGATAATGAAACTGTAGCGTCCGCTTGCGGCCAACGGTTCTATATCGTCGTCGTTTCCGACAACCGGTACACCTCCTATCTTATCGCCGAGAGTTGCAGCGGGATCAAGTATACCGGCTATGGTGTGCCCTGCCGACAATGCGGCATCTATCACAGAGAGGCAGTGTCCGCCTCCTCCTATCATTATAAGTGGTAGCATGATGTTATTAAAATGCCGCGGGAAAACTATCCCGCGGCATATTTTATTTAGTTATTGTAAAGTCGAGGACTTGTGTTATTCGCCCAGGAGTTCAAGCATCTTGATGGCTGATGCGGGGATGCGCGAGCCCGGTCCGAAGATTGCTGCTACGCCTGCTTTGTAAAGGAAGTCATAGTCCTGTGCGGGTATGACACCACCGGCGATTACCATTATGTCTTCGCGGCCAAGCTTTTTGAGCTCCTCGATTACCTGGGGTACAAGGGTCTTGTGTCCTGCGGCCAGTGAAGATACACCGAGCACATGGACGTCGTTCTCAACTGCCTGACGGGCGGCTTCAGCCGGAGTCTGGAACAGCGGGCCCATATCTACGTCGAATCCGCAGTCGGCATAGCCTGTAGCTACAACTTTTGCGCCGCGGTCATGTCCGTCCTGACCCATTTTTGCGATCATTATACGTGGCTGACGGCCTTCGCGTTTTGCGAATTCCTCGCACATCTGCTGCGCTTTTGCGAAGTCAGGATCTTGTTTTGTCTCGCTTGAATACACGCCTGAAATAGTTCTGATTACAGCTTTATAACGGCCTACGACGTCTTCGCAGGCATCTGAAATTTCGCCGAGTGTGGCACGGAGTCCGGCTGCTTTCACTGCAAGATCAAGCAGGTTGCCTTCCTTGGTGCGTACGCACTCTGTGATTGCCTCGAGGGCTTTCTTCACGGCAGCTTCGTCGCGGTGTTCCTTGAGGTCTTCCAGACGCTCGATCTGCTCCTTGCGCACTTCTGTATTGTCGATCTCAAGGATGTCGATAGGATCTTCGTGGTCAAGACGGTATTTGTTGATACCTACGATGGTCTGGTGTCCGGAGTCGATGCGGGCCTGTGTGCGGGCTGCGGCTTCTTCGATGCGCAGCTTGGGCAGACCTGTCTCGATAGCCTTGGCCATACCTCCGAGTTTCTCGATTTCCTGGATATGTTCCCATGCGCGGCGCGCGATCTTGTCGGTGAGAGCTTCGATATAGTAGCTGCCTCCCCAGGGGTCGATCTGCTTTGTGACGAGAGTTTCCTCCTGTATGTAGATCTGGGTATTACGCGCGATACGTGCCGAGAAGTCGGTGGGGAGAGCGATGGCCTCGTCGAGAGCGTTGGTGTGGAGGCTCTGGGTATGTCCGAGGGCAGCACCCATAGCTTCGATACATGTACGTCCCACATTGTTGAACGGATCTTGCTCGGTGAGCGACCATCCGGATGTCTGCGAGTGTGTGCGCAGTGCCAGGGATTTCGGGTTCTTGGGGTTGAACTGTTTTACGATCTTGGCCCAGAGCATACGAGCCGCACGCATCTTTGCCACTTCCATAAAGTAGTTCATGCCTATGGCCCAGAAGAACGACAGGCGTGGAGCGAAAGCGTCGATGTCGATGCCTGCATTGATACCGGCGCGGAGATATTCCAGACCGTCGGCCAGTGTGTATGCCAGCTCGATGTCGCATGTAGCGCCGGCTTCCTGCATATGGTAGCCAGAGATGGAGATCGAGTTGAACTTGGGCATATTCTGCGAGGTGTACTCGAAGATGTCGGCGATGATTCGCATCGAGAATTCCGGAGGATATATATAGGTGTTGCGCACCATGAATTCCTTGAGGATGTCGTTCTGGATTGTTCCGGCCATTTCCTCGAGTTTGGCTCCCTGCTCGAGTCCTGCATTGATATAGAATGCAAGCACGGGCAGCACAGCGCCGTTCATGGTCATGGATACAGACATCTTGTTCAGGGGAATTCCTGCAAAGAGCACCTTCATGTCCTCGATGGAGCAGATGGATACACCTGCTTTACCTACGTCGCCTACAACGCGTTCGTGGTCGGCGTCGTAGCCGCGGTGTGTGGCGAGGTCGAATGCTACCGAAAGACCTTTCTGACCTGATGCGAGGTTGCGGCGGTAGAAAGCGTTACTCTCGGCTGCGGTAGAGAAACCTGCATACTGGCGTATGGTCCAGGGACGCAGGGGATACATGGCGCTGTACGGGCCACGGAGGAAGGGCGGAATACCGGACACATAATTGAGGTGTTCCAGGCCTTCGAGATCTTCTTTTGTATATACAGGCTTTACGGGGATGCGTTCAGGAGTGAGCCATTCTTCCCCGGCAGCTTCGACGGTGGGGGCAGCATGGGCTGCGCCAAAAGCGTCGTTTGTAATATCTATGTTTTTGAAATCTGGTTTCATCTTTGTTTGTAGCTGAGGTTATTTGAGAAGACGGGCATTGAAATCGCGGAGTGTATCGAGTACGTTGCAGCGTACGTGCACATAGTCGTTGATACCTTTGGCTTTGAGTTCGTCCATGCATGCGGGTGCGCCTGCCACGACAAATTCTGCTCTGCCGGCCAGATAATCGAATGCTTCGGGCGCGTATGTAGCATATTCGTCGTCGCTCGAGCAAAGAACCACAACATTTGCACCCTGCGACAGTGCGGCGTCGATGCCTTCCTGTACGGTGTTGAATCCGAGGTTGTCGATGATTTCGTAACCTGCACATCCAAAGAAGTTGCTTGAGAACTGAGCACGTGCCAGACGCATGGCCAGATTGCCGATCGTCAGCATGAATACTTTCGGGCGCACAGGGGATGCCTCTGTGGCGAGACGCAGAGCCTCGAAGTCGCTTGCTGCGCGTGTGGAGGGCAGTGATTTGGCTGAATCGCCTTCGGTCGAGCATCCGCATCCGCAGGTCTGTGTGTTCTCGATCTTGCCGGCTGCCATCTCGTTGATGTTGGGATACTGGTTTGTGCCGAGCAGGATCTCTTTGCGACGGGCTACATCGGTGTGGCGTTTTGCGCTTGCTTCAGACACAGCCTGCTGTATAAGTCCATCGTTTACAGCCGCGAAGAATCCACCCTTGTCCTCAACCTCGAGGAATAGTTTCCAGGCCTCGCGTGCCAGAGCTACTGTCAAGGTTTCTACATAGTAAGATCCGCCTGCGGGGTCGAGCACCTTGTCGAGGTGGCTTTCCTCCTTGAGCAGATACTGCTGATTGCGTGCTATGCGTTCCGAGAATGCATCCGGAGTCTTGTAGGGGGTGTCGAAAGGCACAGTCGTGATGGAGTCCACACCGGCTACAGCAGCGGAGAATGTCTCAGTCTGGCTGCGCAGCAGGTTCACGTGGGCATCGTAAATTGTCTGGTTGAACTTAGATGTAGATGCGTGTGCCATCATTTTGCATGCGTCGTCTCCGGCGGGGTTGTATTGCTTCACAACCTGTGCCCAAAGCATGCGGGCGGCACGGAATTTGGCAATCTCCATGAAGAAGTTGCTGCTGACACCCATGTTGAACTTGATGCGGTTGGCGATTGTGTCGACTGCAACACCTGCATCGGTGAGCGCGGTGAGCCATGCTGCACCCCAGGATACTGCATAACCAAGTTCCTGATATATGTATGATCCGGAGTCGGCGAGCATCACGCTGTCTACTGCGAGTACGCGCAGCCCGGGAACATCCTTCACTGTCTCGAGCAGTTCCTTTGTCTCTGCTACTATCGCAGCAATGTCGACCGGAGCACCGTGGCGCAGGGGGCGGCGCAAAGGATTATAATCTATAGAGCCGCGGAAAGATGCGAGAGCACCGTTGTCGCGCAGGTATTCTGTCAGCACCTTTGCAAGTTCCAGAGCCTTGCGCGGACAGCATGTGAAGTTAAGTTCCACGGAGTCGGCAGCAATGCCTTTCAGCAGTGTGTCGAGAGTCTCGCGTGAGGGATCTTTCACTTTGAATCCGAGTGAGGTCACGCCTTTGCCAAGTACGTCGAGTGCGACTGCATTGGCTTCTTCGGGTGTTGCGCCGATGATCTCCTGACGTGTGAGCCAGTTGTTGTCGGTGCGTGTGCCGCGGACAAAGGGATATTCGCCGGGCAATGTGTCTGTGGTCTTGAGATCGGCTGTGTCCTCGGCGCGGTAGATAGGCTCGACGTTGAAGCCTTCGTTAGTACGCCATACCAGTTTCTTGTTGAAGTCTGCACCCTTGAGGTCGGCTTCTACCTTGGCGCGCCACTCATCGTAGCTTATGCCGGGAAACTGATCGAACAAAAGTTCTTTTTTTTCTGCCATAATGGTTTAATAGATTGATATAAACTATTTTTTATATGTATTTTCTGCTTTTTTGCTTTATGGTATTTTCAAGGTCGTAATTGCCATGTATTTTTCTGTACGCCTGATACCTGAAATTAGGTAGGTATAGCGTAAGGCCTCACAAAAGTAATAATAATTTGTCTCGTTGGCAAAAAAACGTATAAAAAATTCGGGGTATCAGATGTTTGCGTTTGAATTTTCCGGTTTTTTTCAGAATACCCGCCGCAATATTTGTCCTTTATTGCCAGTAATCCGAAAAATATTCGTATTTTTGGTCATAAAACCTGTTATACACATATTATAAAACAAGCACTAAGTATGCGTTCCGGATATTTTATCTGTCTGTTGTTCACTATTGTAGCTATTCCATTGCTAAGTTCTTGCGGGAGTGCGCGCAAGGCTACGTCGGGGGCAACTACTTCATCGGTATCGCGTCCTAAGAGGCCTGATAGTGGAGGCATACCGATGCCTTCGACGCTTGACAGTCATACGCGGAGTTTGCTTGAGGAGGCAAGGGGTTGGCTTGGTGTGAAGTATGCCTACGGCGGCCATTCCAAAAGCGGAACTGATTGCTCAGGTATGGTGATGGAGCTTTTCGGCAGTGCGGCGGGGATTAAATTGCCGCGCAATTCGCGTGAGCAGCATAAGTTCTGCAAGAAAGTGGATAAGAAAGAGCTTGTCCCCGGCGACCTTGTGTTTTTTGCAAATAATCTCAGGACAGGGCGTATCGGTCATGTCGGGCTTTATGTCGGCGATGGTCTTATGGTGCATGCGTCGACAAGTCGAGGTGTGATAGTCAGCGGATTGGGAGAGGATTATTGGACAAAGCATTATGTGGCCGGTGGCCGGGTGGAGGATTTCTACAAGCGTGTGTCAGACCAGCAGCGCAAGGATAAGAAACGAAAGACGAAGTCAGGCAAGGCAGAGAAACCTGCTCCACAGACTGAGCGCGAGACTCCTACGCCTGTCGTGCCTGTCCCCGCACCTGTGCCGATGCCGGCTGATGCGGATGAGTCTGCCGATACGGCTGATGTCACTGTCTCGCAATGGTTCGACATATTACCATGAGTGGCTTGCGGTTGCTGTCGGTGATTCCGTAGAGCCGTACGTCGTTTGAGTCGCGCACTTTGAGTTTGCGTCTGAGGTCATCGGCGCGCAATGGAAAATTTCGAGTCGCCACGCTTGCCTGAGGCCACCTGCGTGCCAGTCTCTTGATCTCTCCGGATGAGTATGGCAGTACTTCCTCTATTAAATATGATTCGCCGATGTCGTCGCGGACCGAGGGGGAGAAGTATATGTGTGTGTTGTTGGATGCTGTTGTCATTCCTGAGCCGGAACATAAAAGTCTCCAGGGAGCTGTCTTCATCACAGACGGATATGGATCTATGAGATATAGTCCGGGATGAGGATCTCCGAAATCTGCGGTTGCGGCGGCTTCTTCCGTTCTGGTGAAGCTGAACTCATGTTCGGTATCATCGGGACATAATGTCACTGCCTTTATCTCAGGCTCTTTCCCGTGCTCACGTGAGAGATCGCATATCGCAATCAATTCTTTGCATTCGCGTCTGGCGCCAAGGGCTATGATGCCGGTGATATACGGTGATAGCCGGCTGCATACGTCCGAGATGTCGAGCATCGGTGAGATTTTGGCTATGAGCTGTCCGGTGTGTTTCTTTATCTCAGGGATCATGGCCACTACATCGGGATGGCATTCCGACAGTGCGTATAGCCGCCGGCTGTGCTCGCCACGGCGTGCGGGGTCTATGAACATGCTGTCGTATTCTCCCATCTGTGGGAGCAGTGATGTGCAGTCTCCGCAAAGCACTTCAAGATTGTTTATGCCGAGAACGAGCGCATTGTCTCTCAGAGTGGCCGCGATATGGCTGTCGATCTCGACAGCCGTTACATTCAGGCATTTGCGGGCCATGTGGAGCGCGTCGATTCCAAGTCCGGCCGTCAGATCGGCAACTGTGCTTCCTTTAGCTACCAGCGATGTGTGAAAACGTGCGAGTCTGTCGGAGGTGGATTGTTCCTGCGACAGTTCGGTAGGAAATTCGAATGCTTCGTTCTGCAATGTGTGCCGTAGTTTGGCAGCAGCTTTACGCCTGCAGTCTATCTGGTCGATCAGGTATGCGGTACGTATGTCGCCTCTGTATTTGAGGCGTAGTTTGGCAGTGTCTTCTTTTGAGTGTGATTTGATCCACTCTATTTCTTCCTTGGTTAGCATTGGTACGACGACGTAAAAAAAGTCGCCCGCGCTATTGTGGCGCGGGCGATATAATTAGCTTGTATGGCTTGACTTAGCCTTTGATGGCTGCTACTCCGGGGAGTACCTTGCCTTCGATTGCCTCAAGCAGTGCGCCACCACCTGTAGACACGTAGGATACCTGATCGGCAAGGCCGAACTTGTTGACGCATGCTACGGAGTCTCCACCGCCAACGAGTGAGAATGCACCGTTCTTGGTAGCTTCTACGATAGCGTCAGCGATAGCACGGCTGCCTGCTGTGAAGTTGTCGAATTCAAAAACTCCGGCAGGACCGTTCCAAAGGATAGTCTTTGCGTTGCGGATAACTCCTGCAAAAGAATCGCGGGTCAGAGGACCTGCATCCATGCCTTCCCATCCATCGGGTATGTCCATAGATGAGCATACCAATGTGTTTGCATCGTTGCTGAATGCATCGCCTGCTACGCAGTCTGTACCGAGTACGAGGTTTACGCCCTTTTCTTTTGCCTTCTTGATGATGTCAAGAGCCAGGTCGAGCTTGTCGTCCTCACAGATTGAGTCGCCGATCTTGCCACCCTGGGCTTTGGCGAAGGTGTATGTCATACCGCCGCAGAGGATAAGGTTGTCTACCTTGTCCATGAGGTTTTCGATGATGCCGATCTTGGTGGAAACTTTAGATCCGCCCATGATTGCGGTAAAAGGACGCTTGATGTCGCTGAGGATGTTGTCCACAGCCTGCACTTCTTTCTCCATCAGGTAGCCGAGCATCTTGTTGTCAGCGTCGAAATAGTCAGCTATGACAGCTGTGGATGCGTGCTTGCGGTGTGCTGTGCCGAATGCGTCGTTCACGTATACGTCGGCATACGATGCAAGTTTCTTTGCGAAGTCTTTCTGGCGGGACTTCATTTCCTTTTTGGCTTCGTCGTATTTGGGATCTTCCTTGTCGATGCCTACGGGCTTTCCTTCTTCCTCGGGATAGAAACGCAGGTTTTCGAGCAGGAGCACTTCGCCGGGCTTCAGGTTTGCGGCAGCCTCGGATGCGTCGGCGCAATCGGGGGCGAACTTTACGTCTGTGCCAAGAGCCTTGGCTACGTCGTCCTTGATCTGCGACAGGGAGAACTTGGGATTGACCTTACCTTTGGGTTTACCCATGTGGCTCATGATGATGAGGCTTCCTCCGTCGGCGAGGATCTTCTTCAGAGTGGGGAGTGCGCCGCGGATACGGGTGTCGTCAGTGATCTTGCCATTTTCGTCGAGGGGTACATTGAAGTCCACTCGTACGATTGCCTTTTTGCCGGCAAAGTTGTAATTGTCGATTTTCATTGAATAAACTGATATTTAGATTCTGAGATTTATTTTTTGAAATATTTGTGAAGTCTCCGCATGTGTCGACTTCACACGGCAAAATTAATAAAACCTTTGGTGAATGTCAATATAATAAATCAAAATTTTTCAGGATGCGGACAGTAAAGCAGAAGATCCGGTCTGAAATCAGATCGGATCTTCTGCTTGTGTAGCGAATCAGGGAATCGAACCCTGGTCTCCACCGTGAGAGGGTGGCGTGCTAGGCCACTACACTAAATCGCCATGCGTTGTTTTTTCGTTTGCGATGCAAAGTTAGGCATAATTTCTGAACCTCCAAAATTTTTCGGTTGATAATTTATTAAAAAATCTAAAACGGAAGATAATCGTGTGCGATTGACATTCGTCGGGTGCGTGAATACGATAATTCTATGTAACTTTGTTATACAGAAAACTGCCGAGGCTGAGGCATTGAGGCTGAAGTACGTCTTTGTTTCTGTTTTTTATTGAAAAATTCAATCCTCCTTTGATATGGAATACAGCAAGAGTCCTAAACAGGACACAACGAAGCCGGTCCGGAACAGTCGCCGCAGACGATTGGCGATTGTGATTTGCGTTGTGATAGTTATTCTCGGTGCACTGTTTTTTACCGGTATGTCTTACGTCACAACTGGTTATAAAGGCTCTGAACCTGTAAGAATCTCTTTCAGCGAAGGCACTACACCCGAACAGATGCGCGACCTTCTCACGTCGCAACTCGGGTCTTATGGCGGCAAGGTATATTGGCTGTGGTCAGTAATGGGGCATGGTGCGCCGCATGGATCATACGTCGTACGACCGGATATGGCCGCATTCCGTGCTGCCAGGATGATAGCCAAAGGACGACAGACTCCGGTACGACTTACGTTTAACAATCTGCGTACATTCAGTCAGTTGTGTGGACGTATCGGTGCTGTGATGGAATGCGACAGCGCGTCGTTTGCAGCCGCAGCCGATAGCATATTGCCGGGACGCGGCTATACTGTTGCTGCATTCCCTGCCGCATTCGTCCCTGATACATATGAGTTCTATTGGACAGATTCAGCCTCGCGGATCGTGGAGCGTCTTGTGTCTGTACGCGACGATTACTGGAATGATTCCAGACGTGCCAAGGCCAAGTCGTTGGGTCTGACCCCTGTCCAGGTCGCTACTGTTGCCTCGATAGTGGAGGAGGAGACATCAAAGGCTGATGAGAGGCCGTTGGTAGCACGCTTGTATCTCAACCGGCTCAAGAAAAAAATAAAACTTCAGGCCGACCCGACCGTGAAATACGCAATTGGTGACTTCACGTTGCGGCGCATTCTGGGAAAGCATCTTGCTGTGGAGTCTCCATACAATACATATAAAGTCGAGGGCCTTCCGCCAGGTCCGATACGCATATCGGACCGTAGCGCTATGGACGCAGTACTCGATGCACCGGAGCATGATTATATTTATATGTGCGCACGCGAAGACTTCTCTGGATACCATAATTTCGCCACTGACTATGCGACGCATCAGGCTAACGCCAGACGCTACCGCCAGGCTCTCGACCGCCGGGGTATCAGGTAACGAAAAATAAATGCTTTTTCACAAGCTCTTTGCATCTGCTGATTGTAAATTACGGGTATATGTGTTATATTTGCGGAGAATATTAATAAAAGATACAAATTTCATTTAACTTGATCATCCATGAAACCAGGCAAGCGAATCTACTTATGCGCTATGGCAGCGCTGGCGATTTTATCAGCTCCTTGTACCACAGACGCAAAAGTCGGAGACCCTGACTTGCTGTCGAAATCTTTGGTATTTAACCTCGGCGACAATGGCTCGAAGTACTACCGCATACCGGCTGTGGTTACACTCCCCGACGGCACACTCGTGGCAGTGGCCGACAAGCGTATTGACTCAAACGCAGATCTCCCCGGCAGGATTGATGTGGTGTGCCGCACGAGCAACGACCGCGGCGCTACCTGGAATCCTGTGGTGACGGTAGCTGAGCATGACGAAAACGGAGGTTACGGCGATCCCGCACTTGTACTGGACCGCAAGACCGGCGATATAGTATGTATAGCCACACACGGAGAAGGCCTGTGGACCGCTACTCCTGGCAAGTCGGCACGTATCGTGGTCATGCGCTCAAAAGACAAAGGCCAGACCTGGAGCGAGCCTCTTGATATTACCGACCAGTTTTTCACCTCGACAGGTGAGGCCGACAAACCTGTAAAGGGAGTCACCGGTTTTGCGAGTTCGGGTAGGGCGCTTCAGCTTTCCGACGGGAGGCTTATGTTTGTGGATGTAGTGCGCACGAATCCTCAGCCCGGATGGTCGCAGCTATCCACATACGCCATCTATAGCGATGATGGTGGATACACATGGACCTCCTCCGGTGTTCCATCCTCGACCGACGGCGACGAGTCCAAGGTAGAGGAACTGTCGGATGGACGTATCCTCATGTCGATACGCAACCGCAAGCGCGGACCGAGATTGTTTTCTTTCTCCTCCGACCGTGGAGACACATGGACACCTGCGGTAGAACAGCCAGAACTCGTAGATCCGGCATGCAATGGCGATCTTATGGCTATAGAACGCGACGGCAAGCGCATATTGCTGCAAAGCATATGTGCCGATCCGACCGAGCGCCGCAACGTGACGATATATGCAAGTTTCGATGACGGAAAGACCTGGCCGGTGAGCAAGACTGTTTGTCCTGAGCCATCGGCATACTCGGCTCTCACACAGCTTGACGATGGAACGATAGGTATATTCATCGAGGAGTCGGCAGCGGACGGCGACGGTTTCCGCCTGTGGTTCAGCAGACTCAATCTTGACGATTTGCTGTCGCAGAAATGATGGACGGAGCAGGAGAGACAGTGTTTGCGCCTTTCGCAAGGCCGGTCTATGTGATGGCCAAACCGGTAGGCGCAGCCTGCAACCTTGCTTGCCGGTATTGCTATTACCTTGAGAAAAAAGACTTATATCCCGCACAGAAGCGTACGCTGATGAGCGAGCAGACGCTTGAGCGGTATATAAAGTTGTATATTGAGGCACAGACGACGCCGCATGTGCAGTTTGTATGGCATGGCGGCGAGGCCACCATGCGTCCGTTGGATTTCTACCGGAAAGCGCTTGAGTTTCAGCGCAAGTACGGACGCGGAATGCAGATCGAGAATTGCCTTCAGACCAACGGCACTCTGCTTGATGATGAGTGGTGTCGTTTCCTGCACGACAACGGTTGGCTTGTGGGACTGTCTATCGACGGCCCGCAGGAGTTTCACGACGAGTACCGGCGCGACCGTGCCGGGAAGCCTACTTTTCTGAAGACGATGAGAGCCGTGAATCTTCTCAACAAGCATAAGGTGGAATGGAACGCTATGGCTGTGGTCAATGACTACAATGCGGATTATCCTGTGGAGTTTTACCGCTTTTTCAAAAGCATAGGTTGCAGGTATATCCAGTTTACGCCGATAGTCGAAAGGGTAGACGGCTGCGGTCGTCTGGCGGCAGTGACAGACAGGCGTCCGGGATTGCAGGTGTCTGAGATGAGTGTTTCGCCACAGCAGTGGGGCAATTTCCTTATCGGCGTTTTCGACGAATGGGTGAAGGAAGATGTAGGTACTGTATTCGTGCAGTTGTTTGATTCGACCTTAGCCAATTGGGTGGGTGTAGAACCTGGGGTCTGCACATTGGCGCGGACATGCGGACATGCAGCAGCTATGGAATGGAACGGCGATGTGTATTCGTGCGATCACTTTGTATTCCCCGGCTACAAACTTGGTAATATCCATACATCTACATTTGTCGACATGATGGGTTCGGAACGCCAGTTGCGCTTTGGCGAAGACAAGCGTTCATCCCTACCCGGTGATTGCCGTGAGTGCAGGTATCTGTTTGCCTGCAACGGTGAATGCCCTAAAAACAGGTTTGAATCAAGTTCAACCGGAGAGTCCGGAAAGAACTATCTATGCGAGGGATATAAGAAATTTTTCGCTCATGTAGCCCCGTATATGGACTTCATGGCCGGAGAACTGAAGGCAGAACGTCCACCGTCAAATGTCATGAGGCATTTCCATCGCTGAGGCTACAGCTTCGGCACACCGTTCTCCGTCGATGGCGGCGGAGACTATTCCTCCTGCATACCCTGCGCCTTCGCCACAGGGGTAAAGTCCCTCTATCGATATGTGGCATAGGCTTTTGTTGTCGCGTGGTACTCTCACCGGTGATGAGGTGCGTGTCTCGCAACCTATGAGTGCAGCTTTTTCGGTGAGGAATCCACGCGATTTGCGTCCGAATTCCGACATGCCTTTTTGCAGACGTCCTGCAATCGGTGCAGGCAGAAGCTTGTCGATGCGTGCAGGGTGGATTCCCGGAGCATATGAAGTAGCCGGAAGTGTGGCCGAAGATCTCGATGCCACGAAGTCGGTCATGCGCTGTGCGGGTGCGTTCTGCCCGTCGCCCCCATCGGCGAAGAAAGCTTTTTCGATATCTTCCTGATATGCCATAACTTTCAGAGGGCCGAATGAATCGTATTCGGCAGGTATATCCTCGGGAAGTACCTCCACCACCATACCTGAGTTAGCCCATCGGCCCAGACGTCCTGACGATGACATGCCGTTGACTACAAGCTGCCCGGGAGCGCTTGCCGCAGGGATTATCACCCCGCCGGGGCACATGCAGAACGAATACACGCCACGTCCATCCACCCGCGTGAGCATCGAATATTCCGCAGGTGGTAGATATTTGCCGCGTCCTGCCGGCGAGTGGTACTGTATAGTGTCGATCAGTGCCTGCGGATGCTCGAGACGCACGCCTATTGCTATACCTTTCGGCTCGGTAGGGATTCCTGAATCATGCAGCATTCGGTATACGTCGCGTGCCGAGTGTCCTGTGGCGAGTATCACCGGACCATGATACGTGTCTCCATCCGCAGTATGAACTCCCGTGACAGAGTCTTTATCCATCACAAGGCGATCGACACGGCTGTTGAAACGCACTTGACCGCCGCACCGTATGATGGTCTCCCGCAGGTTGCGTATTATTACCGGAAGCTTGTCAGAGCCTATGTGCGGATGTGCGTCCACAAGTATATTTTCATCAGCACCATGACTGTGAAGAATCGAGAGAATACGTTCTACCGAGCCGCGTTTCTTGCTGCGTGTATACAGTTTTCCATCCGAGAATGCGCCGGCTCCACCCTCACCGAAGCAATAGTTGGAGTCGGGATCTACTGTGCCTTCGCGGGAGATCATAGCCATGTCGCGGCGGCGGGAATCCACGTCCTTTCCGCGTTCAAGCACGATTGGGCGCAGGCCAAGTGTTATCAGTCTCAGTGCGGCGAACAATCCGGCAGGTCCTGCGCCTACAACAATCACGGGCCTGCTTTCCGACACATCGCCGAATTCCACATCCACGATGTCGGGGCGTATAGGCTCGTCTGTATCTATGGCCATACGCAGGGTCACATTCACCATCACACGTCGTTGTCTGGCGTCGATACTCCGTCTCACGATTTTTATATCATGTATTCGGTTGATGTCGATGGATGAGGCTGTCGAAGCCGCAGCTTTCAGCATCATTTCGTTGGATGCCACCTGGGGAGTGACACGTAGGCTTATGTCCTGTATCATTGTCTTGTATTGTCCGTAGCCAAAACAGCGTCCGGCTTATGGTTCTTGAATTTACGGATGGATATGTATAGAGTCACAATAGCTGTAAGGAAGGCAAGCATGTCTGATCCGGCCATAGAGGCCCATACGCCGTCCACTCCGTAGGCAGGGGGCAATATCCAAAGCAGCGGCAGCAGGAATATCAGCTGCCTTGTCAGTGACAGGAATATTGAGACTGCCGGACGGCCAATGCTCTGGAAATAGTTCTGGATCACAACCTGTGCGCCCACCACGGGGTAGAAGATAAAGTATATCCTTGATCCCGTGCGTGCTATGTCGATGAGATTACGGTCGGTGGTGAACAGTTCGCTGACCGCGTCCGGAAACAGCTCGCACAGCAACCATCCGCATGTGGATATGGAGACTCCGATCCATATGCCTGTTATAAGGGTTTTCTTCACGCGACCATACAGTCTCGCGCCCATGTTGAATCCGAGTATGGGTTGCATGCCTTGAGTTACGCCGAAGATGATCATCACAAAAAACATGGTCGTGCGGTTGATTATGCCATAGGCGCCTACGGCAAGATTGCCGTCTATGTCGGGGCATCCGAGGAGGGCTTTATTGAGAAACATCACCACGATGCAGGCGCATAGGTTCATGAGAAAAGGCGACAGGCCGATGGCATATATGCGCTTTATGATCGGTAGAAAAAGCCATTTACGAGACTTCTCGAGGTGTACGAAACTTTTGCGCGACAGGAAGTGGTGCAGAACCCAGGCGAACGCTGCTGTCTGTCCGCATATAGTGGCCCATGCAGCACCGGCTATACCCCAGTCGAACACGAAGATGAACAGCGGAGCGAGGATTATATTCACAAACACCGACAGCAATGCCGAAATCATGGCTTTCTTTGGGTATCCTGTGGCGCGCATCAGGTTATTCAGTCCGATAAAGACATACGAGATGGGAGTGCCGGCGAGTATGACACGCATAAACGAGCGGGCATATCCTATGGTCTCGGGTGTAGCCCCGAATGCATATAATATCGGATCAAGAAATATCAGGGTCAGTCCGCCGAACACTACAGAATGTATCAGGCAGAGTGTCATGACATTATTGACCACATCCGTGGCGCGAGGAATGTCTTTCTGGCCAAGGAAAATGGATGAGATTGCCGCTCCGCCCACAGCCACAAGTGTACAGAATCCTATGACGAGGTTCATCAGCGGGAATGCTATGGCCAGGCCTGCGATAGCCATAGCCCCGACTCCGCGTCCGATGAAGATGCTGTCCACAATATTGTAGAGAGATGTGGCTACGGCTGCGATTATAGCCGGGCCGGAATACTGGATCAGCAATGAACTTATCTTGGCAGTGCCAAGAGTCATTGGCGATTTATCTGGTATAGTGGCTTTGTCTGTCATGTGCGGCTTGTATTTTACACAAGTGTAAATGGATAATCCTCTGAAAAAGTTCGCAAAGCAAAGCCGGAGTCTCATGTCTTGAAACTCCGGCATCGTGTATTGTGATGTTCAGAATCAGAACGGCAGATCGTCTGTAGCGCCTGCTGCAGGAGCGTCGGAAGCGGTGGGATAACCTGCTGCCGGGAATGCAGGTGCGCCGGGCACAGCGAAAGGCTCTGGTGCTCCTGCGGGCTGTCCTTGAGGAGCATCGGCTTTCTCTGCTTTCCAACCTCTGATGGAGGTATACCATCTTCCGTTGTATTCGCGGCTCTCGATGTCGAAGCTCAGACGTATGATGTCGCCCACATTCAGAGGATATTGGTCGGCACGTTCTCCGAAAAAGTCAAAGAATACTTTCTTGGGGTATGTCTCCTGTGTTTCAAGTACATACTCACGCTTTTTCCAGGGGTTGCCCGATGCTTTGGCCACACCTGTTATCTCGGGGAGGGCCACTATGATTTTTCCTGTGATTTCCATTGGAATTTTTTAAATATTTCTAAAATTTCAGCACAAAGATACAAAAAATTGCGGCATCGGGACAATATATTAGGAGAATTTTGTAATTTTATGCTCTGTTAAATCATTAAGGAATATATATTCATTACAACCTGTTGCCTCTATGGCTTTTGTCGCGAACAATTGCTTGCCTGAAAGGCATCGGGTAGATAGTCGTACGTATGATCAGATACACTAAAACCATTGGACTTCTGTGTGCCGCGGGTCTGCTGTGCTCATGTGCTTCGGGCGAAGGTTCGTCTGATGTGGACCTGACAAAATATGTCAATACTTTTGTAGGTACTGACTTTACTGGGAATACATATCCGGGAGCGCAAGTTCCATTCGGAATGGTGCAACTGAGTCCCGACAATGGTCTGCCGGGATGGGATCGCATCGCGGGATATTTCTATCCCGACAGCACAATAGCAGGTTTCAGCCATACGCATCTCAGCGGCACGGGAGCCGGTGATCTTTACGATATATCTTTCATGCCGGTGACTTTGCCGGCAGTTGAGGCGGATGCACCGCTGGGCATTCATTCGCGTTTCGATCATGCCTCGGAAATTTCAGAACCCGGATACTATAAAGTCTCCCTTGCTGACTATGGCATAGATGTAGAGCTTACTGCCACCGAACGAGCCGGCATACAACGTTATACATTCCCGAAAGGAGATTCGCGTGTAATCCTGAATCTTGCCAAGGCTACGAACTGGGACGCTACACAGGACACACATATAGAACTGGTGGATTCGGTGACTATTGCCGGGTATCGTTTCAGCACAGGTTGGGCGCGTGATCAGAAAGTATACTTCTACACTCGTCTGTCGCGTCCGTTCGAATCGGTGAGCATGGATACGGTTGTGACGGCATCAGGAGGTATCGGCCTGGTACTTAATCTTGACTACAGCACACAGAAAGGTGATGAAATAACAGTGTCTACGGCAATATCCTCTACAGGAATCGAAGGAGCTAAAAGAAATCTCATGGCTGAAGTGCCGGATGATGACTTCGAGCACTACCGCTCGGAGGCGCTTGAACGCTGGCAGGCTGCATTGTCGTCGATTCTTGTCAGCAGTGACAACCGCGAGCAGTTGCGTGTGTTCTATACCGCGCTGTATCACAGTATGCTTGCGCCTACAATCTTCTCAGATGTGGATGGCGCGTATACCGGTCCTGACCGCAAGATACATTATGCCGACGGATGGACGGACTACAGCACATTCTCGACATGGGACACGTACAGGGCTGCGCATCCGTTGTTCACCATAATCAATCCCAAGGCAGCCTCCGACATGGCCAGGTCCCTGTTGGCTTTCTGTGATGAGGGTGGGCGTCTGCCTGTCTGGAATATGTGGGCTTCGGAGACAGATATGATGATAGGTTATCACTCCGCAGCCATTGTTGCTGATGCATACCTCAAAGGCCTGTTGGGCGATATGGATAAGAACAAGATCCTCGAAGCCTGCGTCCGCACGGCAAACAGCGACGATTACCGAGGCATCGGGCAATACCGGCGCAGCGGTTACGTGCCTGCCGATATGTCCGACCCTCATAATGAGGCCGGTTGGTCCATGTCCAAGACTTTGGAATATGCATTCGACGATTATGCCGTGGCGATGTTGGCCAAAAGTGTAGGCAACGGCGACGTATATGATGAATTTATAAAACGTTCGCGCAATTACCGCAATACATTCAATCCGGCGACAGGATTCATGCAGCCGCGCAATACCGACGGTTCGTTCGTCGAGCCGTTCAACCCTGAAGCATACACAGAAGATATATGCGAGAGCAATGCATGGCAGTATCTATGGTCGGTGCAGCATGAGCCGGATTCGCTTGTGGCGCTTTTAGGTGGGGCGCGTAAGTTCGAGGAGAGACTTGACAGCATGTTCACCATGAAAGCCGACACGACCATGCTGCCTATTTTCTCAACCGGAATGATCGGACAGTATGCTCACGGAAATGAGCCTTCGCACCATGTGGCCTATCTATATAATTATGCCGGATGTCCGTCCAAGACAGCAGAATATGTGAGCCGTATCATGCGCACTCTTTATTCAGATACTCCAGCCGGACTCCCCGGGAACGAGGATTGCGGTCAGATGTCGGCATGGTATGTTTTCTCGGCCATAGGAATGTATCCTGTCAATCCCGTAGGCGGCGAATATCAGATAGGAACACCGGCATTCCAGGTGGTTGAGATTCCCGTTCCCGGCAGGAAAAAATTCACGCTGAAAGCCCATAACCTTTCTCCTGAAAACATATATGTGAAATCAGTGACAGTGGACGGCAAACTATATGACCGCAGCTACATCACCCACGATATGATCATGTCAGGTGCGACAGTCGAACTGGAAATGACCGGCACACCTGCACCGGCATGGTACACACAGCATTAATAATCTCGATTAATTTACAAAACCCAAACCATCATAACAATCACAAGCAATGAACAAACTTCTGCTCACACTTGCCTCAGGTACGCTTGTAGCCTCTGCCGCAATCACGGCGTGCACACAAGCATCGGCTGATAATAAAGATTACACTGCCTATGTCGATCCTTTCATCGGCACAGGAGGTCATGGACATACATTCCCGGGTGCAATCGTGCCGAACGGTATGATCCAGCCGAGTCCCGATACCCGTATCCATCAATGGGATGCTTGTTCGGGATATTATTATGCGGATACATTGCTTAACGGTTTCTCCCAAAGCCATCTCAGCGGTACGGGTTGTGCCGATTATGGAGACTTCCTGATTATCCCGACAGTCGGCGAGCAGGTCGTAGACCCGCAGATAGACACGCTGCAGAACCGTCCCTATGCCTCCTCTTTCTCGCATGCCAATGAAGTGGCAGAACCCGGTTACTACTCCACATATCTCGACCGCTACGGTGTAAAGGCGGAGATCACGTCCACAGCGAGAGCTGCTATATATCGATTTACCTTCCCTGAGACCGACAAGGCCGGATTTATCGTGGATCTTGACTATGCTATACAGGAACAGACCAACACCGCTATGGAACTCGAAGTGGTGAGCGATACAGAGATCCGTGGGTATAAGATGACAAAATACTGGGCGTTCGACCAGCAGTTGTCGTTCTATGCGAAGTTCTCGAAGCCTGTGACTGTGACAAAACTTACTGATACTATTCTCGACAGTAAAGGCAATCCAACGGCGCGTTGCAAAGCGTTGGTTAGCCTGCCTGCTACGACTAAAGATGAGCAGGTATATGTAAAAGTAGGTGTGTCGGCTGTGGATTGGGATGGCGCACGCAAGAATCTTGAGGCTGAGATACCTGCCTGGGATTTCGATGCAGTGCGTTCAGATGCCCGTAAGGCCTGGAATGAATATCTGTCAAAGATAGACATAACTACAGAGGATGAAGCTGACCGCAAGATATTCTATACTGCATTGTACCACACAGGTATTACCCCGAGCATATTCATGGACGTAGACGGTCGCTATCTGGGCATGGATCGCAAGCCCCACCAGGGATCGCTGGACAAGCCTATATATACTGTGTACTCGCTTTGGGACACGTATCGCGCTTTCCATCCGCTTATGACTATAATTGCTCCCGAGCGCAACAATGAGTATATCAACAGTCTGCTTGTGAAGTATCAGGAAGGTGGTCTGCTGCCTATGTGGGAACTTGCAGGAAACTATACTGCCACTATGACCGGCTATCATGCCGTATCGCTAATGGCTGATGCTTTGACAAAGGGAATAAGCAATTTCGATCCGGCTCTGGCCTATGAGGCAGCGCAGAAGTCGTCGCGCCGCGATACATCAGGAATTGTGACACCTCTGCCTGTAAAGGTAGCGCTGCAGCCCATGTCGAAGGAGTATAAGAATAAGCTTGGATATATACCTTGCGATCTTGAATATGAATCTGTGGCCAAGGGCCTCGAATATGCTTATGATGACTGGTGCATATCGCTTCTGGCAGAGGCTGCCGGCGATACTGCCGGTGTGGCCCGCTATGCAGAACTTGGCAATGCCTACAAGCAATATTTCGATCCTTCGGTACGTTTCATGCGCGGTAATGACAGCAAAGGCAATTGGCGCACACCTTTCAGCCCGCGTTCGTCTAATCATCGTGCCGACGACTATTGTGAGGGCACAGCCTGGCAGTGGACATGGTATGTGCCTCAGGATGTCGATGGTCTTATCTCGCTGATGGGAGGTGAAGATGCATTCGCCGGCAAGCTCGACTCGCTGTTCACCGCTGATTCTTCGCTTGAAGGAGATCTTGTGTCCTCGGATATATCCGGTCTTATCGGACAGTATGCCCACGGCAACGAACCGTCGCATCATATCATCTATCTGTATAACTACGCAAATCAGCCTTGGAAAGCTCAGGAGCTTGTCGACAAGGTTCTGAAAGAGCAGTACCGTGCGGATATCGACGGTCTCTCGGGCAATGAGGATTGCGGCCAGATGTCGGCATGGTACATACTCAGTTCGCTCGGTTTCTATCAGGTTGCTCCCGGTCGTCCCGTCTACAGCATAGGCCGTCCGTGGTTCGAACATGCCGAGGTAAGGCTTCCCAATGGAAAATCCATAGAGATCAAGGTGGACAATTACTCCAAGGACAACATGTATATCGAATCTGTGAAGCTTAACGGAAAGGCTCTCGACAGGCCCTTCTTCAACCATAGTGATATTGTCGATGGCGCCGTATTCGAATATGTGATGACAGATAAGCCCACAGAGTGGGGTGTGTCTGCCAAGTGAGAGAATATAAATATAATCGACATATAAAAAATATATTTTAGGTATATAGCAATGCTTAGAATAGTTGCTGCAACATTTCTTGCATTAGTAAACTTCTCTATCTGTGTTGCCGGACAAGTCTCCGGGCCTGTGGATTATGTCAATCCTTTGGTTGGCACTCAGTCGACTTATGAATTGTCGAATGGCAATACATATCCGGCCATCGCACATCCGTGGGGCATGAATTTCTGGACTCCGCAGACCGGTATCATGGGCGATGGTTGGCAATATACCTACGATGCAAACAAGATCAAGGGGTTCAAGCAGACGCATCAGCCAAGTCCGTGGATCAATGATTACGGGCAGTTCTCGATCATGGCCGTCAGCGGCGCTCCGCTGTTCGAGCAGAACGAGCGGGCAAGCTGGTTCTCACACAAGGCTGAGACCGTGACACCATATTATTATAAGGTGTATCTTGCCGATCACGACATTGTGGCAGAACTTGCACCCACTGAGAGAGCTGCCGTATTCCGTTTTACATTTCCGGAAGACAGCAGTTATGTGGTTATTGATGCCTTTGACCGAAATTCATCAGTCAAGATAGACACTGCGTCGCGCAGGATAACAGGTTATTCAACCCGCAACAGTGGCGGTGTGCCCGACAATTTCCGCAATTATTTTGTTGTGGAGTTTGACAGGCCGTTTGAATATGTGGCCACGTTCAGCAATGACGCTTATCCTGATGGTCCGGAAGCTCATGTAGAAGTGACTCTGAAACCGGGTAAGACAGAGAGCAAGGCTTTTCATACAGGAGCGGTTGTAGGCTTTAAGACCCGTCGTGGCGAACAGGTGACAGCAAGGGTCGCATCGTCGTTCGTCTCTCCCGAACAGGCAGCGCTCAATCTGGAGCGCGAGGTGGGCGGCCGCGATCTGGAATCTGTGGCAACTGAAGGGCGTGATAGATGGAACGATGTCCTTTCCAGAATTGAAATCGAGGATAACGACATAGACCGTAAGCGCACGTTTTATTCGTGTCTTTACCGTTCGCTGCTTTTCCCCCGTAAGTTTTACGAGATAGACGGTGCAGGAAAGACCATCCACTACAGCCCGTATTCAGGCAACGTGTGCGATGGATATATGTATACCGATACAGGCCTGTGGGACACGTTCCGTTGCCTGTTCCCGCTTCTCAATCTCCTGTATCCATCGCAGAGCCTTGAAATGCAGGAAGGACTTCTCAATGCTTATCGCGAAAGCGGATATTTCCCGGAGTGGGCAAGCCCCGGACACCGCAGTTGCATGGTGGGCAACAACTCCGCCTCTGTATTGGCTGATGCATATCTTAAAGGCATACGTGTGGAAGATACCGCGACTTTGTGGGAGGGTGTGACACGCGGTGCGAACAGCGTGCATCCGCGCGTGCCTTCTACCGGACGTCTCGGCTACGGGTATTATAATGCTGTGGGATATGTGCCATGCGACGTGAAGATAAACGAAAGCGCCGCACGCACGCTTGAATATGCCTACGATGACTGGTGTATATCGCAGCTTGGCAAGGCTCTGGGACGTTCCGACAGCGAAATAGAGACTTATGCCACACGGGCCGGTAACTATAGAAATCTTTTCGACAAGTCGACAGGACTTATGCGTGGCCGAAATCTTGATGGAACTTTCAGCAAGAACTTCTCTCCGCTGAAGTGGGGAGGCGACTTTACCGAAGGCAATTCCTGGCATTACACTTGGTCTGTATTCCATGATCCGCGCGGACTCATGGATCTGATGGGCGGCAAAGCTACGTTTGTGTCAATGCTGGACAGTGTGTTCAATGTGCCGCCAGTGTTCGACGACAGTTACTATGGCTTCCCGATACACGAGATACGCGAGATGCAGGTTGTAAATATGGGCAACTACGCCCACGGCAACCAGCCGGCACAGCACATGATATATCTGTATAATTATGCAGGACAGCCCTGGAAAGCGCAATACTGGATAAGGCAGGTACTCGACAGACTCTACACTGCTACACCTGACGGGTATTGCGGCGACGAGGACAATGGCCAGACATCTGCGTGGTATGTATTCTCGGCACTCGGATTCTATCCGGTAGCGCCGGGTACAGACCAATATGTGCTCGGTGCGCCACTGTTCAAGAAAGCTACGCTTAATTTTGAAGACGGCAGCAAGTTTGTAGTGAATGCACCGCAGAATTCAGACACTAATTATTATATCGACCGTATCGACCTGAATGGCGCTGACTTGCAGAAAAACTATATAACGCACAGTCAGTTGCAATCCGGGGGAATCATGGATGTGCGCATGTCTGCCACTCCCAACAAGCTGCGTGGCACACTCGAAGCCGATGCACCTTACTCCATGAGTTCCGAAAAACAGAAACACTAACCTTAAAACTATAAAAAAACAATCAGGCAATGGAACAAACGTCTGCAACCTTAAAACCCAATCCCGGCCGGCGCAGCCCGATCACATGGATTCCGACAGCGTATTTCGCTATGGGGCTTCCGTTCGTGGTGCTCAACATGGTGTGCGTGCTGATGTATTCAGACCTCGGTATAGATACCGACACCATCACATTCTGGACATCACTGATACTTTTACCGTGGACTTTCAAGTTCCTGTGGAGTCCGTTTATGGAAATATTCGGAACAAAGAAGATCTATGTAGTAGCTACGCAGATCATCACAGGCGCGACATTCGGAGGTGTTGCTATGGCACTCGGCATGTCTGATTTCTTTGCTATAACTATAGCGTTGTTGGCAGTCGTAGCTTTTTCGGGAGCTACCCATGATGTTGCCTGCGACGGTGTGTACATGAGTGAACTGTCAAATTCAGAACAGGCGAAATACATCGGATGGCAGGGTGCTTTCTATAATATCGCAAAGATTGTGGGTACTGGCGGACTTGTGTATCTGGCCGGAATATTTTTCAAGAGTTTCGGTGGAAATCCCGATCTTAGCGGTTCTGAAAACTATGATGCCAGCCAAAAAACATGGATACTGATCATGCTTATTCTCTGCGTCATAATGGTGGCGCTCGGTGTATATCACATCTTTTTCCTGCCATCGTCTAAGAAGAAAACCTCTGGAGTAAAGCGTTCGGGTGGAGAGGTGATGAAAGAGTTTGGCAATGTGCTGCTGCTTTTCTTCAAGAAGAAATATATATGGTACTATATAATGTTCATCATACTCTATCGCTTTGCCGAAGGCTTTGTAATAAAGATTGTTCCCATATTCCTCAAGGATTCTACAAGTGCCGGAGGTCTTGGCCTGTCGCTTGAGAATATCGGACTTTATTACGGTACATGCGGCGCTGCCACATTCGTGCTTGGCTCGCTTCTTGCTGGCTACTATATCTCGGTGAGGGGCTTAAGCAAGACCCTGTTCAAGCTTGCACTGATCTTCAACCTGCCTTTTGTGGTCTACACGCTTTTTGCCATATTCCAGCCTACAAGTGGATGGATCATAGCCGGTGGTATAGGAATCGAGTATTTCGGTTATGGATTCGGTTTTGTCGGTCTCACGTTGTTTATGATGCAGCAGGTCGCTATCGGAAAACATCAGATGGCCCACTACGCATTCGCCTCGGGAATCATGAACTTCGGCGTGATGCTGCCCGGCATGCTCAGCGGCTGGGTTCTCAATAAGCTTGGCGGTTATGAGAATTTCTTTATCTTCGTACTTGTGGCTACTGTAGTGCCGCTGCTTGTCACATGGTTCGTGCCCTTCAAATACAACGACGATGGCACACCTATAGCCGGCGCAGTGGAGGAAGCGCTCACTTCAGGCGAAGGCACTGAATAAAGGATATTATTTCCTACAGAATATAATAACAACACAACCTATTAACTCGTATTTTTTCAAAAAAATGACAACAACAGACAAGACCAGGCTGCCTTGGGAGAATCGTCCGGAAGGCTGCACGGATGTTATGTGGAGATTCACAAAAAACCCGATTATCGGACGTTATTCAATACCTACATCCAATAGCATCTTCAATAGTGCTGTAGTGCCTTTCGGCGACGGTTTCGCCGGAGTTTTCCGCTGCGACAACAAGGCCGTGCAGATGAATATATTTTCTGGATTCAGCAAGGATGGTATCAACTGGGAAATCAGTCACGAGCCTATAAAGTTTGAACCGGGAAACACCCAGATGATCGAGAGCGACTATAAGTATGACCCCCGTGTCACCTGGTGCGAGGACCGTTACTGGATCACATGGTGCAACGGATACCACGGACCTACAATCGGCATAGGCTATACTTTCGATTTCAAGACTTTCTATCAGTGCGAGAATGCATTCCTGCCGTTCAACCGCAACGGTGTGCTTCTTCCCGAGAAGATCGACGGAAAATTCGCCATGCTCAGCCGCCCGAGCGACAACGGTCACACTCCTTTCGGCGACATATACATGAGCTTCAGCCCCGATATGAAGTACTGGGGTGAGCACCGCTGTGTGATGAAAGTCGCACCTTTCGATCAGAGCGCATGGCAGTGCACAAAGATCGGTGCAGGTTCTGTGCCATTCCTTACCGAGGAAGGCTGGCTGATGTTCTATCACGGTGTGATCAACACATGCAATGGTTTCCGCTATTCTATGGGTGCTGCGATTCTCGACAAGAACGATCCTACCAAGGTTCTCTATCGCAGCAAGCCCTATCTGATCGCTCCTGCCGCACCCTATGAGCTTGCAGGCGATGTGCCTAACGTGGTATTCCCCTGCGCATGCCTTCAGGACGGCGAGCGTGTGGCTGTGTACTATGGCGCAGCCGACACATCGGTATGCATGGCATTCGGCTACATCCGCGAGATTATCGACTTCGTAAAGAACAACAGCCTCTGATATGAAGCGCAGTCTTATCATAAGTCTTACCGCACTCCTTGGCCTGACATATGTCCAGGCCAAGGAGCCGGTTGACTATGTAAATCCTTTTATCGGTACTACGAATTTCGGCACAGCCAATCCGGGGGCGCTTACTCCCAACGGCATGATGTCGGTGTCTCCGTTCAACGTCATGGGCTCGCCCGACAACCGCTACGACAAGGATGCAAGATGGTGGTCGACCCCCTATGATGTCACAAACTCTTTTCTCACCGGATTCTCTCATGTGAATCTGAGCGGTGTCGGCTGTCCCGAGCTTGGCTCGCTGCTGCTGATGCCTACAACCGGTCCGCTTGAGGTGGACTATCACGACTACGGAAGCAAGTATTCTTCCGAGAAAGCTCATCCGGGCTATTACTCGGTGGAAATAGATAAATATAATGTTTTGGCCGAAGCCACGGCAACCCCGCGCACCGGCATGATGCGCTATACCTTTCCCAAGGGAGAGAGCCATATCCTCCTCAATCTCGGACAGGCATTGTCCAACGAGACAGGTGCTACACTCCGAAGGGTAGGAGAGCGCGAATTTGAAGGATCGCGCATGCTCGGCACGTTCTGCTACAATCCTCAGGCCGTGTTCCCGATCTATTTCGTGATGCGTGTCAACAAGACTCCCAAGGCTTCCGGCTATTGGAAGAAGCAGCCTCCAATGCAGGGTGTCGAGGCCGAATGGACTCCTGACAATGGAAAGTATAAGATCTATACAAAATATGGCCGCGATATTTCCGGCGACGATATTGGTGCATGGTATACATTCGATACTGAGGACGGAGAGCAGATCGAGGTGTCGGTGGGTGTGAGCTTCGTGAGCGTCGAGAACGCCCGCGAGAATCTCGACCGTGAGCAGCATGGCATGTCGTTTGATCAGATACATGCCGAGGCCCGTGAGAAATGGAACGGTGATCTCAGCCGCATAGAGGTTGAAGGCGGAACTGACGATCAGAAAGAAGTGTTCTATACGGCGCTCTATCATGCTCTGATACATCCCAATATCCTGAACGACGTCAACGGACAGTATCCTATGATGGAAGGCGACGGTGTCGGCACAGTTGAGCAGGGCCATAACCGCTACACAGTGTATTCTCTGTGGGACACATACCGCAACGTGCATCAGCTCCTTACATTGCTTTATCCCGACAGGCAGACCGACATGGTGCGCTCAATGGTGGATATATACAAGGAATGGGGATGGATGCCGAAATGGGAACTTTATGGCCGTGAGACATTCACAATGGAAGGCGATCCGGCGATCCCTGTCATTGTGGACACATGGCGCAAGGGCCTGCGCGATTTCGACATGGATACCGCCTATGAGGCATTCCGCAAGTCGGCCAATACGCCCGGAGCTGAGAATAAAATGCGCCCCGACGTAGATCCGTATATCTCAATGGGATACATACCGCTGGGAATGTATGCAGCCGACAATTCTGGAGATAATTCCGTGTCGCATGCTCTGGAATATTATGTGGCCGACAATGCTCTGGCATGGCTGGCTGAAAGCCGTGGCGACAAGGCTTTTGCCGATTCGCTCGTGCAGCGCTCCCGTGGATATAAACATTATTATTCAAAGGAAAGCGGTACGCTGCGTCCGATCACTCCCGATGGTAAGTTCCTCGATCCGTTCGATCCTACGCAGGGAGAGAATTTCGAGCCTGTACCCGGGTTCCACGAAGGTACGGCATGGAATTATACATTCTTCGTGCCTCATGATATTCCCGGTCTGGCTAAGCTAATGGGGGGCAACCGTAAGTTTGTGGACAAGCTGCAGATGGTGTTCGATAAGGGGTATTATGATCCGGCCAATGAGCCTGACATAGCCTATCCTTATCTGTTCAGCCGCTTCAAAGGCGAGGAATGGCGTACGCAGCGTCTCGTGAGCGAACTGCTTGGCAAGCATTTCACAACCAAGCCCGACGGCATTCCCGGCAACGACGACACCGGCACTATGTCTACCTGGGCATTGTTCTCCATGATGGGATTTTATCCCGACGTCCCCGGAGTTCCTGAATATACTCTCACAACACCGGTGTTCGACAAGGTGACTCTACATATCGACCCTGCTTATCATAATGGCGTGGACAAGATAGTGATAGAGACTACGAACCCTGAAGCCGAGTCAGTCTATACACGTAGCGCGACTCTTGGAGGTAAAAAAGTGCCTATGCGGATCACCCACGATCAGCTTATGCAGGGCCGTGAACTGAAGTTCACGAAGACTACGGATGGCAAACCCGCCAAATGAAATTCCGATATATTTATGATACAGCAGCCGGATGCTCAA
>OFGR01000846.1_pt1 | contig 27873 bp, 22 predicted proteins | sample 1521811 | NCBI WGS metagenome assembly OFGR01 (sample SAMEA3504098, study PRJEB24116) | mouse gut metagenome | biome: mouse gut; feature: mouse-associated habitat; material: faeces | place: Denmark | collected 2011
CAGGGAGATTGAACTTTTATAATACGATTGCGAACTTATGCTGATATAAGAGGGGAGGGCTGTCCATTGTTGCATCCCCCAAGTAAAGTTACACTATCTTCCCTGCGTGTAAAAATTGATAATTATCGCCAATTGTGTTATACTACCAATGCAGAAAATGACTTTTTTTGGAAGATGCAGGAAACAATGTGTCCCCAAGGCGGACAGATGGGAGCAAAGATGAAAAAGACAATATATAAAAGCAGGGCAATACAGGCGGTGATAGTGATTGTGGCGTTATGCCTGTTGGTTTCCCTCTGGCCCCTGCGTATTTGGCGTGAGAGGATAACCTCATCGGTGCCGGTGGTGACAGGAACCCTGACGGAGGCCATTGACGGGGAAAAGACCCTCCTGCAGACCATCACGGCACAGTACAGCCACATGGATACCATCAGCGTTTATCTGGATGATAGCTGCACGGGAGAGCGCTTTTACCTGCGGATACTGGATGAACAGTGGCAGCCTGTGTGCGAAGAGCTGACGGTGATCGACTATGGGAAGCTTCCCGGCTACCAGGAGGTTTTGATTGACATTGATATGGAGGTGGGCAAAACCTACCATGTGATTTTGCAGGGGGAGGAATCTTCCATTTATGTGGGCTGCGAAAATGTATCCCCGGAGAGCGCCCCTTTTCTGGCAGCCATGTATTATGCGGATTCCACCCAGGAGGGCATGGGCCTGGCAGCGGATTACAATTACAGCGTGCCTTTGCGGAAAACCTGGGTATTTTTATATGGCGCCCTGATTTTGGGGATAGCGGCGGCGCTGGTGCTGGGGGTCCATTTCTGGTATAAAAAAAGGGACGGCCATCGGGTGAGGGTGGAAAAGGTATTCAAGGTGGTGATGAACCCTCTTGTGGCAGCGGGCACAGTTTTGGGCCTGGGGACGGTACTGCTGGGGCTGTGGGGGCCTTATACCCTGGACAATACGGTTTACTTTATCAGCATCCTACTTTTGGCGGGCATTTTGTTCTATGGCATCAACCATAACCGGAAAGGGGTAAAGCCCATCATCACCCTGGATTATCTAAGGAGCCACGCCATGGACCTGGTGCAGTCCGCTGCCATTGCGGGCGCCATTGCCGGGTGCTGCGAGTATGTAAGCGGCCTGTACGATATCCACCATACAGTGGCGGAGCGCAAGGAGATGCTTTGGTTTGCCATTGCCATTATTGCATTTTTTGAGTGGAAAGAAATTGTGAATATCTATAACCTTATTTACCTTATAGGAGCCTGCGGTTATGGGTATTATTATTACAGAAGCCATTTGACGGAAGAAATGGACCAGCTTGGGGTGCTGGCCCTGAAGCTGACGGTGTGGGTAGGTATTTTGCTTGGGCTGATCCTGGTGCGCACGGTGATTGGATTATGGAAGCGGAAGCTGGCAAAGCCCTGTTTCTGGTATGCAGGGATCTTGGGGCTGTTTTTTGCCCTGGTTATTATCTTCAGGAACGGAAGATGGTGGGGCGTTGCCATGGTGGTTTCCTTTACGCTGTTTTATCTAAGCTATGGCATGTGGGGGCACAGGGGAAGGATTCTTGTGAACATTGCCAGTGGCGTGGTGGTGCAGTTCCTGCTGTCCACGGGCTATGCGCTGCTCCACCGGCCTTATGTAAGCTACCGGAATGCACGGTACACCCATATCTTCCATACAGTGACCATCACGGCGGCTTACCTGACGATGGTGGAGTGTGTGGCCATTGTTATGGTGCTGGCAAAGCTGGCTAAGGGGCATAAGCTGAAACACTGCTGGAAGGAGCTGGTATTTTTCGGGGTGGTTTCTTCCTATATGATATTTACCATGTCCCGGACTGCCTTTTTTGCTGTAGGCGCTACCATGGCCTTTGCCATAGTTTTTCTGTCTGCGGGAAGGGGAAGCAGGCGGGTGCAGAATATGGGGAGAAACCTGGGGATGCTCTTTGGGGCGGTTTTGGTGTGCTTTCCTGTAACCTTTACCCTGCAAAGGAACCTGCCTGCCCTGGTAAGCGAGCCATACCTTTATGAGATTGAGTATTCCATGTACTGCCCTGAGGACGTAATGCGGGGAAGAAGGATCGGCTCTTTGAATTTTATGAGGGTGGGGCGTTTTATAGATGTGTTTGGGGAAAAGATCCTAGGGATCCCGGAAGGGACCTTTGACGTTTACGGCGAGCTTGCCCTGTATCAGGAATTATATGGGGATGAGGGGGAGGATTCTGCCAGGGCAGAGGAATTAGATGCCGGCGGGCCGGCTACACAGGACGGCCTTTTGGTGGCATCCGCAGACTATGTGCCGGAAGGGATACCCGAGGGTGCGGAAAAGGAAAATGACTTTACCAACGGACGGCTGGATATTTTCAGATCTTATATGGAACAGCTTAACATGACAGGCCATCAGGAGATGGGGGCGCTCCTTGAAAATGGCGAGATTGCCACCCATGCCCACAATATTTACCTGCAGCTTGCCTATGACCATGGGATTCCCACCGGGATTGTGTTTGTGCTTACCGGAATTGCAACCTTTGTAAGCGCCTGGTTGTATTATCGCAGAAAAAAGGATAAAATAACTTATGCGGCGCTGCCTGTGGTGGCTATTACGGCAATGGCAGTGGCTGGGATGGTGGAATGGGTTTTCCATGTGAGCAATCCCTTTGGATTTTTGCTGATGCTGGTGATTACGCCGCTGCTATTTCAAAATGAAGGTTAGGCTATGAGTGAAAAAAATAAGAAGGCAAAAAAGCCTTTTAATGTTAAACTGCTTTACAGAAGGACCTGTCTGATCATCTACGATATTATCAGTGTGGTGGGTGCCAGCTATCTGGCGCTGCTGATGCGCTACAGCTTTGTGATATCGGAGATCCCGGACCACTTCATCTCCCCCATCAGCAGGTTCCTTCCTATCAATATTGTAATAACCCTGGCTGTGCTTTACATGTTTAAAATGTACCACAGCCTTTGGGCCTTTGCAGGGGAAACGGAACTGCAGAACCTGGTGGTTTCCAGCGTGGTATCCGCCCTGTGCTACAGCGTGGGTATCCAGCTTTTTAAGGTGCCCGGCCAGCAGGCGGTCCCGGCCAGCTATTATTTCCTGTATGTGTCCCTGCTGATCAGCTTTATTTTTGTAAGCAGGTTTTCCTACCGCTTTTTCAGAAGCCTGAAGCACAAGCAGCAAAATAAAAAGAACAGCATTTCCGTAATGGTGATCGGCGCGGGGGAAGCGGCCAACCTGATCATCAAGGAGATTGTCAACAGCAACTTTTCCACCATGGTGATCCGGTGCATCATAGATGATGATTCCGGCAAATGGGGGAAATTTATCCAGGGGATCAAGGTGGCCGGAGGAAGGGACCGGATCATAGAGTGTGCCGATATTTATAGCATTGACGAGATCATTGTGGCCATGCCTTCCATTTCCAGGGAGGAAATGTCTGCCATTTTGGATATCTGCAAGGAGACAAGCTGTAAGCTCCGCTCCCTTCCGGGCATGTACCAGCTGGTAAACGGTGAGGTCAGCGTAAGCAAGCTGCGGGATGTGGAGGTGGAGGACCTTCTTGGCAGGGAGCCCATTGAGGTGGACCTGGATTCCATTTTAGGCTATGTAAAGGGACAGAAGGTGATGGTCACAGGGGGCGGCGGTTCCATTGGCAGCGAGCTGTGCCGCCAGATTGCTTCCCACCGCCCGGCACAGCTTATTATTGTGGATATTTATGAAAACAATGCCTATGACGTACAGCAGGAGCTGCAGGCAAAGTTCCCGGAGCTTTCCCTGTCTGTGCTTATTGCCTCTGTGCGCAATACCAACAGGGTGAACTGGATATTTGAGCATTACAAACCGGATATCGTCTATCATGCGGCTGCCCACAAGCATGTGCCGCTGATGGAGGACAGCCCCAATGAGGCGGTAAAAAATAATGTCTTTGGCACCTGGAAGACAGCCCAGGCGGCAGCCATGAATGATGTAAAGCGTTTCGTGATGATTTCCACGGACAAGGCGGTAAACCCCACCAACATAATGGGGGCGAGCAAGCGGATCTGTGAGATGATCATCCAGACCTTTAACAAACATTATGATACGGAATTTGTGGCAGTGCGTTTTGGCAACGTGCTGGGCAGCAACGGCAGTGTGATTCCCTTATTTAAGAAGCAGATTATGGAGGGCGGGCCGGTGACGGTGACGCACCCGGATATTATCCGGTACTTTATGACTATCCCGGAGGCGGTCTCACTGGTACTCCAGGCGGGGGCATATGCCAGGGGCGGGGAGATTTTTGTGCTGGATATGGGAAAGCCTGTAAAAATCCTGGATCTGGCGAAAAACCTGATCCGTCTTTCAGGCTACCGGGTAGACGAGGATATCAAAATTGAGTTTACAGGGCTGCGCCCGGGGGAAAAGCTCTATGAGGAGCTGCTGATGGCGGAGGAAGGCATGATGGAAACGGCCAATAAACTGATTCACATCGGGAAGCCTATTGAGTTGGATGAGATGAAATTTTTCGTACAGCTTAAAAAATTAAAGGATGCTTCCCTGCGTGAAAATGTTGACATCAGGCCCCTGATACAGGAGCTGGTGCCCACATACCATTACCAAAAAGGACAAGGAGAGGAAAATGGCAGATAAAAAGATTTATTTATCATCCCCTACCATGCATGGGGAGGAACAGGAATTTATTAAGGAAGCCTTTGATACCAACTGGGTAGCGCCCCTTGGCCCTAATGTGAATGCTTTTGAGAAGGAAATGGCGGAATACGTGGGCATTCCGTTTGCCTGTGCCTTAAGCGCAGGGACGGCGGCAATCCATCTGGCATTGCGGATCCTGGGAGTGGGGCAGGGGGATGTGGTTTTCGCGCCTACCCTGACCTTCAGCGCCACCTGCAACCCCATAGTCTATGAAAAGGCAACCCCTGTGTTTATTGATTCTGAGAGGGATACCTGGAATATGGACCCGGAGGCTTTAAGGAGGGCATTTGAAAAGTACCCTGCCCCCAAGGCAGTGATCGTAGTGCATCTTTACGGCACCCCTGCGAAGCTGGATGAAATTATGGCCATCTGCCAGGAACACGGCGTGCCCCTGGTGGAGGACGCGGCGGAGTCCCTGGGCAGTACCTACAAGGGAAAACATACAGGAACCTTTGGGCGGGTGGGGATTTTTTCTTTTAACGGGAATAAGATTATCACCACCTCCGGGGGCGGGATGCTGGTGTCCGGGGAGGAGGGGATCACCCGGCAGGCCACCTTCCTGGCGACCCAGGCGAGGGACCCGGCAAGGCATTACCAGCACTCCCAAATAGGGTATAACTACCGGATGAGCAATGTGACGGCAGGGATTGGCAGGGGGCAGCTTTTGCATATGGAGGAGCACAAAGCCCGGAAAAAGGAAATCTATGCCCAGTACCGGGAGGCTTTTGGGGATATCCCGGAAATCAGCCTGAACCCTTTGAACCCACAGGGGGATGCCAACTGCTGGCTTACTGTGATGCTCATTGACGGGAAATGCCCTGTTACCCCGGGCCAGGTGATGGATGCCCTTGAGGGGCATAACATGGAATCCCGGCCTGTGTGGAAGCCGATGCATTTGCAGCCGGTGTTCGCAGGGGAGGATTTTATTACCGCACAGGCAGGCAGCCAGGATGGGCGGGGCATGCCCAGTGTGGCGGAGGATATTTTTAACAGGGGCCTGTGCCTTCCCAGCGATATTAAAAATACGCCGGAAGATATGGGACAGATCATAGGTATTATCAGGAAATGTTTTGGGAAGTAAGGCGTGAGGAAGAAAAGCGGGAGATTTACGCCGCCCCCAGGGGGCGGCATGGGGGGCAGCATGTACGGAAAATATATGAAACGGTGGCTGGATGTGGCCATATCCTTTACCGCAATAGTGATACTTTCCCCGGTGCTTGGGGTTTTGTGGCTACTGGTGAGAAAGAAGCTGGGCAGGCCTGCAGTGTTTACCCAGGAGCGGCCGGGAAAGAATGAGAAAATATTTAAGCTCTATAAATTCCGCACCATGACGGAGGGGAAGGATGAAAAGGGCCAGCTTTTGCCGGACGAGGAGAGGCTTACCCCTTTTGGGAAGCTGCTGCGCTCCACCAGCCTGGACGAGCTGCCGGAGCTGTTTAACATCTTAAAAGGGGATATGAGCCTTATAGGGCCGCGCCCCCTGCTGGTGCGCTATCTGCCCTATTATACCAAAGAAGAGCGCCGCCGGCATGATGTGCGCCCGGGGCTTACGGGGCTTGCCCAGGTAAACGGCAGGAATGCCCTGGGGTGGGAAGGCAGGTTTGCCTATGACCTGGCATATGTCAATCATTTAACCTTTGGCATGGATGTGAAAATCATTGCCATGACGGTGGGAAAGGTGCTCCGGCGTTCCGGCACTTTATCAGGGGCGGAACAGACAGTGCCGGACTTTGACGAATACAGAAAGCGGAACGGGAAAGGATAAGGGCATGGAGAGAATTGCCTTGTTTGAGAGAGGGATAGACAGTACCCCTGTGGAGCTTTTATCCGGGGAATATGGGCCGGACAGATTTTTCATGAAAAGGGATGATATGGTCCCTTTTAGCTTTGGCGGCAACAAAGCCCGCAAGGCAGCGGAGTTTTATAAAGAGATCGCAGGCGGGGATACGGATGTGGTGATGACCTATGGTAGCAGCAGTTCCAACCATTGCCGGATTATCGCCAATATGGCGGCGGCCATGGGGCTTTCCTGCCATATTATTTCCCCGGAGGATACCAGCCAGGAGGGGAAATGGGAGCCTTTTTATAATGCCAGGCTGGCAGGGCTTTTTGGGGCAACAGTAGAAAAGTGCCCTTTAAGCCTGGTGGCGGAAACCATTGAGCGCCGGAAGCTTGCCTATGAAAGGGAAGGGCGGAAGCCTTACTTCATTGCCGGAGGCGGCCACGGGAACCCGGGGACAGAAGGCTATGTGAAGGCTTACAGGGAAATCCTGGCGTATGAGAAGGAAAACCAGGTATATTTTGACTATATTTTCCATCCTTCCGGCACCGGGACTACCCAGGCAGGGCTGGTCTGCGGAAAGCTGTTATCAGGCGATAAGGGCAGGAAGATTATAGGGATCAGCATTGCAAGGCAGCAGGAGAGAGGGCGGGAAGTGGTAAAGGACAGCATCCGGGAATACCTGGGAGCTCGGTTTGACGGGCTTTATGGGGAAGAGGATCTGGTTTTCACAGACGCGTACCGCCTGGGAGGATATGGGCAGTATAATGAGGCTGTGAAAAAGACCATTGAAGAGGTTCTGTGCAGGGAGGCAATTCCCATGGATACCACCTATGTGGGAAAGGCTTTTTATGGCATGTGCCAGTATGTGGAAGAGAGGGGGATACGGGGGAAAAACATCCTTTTTATCCACACAGGAGGGACACCCCTGTTTTTTGACTTTATTTCAAAGCATTTTGGCGCTGTAGGAGGCTTTCAGGGGAAACAGACATAAGGAAGGGACTGAGGCGGGATATGAATATATTGATTTTAAGCGCAGGCACAAGAAACAAGATTGTACAGTATTTTAAGGAAGAGGCAGGCAGCCAGGGGCGGGTGGTTGCCACGGACTGCTCTAACCTTGCCCCGGCAGTGTACCAGGCGGATGCCTTTTATCTGGTACCCCGTATCACGGCGCCTGGCTACCTGGAGCGGATCCTGGAAATCTGCGTGAGGGAGAAAATTGGCGGCGTCTTTTCCCTGATCGACCCGGAACTGAGCCTTCTGGCAAAGGAGCGGGACAAGTTCACCGCCATAGGGACCATACCCATTATTTCCCCTTATGAGCTGGTGGAGACTTGTTTTGACAAGTTCCGCATGTACCGTATGCTCACGGAAATGGGCATTCCCACAGGAAGGTGCTATTTGGACAAAGATGCTTTTTACCAGGATGTGGAGGATGGGAAGATTTCCTACCCGGTATTTGTAAAACCGGTCAGGGGAAGCGCCAGCATCCACATCAGTAAAGTGTCCTCACAAAAGGAAATAGAGGTGCTCTTTGGCCTTTATGATGACCTGATGGTCCAGGAATATATGGACGGGCAGGAGTACGGCGCTGACGTCTATATTGATATGCTTTCCGGCAAATGTACCTCTGTTTTTCTTAAGAAAAAGATAAAAATGCGGGCAGGGGAGACGGATAAGTCCATATCTGTAAAGATTCCCGCCCTTTTTGGGATGATACAAAGATTCGTGGAAAAATGCGGTTTCCGCGGTATGATCGATATTGACATATTTGAAGTGGGGGGGAAATTTTATCTTTCAGAGGTGAATCCCCGGTTTGGGGGCGGCTATCCCCACGCCCACGCCTGCGGCGTCAATATGCCCCGGCAGGTGGTCAATAACCTGTCCGGGAAGGTGAACACCGGGGCCATTGGCGAATACCAGGAAAATATCTGCATGATGAAATATAATGAAATGGTTGTGAAGGACTTTCACGGGGAAGAGATTGTAGAGTAAGACAGCCAGGGCGCGGGTATACGGGGGAAGATAAGATAAATGAAAAAAATTTTGATTTTGGCGAATTCATCCGGGGGGCTGTATGATTTCAGGAATGAACTGCTGCAAAAGCTCCTGAAGGAATATCAGGTGACAGTAAGCCTGCCGGACCAGGTAAGGACCAAAGAGCTGGAGGAGGAAGGCTGCCGGGTGGTGCATACCCCCATAAACCGCAGGGGTGTTAACCCGGGGGAGGACCTGAGGCTGCTTCTTAGCTACAGAAAGCTGGTCAGGGAGGAAAAGCCTGGCCTGGTGCTGACCTATACCATAAAACCCAATATTTATGGGGGATTGTGCTGCAGCCTTATGAAGGTTCCTTATCTTGTTACCGTCACCGGGCTGGGCAGTACATTCCAGAAGAAGGGCCTGCTGCTGCGGGTTATTGTGCTATTGTACCGCATAGGCCTGGGCAGGGCTTTTTGTGTTTTTTTCCAAAACAAAGAAAACCAGGATATTTTTGCCTCTTATAGGATTAAGGGCAGGAGTGCCAGGCTTGTGAAGGGATCCGGGGTGAACCTGTCCCGCCATGCATTTGAGCCATACCCTGAGGGGGATACGGTACGGTTTCTCTTTGTGGGGCGGATGATGCGGGAGAAGGGGATTGAGGAGCTCTTGGAAGCCGCCCGGGCGCTCCACGGGCCAAAGGTGATATTTGAATTACTTGGATATTGTGACGAGGATTACCAGGAGAAGCTGGATGCCTGCGAAAAAGAAGGGATCATCAGGCTGCTTGGCTTTGACCCGGATGTGCATGGGTACCTGAAAAGGGCTTCTGCCCTGGTGCTCCCCACTTACCATGAGGGCATGAGCAATGTGCTCATGGAAGCCTCAGCCACGGGAAGGCCAGTGATTGCCACCAACATCAGCGGCTGTAAGGAAATTTTCCAGGAAGGGGTCACGGGCTTTGGCTGTAACCCTAAGGACAGCAAGGACTTAATCCGCGCCCTGGGCAGGTTCCTGGCCCTTAGCAGAAAGCAGCGGGCACAGATGGGGAAAGCGGCAAGGGAAAAGATGGAGAGGGAATTTGACCGGGAAAATGTGGCAAAAGAATACTATCAGGTGATACAATCGTTAAATAAAGGCGGCAGGGGATAGTTGAACCCTTCGCCAGGAACAGGAAGGGATAAAAAATGGATTTATATGAAAAGCTGTTAGAGGGAAAGGAAAAATTATCGCTGGTAGGGCTGGGCTATGTGGGGATGCCCATTGCAGTGGCCTTTGCCCGGAAAATTAAGGTGGTGGGCTTTGACTTAAACGAAAAGAAGATCGGGCTTTATAAAAGCGGCATAGATCCCACCAATGAGGTGGGGAATCAGGCCATTAAAGATACTGCCGTAGAATTTACGGCGGACCCGGCAAAGCTGCGGGAAGCAAAGTTCCATATTGTGGCAGTGCCCACCCCGGTAAACCACGACCATACCCCGGATCTGTCACCAGTGGAAGGGGCCAGCCGGATTCTGGGACAGAATCTGTCCAAAGGCTCTGTGGTGGTATTTGAGTCCACGGTTTACCCCGGGGTTACCGAGGAGATCTGCGTACCCATTCTGGAAAAAGAGTCAGGGCTTACCTGTGGCGTTGATTTTAAGGTTGGCTATTCCCCGGAGCGGATTAACCCTGGGGATAAGGTACACCGCCTGGAGACAATCGTGAAAATTGTCTCCGGCATGGATGAGGAAACCCTGGATACTGTGGCGGAAGTGTATGGGCTGGTGGTGGAGGCAGGTGTCCACCGGGCACAGTCCATTAAGGTGGCGGAGGCTGCCAAGGTTATTGAGAACAGCCAGAGGGATATCAACATCGCTTTTATGAATGAGCTTTCCATAATCTTTAACAAAATGGAGATTGATACCAAGGCGGTGCTGGAAGCAGCGGGGACAAAGTGGAATTTCCTGAAATTTTCCCCAGGCCTTGTGGGCGGCCATTGTATCGGTGTAGACCCCTATTATCTTACCTATAAGGCGGAGGAGCTGGGGTACCATTCCCAGATCATCCTTTCCGGGCGCAGGATCAATGATGATATGGGCAAGTATGTGGCGGAGAGCCTGGTAAAGAACCTGATCAAGGCGGACATTCATGTAAAGGGGGCGCATGTGGCTATCCTGGGCTTTACCTTTAAGGAAAACTGCCCGGATACCAGGAACACCAAGGTGATAGATATTTACAGGGAGCTTGGGGAGTACGGCATTACTCCCATGGTAGTAGACCCGGCGGCGGATGCAGAAGAAGCGGAGCATCTGTACGGCATTACTTTTGAAGGGATGGAAGCGGTAAAGGAAATGGATGCCGTGGTCGTGGCAGTTGCCCATGAACAGTTTTCTGCCCTGAAGGAAAAGGCCATAGCCGGATTCTTCAAGCAGGGGCAGAAGAAGGTGCTGGTGGATATTAAGGGAATATGCTGCCGGAAGGAATTTGAGGATGCCGGATATCTTTATTGGAGACTGTAGCAGGTTTGGTCTGAGAGAGGATTGATGAAATGGGATATAAGGAATTAAAATTTGACGCAAATTCAGTATTCCTTGTAACGGGGGGAGCCGGGTTTATCGGCTCTAACCTGTGCGAGGCAATTTTGGGCATGGGGTATACGGTAAGGTGCCTGGACGATCTTTCCACAGGAAAATATGAAAATATTGAGCCCTTTACCTCACATCCCCAGTTTACCTTTATTAAAGGGGACATCCGGGAACTGGATGTCTGTAAGGAAGCGGCAAAGGGGGCGGACTATGTGCTGAACCAGGCTGCATGGGGGAGCGTGCCCAGGAGTATTGAGATGCCCCTTATCTATGAGGAAATCAATATCAGGGGAACTTTAAATATGATGGAAGCCGCCAGGGTAAACGGGGTGAAGAAGTTTGTCTATGCTTCCAGCTCTTCGGTATACGGCAGCCATCCGGTACTGCCCAAAAAGGAAGGGCAGGAGGGAAAGGTACTCTCCCCTTACGCCCTTACCAAAAAGGTGGACGAGGAATATGGCAGGCTGTACAAGGAGCTTTATGGGCTTGACACCTATGGGATGAGATATTTCAATGTGTTTGGCAGGCGGCAGGACCCGGAGGGGGCTTATGCGGCAGTGATTCCCAAATTCATCCGGCAGCTTCTTCACGGGGAGACGCCGACCATCAACGGAGACGGCAGGCAGTCCAGGGACTTTACCTATATTGACAATGTGATTGAGGCCAATTTAAAAGCCTGCCTGGCTCCCTCCTCGGCGGCAGGGGAAGCTTTCAACATTGGGGCCGGGGGCAGGGAATTTCTGATAGATGTGTATCACCACCTTTGCAGGGCTTTGGGCAAAGAGGTGGAGCCTGTGTATGGCCCGGCCCGGGCAGGGGATATCCGGGATTCCAACGCAGACATCAGCAAAGCGAAAGAACTGCTTGGCTATGACCCTGAGTATGACTTCGAAAAGGGAATCAGCCTTGCCATTGACTGGTATAAGGAAAATTTGTAAAGATGAAAATTGCGGTAAGGCTGGATGATATCACGCCGGATATGGACTGGGAGCGCTTTTTCCGGTTTAAAGCGCTTTTAGACCGATATCAGGTCAAACCCCTTATTGGGGTGGTGCCGGACAACCAGGACAGTAACTTAATGAAAAATAAAATGGCCGGGGACGGCAGTTTTGGCAGTGCAGGAGGGGGCAAGGCACCGGAAGATTTCTGGCCCTATGTAAAGGCACTGGAAAAAGAGGGCTGGGTAATTGCCATGCATGGGCTCCATCATGTGTATTCCACAAAAAAGGGCGGGCTTTTTCCCCTGAACAATTTTTCCGAGTTTGCCGGGGTTTCCTTTGAAAAGCAGAGGGAAATGCTGGCGGAGGGGAAAAGGCGGCTGGCGGATAAGGGAATTGACACGGATATTTTCATGGCGCCTGCCCATTCCTATGATGCCAATACCTTAAAGGCGCTGAAGGAAACGGGTTTTTCTTCTCTCACAGATGGCTTCGGCAATGGGCCTTATAGCTGGAGGGGGATGAAATTCTACCCTATTTCTTTTCACCTTGGCAGAACTTTAAAAAAGTCCCGGGGATATTCCACCATGGTAGTGCATACAGATACGGTTTCCCCGGAGGACTCGAAACGGTATGAGAGGTATCTGGAAAGCAAAGGGAGCCAGTGGATTTCTTACAGGGAGTATTTGGCACAGCCTGGGAGGAAAAGAGGGATTCCCGGCAGGTGCCTGGAATATTTCCTGGCGAAAGGGAAGTATTGGATGGCCAGGGTGAGACAGCTTGGGCGCAGGTAACGCCAGAAGTGGTATGATATAGGAGAGAAAATGGGGGAAAGGATTCGGGTACTTCATGTGCTGGGAAATACCCAGCTTGGCGGCGCGGAGAGCCGCATTATGGATTTGTACCGTCATTTGGACAGGAGCCGGGTGCAGTTTGACTTTCTGGTCCATACAACGGAGCCAGGGCATTTTGATGGGGAGATAGGGAAGCTGGGAGGGCGGATTTTCCGTGTTCCCCGTTTTCGTATCTACAATTATTTTTCTTATCGGAAGGCTATGGTGTCGTTTTTTAACGCCCACCATGAATTCCGGGCGGTGCAGGGGCATATTACCAGCACGGCGGCAATCTACCTGCCCATTGCCAGAAGGGCAGGGGTGCCTGTGGCTATTGCCCACGCCAGGAGCGCGGGGGTGGACAAGGGGCTAAAGGGGCGTTTGACCAGGTGGCTGAGAAGGGATTTGTCCCAAAAGGCAGATTATCTTTTTACCTGCTCGGAGCTGGCTGGCGTTTCTGTATTTGGGGAACAGGCAGTAAGGGAGGGCAGGACTGTTTTTATTCCCAATGCGATTGACTGCGGGGCGTTTTCCTATGGGGAAAAGGTCCGGGAGAGGATGCGCAGGGAGCTTGGGGTATCCGGTAAATATGTGATTGGCCATGTGGGGAGGTTCCATTATGCCAAAAACCATGAATATCTGCTGCGGGTTTTTGCCGCCCTTGTAGGGGGACGGGGATCTGCCGGGGAAGAAGGGAAATGCGGGAAAAGGGAGTATGTGCTTCTTTTGCTGGGAGAAGGGGGCGGCATGGATGCTGCCAGGGAGCTGGCAAAAGAGCTGGGTATATGGGATAGGGTTTATTTTCTGGGAAACCACAGCAATATCAGTGATTATTATCAGGCCATGGATTATTTTGTATACCCTTCCCGCTTTGAGGGGCTGCCGGGGACTGTGGTGGAAGCCCAGGCGGCAGGCCTGCGGGTTTTGATGTCTGACACAATCTGCCGGGAGGCGGCGGTGACGGAGCTGGTCCATGTAATGAGTATCCAAGAGGATGCCAGGGCCTGGGCGGCTTATATTGACAGCCACGCCCAGTATGGGCGCAGGAGCTATGCCAGTGAGATGGCAAAAGCAGGCTTTGACGTACAGGCGCAGGCGCAGAGGATGATGAAATTTTACGAATCAGGAGAATGGGAATGAAAAAAAAACTGATGCTGATTTCCCCTATGCTTCACCAGGGCGGTTTTGAGAGGGTGTGTGTCACAACGGCAAGGCTTCTGGCACCGTATTTTGAGGTGGTAATTGTTATTTTTAGTTCTGAAGATATTGCCTATGACATTAAAGGATTAAATATCATTGACATAAAAATGGGTGCCCGGGAGGGAATGGCGGGCAAGCTCTTGAACATAGGAAAGCGTTCCTTAAAGGTAAGGCAGCTGAAAAAAAGATGGAAGCCGGACATTGCCTATAGCTTTGGTTCCACAGCCAATATTGTGAACGTCTTTTCCAGGACAGGGAAGGAAAAGGTTTGGCTGGGAATCAGAAGCTATATGGAAATGGGACAGCCCCGTAAAATCAGGCTTCTGGCTAAATTTGCGGATCTTTTGGTGTGCTGTTCCCGTAAAATCGAGGGGGAATTGGGGGAAAAATATGGCATTTGCCATACTGCCACTTTGTATAACCCCTATAATGTGGAGGCAATCCGGAAGGAAGGGGACAGCGGGGAACCTGCCCTTCCCTGGGGGGAGCGGGACGGACAGGGCAGAAAGCTTGAGGTCTTGGTTTCCATGGGCAGGGAGGACCAGGTGAAAGGCTTCTGGCATTTGCTGAAAGCTTTTGCCCTGGTCCATGAGACAATACCACAGGCCCGTTTGCTGATTATCGGCGAGGGGACATTTGAGCCATACAAGAAGCTGGCAGAGGAGCTGAAAATTGACGGCGAGGTTTACTTTTCCGGCCTTCAGAGGGAGCCTTACAAGTATCTAAAAAAAGGGCAGGTGTATCTGCTGACTTCATTAAACGAAGGATTTCCCAACGCCCTGGTGGAGGGAATGGCGCTGGGGCTTGCGGCGGTAAGCACAGCGTGTATGACGGGCCCTTCGGAAATTTTGCAGGAAAAGGATGATATTTCATTGTTCAGGCAGCAGGCGGCAGAAAATAGCCCCCCGGTGATTTATGGGGACTATGGTATTTTGGTTCCCGTAATGGCACCGGAGCCGGATTTTGACCCAGGGCATATTCTGGAGGAAGAGAGGAATCTGGCACAGGTGGTGGCTGGGCTGCTGCTTGACAGGCAGCAGCTGGAAAAGTACCAGAAGGCGGCGGTGGAACGGTCGCGGATTTTTACCTATGAGGGTTATGTGGGCCAGTTCCTAAAGTGCGCAGGCCTGCCCGGGAGGAAGAAGGAGAGAGGATGAAATATAAAGTAACGGTATTTGGTGTAAAGGATACTTCTGAAAACATCGTAACTTTCATACAGGAAAATATTTGCCCGGTGGACCTGATCATCACAATCAGCCCGGAGGTTACGAAAAAGAACCAGGTTTCCGGCTACAAAGGGCTTTCCGGCATGAGGGAGAAATACGGTATTACGGTGCATCAGGCGGACAGCTATTTTCTGACGGACGAAAAAACCCAGAGGTTCCTTGAAGAAAATGAATTTGAAATTGGTATTTCCATGGGATGGCAGAGGCTGATCCCCCCTTCCGTCCTTGACAGGTTCCAATATGGCATTTACGGTTTTCATGGGAATTGTGGGTATCTTCCTTTTGGAAGAGGGCGTTCCCCTTTAAACTGGTCTATTATTCTTGGGGATACCCGGTTTAACCTGAATCTGTTCCGCTATGACGAGAAGGCGGACAGCCCTAATATATTCGCCACGGAGATGTTTTCCCTGACGCCCCATGATGATATCAGGACAGCCCAATACAAAAACATGATCTGCTCTAAAAACCTGGTCAGGAAGCTGCTGTTGGCTTATCAGCAGGGGAATATTACTGTCCGCACCGATTCCAGGGACTTTGATTCCTGGTATGGAAAACGGACGGCGGCGGACGGCAAGGTGGATTTCCGGTGCAGGACCAGGGAAATTTATAATTTGGTTAGGGGCGTTGCCGCGCCTTTCCCAGGGGCGTATGCCTGGGTGGGGGAAGGGGAAGAGTGCAGGATTACCCTGTGGGAGGCCCATCCTTTTGACGAGATGATTGATTTTTCCGGTTATAGGCCGGGGGAAGTGATCGATATTTTTGACGGCAGGCTGGTGGTTAGGACAGTGGATGGCTCTTTATTGATTGACAGGTATGAGTGTGGGAGGGAGATTCATCCGGGGGATATTTTAAGGTAAGGGACTGAAAGCATGAGTAAAATTGTATTTCATCTAAACTGTCTGGAGCAGGGCGGGGCGGAGCGGGTGGTATCCAATCTTGCCAACCAGTTTGCCAGAGAAAATGACGAAGTGATTGTTACTACCCAGTGGCAGAGTGAAAATGAATTTGCCCTGGACAGAAAGGTAAGGAGGGTACACGTTGGTTTACGGCCCTGTGATGAAAAAAAAGGCAGGCTGGGGAAGTTTTGGCTGCGTATCCGGTATTTCCGTGATTTCCTGAAAAAGGAAAAACCCGACATTGTGATTGCTTTTGCCCAGAAAGCAAATTACAGGGCATTAATGTCTACTATTGGCATGAAGCTGCCGGTAATCATATCTGTAAGGACTGACCCGGTAGGGCATTATGATTCCCTGGCCGACAAAATCCAGATACCCTTGCTTTTTCCAAGGGCGGCGGGCTGTGTGTTCCAGACGGAAGGGCAGAAAGAATTTTTTCCGGAATATTTGCAGAAAAAATCATGCATTATTTTAAATCCCGTCCATGAAAAATACTTCCATGCGCCAAAGCAGCCCAGCAGGCAGAAGAGGGTGGTGCAGTCTGGCAGGCTGGTAGATTTCAAAAACCAGCCCATGCTGATAGAGGCATTTTTGAAGGTGCATAAAAAGCACCCTGATTATGAGCTGAGAATTTATGGGGGAGATTCCTTTGACGGCACAAAGGAAATTCTGGAAAAACTTATCAGGGACAACCATGCGGAAGCGTATATCCGGCTTATGGGAGCAAGCGACAGCCTGGAAAAGCAGCTCCCGGAGGCAGAGGTCTATGCCTTTTCCTCCGATTGGGAGGGGCTGCCCAATGCGCTTTTAGAAGCCATGGCCCTGGGGCTGCCTATTGTGGCCACGGATTGCCCCTGCGGCGGCCCTAGGACGGTTATATCCCATGAGAAGGACGGCCTGTTGGTTCCGGTTAAAGATGCGGGCGCTATGGCGGAGGGTATCTGCCGCCTGATCGAGGACAGGGAGCTGGCGGAAAGGCTGGGGAGGAATGCGCGGAAAATAAGGGAAAGAGTGAACGGGCAGGCAATTACGAAACAGTGGAGGGACTATATTGATGAAGTAATCGCCGGGTATTAATGGCAGTTAATGTTGCAACTGAAAGGCAAAACGGGGAAGAAAAGGCAGGGCGGAGAATGTTTTCATTTGAAGATTATAAGCAGATATTGAGGATTATTAAAAGCACCGGGCGCCAGACGGATTACAGGGGGGCATTGGGGCGTGAGGCCTTTATTATTATGCGCCATGACGTGGAGTATAGTGTGGAACGCGCTTATGCCCTGGCAAGGGTGGAGAGGGCGATGGATTTTACCTCCACTTATTTTTTTCAGTGGACCAACAATTCCTATAATATTTTATCCAGAAGAAATATGGATATGATCAAGGATATGCATGAGCGGGGGCATCAGATTGGGCTGCACTTTGCTTTAAACGGCATGACGGATATGGAGCTGGTGCGCAGGCAGATTGTTAAGGAAATGAATATTTTAAGCCAGATGTTCGGGTTTAAAATCGACACCTTTTCTATCCACAGGCCTTCTAAGGATGTGCTGCGGGAAAATATCAAACTGCCCGGCATGGTCAATGCCTACCAGGATGATTTCTTTACCTTTGCAGAAGATGCAGGAAAGGGCGCGTCCCTTAAAGTGAAATATATGTCCGATGCCAACCACATCTGGCGTTACGGGTATCCCGACGAGGAAAATATCACCGGGCATAATAAAGTACAGATTTTGACCCACCCCTTTGCCTGGTGCAAAAAGGGCTATAACAACTTTGACAATTATAAAGCGCTGATCCGGGAAAAATTCCGGGAGATGATCGAAAGCGTGGACAATGAGTGCAAAGATTTTGGGGAATACAGGGACTGGTTTATGGAACATGCGGGTCTGCATGAATAACGATAAAATGGCGGGAGTGGGACTGTAAAAATTATGTGCGGAATTTGTGGATTTGTATCAAAGCAGAAGATAACGCTGCAGCAGCTTAAGAAGATGAATGACACCATGCGCCACCGGGGGCCGGATGATAGCGGGGAAGAGATTTATCCTATGAAGAATGGCTATCACGTGGGCATGGCCCAAAGAAGGCTTTCCATTATGGACCTATCGCCCCTGGGGCACCAGCCCATGCACTCTCCTGACGGGCGTGTCAGTGTGGTTTATAATGGGGAAATTTATAACTTCAGGGAACTGCGGGAGGAACTGAAAGGATACCCCTTTAAGTCCACCTGCGATACAGAGGTTCTGATTGCTGCCTATTTGAAATGGGGGATCGGGTGCATAGGGCGGTTTAACGGAATGTTTGCCATCTGCCTTTACGACAGGGAGCAGGAGGATGTATATCTGGTGCGGGACAGGATCGGGAAGAAGCCCCTGTACTATGAGACAGAAGGCGGCAGCCTGATTTTTGCCTCAGAATTAAAACCCCTTATGGCAAGGGAGGGATTTCAGAAAAAAATACGCAGGGAAGTGCTTTCACGTTTTCTTTTCCAGCAGTACATCCAGGCGCCGGAGAGCATATTTGAAAATGTATACAAGCTGGCACCAGGGAGTATCTTGAAATTCCACAACGGAAAGGCGGATACCTGGAAGTATTGGGATATCGGGGAAGTATACCGCCAGATGCAGAAAGACCCGGTGACAGATTATGGACAGGCGAAAAGGGAGCTTGGGGAGCTGCTGAAAAAGTCTGTGGCGCTGCGGATGGTGTCGGATGTACCCCTGGGGGCGTTTTTAAGCGGCGGCTATGATTCTTCGCTTATGACTGCCATTGCACAGGCCCATTCCAGGGAACCGGTGAAGACTTTTTCCATTGGCTTTTGGGAAGAGGGCTACAACGAGGCCAAATATGCCAAAAAGGTGGCGGAATATCTGGGAACCAGCCATACAGAGCTGTATATTGATGAGAAGGAAATGTTTGGGCTGGTGGAGAGCATCCCACAGTATTACGATGAACCCTTTGCGGATTCCTCCCAGATTCCCACTATGTTGGTCTCCAGGCTGGCAAGGGAGAAGGTCACAGTGGCTCTTTCCGGGGACGGGGGGGATGAGTTTTTCTGTGGCTATAATATTTATGAGAACGTGCGCCAGGCACAAATGCTGGATTTGGCCGGAAGCCTGGTCCATGGGATTTGTAATCTGCCAGGTTTTAGGCAGATAGGGCTGGAGAGGAAACTTCCCTTTAGGGTGCGGGTGATTGCAGGGAACCGGGACCGGGAGACGAAAACCCAGTTTGGGGCGGGCAATTATGTGGAGCGGGCGAATAAGATGGTCCTGGGGGAGGGGCTCCCCTGCCATTTCCCCATAGAAAGTGCATATGGGGAGGACAACTGGCAGATCTGCAGGATGCTGCTGGATATGGACACCTATCTGCCGGGGGATATTTTATGTAAGGTTGACAGGGCTTCTATGAAGTATTCCCTGGAAGCCAGATGCCCGGTGCTGGATAAGGATGTGATGGCCTATTCCTTCCGGCTCCCCCATTCCTTTAAATATGAAAAAGGCAACAAAAAGCGTATTTTGAAAGATATTGCCTATGAGTACATTCCCAGGGAGCTTCTGGACCGCCCCAAGGTGGGGTTTGGGGTTCCGCTGGATAAGTGGCTGCGGGGCCCGCTGAAGGAGCAGCTCCTGGATATGTGCAACAGGGATTATTTAAAAAAACAGGGCTTGTTCGATGCCGGCTATACGGCGGATATGATAGAGGAATATGTGCGCACAGGAGACGGGGGGCCGGCCACGGGAGCCAATTATTCCAAGCTGTCCTGGTCCTTTTTCACTTTTCAGCAATGGTATCAGCGCTATTGCACAGGCGTTTAGCCTTTTACCGGGGCGGTAGGGCAGGCATAGCCTGGGATACGGGGGGACAGGAATGAATGAAAATATCCATATTGCCATGTTGATTGGTGATTTGCAAAAGGGCGGTGCGGAGAGGGTAATGGCAAACCTTGCAGGCTATTTTGCGGAAAGGGGTTGGAGGGTGACTCTGGTTACCCAGTACCGGAAGGAAAATGAATATTCTTTGAATAAAAAAGTAAAGCGGGTCATTTCAGACATTACCCCGGAAGAGACATCCGGCAGCCGTCTGGTGAATTTTAAACGCCGTTTCATGAAACTGCGGGGGATCTGGAAGGCAGAGAGGCCGGATGTGATTCTTTCTTTTATCGGGAAAAATAACATTATGGCCATCCTTACTTCCCGTCTTTTGCATATACCTGTGGCGGTTTCCGTAAGGGGGGATCCCCCGGAGGAGTATTATAACGCCTGGATGCGCTTTATGGCACGGCATTTGTTTGCCAGGGCGGCGGGGGTGATTTTACAGACCAGAAAATCCTTTGCATTTTTCCCCCCCAGGGTGCAAGCGCGTGCCGTCCTTCTGAAAAATCCCGCAAGTGGGGCGTTTTTCCGGGAAAGGTATGAAGGAAAGCGGGAAAAGACCATAGTGGCGGTAGGGCGTGTGGATGAAAACAAAAACCATGAAATGCTGCTTCGGGCATTTGCGGGGATTGCGTGCCGCTTTCCTGGCTATAAGCTGGTTATATATGGGGAGGGGGAGTGCCGGCAGCCGCTCATCCGGCTGGCACAGGAACTGGGGCTTGAAGGGCGGGTTTTATTGCCGGGCACCATAGACAATGTGGCGGACGCAATCTATAAGGCTGGGATTTTTGTCCTGTCTTCCAACACCGAAGGGGTTCCCAATACCCTGATTGAGGCGATGCTCATGGGGCTTACGGTAGTGTCTACAGACTGTCCCTGCGGCGGCCCGGCGGAGCTGATTAAGGACCGGGGAAACGGCATGCTGGTTCCCGTAGGGGATGAGGAAGCGATGAAAAAGGCCCTGGGGCTGCTTTTGGGGGATTTGGCCCTGGCGGAGGAATTGGGGAGGAACGCGGCCAAAACCGCCGAAAGCTATTTGCCGGAGAAGGTGTATGGGGATTGGGAGAAATTTCTTTTGTCCCTTGTAGGGACACAAGAGGAGGAAGAAAAATGTGTGGTATAGCCGGATTTTGCAGTTTTAAGGGTGACCAAATCAGTAATCTGGAAAAAATGAAAGAGAGGATGCACCACCGGGGACCGGATGCGGGGGGAAGTTTTTTCTCGGAGGACGGGCTGGCTGCCCTGGGGCATAGAAGGCTCTCCATCATTGATCTTTCGGAAAACGGCTCCCAGCCCATGGAATCCCATAGCGGACGGTATGTGATTGCCTTTAATGGGGAAATTTATAATCACAAAAAAATTGCCCAAAGGCTTATACAGGAAAAAAAGGTGGGCAGGTTCCGGGGAACCTCTGATACGGAGGTGCTACTGGAAGCCTTTGAAGCTTATGGGGTTATGGAGGCAATATCCCTTTGCAAAGGGATGTTCGCCATTGCACTGTATGATAAAAAAGAAAAGGCTTTGTACCTGCTGCGGGACCGGATAGGGGAAAAACCCCTTTATTATGGGCAGGTGGGGGGAAGCTTTGTGTTTGCCTCAGAGATTGGCTCTGTTTCTGTGTTGGACGGCTTCCGGAACCCCATCAATAAGGCAGTCCTGGACCTGTATTTTACCCATGGCTATATCCCTGCCCCCTATTCTATCTATGAAAATATCTATAAACTGGAAGCAGGATGTGTGCTGAAGGTGAAGCTGCCCTTTCAAAGCCTGGATAAGGTGCAGGTGGAAAGCTACTGGTCGTTAAAGGAAACCGCCAGGGCAGGGCAGGCGGCGCTTTTTGAAGGATCCCGGGAGGAGGCCGCCGATGAACTGGAGAGGCTTTTGAAGGAAGCGGTTTCCGGGCAGATGGCAGCGGACGTGCCAGTGGGGGCTTTTCTTTCGGCAGGAATTGATTCCAGTACAGTGGTTGCCCTGATGCAGTCCCTGCATAAAGGCAGGGTAAGGAGCTTTACCATTGGTATGGAGGAAGAGGGCTATGATGAGGCGGTATATGCCAGGGAAATTGCGAAGCACCTGGGGACAGAGCACACAGAGCTTTATATTACGGAGCAGGACGCCAAGGCTGTGATTCCCATGCTGCCGGGAATGTTTGGGGAGCCCTTCGCCGATTCTTCCCAGATCCCCACCTATCTGGTGAGCAAAATGACCAGGGAACATGTAACAGTGTCTTTAAGCGGGGACGGGGGAGATGAGCTGTTCTGCGGTTATACCTCCTATGCGTCTGTGGAGCGTATATGGAATAAAATGAAGAAGGTTCCCTATTGGATCAGGAAACCCTGCAGCGGCCTGGTGCTTCACAGCCCCCTTGCAGGGAAAGAAATTTACCGGATCAAGGGTAAGCTTCTTGGGGCAAGGGGGCCTTCGGATTTATATATCAATTCCTATGAAACAGACCCCCTTATCCATCAAATCAGCCGGGAGGCAGGAGTGTGCAGTTATAAGTACAGTGAATATACGCCGGGCTACCTGGCAGAAACCAACCATAATATCATGCTGATGGATATGCTCATGTACCATCCGGACGATATTCTGGTAAAGGTAGACCGGGCGGCCATGGCAGTCTCCCTGGAAACCAGGGTACCTATGCTGGACAAGGATGTGGTGGAGTTTGCATGGCGGCTTCCTGTGTCCTATAAAAGGGAAGGAACCACCGGGAAGCTGGTACTGCGGGATGTGCTTTACCGTTATGTACCCAGGGAACTCATGGAACGTCCCAAAAAAGGGTTTTCTATTCCTGTTGACAAGTGGCTTCGCCAAAAGGAACTGCGGGACTGGGCGGAAGGGCTGATTGACAGGAAGCTGCTAAGGCAGCAGGGAATCCTGGATGAGGATGTGGTGTGGAAAATATGGGGGGACTTCGTGGACAGGGGGCTGTGGCGGATCCAGATCTGGTATATCCTGATGTTCCAGCAGTGGATGGTACAGGAAGCGAAGTAGCTGGCTAAAATTGATGATACAAGGAGGACATAAGTGGTAAAAAGTTTTTATTCTGACAGCGAGTTAGCAAAAATAGGATTTAAAAGTTTGGGGGAAAATGTTCAGATCAGTAGGAAAGCCTGTATATATGGGGCTGAAAGAATCACTATCGGTAACAATGTGAGGATAGATGATTTTTGTGTATTATCTGGGAATATTACGCTTGGAAGTTATATTCATATAGCGGTATATTGTGCTTTGTTTGGAGATAAAGTGGGGATTGAAATGGAGGATTTTTCTGCTATATCATCTAGAAGTGTTATTTATGCGAAGAGTGATGATTATTCAGGAGAATCATTGACAAATCCAACAGTACCTGAGGAATATTTAAAGTTTATTGAGGGAAGGGTGGTCATAAGAAAACATGTAGTAGTTGGTTCGGGTACCACTATTTTACCTGGAGTTGAAATAGGGGAGGGTAGTGCGATAGGAAGCATGTCTCTTGTAAACAAAGCATTGGGGGCATGGGGGATTTATGTAGGAATTCCATGTCAGTATAAAAGGGAACGCAGTAAGAAGCTCTTGGAAATGGAGAAAGAGTTATTATCAAGAAGATAAATGGAATCTGCTTTATTCGTAATCTGCGCTTTGGAGTATATACGAACCGGACAAGCGACCGAAGCTTTGGGGTTAAAGACACCATAGATAGATGTCTATGATGTTTGCCGGTTCGTATATTAATGCAACAATAGGAAGAAGGATATTAAAGAGGTGGTTTAATTATAGAGGCTGCCATAATCATAATTTAAGAAAAACTCCCGATCCCGGCTGAGAATCATTCTGTAATTTTCTTTTGTCAAAAGCCCTGTACCCTCTGCCATCCACTCTAATATCTGTGAGTTGATTTCCCCTGAATAATGCCCTATGTCACTGTAATTGTCAAGATTGCAGATGACGTCATACTGGCCAAAGAAGCTGTACAGCCTTACGTTTGGACATGCCAGCAGCAAATCTGCGGCCGTCTCCATTGCGCTGATTTCCTGGTTAAGGGTATTTTGGATCTTAGCCGCATCCCAATAGCAGATGCTGTAGGGAGGGAAAAAAATATAAAATACTGTGTCCGGGTATTGGTTAACGATATCCAGTACATTCAGGGTAATGGTCTGCACAACTTTACTGTGCTCTTTTTCACCGAATCCTGCGGAGCCTTCCTGGGAGTTCGCCGGGAGGGAATCTGCCAGGAGGGCATCCCTGTCGTAGGAGCCTAAGATGGCCTCCAGCCCGCAGGGGCGCTGCCAGGAGGAATATTCATCCATAGTGGTGGCAGGTGAGCCGGAGAGGGTCATTGCCAGGGAGGTAAGCACACCATGATAAAAAATGGACTTATTAAAAAGATAGGAGACATCATTAAAAGGATTGTCATCATATAAATACGTGGGGTAATTGTCATACTGTTTCCAGTCATAATCCCGGAGCAGGCCGTTTGAGTCCAGCCCAAGGAGAACCGTCCGCAGGCTGGGGTTCCTTTCCAGTGCGCGGGCCAGGTTATCAGCAAGCTCCTGATAACCAGCGCCGGAAAAGGTTTCCTTGACAGAATGGGTGCCAAAGAGGGCATCCATCTGGCTTGGCCTGAAGTTCTGGGCCATGGAGGTACCGGTGATCAGGGCGTCAAAATCAAAATGCCGGGAGATACCGTCATTGGTGTACCGCTCATCATACAGCCTGTAGGACATAAAAGGGTAAGGCTTGTGATAATGGAAGTAAGGGTCTGTGACTATCACAATCAGGGCAAGAAGCAACAAGGATGCTGCCAGCAGCCCGATACATTTCAGGAACCATTTTCTGGCTTTCGATTGGTCCATAGCAGGTTTCTCCTAAAAAAGAATCGGTTTAAAAGTTAAAGTACAGGAATTCACTGATTTCTGACAGTGACATAATGCTCCACAGCATCAGTAGGACTACCGCCATAAGCTTTTGGTTTGTGAGTTTCAGGCTGTTTGTTTTCTCCTGGGTGTTTTTCAGGAAAAAGCAGCCTGCCAGGGAAGCAAGGGCAAAGAAAACCGGGGGCAGCCATGGGAAGGAGGAAATAACACTTCCAAGGCCTGCGCGGTATAAAAAGCTTACTTCTATTAGATCCTGGCATTTTTCTGTAATAGGCGGGTAAACCGCACCGAAGCCTCCGTGGAAGAGCTGGTCCCAGAGGGCAAGGGCATCGCTGGTACTGTTAGCCCGGAACAGGCTCCAGGCAAAAGTGGCCAGCAAAAAGGTAACGCCAGTTTTTACAAATTTAGGTATTTTCAGCTCTGTAATCCTGGTAAGCCGTTCTAACACAGAAAGGGCTCCATGGATGGCGCCCCAGAGGATAAAAGTCCAGTTTGCGCCATGCCAGAGCCCGCTTACCAGGAATACTACAAATACATTCAGGCATGTGCGGGCCTTTCCCCGGCGGTTTCCTCCCAGTGGAATATAAACGTATCTGGTAAAAAAGCGGGTCAGGGTCATGTGCCACCTGTCCCAGAAACCGCCGATTGACTGGGCTTTGTAGGGGGAGTTGAAATTTATGGGCAGTTTGATGTTCAGCATATACCCCATGCCGTAAGCCATGTCGCAATAGCCGCTGAAATCAAAGTAAATCTGAAGAGAATAGCAGACCATTACCAGAAAGGCGCTGGGGGTATTTAAACTGGTGATATTCCCGTAACCTACGGATACAATTTTGGAAAAGGTATCCGCCAGCAGGACTTTTTTGGCAAGCCCCAGGGCGAAAGCGTAAATCCCCCTGCTGAGATTTTCATAATTGGGCTTTTGGTTTTGGGGATCCCGGAACTGGGGGATCAGCTCGCTGTGGTACACAATGGGGCCTGCGATTAACTGAGGGAAAAAAGATACATAGGCCGCATATTCAAGAAAGCGGTAGCCTTTGCATTCCCCCCGGTAGGAATCAATCACATAGGAGAGCTGCTGGAAGGTATAAAAGCTGATTCCCAGAGGAAGCAAAAGCCCCAGTGGCGGAAAACTGGCCTGCCAGAGGAAATTAATATTTTCTATAAAAAAGTCATAATATTTAAAATAAAACAGGATGCCGATATTAAAGACAATGCCCAGCCAGAGAAAAAGCAGCCGTACCCCTTTGGCGGCAGCTTTTTTCAGCAATATGGAAATGCTGTAATTAATAAGGATACTAATGAGCAGGATCAGCAGATAGCCGATATTATCATATCCATAAAACCAAAAGGACATACCGGTTAAAAAAGCCAGCGCGGTTTTGTGCCTCCCGGCCCGGTGGAAGCCATAATACCCAATCAAGGCCAAAGGAAAAAACAGAAAAATAAATATATAAGAATTAAATAACATGCATCTTTCCTTTCCGGGGTTTTCATTTAGGTACTGGGGGAAATCCACTTTATTATAACTAATTTCTTCACATATCTCAATTCTTTTCTGCAAATGCACTGGGAAATCCATTGGCATGGCAGTTATTGCCCACCTCCTTCCTGGTGGCTGCCGGAAAATAAATACAGGAAACGCCATAAGAAATAGATTTATGGCGCTTCCTGTATGTTTCATTCCAGGACCTTATTTACCCTGTTGGGGAATATATGCCGCACAGCTTTATATTACATCGTGTCGGCAAAACGGGCGCTTCCCTGCACATTATATCCGCCGGAAGCGGTGTAACCGCTGGCAGCATTGGCCTGTGTGGTCATATAAAAATCAACCAGTGACGCATTGGTGGCAACAGAAGAACCATAGTCCTTGAAAAATTTCTGGACCTTGGACATATCTGCCTTTTTAAAGGTGTCCTCATTGATCTTCATTCTGCCCTTTTGGTCTACACTGATGCCAAACTGCTTCAGGGCATCTTCATTGCGTGCTGTCTTTTCCCTGATGTAAGACAGATTTGCGATAACGCCGGAATTGGTGCTGGATTCAGCGGCATCAAACATCTTGTTGTAATTGCTTACAAAGCTTTTTGCCGTGGCAAAGATTTTACCAATATCGTATTGGTTGGTCTCATTGCCGTCTTTATCCTTCATCATAGCATATAATTCATCAGAAGCAAGCTTTTTGCTGTCCTCCTTAAGGGAGGAAGCGCTGGAACCTGCTGTGGTGTTGCCTGGGGTGTCTGTCTGTGTGCTGCCAGTACTGTTTGTGCTGGAATTGGCACCTGTAAACTGGACACGGGAGGCAATCGTGGAACCGTAGCTCATGATGTCGGAAGGTGAAAATAATTCCTGCACCTTGGAAGGGCCTGCTGCTTTCAGCTTGCTTTCATTAAGCTGGAGAGTCCCATTTTCATTGATGGTCACGCCAAGCTCTGCAAGCTTATCGGCATTTGCTGCCGTACAGCTCATCATATTTGCCACATAGGCAGTCTTATTTCTCAGTGTGGAGTTTTTGGATGCATTTACAACATCGTTATAATCTGACACATAAGCTTTCATTGCAGAGACTGCCTTGTCTGCCGCGCTCTGGCCGTTTTCCGTATCTGTATACGTTTTGCCGTTCTGCAGCGTTGAAACAGAGCTCTTTAGGTTGGAAAGCCCTGTAGTCAGGTCGGCATTTGCCTTCTGTGCTTCTTTGGAAACCTTCGGGTTTTTCTTCTCTTCCAGAATTTTGTCCAGGACATTGCTGGCATTGGATTTCCTGCCGGCAGATGAGCTGGATGAGCCTGCCTCCTGCTGCTTCATGCCGTAATAGGTTTTCATGAGCCTGCCATAGCTGCCGTTTTTGATGCTGGCGTAATCTGAAAGGAAATTCAGGTTTGCCATGCCACCGCTGCCGGAGGACATACTCTGAAACAGATAAGAAGAATTCTGGTTACTGCCTACATTGATCTTAATACCCATTATCATCACTCCTTTGAATAAAAATATGGACTTCCATGTCCTAACATATGATGTACA